>Ga0182011_10003572_pt1 | contig 12729 bp, 13 predicted proteins | sample 711E1DmetaG_FD_120481 | JGI IMG/M metagenome (GOLD analysis project Ga0182011, IMG submission 120481) | Permafrost microbial communities from Stordalen Mire, Sweden - 711E1D metaG | ecosystem: Environmental > Terrestrial > Soil > Wetlands > Permafrost | place: Sweden: Stordalen | collected... | reverse complement strand
GGCCCCTGCCCAGGAGGTGACCCATGTTCTCGTTGCTTGCTGACCTTCAAAAAGAAAGAGGTTTCCCGCACCCTTCTAGAAAGAAAAAACTCTTGAAATTTAAGAGAGAATCTACCCGCTCTTGAGGAGCCATACGCCGCCGGACTTGCTTCAGGGGCGGTGTTTTGTGCTAAACTCCCCTCCCAACGGAGGTCCACATGCCAGACCAACAAGATATACAGATGTGCGCCAGGGCGGAGCGATGCCTAAAAGGTGGCTTCATCCACAAAGATGAGCCAATCAAGTGGTTTAACGGGCAGCCCTACCATAAAGAGTGCGCCGAGCGCCAAGAAGCCGAGAACAAAGCACCATAGGCGAGGCAGTCATGGAACACAAATGTTGTGCCGACGATTGCGACGATCCCCACATCAAGCAGCGGGAAGAAGTAGTCCAATTACTACGAGGCCACTGGTATGGCGCCATCACGCCGGGATTTGAACACCTGGAAAAAGAATGGCACCGTAAATGCTTCCACGAGTTCAAATTGAGTTTCCATGGGCAGCATAGACCCTATTTTTGCGTCAATGACAATCAGAGAATCAAGTTCGGCGAGGAGGTATATTTTTATGTCGTAGGCAGTGAGACGGACGAGTACAACACGGTCTGTGAAGCGCGGGGCTATGAGATTTGCTGCGTCATGCACGTCAAATGCCCGCAATCGCTATCCACACCGCCCTCTTGGGCAAGCAAGTCTTTTCCGTAGCCATTATCGCCACCGTGCCGTATTCTATCGCGGTGTCGAAACTCCGGCGTCCTTTTCTTTCCGATCGATATTTCTTTATCGTCGTGCGCCTGCTCCGATCCGCGCGCACGAATTTGATCGTTCCAACACGGGGCCGAAAAGACGCGGACCACAAAAGCGGTGGTCCGCGCTACCCGCGATGCGAAGTTTTAGCAGCACGAAGTGGCCTATGAACAGGACTAACCCCTCACCCGACTCGCGACGACTGGTGAAAGCGTCGTCGCGCGCCACCCTCTCCCCAAGGGAGAGGGGCGTGATTCCACCTCGGGCTGCTTTTCATCCCAAAGAGCGGTCCGTAATTCAGAAATACAGGACGCCGCGCCAGGTCCAGGACTTTCTTCGCAACCTGCCTTATAACTGGGAGAAGGGCGGAGAAACGCTGCGAACCTTTCGAGGTGTGGTGCGGCATGGAAGCGGCCACTGCCTCGAGGGCGCCCTCAGCGCCGCGGCCATCCTGGAGCAGCATGGCTACCCACCCTTGCTCCTCGACCTCGAATCCCAGGACCAATTAGATCACGTCCTGTTCCTATTCAGACAGCGGGGCCGATGGGGAACGGTCGCCCGCTCCCGTGACGCCGGCCTGCATGGACGTAGGCCAGTGTTCCCCACCCTCCGGCAATTGGTGATGAGTTACGTTGACCCTTACGTGGATGGGTCCGGACGAATCACAGGCTACGGGGTCGCCGACTTGCGGACTCTGGTCAAAGGCGACTGGCGGCTCTCTGAGAAAAACGTCTGGGAAGTGGAACGCGCCCTCATCAAAATGCCTCATAAGAAGCTCAAGACCTCCGACCGCCGATATGCGGCCATGTTGAGGCAGTATCGCGCCTACCGAGCGAAATATCCCGACGGCCCTGTCACGTTTTACTCCAACAAACACCTGTGGCTGTGAGGCCAGGGTTCAGGATTCAGGCTATTGCGGGTTGGGTCCCTGGGTCACCTGGACCAAGTCATTGGGGCGCAGCCAGTGGGCGAATCCGGCTTGAATCTGGGCGCCGGTCATGTCGAGGTAATGCTGTGCGGCGATGAAGGGCTCATTGAGTGGAAGCCCGATGGCCGAGCGCGCGATCCAGCCGCCGGCGATGCTTCGGAAACTCGCTTCGCTGAGCGGGATTCGCCGCAGCACCAGCGCCTTGGCCTCCTCCAGCTCATCCGGTTCAGGCGGCGAGGTTTGCATGGCCTTCAGATCGCGCACGATGATGGCGCGGGCCTTGGAAACGTTGGGCGGATCGCAACCGTACCTCACCGAGTAAATCGACCGCGTCTTGTCGGCCTGAAGCGAAGACCCCACGGTGTAAACCAGGCCGGCGCTTTCGCGCAGGTCCTTCGAAAAGCGGCTGGCGTAGAAACTGCCGCCGAGGATCTGATTTCCGAGTTCCAAAGCGTAGTAATCGGGACTGAAGCGCGTGATGCCAAGGGTTTCAGCGAGGGTCACGCTGTCCTGCACGCGGCTCGAATCCGGCACTTCGGTTTCAAGCGGGTGATTGGCAGGGACGGCCGGCAGATCCGTGGGCGGCTGGGGCCCGGCTGCCTGCCAGGCGCCGAAGTACTTCGTGATGGTCGCCTTCGCTTCCTCCGGCGTCACCTTGCCCATCACCACGATCGTGGTGAGGTCGGGCCGAAAGACTTGACTGTAGAAGCGTTTTACATCGTCGAGGGTGAGCGACGAAATGGTCTGGGGCGTGGCTTCGCGCAGCGTAGGATCGTCCTTCGGAAACAGGTTCACATCCAGCGCGTGCGCGGCCAGGTGGTCCGGGCTCTCGAGCTCGCCCGCGGCGTAAGAAGCCATCTGCGGTTTGGTAATCAGAAAGGCTTGCTCGGGTAAGGCCGGATGAAGCTCGTTATCCGCGAGCAGCTCGACGGCTCGGTCGAAATGGCTGGCCAGGGCGTACATGGAAAAGTCCAGGCCGGCATTCTCGCTCGCCCCGATATCATCGAGCGCCTTTTGGAAGGCGACGCGGTCGAGCGTAGTTGTGCCGTAAGAGAAAAGCCGGCCGAGCACGTCGTCCACGCCATCCTGGCCTTTGGGCGTCTCCAAGTCGGCGTCGCTCTTGATGCGGCCGAAGACAGCCACGGTGTCGCTCACGTCTTCGGGCTGCACGATAAGCTTGATGCCGTTCTCGAGCGTCGTCTCGGTGGGATGAGTGGTGGCCTTAGGGACCGCCAGGCGATGCAGCGCCTGCTTGGCCCAGTCCGGCAGCGGGACGAGTTTCGCCTCCTTCGGCGTGAACGATTCCTGACCGCCAAAACTGCTGTGCGAAGACGGTTTCCCCGAGGGCTGCGGCGTGAGGATCGCCGTGATGGAGCTTGGCAACGCGAGGTATTGGCGGGCTACGCGGTTCACGTCCTCCACGGTAACCTGCTGGATGGCCTTCACGTCATCGTCGGGCGACTGCCTTCCTTCCACCGCCACGGCGGCAGACCAAGCGGAAGCCAAGCCTTCCACCGAGTTTTTCTGCAGCTCGGCGCCGGCAAGCTCGTGCAGCTTGGTGGCGGCCACCAGGTCTGCCGGGAAGCCGTTCTTGAGGTCTTCCTCGAGGATTTTTCGCATCTCGCCCGCCAGCGCGTTGGCGTCCGCCCCTTTGGGGTAGCCTGCCAAGGCGAAGCCGAGTCCCGCCTGAGGCAGCGATTCCATCTCAAAGGCGGCGAAGAGGGCTTTGCCCTCCGGAACCAGCCCGTAAAGCGTTCCCCGCTGGTTGCTGAGCACATCGCCCAGCACCTGGGCCGCGGCGTAGTCGGGGCTGGATGTGCCGGGCATGCGGAACGAAATCAGCGCCAACCCGTAGGGCAAGTCTGTATCCAGATTCATCGTCTGCGACTCGACGGCGCTGAGGTGAATCTCCGGCCGAGCCGGCAATTCCCTCGACGGGATGTCGCCGAAGAACTGCTTTACCTGCGCCAGCGCGGCCTGCGGCTCCACGTCGCCTACAACAATCAGGATGGCGTTGTTGGGAGCATACCACTCGTCGTGGAACTTCTTGAGCATAGCCGCAGTCGTCTTGTCGAAAGTCGGCCGTGTGCCCAGACCGGGATCGGCCAGCGGCGTGCCCTTGTACATGGCCGCAAGCAGCTTGGTGTAAAACACGAACACCGGATTGGAATAATCCCGCGCCACTTCCTGCTCGATGGCGCCCCGTTCCTTGTCCCACTCCTGCGAGCTGTCATCAACGCCGCGCATGCGGTTGCCCTCGATGCGCAAGGCGACGTCCAGGTCCTCGGCCGGGATGGTGTAAAAGTACTGCGTCACGGTCTGCTGAGTGTCAGCGTTAAACGAGCCACCCATGGCGGCGGCGACCTCCGCCAATTGATCCGCGGAAAAGCCCGGGCTGCCGCGAAACATCATGTGTTCCTGGGCATGGGCCGTGCCCGGGAAACCCTCGGGCGACTCGATGGAGCCCGCCAGGTAATTCACCATCGTGGTGACCACCGGAGCCAGGCGGTTCGGCACAATCACCACCCGCAGGCCGTTCGGCAGCGTCGCGCGCAGGACGTTCTCGCTCTTATCAGCCTGCGGATCGCCGGCCGCGTTGAGACCAGGCGCCAAGCTCAAGGCGGCGGTGAGCGCAAGCGCCAGGACGAATGATGGCCAAAGCGACCGCGGGCAGCGAAAATCCACTGCTGGCGGGCGATTAACCAAGGAGTTGATGTGTCTGCAAGGGCAAATATTCATGGGAATTTTCAGTATACATCGGCTTCGTTCGCTGCCGCAACTGCGCGTGTGTGCACTCCCGCCCGAACGCCGTGCTCCGATTGGACACGGTCTGAAGGCGGGTGTCCGCAAGATGTCTCCACTTCCCGGTTCAGAGTGAGGTAAACTCACAGCGCGACTCGCAAGAGGGCTCGGGCGGGTCAAGGAAGCATGTCGCTTCTGTTCGAGAGATAGAACTGCAATCGAGGAGACCCCATGGATCTTCGCAGGGCCACAGTCCTAATACTTTTGTTGCTGGTGGCGGGTAAGGCCGCCGAAACCCAAAGCCCTTATCCGCAATGGAAGCATGGGCCGCCCGCTGATGCGAGCTATTTCCCACTCGCCGTTTGGCTTCAGAATCCAGACTACGCGGCCCGGTACAAGGCAGCGGGAATCAACGTGTACGTCGGCTTGTGGAGAGGGCCAACGGAACAACAACTTTCCGGCCTCACGAAAGTGGGTATGCCGGTCATCTGCGAACAGAACGCGGTCGGACTGGCTCACAAGAACGACCCCATCATCGTGGGGTGGATGCATGGAGATGAGCCGGACAACCTCCAGGAGGTCACTGACCGCAAGACCGGCAAGAGAGGCTATGGCCCTCCCGTGCCACCCGCGTTTGTGGGGCGCGAGTATCAAGCCCTGCGCGCGGCAGACCCGACAAGGCCGGTGCTGCTCAACCTGGGCCAAGGTGTGGCCAACGACGAGTGGGTCGGCCGCGGCCCCGATGCCAAATTGGATGTCTACCCCGATTATATTAAGGGCGCAGACATCGTTTCCTTTGACGTGTATCCCGTGACGAACATCGGCAAACCGGACGGCGAGAATTATCTCTGGTACGTGGCCCAGGGCGTTGACCGGCTGGTGAAGTGGAGCCGCGGGGAGCGAATCGTCTGGAATGCTCTCGAGTGCACGCACATCGACAACCCCAAAGCCAAAGTGACGCCTGCGCAGCTTCGCGCGGAGATGTGGATGTCACTGGTGCATGGCTCCCGCGGCATCATCTATTTCGTGCACGAATTCAAGCCTCGGTCCGACGATCATGCTTTGCTCGATGATCCCCCGATGCTGGCGGCCGTGACCCGCATCAATGCTCAAATCAGGCAGCTTGCTCCCGTGTTGAACTCCCCCACGGTCGAGGGCGCGGTCACTGTCACCTCCTCTTCGGAGAAGGTCCCCATCGCCGGGATGGTCAAGCGACAGGGTGATTCGATCTACCTCTTTGCGGTGGGAATGCGTAACGCCGCGACCACGGGCTCCTTTTCGTTGCCGGCGTTGCCACCCGAGGCCCAGGTCCGGGTGCTCGATGAAGGCCGCACGCTCCTGGCCAAGAACGGGAAATTCACGGACGCGTTCAAGGCATACGATGTGCACCTGTACCGAATCAAGGTCCCGGCGGCCGCACCTGGGCGTGGGGGTCGTTAGGTCCCCCACAGAATGGTGCCCTGCGAAAGGCACGGGTGCGGAAGAATTCGAATCCTTTTCCCCGAAAGACTCGTGCCCATGACCTCTGGATTTCTCTGCCCGGCTTGAGAGAGGATTCGCAAATCAGGAGATCGATCCATGCAGAGTCGAAGGCAGTTTCTTGCAGGCTTGGCAAGCCTTGCCGCGATTCCCAATTTACTGAACGTAACCACGAGCTCACAGAAGAGGCCGAACATTGTTTTGTTCTTGGTCGACGATTTGGGATGGGGCGATTTTGGCTGCTATGGCGATACCTTTCATGACACGCCGAATATCGATCGCCTGGCCTCCGAAGGCATTAAATTCACCAATGCGTATGCCGCAGCTCCGGTTTGTTCCCCCAGTCGCGCCTCGCTTCTGACAGGAAAATGGCCGGCGCGCTTGCATTTGACTCAATGGATACCGGGAACTATCTATCCGCGCAAGAGACTGCTTGAGCCATCTCAGACGCAACATCTAGGCCATAGCATTCCGACGATAGCGGAACAATTGAAGCAAGTTGGATACCAGACGGCGGCCATTGGGAAGTGGCACCTCGGCGGGGATGGCTATCTGCCGGAGGACTTCGGTTTCGATACCAACATCGCCGGTGATATTAACGGCAGTCCGCCTCCGCCCAATAACTATTTTGGTCCATTTCAGTTCCATAACCTCACGGGATATACGAAGGAGGACTATCTCACGGAGGTCCTGACGAAGAAGATGGACGAGTTCCTGGAGCGGGCAGCTCCCAAGGGGCCGTTCTTCTTGTACATGGCCGAGTATGCGGTGCACATCCCGCTGCAGGAGCGGCAAGCTCTGGTTGAGAAATACCGTCGCAAGAATGGCGATAAGGACGAGCCCGATCCTGTTTATGCTGCCATGGTCGAGAGCGTGGATACGGCGTTGGGCAACCTGCGCGCGACTTTGGAGCGGTGGGGAGTTGCGGACAATACGGTGATCATCCTTACGTCGGATAATGGTGGAGTAGGGTTTCAGGGAAGACGCCTGCACCGGATTGCGGACAACGGACCGTTGCGCAGCGGCAAAGGGTTCTTGTACGAGGGCGGCATTCGCGAGCCCCTGATCGTCCACTGGCCCGGATTTACGAAACCTGGGAGCGTATGCGATCTTCCGGTAACCGGAACCGACGTTATGCCAACCATCCTGAGCATGGTCAATGCGGGGGCGGCGCCGATCCCTTGCGATGGAGTTGATATCAGCGGCCTGTTTCGCGGCCAAACCTCGCTCGCAAGGAACGTGCTCTACTGGCACTATCCCCATTACAGCGATCAAGGTGGCACGCCCAGCGGCGCGATTCGTGAAGGAGACTGGAAGCTGATTGAATTCTTTGAAGACGGGCATGTGGAGCTTTACAACCTCGCGCTTGATCCGGGAGAACAGTACAATTTCGCTTCGACTTTTGCGGACAAGGCAGAGGATTTGCTTGGCAAGCTGCAGAGTTGGCGCGAGAGCCTGAACGCCAGTATGCCAAGGACTAATCCGGAGTACAACGCCGCGCAGGCGGAGTTGAGACTTGGGCCGCCGGGATGCAGTTGGAGCCCTGAAGCAAGCTGCAGAGAGGACTGAGCCTTCGGCCCCGGCCGCCGGCGTCAGGCGGAATTTCTCACCACGATTGGGGATGGGCGGGGTTTTGCAGGCTGCGGAAAAACGCTCCACGGCTGTCATCCTGATCCCGCCCTTCCGGTCACCCGACTCAAATCGGCAGAGCGTTGAGATCACGAGGAACCCAATGATGACTAGACAACATGCGCACACATACGATTCCGGCTTGGGGCGGAGAGATTTCTTGAAATTTGTGCCTCTCGGCGCAGCGAGCTTGGGAGTTCTTGCTCACGCCCAGTCCGCGCCGTCTGCTTCCGGCATTCCTGTGCTGGGCGACTCTCCACAACTCTTTGTGGACCTTGAGCGGGTTGATCTGCTGGAGGACGTCCACCAGGTCTTTCATAGCGCCGATAAGCACCCGAACAACCCCGTCATCCGCCGCACCAAACCCTGGGAAAATGATCGTGGTACGTGGGGTTCGGTGAGCTTTGACGCGGAAGAAAAGACCTTCAAGGCCTGGTATGGCGGCTCTTCTGAAAAGACGCATGATTCCATTCCGCCTGGAACCAAGGCGCCCCGCTCGGTGCTTTGTTATGCCACCTCCCAGGATGGAGTGCACTGGGAAAGGCCCAATCTAGGCATGTATGAAGTGTGGGGAACGAAGGAAAACAATGTGGTGGTGGGTGATGATCATCACCTTGGTATGGGTCATTGGGAATCGGTGCGAAAGGACCCTTTGGAAACCGATCCCCAGCGGCGGTACAAAGGGCTGGGCTGGTCGAGCTTTGATTGGGACGGTCCCATGAGCGGGATCTACACCATGACTTCGCCCGACGGCTTGCACTGGACGCACAGCCCTGAGCCCATCGTTCACTTTCACCCTCGTAAAGGCACGCATGACCTGGGCCCCATCGGCGATGCCCAGGCGCTCATGATTGACACAGCCCAGCGGAGATACGTTGCGCTTTTGCGGGCTTCGCCCAATCGCAAGATGAGTGTGAGCACGGATTACGTTAATTGGACGGACCCTCGCGTGTGTCTTCGAGCTCGGGAAGGGCAAGAGGCGAACACCCTTTACAACCACGTGGGATTTAATTATGGAGACCGCTACCTCGCATTCCTGACTTACTTCGCGCGCGACCTGCACAACCCCCTGCTTACCATCCGCTTGCTCTCCAGCCGGGACGGCGACCACTGGGAACAGATTGACACAGGACGCCCAGTAATAGATGTGGGCGAGGTCGGCGAGTGGGATCGGTTCACGCTCATGCTTACCGGCGCGCCACCCATCCGCGTAGGCGACAAGCTCCACATTTACTATCGTGGAATGGCTGGCCGTCATAACCCTTATGAGGGCAAGGATTCAGGAACGGCGGGGGGCGGCATCGGACTCGCCACCTTGCGCGTTGATGGTTTTGCCTCTCTCAACGCCGATTACGTCGGCGGTAAGGTGACGACGGCGCTCTTCATTACCCGGGGGAAGGAACTGCGCGTCAATGTCAAGGCAGACCTGGGTCAGCTCCAGGCGGAGGTTCTGGATGAACAGAATTTTCCGATTCCTGGATTCACCCGCGACGACTGCGACCCCGTGCACGCGGATAGTTGCGACTGCGCTGTCCGCTGGAAGGAAAACGCCACGCTGGGGAAACTGCAAGACCAGCCGATCCGCTTGAGGTTCTATTTGCAGAACGCGCGGTTCTATTCGTTTCGGATCATGGCTTGACGAATTCTCTCGGAATCGGTGAGAGGGGAAATGACGCGCGTTGGTATCACGATGACACTATCTACAGGGTGGAAAGCAGATGCTCTTCATTCGGACTCCTGACTCCTGAATCCTGGTTTAGCCCCTGGCGCATGTCCAGCCATACGCTAGTATTCTAGCCAACGCTGGGAAGCCTCTCAAGCTTCCATCCGGCGTGCATCCCTGGGCCACCGTAAGGTGGCAGCGCCCGACATGCTCAGCACGACAGGGAGTAGTGACTCATTTTGGTTTTGTAGCGCCGGGCTTTACAGGCTGCGGTAAAACTCGCCAGGGCAGGGGCTGAGCGCCACGACAGCCTGTGCGGGCGCAGCCCGCTTTGGAGTGCGGCAGCTTGCTGCCGCTTTCCTCCCCGCGAGCTGGCTCGCGGGGATTGCAACCGAGAGCATCATTGCCGGCCAGCAAGCTGGCTCAAGCCAAAGCGGCAGCTTGCTGCCGCACTCCAAAGCTTCGCTCAGATTAACGGCAGGGACGAGTTTTTCCGCAGCCTGTTTAGCCCGGCACAGCCCCAAAATGCCGACCCCGCCTTGCGGGAGAGGCGGCTCTAAATTCAAATTGGGACGCTACGATTCCTTGGGTAATCCGGGGATTTATCTCCACGACCCCGTTTCGAGCCCTTTTGACGGCCCGCCGAAAAACACCAGAGGGTGGCGAGAAATCCGGTTTAGCGATCCACCCATCGCCAAACCCACTTTCATAGAAGGGCGTTTCGGCACAATCCGGCAAAGTACCCCATCAGCATAGTTTCCAAGTGCGTGATTCAGGCGCAATCGCGGCACGCCTCAATTCGATTGAGGTGCTTGGTCGGCTCTATAACAGCGAATATGCTGATTTGAGCCGGACGTGAGACTGTCCGGGGATTTTTTGCAAAACCACCGCCTGGCTCCGCATGTAGCCAGGCGGTTTTCTTTTGGAGGAGAGTTGAACTGGATGACGATACTGTTTGCAGTAGGGGCCGCAACGATCATCCCCGGACCCCAATCCGAATCGTCGCAGAGCAAGAAGACAGAGGAAGTTTCCACGTCCTAAGAATAGGTTTGTTTAATATTGCCCACAAGATGGAGCGCTTTTGAACAGACGGCCCAATCCTGATCTGGTAATTTTGATCCCGAATGGAGAATGGAAATTCTGGCCTGGCACGGGACGCTCCCTTGCAGGCCTGCCACAGCAGCCGGAGCCGTGCAGTTTGTTTGGGTGAGTGGGCAAGATTTTGGAGGTGAAAGAGTGGACGATAAAACGGGGAAGGATATGTCAAAGTTCGACTGGGTAACTGAGCGTTCCTTATGCTCTCTACCGAAGGTATTTAAGGACCTCAGATTGCAAGTTGAGGAGGACGTTAAGACGCGCAACGCCCTACGCCCTGATAATTCCCCTTATGAGTTTTCGGTTGCAGGGAAAGGCAGCGGCTTTACGGTTCTTCTAGAGAGCAAAGATGTGCACAGGTCAGTAATATTCTGCCTTTCCGACCACGCAATTTTAGTCCAGGATGATAAAGGCAATAAGATGTTTGAGGTGACCCCGACCTTTAATGACGAGGGCGAGTGCAGGCTGAAGGTTAATGCGGAGGAGCGCGACTTGTGGCAGGTGCGACGAATGGCTCTTGAAGAACTATTGTTTCGAGACTAATAGGCTGATGTCTACCCGGTACAGTTGAAGAGCTGATGGATAAAGGCTACACGTGAACGCCGCGTGGAAAGAGCGATATAGTTTGAACGGCCACACGGGAATTGACGGATCGTATGAACGACGGCGACATGGCAGACGCCTGACCTGGCGCAGAGGGAGATGCGATGACAACTTATTCGAATACGCCGGCCCCTGAAGGAGAAAAGGAACCCTCGTTCGGGATTGGAAAGTTCCTGTTTGTAGTCGTCTTGGCAGTCGTCTTTTTTCTGCTTGCCCAAAGCATGGTGCGTCACCGCTTCTGTCAAGGCCGCCAGATCGAACACATTACGACTCAGGCCCCAATCCACGTCGGACCATAGCAGACACTCACAAAAGTCTTGGCCGCTGCTTCGAGTGATGCAAAGCTACGCGTTCCTTAACATGAAGATCTCATGTGAGCAAAGCTGTGAGAGCTACAAACTCCTGCCTTCATCGCGCCGCCGGCGGCTCCTCGCCGGTGGGAACCGGACCAGAACGGACGGACGACGACCCAGGAGAGCTTGTCGAGCAGGCCCACCTTCAAGCCGGAATGCCGACGCTTGATGTGGCACTCTTCGAGTATCAGGATTGCTTTTGGTAGAAGACGTAAAAGAACACCAACACACTGAGGCTCGCGAACAGATGAACCAGCGACGTCAACAGCGCCACCGCTGGGATCACATCACGCATGACCCCAAATAGGGTGGTAATGAAATGTGCCAGTACCAAAACCGTTAGCAGGATTGTCCCGATCAATGCCAGGAGTGCCGCATTCTTAAGGCTCATGGTGGGAGTATGAATCCTCTCAGCGTTATTTGCAAGCGGGAGCCACTCCTTCGAAGTACGACCAGCCATACCGTTTTGTTGACAGCATCAAATCCCGGGCAAGCCTAAACCAAGAGCGCACAGGATGCGGCGCGCAAGACGGGCAAGGATCGCCGTGCTTGGATTTCCTGACCCCCTGCCGACTTGGCACAGGAGCGATCAAGGTCGCCACATGAAGTGGGTTGTTTTCGGTATCGCTAACGCTGGCGGGTCTCGCCGCGGCGATTACCTGTTCGTGGAGGCCGGCGAAATACGGATTAAGCCCAGCGAGTTGGTTTCGGAAGGCCGCGTCTACGGCGGAGGCCTCCACAAAGTCGAGCCCAATGAACTCGCCCAAATCCCCGCCCGCCTCGTGCTTGAAAGTCTCAGCACTCACCTGTACATCGAACAGCAAGAGAGATTGTTTGCGTGAAGGGGGTAGGACTTGAGGTACAGGGGGTATGCTACTGTGCACCCAACTCCGCGCTTGTATCTGCCCTCTGCGGCCAGTCAGTGTATAATCGGCCTATGGGAAACCGTGTGATCCACATCTCGGCCACGGAAGCGGCAAGCGATTTTGCCGCGTTATTGGATCATGTACGCGCTGGCGACGAAGTTGTCATCGAGCACGATGCACGTCCGGTCGCGGTGCTGCGCCCTGTAGCGCCCGCGCCCTCCCTTGACAAAACCTTCGCGGCCATCGCCCAAGACGTCCCGGACGAAGAATGGGAGCGCGTCCCGAAGGACCTCGCCAAAAACCTCGATCATTACCTCTACGGAACCTCAAAAGTAACTTCATGAAGCGCATCTTCGCGGACACCGGCTACTGGATTGCCCTTTTCAATCCGCGCGACGAACTTCATGCGAGAGCTGTCGCCGCTGCCCAGAGCCATTCTGAGAAGGTAGATTCTCTCTTAAATGTCAAGAGTTTTTTCTTTCTAGAAGGGTGCGGGAAACCTCTTTCTTTTTGAAGGTCAGCAAGCAACGAGAACATGGGTCACCTCCTGGGCAGGGGCCGGATTAAGGCGAAAGAGTTGGGAGCCG
>Ga0182011_10003571_pt1 | contig 12731 bp, 14 predicted proteins | sample 711E1DmetaG_FD_120481 | JGI IMG/M metagenome (GOLD analysis project Ga0182011, IMG submission 120481) | Permafrost microbial communities from Stordalen Mire, Sweden - 711E1D metaG | ecosystem: Environmental > Terrestrial > Soil > Wetlands > Permafrost | place: Sweden: Stordalen | collected... | reverse complement strand
CTCGACAGAACGAAGCTATACCAATTCTGAATTCCAGGCCCTGTCGAGCGAAATTGACCGTATCGCCTCGGTCACGAACTATAACCGTCAGGAACTGCTCTCGACCACCGCGGGCAGGTTCGGCCTTAACACCGGCGGATCTTCCGGTTCCGTTTTGTGGGTCGACGCCAACCATACGGTTGGTACCGACAGCATTACCATAACCATCGATACGCTGACCACGGGAGCGATAAACATAGGGACTTTCGGCGCCGTTGGAGCGGGAAACATGCAGTACCTGACGAGCCAACTCGCATCTGTCAATGCTATCAGCGCGTTGGACAGCGCGATCAACAGCGTCAACACGATGCGTTCGAACATGGGTGCGTACATTAACAGGCTCGAACATGCCATCAACAACCTCAATGTCAGCAATACCAACCAGCAATCCGCGGAATCGATCATTCGTGACGTGGATTTTGCTTCGGAAACGTCGAAGTATACGAGGAACCAGATCCTTACGCAGTCCGGCACGGCAATGCTTGCCCAGGCCAACGCCGTTCCTCAGAGCGTGCTGAGCTTGCTGAAGTAGTTGAAGCGTTGATTTCGGTAGTAAAAAAGCGCCTCCGGCTCTTGCCGGGGCGCTTTTTATTTTCCGTTTGCGTGAAAAACCGGAATCTAAATTTATTCCCCTTATTAAAGCAAGAAATAAATCTACCGCGGAAAGAAAATGTTTCCCCGTGGAAAACATGCGTTTAAAAAAGTGTTGGTTTAGATCAGGGCCATCCTTATTTTAAGGGGTAAATAGAAATATGATTTTTCATCGGAGAGCCGAATATGGAAAGGAAGAGAATTCCGAGGTCGCATAGTCCATCTTTTGAACGGTTAATCAAGATTTTAATTGTCGATGGCGTAGCTGAAGAACGGGACAGCTACCATGGATTTTTAAACTCCTACAAGCTTTATAACATCACGTGCGTTTCCACCGCGCAAGATGCAAAGCCTCCCAAGCATCAAAGGTATTGGTGCTATTTATTCAACTTCTGCACAATGGATCAATGGTATGCTCACTTCAGGTGATTATCCTTGGGCGGCAGATGTCCCTGAAGCAACAGCAAACGGAGTACAGAATCTTTCAAATGCAGCTCAGAGTTTTGCAGCTTCAGCACGATTTCTGAGATTTGCAGGAATTGGACTGTCTGCAGGTGGAAGTGCAATCAATGGTGGCTACGAAATTTATATGGGTCGCCCATGGCATGGTGGAATCAAAATGGGAATTACAGCGTTGGCTATTGGGGCGGGTTTTGGCCTTCCACCACTTGGTGTTGGTTAAGCGATTGGTGTAGGATTGCTCTTCGGAGGTGGCCAGATTGCTCTAGATTACTTTGGTTCAAGTATCCTTGATGCAAATGGATTGCAATGATGATGAATAAAAATATTATTGTAAAATATAAAGCTTGGCCCTTAATCATACTTTCAATCTTGTGTGGAAGTATTACTTTGCCCTTTGTACTTTTACCAATCTACGATATTTTCTTTAGGTATAATGCAATAAAATATGCCAACATCCCGCCCTTAGCTACTATCGGATTTGTATTGACATTAATTGCAATAGGAGTGCTTTTCTTCTGTTTTTTTCCCAGTTTTACATTAACAATACAAGAGCAAGGAATTCAGCGGTTTTGGAATATTAAAATTCTTTCTTTCGAATTATACAAAAGCGACATTTTTATAGATTGGAATCAAATAATCAATTTTGATTATTGGAGTCCAGGTTTTTTTTGGTGGGGATTTATTGCACAAGGGTTTCGCAAAAATGGGAAAGATTTTTTTATCGGATTTAATCCCCTTTACAAAAACTACAAGCAAGCAGTACTACTAATTGCATCGAAAATTGATCAAAATAAGATCACTGATAAAGCCAAGATAAAATTAGAATTAGTGGGGAAATAGATCGATAGTTGTTCTTTGAAAAAAACCGGGGAAAATGCAAATGCCTCAAGTAATGGAAACTTCAGTGATTACCTCAAAATTGGTTCGGCCACTACTTCTGTCGCAGTTAAGATTAATACTGTTGCTCAATGGAATGAAATATTAAACCTTAGGTTGAATGTTTATGGTCCTTTTTTCACAGATTCACCGGTTTTGACCGCACCTGGTAGTGAGCTTGCCCTTCTTCAAAACACAGGAAAGGTACTTGGAGGTGTTGGAGTGGGCATTTCAGCTATTCAGCTTGCATATAATGGGCCTAATACGGGCAATTTACTAAATGTTGCTGCCGGATTGACGTTTTTTGTTGCCCCTCCAGTGGGACCAATTATTTCAGGGGTGTATGGTGCTGTCAATCTCGGTTCTAAAATTTTTACAGGTTATGATTTAGGTCAGCATGTGGATAATTTGAATTGGTAATAAGGAAGAAAAATGATTCTTTTCGATTATATTTTTTATCGCACCTGTAAAAATTATATGACAGCTAAAGATTTAAGCCCACATACTACGGGGTGGGTAACTGTAGGACTGGTGGCGACATTAATTCTTACTAACATTTTTTCGGTTGCAAGATTGATATGGGATTTTCCGCTTCCAAAAGATTTTGTGCAAATTGTAGGATTGCCTGTGGTTGCCATAATTCAATTCTTAAGTTGGGCGAGGTATAAAAAATATAACTACGATTACTTTGAAAAACGTTGGGGTAGAGCAAAGAATCAACAATTTTGGGGAGTAATCACCGCAATATTTTGTTTTGGCGTATTGGTTATTCCACTATCTTTTGCAATTTGGCAATATGTTTTTAAATAAGCATTTGCTAAAGCCGAAGATAGTGGAGTTGCAGCTGTTGTCCTAAATTTTGGTATGACTACAAAGGCTGGTTTTGATTTAGGAATTGGTCTTTATGGTCTTCTTGGTGGCCCTGTTGGTGTCGGGGTTGGTTTGGGATGGTGGGGGTTGGATTTGATGGGTGCATTCGAGGGGCCTGTTCCGGTAGCAGTCTACCCACCAATGCCAAATATTTATTCAAAACCAGGTGGTATCTGATGAATATTTTTGAATATACTTACTACCAGGTTTACGAGTGGAATTTAAGAAAATGGGGTGCAAAGGATGTCCCCGAATATAAAGCAATGTACATTTTGGCGTTGCTTATGTTTCTGAATGTGTGTACGATTGGTTTGTTTCTGGATAAAATCGGGGTTATTAAATTTCTTTCATGGCCTAAGTTCAGTATAATTTTAGTATTAGTTGGATTTTGCCTAATTGCTTTTTATAATTTTGTTTACAATGGAAAATTTAAGACTATAGAAAAAAAATATAAGGGGGAGTCGCTATCGGAAAGAAAGAACCATACATTTATGATGTGGGCATATATCTTTCTTTCATTTATTGTGAACATTCTTATAGTTGTTCTTTGAAAAATGATGGGATTTAACGATCATGGGAACAGTTTTGGATATAAAGGATTGTTGCATCACAAAGTATTTTCTATATTCGCACTAAAAATCCAGGAGCTTGATTATGGTTTTTAAAATATACTAAATGCAACAATCTTCGATTATTCGTCGATGATTTTTTCCCACCGTTTTCCCCCGAGATTCAGGTTTTGCCCTTCCCTGCCCGCCCGTCTTGCGGCAGCCGCCTCGCCACATCGTGTGTCGGTTCTCTTACATAAAATTAAAAAAGTCTTGCATTGTACCATAAAATATGGTACATTATATGCATGGGTCCGAATGCGAAATACTCGGTTGTGTTTTCAAGGAAGGTCCGTAAAAACCTTGCGAAAATACCGTCGAAGATACGAGACAAGTTTTTTATGTTGACCGAGCAGCTTTCCGAGCAAGGGCCGATTGCGGCAAACTGGCCGAATTACAGTAAGCTTGGTCATGGAGAGTATCATTGCCATTTAGGATATTCCTGGTCGGCATGTTGGTCAAATGAAAAAGGAACTATAACCATAGAGGTGACTTATGTTGGCAGTCGTGAAAACGCACCGTACTGATTTGAGGATACAAGGATTTATTCCTACTCCGGTCTTGCGGATTTTGCGTCATGAGTTTGGGAAAAAATTGATGGTTAAATCTAATGATGCGGATGATACTCTTGAGAATGTTTTTGAGAGTTCCGAATACAAGGAATTTAAGCGTCGCGTAACTCCTGGCGACTATGTACGGACATACCGGGAGAACAAGCAAATGACGCAGCAGGATCTTGGAGAAAAATTAGGTGCGTCCCGTGCATATATTTGCGATATAGAGCATAACCGGCGGGCAATCAGCAAAGAGTTTGCAAAGAAACTCTCCAATTTTTTTCAGATATCAGTATCCCGTTTTATTTAGTTCGGTTTTTCCATAAAGGGAGATAATGCATTTTTCTTCATTTCAGCATTTCCAGAATAGCCTTTATCCGATGAACGTAAAGATGCTCTTTTTTAATGCGCTCCCTTGCCGCCGCGATAATTGCCGTGCGTTCTTTTTCATGGGCAAGGTACCAGGCGATTTTTTTCCTTAAATCATTGAGATTTTCATAAATAATCGCCTCCTTCGGCACGTCGAACAGCTCCCGCAGATCTTTCTGGTCGTCGGAAATGACAAAGCTTCCGGCCATGGGTATGTCAAAAACGCGTTGGTTGACCGCAGAAGGCATCTGGCAGCTTGTTATGTTGACATTTATGCAGATTTTGGCATAAACGTTGCGCAGTGATTTCCTGTAATCGATGTTCGGATGGACCGTTGCTCGCGGCCCGAGCAAATGCCTCCACCCTTTGGGGTCGCCGAACAGTTCAAGGCCAAGGTCCAAAAGGCCCGTTATAACACGCTTCCTTTTTTTCATGCTTGCTAAATGAATAATATACGCGCACAGCCACGTGCGGTTCTTTTCGTCCGTAAAGGGGAGTTTGACGGAAAGTTTTTGCGCCAGGTTATCAAGCGAATTTTCAACCGGATACAAAGGGTTGGAAAGCAGCATGTCGGAAGCTGGTTCGACGAGCGGTTCAAGGCAATCCGACCAGAGGAATTTTTCCTGTATTTTTCCCGCGAAAGCATCCACCATCGCGGTCCCGACGAACCCGAGCGAAACCGACGGCCTGATAGCGGCGGCCGCGGGCGAAAACAGGGCCGGGTCGGATGCGAGGGGTAGATAAGCCGCTTTTGTAAACCCAGAATTTTCAAGGAATTTGAGGTACGATTTCTCCCATGACAGCGCGATCATGTTGTTTTTAATGGCACGGCGCTTATGCATGACGATCGGACGGGGATCATCCACGAACCAAACGACGACTGGAACGCCGAAGCGCTCCGTGATATCGGCCAGCGCCGTATTGCCGTCGAACCCCTTCATGTTAATGGAAATAACAAACGACGGCCGCTTTTCCTGAATGAGCCGCATGAGCTTGTCTTCGTAATGAACGATGAAGCGATAATCATTATAGGCAAAAAGCACCGGTTCAATGGAATTTGTCGCCAGCGCCCTGCGCACTTCTTCTTCGAGGAAAAAGTTGCCATAAAGCATGATCGCGGTAGCCTGTTTTTGAATAGCAGTCGATGAATGTTTCGGTTTATCGATGAAAAGCTGCGCAAGGAAAGGTTCGTAGAATTTTTTATTGATGTCGAATGACGCGGGGTGCTTGACTATTTGCAGTGACTGCGGAGCGTATTCCCTGAGTAATGAGGAAATAGCCGCATTGTCGGTTGAAGCGGAAATAAAAACGATTTTGTTGGAAAGGCCTGAAAACAGGTTTTTGCAACGGGCGATTAATTCGTCATAATATTCGATGACCACAAGAATTGATTTTGTCGGAATACTTTTTAATTTTCGCTCAAGGTGGTATCCCAAACCGAAACCTGCGAAAACAATGCAATCGCCCCAGAAAACAAGGTTCTCAAAATACTTGGCTTCGATTGACGGGTCGACCGTGGAATGAATATGTCGGACGGTCTTGTCCGGAAGGGTAACGCGCGCGGAGATCGTGCCGTTTTGCGCCGGAAACAGTTGTAAGGAATCCTGCATGATATTAGTTTATTTCCATGATCGGTTTATTACAGGAAATAACTGATTTGGCCCGGACCGGCGATTATGCCGACGCGGCGCTTAAACTTAACCAGTGCATTATTCGTCTTCAAGCATGCTTGAAGGAAGGCGCCGCCAGCCCGGGGAAGTATAGTGCCAAAATAAACTATTCCCTGGAAACGATGTTTTTAATGCTTAAAAATAATGATTGGGTCGCCCTCGCCGATATCATCGAATTCGAGTTTATCCCGCTTTGGAAAGAGGCCTTTCCGATACGATAACAATGCAAATAACCGGAAACCGTCAGGTTTTCTGCGTTAATTTGCCTGATTGTATTACACCGCAATTTGCTCTCATCAGACCGATATGGTTCGACAAGCCTGTACTGAGCCCGTCGAAGTACTCACCACAAGTTTTTATTTTTAACAATAATGCGCGGAAACACCTATATTTTTTAGGGAGATAAAAATGAAAATATTCTTGTATACATGCTTTGTAACGATGTCCCTTGTTCTGACGGCAAAAAATAGTAACTGTCAGGCGCTGGCTCCGGGTTTTTACTATTTACAGAATGACACGTTTAATTATACTTTAGTAGTGCCTGTCAATAGTCATCCGCAACAAAAATGTCCTCTGGTTATGTATCTTCACGGCTATTCCTCGCAAGTTGACTTACCCTGGTTTAATGATGAAGCGCAGCAGAGGGAACCGTGCTTTATTTTCTGTCCACAGTGCGACGATGCCTTGGGGGAATCGGCCTGGGGAGGGACCTACGATTTAGGGCAAAGGGCCTATCCGGACGATTTACGGCCGCCGATGGCATCGGCCCTGAGCATTATTGATTCACTGAAAAAGATTTATCCAATTGACACAAACAGAATCATCGTATACGGCGGTTCAATGGGCGCCGAGGGCGTTTTCATGTTGTTGGCAAAAAAACCGACCATGTTTGCGGGAGCGGTTGCGGTTGCGGGTTATACCCTGACGGTCGGGGCCGACCAGATGGCTCAGACCCCTTTGTGGATATTACACGGCGGAAGTGACCAATTCTGGGACGGTTCCCAGGAATTTGACCTGACGCAATCATCACGGGATATTTATGCCGCCATACTTGGGGTCGGTGGAAAGCGGGTTCGCTATACGGAATACCCGGGTCTGGACCATCAGTCCATATGGGGGCAAGTTGAACAGCAGACCGATATCATCACGTTTATGCTTGCTCAGAATAAAAATATTATACATATAGCCCCTGACCCCGTTAAAAATCTAACTTGCCGGTTGGTTAATGCCATACCGACTCTCTTTTGGGACACGCCATCCGATACTTCATCGGCGGATAAACGGATCTGGTATTACAGAATTTTCAGGAACAACCAATTGGTCGTTACCCAGGATAATAACCTGTATTCGCAGGTGGACACAACTGCCCCGCCGAATTCCGGCGATACGTATAAAATGACTGCCGTAAATATCACTTTCAATGAATCGGCCCTATCCGATTCCGTGGTATTGACAACCGGCGTAAATCCCTTAGAAAATAAAACCATCTTACAACCTTTTTCGGCCCATATCTCCATGAAACCCGGCGGATCGAGGATAGTAGTGACCTTGACTGTTAAAAATGCTGGTTTGTATTCCGTTTTAATATACAGTTCAAACGGGAAGATGGTTCATGGTGAAAAGAGTCGCTACTATACTCCCGGTTGCCACTGTATATCGTGGAATGCATATGGGGCAGCTTGCGGATTATTTATTGCGAAAATCAGGACGCCGTCGTTTGATAAAAACATCAGGTTTTTCCTTAAATAACATGCAAATTTTTTAATCCAGTCAGATTAATGAAGCGTGAATTTCTATACCTTTTCGTTATCTCAGCTATTTCTTTATGTTTTGGCGCTCATTACCCATTTCCCCAAAATAAAGTAACCTACGGGATAAAAGTGGTCGGCGATTCATCCGCTGATGTTCAATACGTATATAACTCGTGGCTTTCCGGCTATTACCAGGAACAGGATACGCTTGCGCGGATCACCTGGGACAACGATTCGCAGACAGCAAGCGAAGGAATCGGATACGGGATGCTTATCATGGTTTGCATGGATAACGCCCAGAACAATACACGACCGAAGTTTGACAAATTATGGCGCTATTACAAAAAATTCCGGGATTACAATGGCGTAATGAATTGGAAAATTGACAAGTTCTCAAGCGTTGCCTACGACGGTCAAGGTGGCGCTACGGACGCCGATTTGGACGCCGCCGCCGCGCTTATTTTGGCATATCGTCAATGGGGCGATACAACGTATTTTTCGGACGCGCGGGATTTGGCAAGCGCGATATGGCAAGTGGAAGTCAATTCGGACCGTTTTTTAAAGCCCGGTGATTCGTGGGATGGTCAACAAGATCCCTCTTATTTCAACACCGGAGCAATGGAACTGTTTAAAAGCGTCGATGCAAACGATTGGTCGACGGTTATTAACAACTGCTATGATTTGCTGTATAAAGTATGCGATACCGCTACAGGGTTTCCGCCGGACTGGTGCGATCAGGATGGAACTATCCCTTCGGGAGAAGGGTTCGGTTGGGAAGCCATACGCGTGCCCTGGCGCATGGCATGGGCATATTCCTGGTTTGGCCGGGAGGATGCGGCTAAGATTGACAATAAAATTGCAATCTGGATACGCCGCGCCACAGGAGACAACCCATCGGCCATTAAGTCCCTTTATATGCTTGACGGCACCCCTCAAGGAGATGGCAATGCAGCCTATGCCGGAGGGCTTTCATGCGCGGGCATGACCTCGGCCGATAATCAGGAGTGGGTCAATGCCGGATTGACGGCAACCAAAAATGCACTTGCCAATACCTATTACAAAAAAACCCTTCAAGTGCTCTACATGCTCCTCCTATCGGGAAATTTCCCCCTCATGAACGGTTCGGCTGCGTCTACGCGTCAAATAACTCCGTTTACCGCAAAACGCCCCGGTCCAGACCGTAAACTGGTAATCACCCCTTTTGCCGCCGCCAGGCACTATGTCTCGCTTGCCGGAAAAAAAATGAAAGGCAGCGCATTCTTAGCCATGCAGCCCCTCATTCGCCTGCGATAGATAACAACCGTGCGGTTATAAGGAATTCGTCATGCCTCAATTGTCAATTATAACCAACGAAAGTCGAATTCGGATGATGTTTTAAACCAATAAAAATGTTCTATAAATAAATTGAAAACCCGATTAACGCCGAATTTGAATTTACATTGAAATTCTTTGTTATTGTCGGGGAGGAAACAAGGTTGCTTCCATTTATTTTTGATGACCATCGACTATATTGCATGGTGGCGTTCAATGAGTATTCTGTAAACAAAGAAAAATGTTCGTAAAAAAACCATTCCACGCCTAAATAGCCGCTTAATCCGCCAGAAAAGATATTTGTCGTCGTTTGTTGGTAAGAATCGGCGGAGTATTGAAAGGAATATTTTCCAAATGGGCCATATCCATAATACAAATAGAGGTTCTTATTTCTATAAGCATATTTTAATTTTGTCACATATAAAGCGAATGAAAGAGAATTTTGCTTGGATTCGCCGGTTCCGTAGCCTTGCGATGAATTTTCACTACTGCTGCTTCCCGCCGAGATTCCGGCGGATATTCGTATTCCTTCCAATGAAGTTATCATTTTTTTAATTGATATCGTCGTTCCCGGTAAGAGCGAGGACACATCTTGTAATCCATTTGTTCGGAGTTGTAAAGAATATTTTGATGGTGTGAGATAATTTGAAGTTTCTCCGAAGGTCAATCCCGCCAAAAACACAAAGTTAAACAAACACAATTTATAGTGCATATTCCCCCCGTTAAAATTATAAGGTGTCTACCGATCAGTTCAAACCCGTAAAAAATAAAATTAAATATCAGGACAACCGACTAGCCATCTTCTGATACGCATCTTCAAGCCTCTTTGTAAAGCCTTTCGCGTCGCACAAAACCGATTGCGCCATCCTGTCGCGCAGCCCCTGGCGCAGATCTCGCAGCGCATCCGGCGACGATGCCAGGCTGCGCGCGATGGCGATATATTCGTCGTGCGTGTGCGCGATGCAATCGGTCAGACCCGCTGCCGTTAGAATGCTCGACACCATTCGGCCAGCGTGCCGGTCGCCGCACAGGGTCACCACCGGAACGCCCATCCACAACGACTCGCAGGCCGTGGTGTGGCCGCTCCAGGGAAATGTGTCGAGGCTGATGTCGATATCGTGAAAGAGCGCCATGTGGCCGCCAGGCGGGAGTGTGTTTTGCATGTCAATGCGTGCGCGCGATATTCCTCGGGTTTCGAATTCCGTGTACAGGCGCTCCCTGACGCTGCCCACAAGAGTGTTGCGTATAATGCATAAACGCGAGGATGCAAGCGTCCGGAGCAATGCGCTCCACAGATCAATGACCTGCGCATTCAGACGGGTAAGCGTATGCAGGGACCCGAAGGTAATGTGGCCAGCTTTTTTGGCAGGTAAGTAGTTTACAGAGGGAGTGTTTTCGTAGGGCATAAAAGTGCAGAAACAATTTTCCAGGTACAGGAGCTTTTCAACATAAAAACGATCGTGTCCCATGGGATCGACCATATTATCCGACAGATAATAATCGATTGCCGATAATCCGGTAGTATTCGGATAACCAAGGTAAGACGCCTGGATTGGCGCGGGCTTTTTTGCGAAGACAAGGAGCCTGTTATGCGCGGTATGGCCCGATAGATCGACCAGTATGTCGATATCGTCGCTTTTAATCAACTCAACGACCTGATCGTCTGACGTTTTGGAAATATCCCGCCAGGAAGTGCAAAGTGGCCGCATTTTTTCACTTATTTCATCGGGTCGGATAGCGTCGGAATAACAAAAAATATCAAAGGCGGTTTTATCATGAAAACGCAGGATCGGTTCGATAAAACGCGAGGCAGGATGCATGCAAAAATCAGGAGAAACATAACCGATGCGGATTTTCGTTCCGGGCGTCGTGCGAACGTTATAACGTTTCGCTTCCGCCTGAGGCGATAAAAATAGTTTTCCGAACCTCAAATGTTCTTCACGCAACTGTTCGGGCGAATACGCGGGGTTGTAATTCATGCACAAGAGAAGATTGCTATAGGCCATGGCATAGCCAGGTGCATTTTTTTTATCGGAAAGCGCTAGTATCTTTCTGTACACTGTCTCCGATTCTGTAAAATTTCCGATAGTCTGCAGGGCCTCTCCCAGGTTAATCATGGATCCTACGGACAACGGTTTTACCCGGAGCGCGGCCTTGTAGCAGGCGATGGCCTCGTCGAAATTATTGGTTTCCCTGAGGCAATTGCCCATGTTGTAATACGCTTCAAAAAAATCCGGGTTACGGCTGAGGGCTTCCTTAAACGACACGATTGCCGCGTTAAAATCCCCCGCGGCGCTTTGTGCATTACCGAGGTTTGAATAAGCCTCGATAAAATCGGCGTCAAGCCTCAACGCTTCGCGGAAATAGAAAATTGCTTCTTCGTATTTTTCCCGTGCGGCGCAGACAAGGCCCGCGGCATTATGCGCTTGTGGAAAGTCGGGTTTAATTCGAAGGGCTTTTTGAACATTGATTAAGGCGGTCTCAAAGTCGCCGGTATTTTTTAAGGCCAATGCGCTTTTAACCAGCGCCTGTACATTGTCCGGGTCGATTGACAGCACCCGTGCATAACATGCAACCGCCTCCCTATACAGTTTGTTATCCTGTAAAGCATCCGCCCAGTCGGAAATGAACAGGGGGTTCGAAGGACTTTCGAAGCAGGCTTTTTTCAGCAGCTCCAAGGCGCAGTCGAGGTCGCCGCGCTGGCGGCACACCACGCCCAGAAGGTGCAGGGCGTCGGGATTTTTGGGCTCGGCCCGGAGGACGTCGCGGTAGATCTTTTCCGCGGCGTCCAGGTCGCCAGCGCGATGGAGGACCACTGCCTGGGAAAGGAGGTTATGCATTGTCATAAGAATTAATATACAAACAGGTTCCACCACGGCAAAAGAAATAATACGGGGGAAAAATCAGCAAGCTTGCAGCATCTCCCAATAATTTCTTGTGTTTTGTAAATTTGCAGGATTGCCGGCATTTTTATTTTTGGTTAAGCGGTTAATAAATATCTTGACCCGGCGTTGCCGGAATTATACAATCAGGGTAGAAGATAATATCGGTTTATTAAAAATTGACCATTAAAAGCAAAAACGAGTAAGTTTCTGATGATGTCGTATTTTAAAAGAAGAATTATAATATTTATGGAGAAAAAAACAAGAACATTAATATATGCGCCCACCAGCTTAAGCGATTAACTTAATATAGTTAATAACTTATTGATAATAAAAGAAATGAGGAATAAAATCATGAAAATAAATAAGCTGCGTAAGACCAGAATTTCTTTGATACAATTTGATAGGGGTCTTATTTTGCGTACCGTAACTATTTCTTGTATTTTTTTCTTAATTTATGCATTACCGATTAGTGCAAAACATGCGAAATCTCCCGCAACCCAGAGTACCACGCAAAATATCAATCCTAAAAGGGGAAACCAGGTTACGGAAAAAATATATATCCTTATCGCCAGACCTGCCTGTATTTCAACGAATAAAAAATTGGACGATGCGTGGTTTGCAGCGCTCTGCGAGGCCTATTATCAGGTGCGTTTAGGGTCCTTGAAAAATGTCGAAGTCATATCACCCGAAAGCCTCTTTCAGTTAATTCCTAAATACAGGGATTTTTCGCAGGAGATCGTGCAGT
>Ga0182011_10003569_pt1 | contig 12738 bp, 9 predicted proteins | sample 711E1DmetaG_FD_120481 | JGI IMG/M metagenome (GOLD analysis project Ga0182011, IMG submission 120481) | Permafrost microbial communities from Stordalen Mire, Sweden - 711E1D metaG | ecosystem: Environmental > Terrestrial > Soil > Wetlands > Permafrost | place: Sweden: Stordalen | collected... | reverse complement strand
CTGTAACACAAAGGTTTCTTTTAAACGTTTCTCATAAAAGGAAAGCGTCTTTGAAGAAAAATCGCCTCTTTCTTTTGCATGGATTATAGTCTCTGCGGCTATAACCCCTGAGGCTATGGCAAATTCCATCCCTCTTACCGTCACGCCCATATTCAGTGCAAAACCTGCTGCATCCCCCGCAACAAGGATCCCGTCGCCGTAAAGCCTTGAAATACCGTCGTATCCACCTTCCGGTATGATATGAGCAGCATATTCTACAAGATTTCCCCCATCAAGAAGCCTTTTGATCTCATACCGCTCTTTAAAGTTATCGAGGAGCGCATATGCGTCAATAGGGGGGGTCTTTCCCATCAAGGCTTTTATCCCTGCCACCACCCCAATTGAGACAGTACTTTTATTGGTATAGAGAAATCCACCGCCAAAGATCCCCTTCGTTACATCACCAATATAGAGGTGCGCGCACCCTTCAGTGCTCTCAACGTTGAATCTGTCGTTGATCTTCTCTTCAGGAAGCTCTATGACCTCTTTCATCCCAACGGCATAGTTTCTTGGCGCCATTTTGGGCCTAAGCCCTGCCTTCTCTGCCATGAATGAAAGGGCACCGTCTGATGCCACGACAACATTGGCATAGATCTCTTCGCTTCCCGCTTTGATGCCGGCTACAACGCCATTCTCCCAGAGCAGATCATCCACCCTGTATTTCGGTATAACAAAAACACCCTTTGCCGTAAGTTTCTTTGATAGCCACCTGTCAAAATGGGCACGGAGGATCGTGAAACTGTGATTTTGAGCCCTGAATCTATCTCCCGTGAAATCAATGTTAATGGAATGCTCTTTCCCGAAAAGGCTCCACTGTTCCCGAACTACTTTCCTCTCAAAAGGCGCCCCGTCAAGCATATCATTGATAAGGGGCTTTATCGGCATGAGGTAGAGCCTGCCACCGGTTACATTTTTGCTGCCGGGAAAATCCCCTCTCTCAACAACAATTACTTGCAAACCCTCTTCGGCCAGTTTATACGCACAGGAAAGACCTGCCAGTCCAGCGCCTACGATGGCAACATCAATCTTCTCCATATCAGGCTTCTTCTCTTGCCTTTTTTAATTCCTCTTTCAATACAGGCAGAATGTTAAACAGATCTTCCACAATTCCGTAATCGGCGTATTGAAATATGGGCGCATTGGGGTCTTTGTTGATCGCGATGATAACCTTCGATGTATCCATACCCATGATATGATGGAGCGCCCCCGATACGCCGCAGCCTATGTAGAGCTTCGGCGATACGGTCTTACCGCTTTTACCGATCTGATCGTCGTAGTCTCTCCATTTGCTATCCACAGCAGAACGTGACGCACCGACCCTGCCTCCCATAAGATCGGCAATCTCTTCAAGAACCTGAAAATGTTCCGGTCCTTTCATGCCCCTGCCGCCACAGATGATAAAATCTGCCTCCTGCAGGTCGACCTTTTTGGAGGCGGTTTTTTCAATGCCGATTGTATGTAACCTGGAATCTGCGGCAATATCTACCTGCTCTTCCACAATCTCTCCGTTCAGGTCTCTCTTCTCAATGGGGAATGAATTGGGCCTGAATGTAACAAAAACCATGGAATCGCCTCTACATTCAACCCAGGAGAGAATCTTTCCTCCAAAGAGAGGTTTTTTGATCTTTGCATCGCCATCTTGAAAATCAATTCCAATGGCATCGGACACCATTGAACCTCTGCATCGCGCGGCAAGCCTAGGAAAAAAATCTTTTCCTGTTACCGTAGAGGCGCCGAAGACCATTGAAGGATTATACTTTTTAAGAAGCTGCTCAAAAGCTGCCGTATAGGTATCCCAGCTATACTCTCTGAGCACCTCATGGTCTACAACGATTATTTTGTCTGAATAAGCTTTGAGCGATTCTGCGATGTCTTTTACCTGGCAACCCATGACAACGGCATACAGGCCGGAAGCAAGTTTGTCGACTATTTCTCTGCCTTTCGAGAGCAATTCAAGGGACGCCTTCCTGACAGCGCCTTCTTTATATTCAACATATACGAAAACATCTTTCGACATCATCTTCCTCCTGTCATATTACCTTTGCATCCTCTTTTAATGCTTTTATCAAACGTTTCACCTTCTCTTCAGGTGTTGCACCTTCAATGATCTTCGCGGGCGGTCTCTGAACAGGCGATTCATAAGAGAGTATAACCACTTTCAGTGTGCCCTTATCAATAGCTTCTTCCGATATATCAAGTGATGCCGGGTCAATCGTGGGGATTTCCGTCTTCATGGCCTTCATAACGCCGGTAATGAGTGGCACCCGGGGTTCGTTTAACCCTTTTTGCGCGGTAAAAAGAGCGGGCATAACAGCTTCCGAGATCTTTTTGCCGCCTTCTATCTCACTCTCGACTCTGACTTTACCTCCGTCAAGAATTTCAAGTTTCGTAATGCGGCTTATGTGAGGGATATTTAAAAACTCTGCCGCCATTGCCCCTATGTTTGCGTTTTCATCATCGATAGCCTGTCTTCCGCAAAGAATGAGGTCAAAGTCCTCTTTCTTTGCGAATGCCGCCAGTGTCTCAGCGATAATCAAGGGATCATCGCTCTCATAATTGGCGCTATCGATTAAGAAAGCCCTGTCAGCGCCCATTGCGATGGCTGTCCGAAGCGCCTCCATAGCCCTTGCAGGCCCGTAGGTACAGATCGTAACCAGGGTTTCTTTTATTTTTTCTTTGATCCTGATTGCTTCTTCGACGGCAAATTCATCAAAGAAGTTGATGACATATTTGTTTTCTATCTCCAACGTCTTATTGTCGTCGCTGATGATAATTCTCGCCTCTGTATCGGCCACTTGTTTGATAAATACCAGAATGTTCACTTTCTGACCTCCCTCTGTATATCAACACGTTTCATACAATAAAAACACGCTTCCTCATTACTGCCGGGATATATATCTTAAGAAAATTTTGCATACAATATTTTAATGATAACAGTTTGTCAAGGAAAAATTCCAGAAAATATGATACAAAAACCAGATGATGGAAGAAAAATAAGAAGAATTATCTAAGTATCCTTTACTAGAAGTACAACAGCAAAGAATACTTTTTCAGGCAAGAAAGTCCGGACAAATAACGGTGCGTTACGGATGCTTTCTTATGTCTCTACAAAACACCGTAAATGCTTGGTCCTTGTCGGATGTCTCAGTTTTCTCAATGCCTTTGCCTCTATTTGCCGTATTCTCTCACGGGTCACTTCAAAAACCTGGCCAACCTCTTCGAGCGTATGGTCATGTTTTTCTCCCAAACCGAACCTCATCCTTACTACCCTTTCCTCTCTCGGCGTTAAGGTTGAAAGTATCTTATCGAGATTTTCCACTAAATCATCATAAATCGCAGAATCCTGCGGTGTGAGTATATTTTTGTCTTCGATGAAATCCGCAAGATGCGTATCCTCTTCATCATTGATCGGCGTCTCAAGGGAAATAGGCTCTTTTGTGATGCGCAATACCTTTCTTACCTTATCGGTTGAAAAACCGATTTTATCTGCGATCTCATCGGGATATGGCTCTCGTCCCAGGTCCTGAACAAGTCCTCTTGAAACACGAATAATCTTGTTGATCGTCTCAATCATATGCACCGGTATACGTATCGTCCGTGCCTGGTCGGCAATAGCCCGCGTGATGGATTGCCTTATCCACCATGTCGCATAGGTACTGAACTTATAGCCTCTTTTGTACTCGAACCTGTCAACAGCCCTCATGAGCCCGATGTTGCCTTCCTGGACTAAATCCAGAAGGGAAAGCCCCCTATGCATATATCTCTTGGCCATACTTACCACAAGTCTCAAATTTGCCTTCACCAGTTCATTCTTTGCTAAGACAAAGCTTCGTTCGGCCCTTTCGATACGTTTCAGATAAATCTTGAGCTGGCGCGCAGAGATGCCTATCTCCTCTTCAATCTTTGCCTTTTTTTCGTTCAACATCATGAGGTTCTTGCTCTTCTCTTTGGCCTTCATGTTCTTGCATCTTTCGATCTCGTGCTCTATCCTCGTAATTTTGTCAACATATCGTTTCATGCGAAGAACGATCTTTTCGGCAATCTTTCTGCTGAGATTGATTTCGGTAATGATTTTCCGTATCTCTTCACGGTATTTATCTTTCTCGCCATTGCTGTTCTGTTTCGACTGATCATGGACATTTTTCAATCTCTCGAGAAGGGCGATGACGCGCTCTCTTTGAAATTCCAGCTCCGTATCTCCCTCTTCTTCATCATCTACCTCCAAGGTAATATCCCTTACAGTTGCCCTGGAATTCTTCAACGCCATGAGGGCATTCAACAATTCTTTCACTGTCCCCGGGAAAGAGAGGATTACCTGTTTGATCTCCTCTTTTGCTTCCTCCATTTGCCGTGCAATATCTTTTTCGCCTTCACGGGTCAAAAGCGCCATACCCCCCATCTCTTTGATGTAGTGTCTGATCGGATTGATCAATTCATCATCATAGACTTCCTCGAGGGCGCTATCCATAGCTTCATGAACGTCTCCGTTCTCAACGGTACCGACACCATTCTCTCCCTCCATGTCGAAAAGCTCAATGTTGTCGAGTATATTCTCCTGCTTGTCACCTGATGAGATAAGTGTATAAATCTCTTTGTGTTCCAAGGTTTCATCATAAGGGTACAATCTCCTTGCTTTTTCAGGCATGGTCACCTCACTATAAGAATTATTTTTTCATATAAGCTAAAATCTGCCCCTCCTTCTTTTGCAGTTTCACCTTCTGCTCTTGCAGCTCCGCTATCTGATGCTCGTCGCCCGCCTTTTCCGCTACCGAGATTTTCTCGGTGAGTTTTTTCTTCTCCTCCTTATAGAACTGCTTCTCGACATAGTTGAAATAATCAAGAAGCATCCTTTCCGCTTCGTTTCCTGAAAACTCAACGGAATCAAAAGCCGCATCAAGTACAAAGCCCCTTAATGCTTCATCATCGAGCATCTGGACAAAACAATGGATTTCAAACTGTTTTTTTTCTGCAACATAGGTCAATATCCTGGAAAGTATTTCTCTGACATGTTCATTCCTTATATAACTCAGCACCTCCTTTCCTCTAAAGGGTTCTAATAAAAGCGGATTGGCCATACAGACGCTTATCACTTTTTTCTCTATAATACCATTCGACTCCTCCATACCTGCGGGTCCTGCAGCAGTTCCCGCAGGTATGGTCCCGCCTATTGAGTCCACAAATTGTCGCTCATCCAACCCTGTCAGCTCAGCAAGTCTTTTGATATAGAGACCCCTTCGTATACCATTGCGTATCCCTTGGACATGGGGCAAAACCTCATCGATAAAGGTTCGTTTACCTTCCGGTGTTTTCATTCCGTATTTGGCACTGTAATAATCAAAATAATAATCGAGGATGGATTTCTTTTTTGCGATAACTTCATCGACTGCCTTTACCCCTTCTTTTCGCACGAAACTGTCGGGATCATGCCCCTCCGGCAGGACTACCATTCTGCCGTTGACACCCATCTCCCCAAAAAGCTCGATTAGCCTCAGAGCGCTTTTAATACCAGCTTCATCTCCATCGAGCATTAAGGTGATATTTTCCGTATAGTTCCTCAACTTCGATATCTGTCCTTCGGTGACCGCGGTACCGAGGGTAGACACTATATTTTTGAAGCCATTCATATAGAGAGCAATAAAATCAAAATATCCCTCAACAATAAATACTTCATTGCTTTCAGAAATATATTTCCTCGTTTTATCAATACCGAAGAGTGTTGAACGTTTAGAAAAAACCGCCGATTCAGGAGAGTTAACATATTTTGGAAAACCTTCTTTATCAATTGTCCTTCCGCCGAATCCAATGATTCTTTTATTCACATCGACGATAGGTATGATAACTCTCCCCCGAAACATGTCGTATAGTTCCCCATCCTTCATTCTTACTATGCCGGTGCTCAAAAAAATGTCATTTGGGATGCCGCTATTCTTTAAAAAACCTTTCAGGTTGCTTGAGGTCCTATCGCTATACCCCAGCTTAAACTCAGCAATGACGTCATCGCTGATCCCTCTTTTATTCAGGTATTGCAAGGCTATTTTTGCATTCTTCAAGCTTCTTTGATAATATTCGGTAAGCTTCGATAGAGCATCGAAAGAACTTGACCGCTTTCCGCTATCTTTTCTTGTTATCTCCACTCCATACTGTCGGGCAAGGTTTTCCAGGGCTTCCTGAAAATTCAGATTTTCATACTTCATGAGAAAATTAACGGCATTGCCGCCTTCTCGACAACTGAAGCAATAGAACATCTGCTTTTCAATACTCACCGTAAAGGAGGGATTTTTTTCTTTATGGAAAGGGCATAGACCAACATAGTCCTTCCCCGCTTTCCGGAGCTTCACATATTGCGAGACAACATCGAGTATGTTGACCCTCTGGAGAAGTTCGTCAAGAGTAGTCTTCATGCAAACTCCACGATGGTAATGCCGCTATTTCTCTCATCCCTGTGCAATCCTCTGATGTATTGCGCATCAGTAAGGTGCTCACGAATGGCCTGCATGAGCCTTCCCGTTCCTATGCCGTGGAGGATCCTCACTTTCGGCACACCCTCAACAACAGCCCTGTCAAGAAACCTGTCCAGCACGTTCAACGCCTCCTCAACCCTCATACCTATTACATTCAATTCCGGAGCTTCTACTTTTTCAACAGTGATCCGGTCTTGCACGGCCCCGGGGGGCTGCTTCTCTCCTATTGTCTTTTCTATAAAGATCCTTTTCAGCTTTGTTCTTGTGTTTCCCATGACAATCTCGTAGCTACCGCTGTCTTTATCGATATCAACAACATACCCCTTGTTTCCCAGTGTTTTTACAAGCACGCAGTCGCCGATATGGATATCTTCCTGCTTTTTGACGGACTCGCCTCCGAATCGCTCTCGTAAACTATTCAATTGTTTCTTACTTTTTGTTACAGACGTTCTTTCTTTTTTCGCAACCTCTTTTTTGATGTTCTCGATCTCCATTTCCAGTTCCATCAATCTGCCGACGCATTTCTCCTCAAATTTTCTCATATGCTCGTCTTTCTTATCCCTGATAAGCACGAGCCTCTTTCTCGTCTCGTCTTTGAGTTTTATCAGTTCTTTTCTTTCTTTCTCAGTCATCTCTTTTTCTTGCTCAAGGCTCGTAATGAGATCGTTGAGCATAAATTCCTGTTTTCCAAGATAAGCATAGCTTTTTTCAATAATGCTTGAGGGAACATCAATATTTTTTGCGACATTGATTGCGTTGCTGTAGCCGGCAGTTCCGTAAGTCAGTTTGTAGAGCGGCTTCATCTTTTCGGTATCGAAAGATGTGGCAACATTGATAGCAAAAGCTCTCGTGTAACCATATGCCTTAATCAAATTGAGGTGTGTTGTGACGATGACCTTACACCTTTTCTCTATAAGGGCATCGATAACACCCATTGCCAGAGCGGATGCCTCTTGCGGATCGGTGCCACCCCCTATTTCATCAATAAGGATAAGCTCATTGCCGACGGCATGATTATAAAGGTCCTTAACGGCATACATGTGGGCTGTGAAACTGCTCAGTTCCATTGAGATGTCCTGCTCATCGCCGATGATCGCATAGATATTCGAAAAAAGCGGAATAACCGGTTTTCCTGTCGCAGGGATAAAAAGGCCTGTCTTTGCCATAACAGATAATAGCCCTATCGTTTTCAGGGCAACCGTCTTCCCCCCTGCATTGGGGCCGCTTATAACCATCACCTGCTTATCACTATCCATAACAATGTCGATGGGGATGGCCTCGTGCTTTTTAGAGAGCATAATAAAAGGATTGACGGCTCCTTTGATTTCCATAGGGCCATCGTCACGAATGTCCGGCCTGACACAACGGAATTCAAGACTGAAAAGTGCGATAGCATGATAAAAATCAAGTTCCCTCACTGCCGCGAGATTTGTCCCAAGCACCTCTCTGAACCCTCTTACAAAATCAGTTAGTTCTTTCAATATCCTCTTTTCCTCTTCCTGTTCCTCATTGACAAGGACATTAATGGAATTATTGGATTCAACACATTCTACGGGTTCCACAAAGGACGTTTTCAATGAATGGGAGTAATCGTGAACAATCCCCTGGAGCGCTTCGTTGAAATTGGGTTTTAAAGGTATCACATATCTGTTATTCCGAAGAGAAATATAGGAATCCTGGAGGACTGACCTTACGGTTTCTCTCTCCATGATCTTTTCAAGATGTTTTTTCATCCTTTCCCGGAGCGTAAAGAGTTCTGCCCTGATCCTTGATAGCTCATAGGACGCACTGTCCTCGATAAACCCTTCGGGATTAATTGCCCGTGAAATCCTTTTATATAGTGTCGGCAGTTGTTTGATAGTTTCCAATGTTCCACTGATGAAGGGCCTTTTGTCATATGCCTTTTTCAGAAAAACCGCTGTATCGTCGCAACCCCGCAAAAAACTCGCAATGAGTATAAAATCCTGCGCCTCAAGAATAGAGTCCTTTATGGATATTCTCTTTAAAATATCCCTTATATCGGGAAGATCGGAAAGGGGGATCTTTCCATCCCATTTGACCACTTCCAGGACAGCTTCAATGCAGTCCTGTCTCTCTTCAATTTCAATTTTATTCTGGAGTGGTTTTAGCTGACGAAAGGAATCACCAATAAAAGGGGTCGCTGAAAAATGGAAAATAATCTCTACGAGTTTTAGATAATCGAGGTATGATAATGTCTTATCAACCATACCGGGCTTGGCTATCTATTGAGAAGATAGTCTTTTAAGCACCATTGCACTAAGCACTTTTCCGTCAACCCTCCCTGGAAATTTTTCCATAAGGAATTTAATTACCTTCCCCATATCTTTCTGGTTTTTCGCATCCACGGTCGTGATCGCTTCTTCTATTTCCCGTGTGATCTCTTCTTCAGTCAATTGCGCGGGCAAATATTCCTTGAGAATGACAAGTTCCTTTTCTTCCTTTTCAACAAGGTCAAGGCGCTGGCCTTTCTTGAAACTTTCGATGGAATCGAGATGTTGCTTGATGGACGTTTTTACGATAGAAAAAAATTCATCGTCAGATAAAGCCCTGATCTTTTCGACTTCTTTATTTTTTATCGCTGCCAAGAGCATCCTCAATACGGATACCCTTACGGTGTCCCTCTTTTTTAAAGCCTCTTTTAAACTCTCTCCGATTTTGGATTTATAGTCCATTTACCTCTCTTAATAAAGACCTTTATCCGCCGTTCTTTTGAGTTTCTTCAGAGCTCTCTTCTTCGCAGCGAGTATCTTTTTCTTCCTCTTTACGCTTGGTTTCTCGTAGTGCTCTCTCTTTTTTATCTCAGAAAGAATTCCCGTTTTTTCGCACTGTTTCTTAAACCTTTTGAGGGCGCTTTCGAAGGACTCTCCTTCTCTTATAATAACTGCTGGCATTCATCTTTCCCTCCCCCCATATCGCAATTTAAATAATAAGCTACACAATAAGCAACTAATTAAAACCTGAAACAGGGCCGGAAGTCAACACATTTGTAACCTCTGGGTATTGAAATGAGTGGGATGAAAAGCGCGTTAATTTTGAATAAAAAACAGCGCCCTATACCACATAGACATGTCAACATACCTTTTATAACTTTTTTCGTTGCCCGGCAGCGGCTGCGTATTAGCCATTCTTTACAGGGTAAGCGGTATTACTGGCATAGTCATTTGTCTTTATATGCGCGGCAACCATGATGCGTAAGCTCTTTATCCTGTTTTTCCATCCCTGCAGATATTTTCCATATACTTCAGGTTTAGCCGATGCAAGCCTTACATAACGCTGTTCTCTCAACTTCAGATATGTATCGATATCACCTTTTGATTTCTCAAGGAGTTTCTTCGCCGATGCGGGATTATTTATATAGGTGTCAAAATGTACGACAGCCAGCGGAAACGACAAAGAAGCAGCGCCTGATTGTTCCCAAAATTTTCTGTAAATCCTTTCAACTTCATTTTGCGTAATGTCCTTTATATTCCCTTTGTATCCAAGCGCTCGCGCAGTGGATTGGAGAATCCCGTATTTAGATGATTCCCCGCTGCCACCGTCCACACGAACGAACTTGCTGCCTTCTTTTTCGAGTACGAACTTGAAGCACTTTTTAAACTTTGTCTCCTCGTCGACAGGCAAAGAAAGGTCAACCTCAAGCATGTTCTTCTGAGAAGGTAAATTATTTTTTTCTATCTCTTCCAGAGATTTAGACAATAAATGCTCGAAAGGGACATTCGATATATTGGCAACAAGGTTCTTGTTTCTCTGATTGTTGTGCATCTGTTCAAGAACAAGCACACGTTCAACAAGATCTAAATATGAAGCCATCCATACCTCACCCAGATCATAAAATTTTCCACCATATATATAACTAAAACATATTTTGCAACATCTATGCCACCGATAGTAGATATGAGGACAATCCGTTGAGTATCAGGCAATGAACTCGGATGAAAAAATGGAGCCGCATAAGAAGACAATGATAGACTCGGATAAGCTGTCGGAATACTGACAGGGGTAATATTTTGTGAATTTTACCGGAAAGGATTGTGGAGAATTATCGTGCTTGCTCTATCGGGCCCCGTAGAAATGATGTCGATTTTAGCGCCGACAAGTTCTTCTATTCGTTTCAGATATTTTTTTGCATTGGCCGGAAGGTCCTCATATGTCCTGACATTTTGTATGGAGGTTTTCCACCCGTCCATCTCTTCATATTGAGGTTCGCACTTATAATAGCCGCTCACGTCCATGGGGGGTTCCGAGTAATATTTCTTTCCGATTTTATATTTTACACACATTTTTATCTTTTCGAATCCATCAAGGACGTCAAGCTTCATAATAGATAAACCTTTAATACCATTTAATTGTACCGATCGTCTGACAAGCACCGCGTCGAACCATCCGCACCTTCTCGGTCTGCCGGTAGTTGCTCCGTATTCGTCGCCTATTTTTCTCATGAGATCTCCTTCCGGGTCTGAAAGCTCCGTAGGAAAGGGACCTTCCCCGACTCGCGTTGTGTAAGCCTTACAAATACCAAGAACATAATCGATACTCGTAGGAGGCACACCTGAACCGACAGAAATGTTCCCGGATGTTGTATTCGATGACGTCACATAGGGGTATGTCCCGTGATCAACATCAAGGAATGTCCCCTGTGCGCCTTCAAAGAGGATTGTCTTTTTCTTCGTCCTGCACTTCTCAAGAAAACTGACAACATCTACTGTATGTTTCTTCAAAAGTTTTCTATAACCATCATACCGCCCGAGGATGTCCATCAGTTTAAAACCTTCATCCTTATAGTACCGGCGGATGATAAAATTCTTTATTGCAAGATTCTCTTTGACCTTTTCACGAAAAACTTTTTTGTTGAGAAGATCAACGACACGTATCCCCATTCTGCTGGTTCTGTCTTCATAAGCCGGCCCGATGCCGCGTCCTGTTGTACCTATCTTTTTCGTGCTTTTAGATTCTTTTAATGCGTCAAGCTTTTTATGATAAGGCATAATGAGGTGTGTAAGACCGCTTATAAGAAATTTTTTGTCATCTTTCATATACCCGAGCTTTTTGAGCTCTGTTATTTCTTTTTCGAGAACCTCGGGATCAAGGACAACCCCGTTTCCGATGACACAGTATTTACCTTCGTGAAGTATGCCGGAGGGTATAAGATGGAGGATGATCTTTTCCTCACCGATGACTATTGTGTGGCCCGCATTCGCGCCCCCCTGAAACCGCACAATAACATCTGCATAGCTGCTCAAGAAATCTATAACCTTCCCTTTGCCCTCATCTCCCCATTGAACTCCAACCACACCGACATTAGACATTATGCTTTTCTCTCCGTCTTTATGTATTGAACAACTATATCTTCTAATATATCTGGGGTTTCAAAATCAAGAAGAATCCAATAATTCTGTCTACTGCCCTTTTGTCTCTTCAAAGAGTCCCGGTGTATCAGGCTTTTGTTTAAGGGGTATATTGAGATGTTTGAAGGCCATTTCAGAAGCCTTTCTTCCCTGCGATGTCCTGATAACAAAACCCATTTTTAAAAGATAGGGTTCCACAACCTCAATGAGAACGTCAGATTCAAGCTGAAGCGTTGCGGCAATGGCTTCAATCCCCACGGGCCCGCCTTTATAGTTGAAGATTATTGTTTGAAGGAACTTCCTATCGACATCACCTAGACCGCATTCATCAATACCCTCCAAAGTAAGCGCATCGACGGCTACACCTTTTGTAATGTAACCTTTCGCTTTTACCTGGGCATAGTCACGAACACGTTTCAGGAGTCTATTGGCAACTCTGGGGGTACCCCGCGCCCTCTTTGCCGTTTCAAAGGCCCCTTTCTCGTCTATCGTTATTCCCAGGATCGACGCCGACCGTTTAATAATATGAACGAGATCAGCTTCATTGTAGAAATCCAGGTCCCTTGTAATGCCAAAACGCTCCCTGAGGGGGGATGAGAGAAGACCCGATCTCGTTGTAGCGCCGATGAGCGTAAACTGTTCAAGCCTATATCTGTGGGTACGAGCATGTATGCCTTTGTCAAAAATAAAATCGACGGCAAAATCTTCCATGGCAGGATAGAGAAATTCCTCGACAACTTTGGGGATGCGGTGGATTTCATCGATGAAAAAGATATCACCTTTTTCCAGATGCGTCAGAAGCCCCATGAGATCGCCGCCCTTTTCCAGAGCCGGCCCTGATGACGTGACAATACGCGTTCCCATTTCGTGAG
>Ga0182011_10003564_pt1 | contig 12746 bp, 5 predicted proteins | sample 711E1DmetaG_FD_120481 | JGI IMG/M metagenome (GOLD analysis project Ga0182011, IMG submission 120481) | Permafrost microbial communities from Stordalen Mire, Sweden - 711E1D metaG | ecosystem: Environmental > Terrestrial > Soil > Wetlands > Permafrost | place: Sweden: Stordalen | collected... | reverse complement strand
TCACTGAGAGGGCCCGTTCGTTGGACTTGGTACCCAAGCTCTTCCCACAAAGCGTTCATTATCAGGCCGAGCTCTGCCATCGACAGCTCAACCGTACATGAGGTAGGTTCCGTCTTCACGACCTTCAACGAAAGCCCCTCCCTTCATGCCGTTGAGCCAGCTACGGCTGCCCTCGATGCTCGCGGCGAAGCGAGATGGCCCGGCGATAGGAAGCGGCGTATTGCTCGGCCGGGCCGGCCTCCCATGACCAGTCGATGGCCATGCCCCGATCCTGCAGGGCGGCCCACTCGGCGCCGCCGGCTCGGTAGCGGGTCATCGCGTGCCGGCAGGCCTCCAGGAGCGCCTTAGTCGTCGAGGCGTTGTGGACGAAGCCCGTCCCGTCGAGCGGACGCTCGTCCACGTCCACGACCGTGTCGGCCAGGCCTCCGGTCCGGTGCACGACGGGCGGCGTGCCGTAGCGGAGCGCGATCATCTGGCCTTGCCCGCACGGCTCGAACCGCGAGGGCATCAGGTACAGGTCGGCGCCGGCGTAGATGCGGCGCGCCAGGTCGCGGTCGAAGGCCTCGACGACGGCCACGGACTTCGGGTGTTTCACGGCCAGGGCACGGAGATCGCCGACCAGCTTTGGATCGCCGTCGCCCAGGACCACCAGCCGCGCACCATCGGCGACGAGATCCGGCGCGGCACCCGCCAGCAGGTCGAAGCCCTTCTGCGGATCGAGCCGGCCGATCATTCCCAGCACCGGCCCGGCGTCGTCGGGGTCGAAGCTCAGCTCGGACAGCAACGCCCGCCGGCAGGCCGCCTTGCCGGCCAGGTCGGCGCGGGAGTAGCGCTCGGCCAGCGCCTCGTCGGTCGCCGGGTTCCAGACGGTCATGTCGAGCCCGTTGAGGATGCCGCCGAATCGATGTCCCAGGGCGTTGAGCGCCTTGTCCAACCCCAGCCCTGCGGCCGGCCGAAGGATCTCCTGGGCGTAGCCCGGGCTGACGGTGTTGACCAGCTCGGCGCGCTGGATCCCCTCCTTCAGCAGGAGCAGGCCGTCGGCCTTGGGCGCCAGAGCCTGCGTCAGCTCGTCGGGGAAGATCATGCCCGCGGCCTGGTCGCAGGTGAGCCAGCCCTGGTAGGCGAGGTTGTGGATCGTGAGCATGACCGCGGCCCGCGAGATCAGCGGATAGGCCTGGTAGGCGCAGTCGCGCAGGACGACCGCCGGCGCGGCCTGCCAGTCGTGGAGGTGCAGGACGTCGACCGGGCGCTCGTCGGTCAGCAGGGTCTCGATGGCGGCGCGGCACAGCAGCCCGAATCGCCAGCCGTTGTCCGCGTAGTCGCCGCGGGAGTCGCCGTAGTAGCCGTCGCGATCGAAGGCCGGCGGGTGGTCGATCAGCCGGACGCGATAGCCACGATCTTCGAACTCGACCAGCGTCACGTCGGTGGTGCCGCCATCGGCGAGTGGATCCGGCACCGCCAGAGACCTCGTCGTGGCCCCGTCCGGGACGACCACGCCGCGGTACCTCGGCAGGAACACGTCGACGGGCGGCTCGACGTGGCCGGGCAGTTCGGCGTCACCCTTGCCGACGGCCATGACGGCGCCCGTCCCCAGCCACACCTGCGACTGCGGCACGCGCGGCTTCTTGCTCGGCACAGCCGCGGCGCCGGCGCCCGTCTCCTCGCGGACCCTGCCGGTGGCCCCCACCGCTCTCGCCAGCGCGTCCACCACGTCGCCGAGACCACCCGTCTTGGCCCACGGCTCGCATTCGGCGGCGATGCAGACGACCCGCATTCTTCGCTCCTGTGGAGGCTCGAAAGGACTTGGAGAACGCGGCCTTCATGGTAGCCGCCGCGGCGCCGGACGGTAGCTTCGTGTCGGCGGTAGCTTCGGGAGGAAACGAATTGAAACGATTCGAACCATGGGGAAGCCATTCGATGGGCGCCGTCGGATATGATGCGCGGCAGATGGAACACCCGGTTCAAGTCCCCACGCTCCCGGGCGCGTCCTTCCGGCTGCCCCCGCAGCTGGAGGGCTTGCGCCGGCTGTCCTACAACATGTGGTGGAGCTGGAACCCGCGGGCCCGGGGGCTGTTCAGCCGCATCGACGGACTCGCCTGGTCGCGCTACCGGAATCCGGTCGAAGTCCTGTCGCAGCCGATCGCCTGGTCCGAGCTGCTCGACGACCCGGCCTTCAAGGCCGAGTACACGCAGGTGCTGGCCGAGTTCGACCGCTACATGGCCGGCGGCAAAGAGCACTGGTTCAACCGCGAGTACGGCTCCGCCGTCGGCGGCCCGGTCGGCTACTTCTGCGCCGAGTACGGCTTCCACGAGAGCCTGGGCATCTACTCCGGCGGCCTCGGCGTCCTCGCCGGCGACCACATCAAGTCGGCCAGCGACATGGCGATGCCGTTCGTCGGCGTCGGTCTGCTGTACAAGCACGGCTACTTCCGCCAGACGATCGACGCGGACGGACATCAGGAGCACGCCTACCCGGACTACGACCTGGCCAAGCTGCCGATCCTGCGCGTCCTGGGCCAGGACGGCGAGCCGCTCACCATCTCCATCGAGCTGCCCGAACGCGATCTCTTCGCCGCAGTGTGGGTCGTCCAGGTCGGCCGGGTGCCGGTCCTGTTGCTGGACACGGACATCCCCGACAACGCCGAATCGGACCGCCCGGTCACGCACATCCTCTATGTCCGGGGCCGTGAGATGCGCCTCCACCAGGAGCTGGTGCTCGGCGCCGGCGGCGTCCGGGCCCTCAAGGCGCTGGGCATCACGCCCGCGGTCTGGCACTTGAACGAGGGCCACTCCGCCTTCCTGCTCGTGGAACGCACCCGCGCCCTGGTGGCCCAGGGAGTGGCGCTGGACGACGCCTTCGAGCGGGTCCGCTCCAACAGCGTGTTCACGATCCACACCCCGGTCTCCGCCGGCAACGAGCGGTTCGACGCGGAGCTTGTCCGGCGAATCGCCGGGCCGATGTACGAAGGCGACGGCCGCAAGGGCACCGGCGGCATACCGATGGACCGCGTCCTGGAGCTGGCCCGCGGCGTCGACGGCGACGCTCGCCAGTTCGACATGACCGCTCTCTCGCTGCGGCTCTCCAACGCGGCCAACGCCGTCAGCAAGCTGCACAGCGTCACGGCCAACAACACCTGGCAGGGCCTCGGCAACAAGCAGATCCTCGCCGTGACCAACGGCGTCCACATGCCGACCTGGGTCGGGCAGCCGATGCGCTACCTGTTCGAGCGTCATCTCGGCGCCGAGCTCGACAACGTCGACGCGCGAAACGGCACGGATCACTTTTGGGAACGAACGGACCAGATCCCGGACATGGACCTGTGGGAAGCGCATCAGCGCCAGAAGCTCGAGCTGATGATCTTCGCCCGCAACCGGCTGCGCCACCAGTTCGCCCGCCACGGCGAATCGCCCGGCACCCTGGAGGAGCTCGAGGACGTCCTCGACGTCGGTTGCCTGACGATCGGCTTCGCCCGCCGTTTCGCGACCTACAAGCGGGCCGGCCTGCTCTTCTCCGACATGGACCGCATCTCGCGCCTGCTGTGGGACAAGGAGCGGCCCGTCCAGATCATCTTCGCCGGCAAGGCCCACCCGGCCGACCGGCCCGGCCAGGGCGTCATCCAGGAGATCTTCGCCCGATCCCGCTCGCCCCAGCTGCGCGGGCGAGTCTTCATCCTCGAGGACTACGACATGCGCGTCGCCCGCTTCATGGTCCAGGGCGTCGACGTGTGGCTCAACAACCCACGCCGCCCGCTCGAGGCGTCGGGCACCAGCGGCATGAAGGCATCGGCCAACGGCGTCGTCAACCTGTCCGTCCTGGACGGCTGGTGGGACGAAGGCTGGCTCGGCGACAACGGCTGGGCCATCGGCGGCCGCGAGACCAACCCCGACGAAGGCGCGCAGGACTACAGCGACGCTCAGGATCTCTACCGCCTGCTGGAGCAGGAGGTCGTGCCGCTCTACTACGGCCGCAACGAGGACGACGTTCCGGAGGGCTGGACGGCGGAGATGCGCCGCTCGATCGCCAGCACGATCTGGCGGTTCTCGACGATCCGGATGCTCCACGAATACGTGGAGAAGATGTATTTGCCCGCGGCCGGCGTCGCGATCAAGAAGCAGGCGAGCCGCCGAGCGGCCACAGAAGCGGGCTGAGTTCTACTTGGGCGGCCGCGTCTCGCTCGCTCTGGTGATCCACAACCATCAGCCCGTCGGCAACTTCGGCTGGGTCATAGAAGACGTATACGAGCACGCCTACTCCCCCATGCTGTCCGCCCTGGAGCGGCATCCGGGGATCCACCTGGGACTGCACTACACCGGGCCGCTGCTGGCCTGGCTGGCCGCCAACCGACCCCAATCGATCGCGCAGATACGCGCCCTCGTGGACCGCGGCCAGGTCGAGATCGTGGGCGGCGCCCACTACGAGCCGATCCTGATCACGCTTCCCGATCGCGACCGCCACGGCCAGCTGGTTCGGATGCGCGACGAGCTGGAGGAGCTCTTCGGGCAGCGGCCGCGCGGGGCCTGGCTGGCCGAGCGGGTCTGGGAGCCGTCGCTCGCCTACGACCTGGCCGCTGCCGGCTACGACTGGACGGTCCTGGACGACAACCACCTGCGGGCGGCGTCGATTCGCGAAGACGGCATGTGGACGGCCTTCACGACCGACGATCGCGGGCGGCGGCTGACGGTGTTCGGGACCGAGCAGGGGTTGCGGTACCGCATCCCGTTCAAGCCGGTCGAGGATCTGATCTCGTACCTGGCCGACCGCCGGACCGACGACGGCCGGTTCGTCGGCATGATGGGCGACGACGGCGAGAAGTTCGGGTCGTGGCCGGGCACTTTCGAGTACTGCTGGAACGTCGAGCACTGGGTTGACCGCTGCTTCGAGGCGATCGAGGCCAACGGCGAGTGGCTGGCCACGGTTACGCCATCCGCGTGGCTGGAGCGCCAACCGCCGACGACCCGCGTCTACTTCCCGACCTCCTCGTACGTGGAGATGACGGAGTGGGTCCTGCCGCCGAACGAGACGCCGGTCTTCACGCGGCTGCTCGAGGATGCCCGCGCGCGCGAGCTGCCCGCGGCACGGTTCCTGCGCGGCGGCTTCTGGCGCAACTACATGGCCCGCTACCGCGAGGTCAACGAGCTGCACAAGCAGATGCTGCGCGTCTCCGACAAGGTGGAGGCGATGCCGGGCGCGGGCGGGGGCAGTGGCGCGGGCAAGGGCGCGGGCAAGGGCGCGGCCGCCGGCGGACCGGCGCGGAGGGGGCGCGCGCTCGACCACCTGTACCAGGGCCAGTCCAACGACTGCTACTGGCACGGGCTCTTCGGCGGCATCTACATCGTCCACATGCGCATGGCCACTCTGGCCCAGCTGATCGCGGCCGAGGATCTGGCGGACTCGGCGGAGGCGGCGTCGGGCGGCCACCCGTACGGCGCGCGGCTGGTCGACACGGACCTGGACGCGATCGACGAGGTGCTGGTCACGTCGCCCGGCCAGACCGTCGTGGTAGATCTGGCCGAGGGCGCGGGCATCTCGTCATGGGATCTCAGAGCCAGCCGCGTTGCCCTGGCGTCGGTGCTGCGGCGACGGCCCGAGGCCTACCACGAGCGCCTGGTGGCCCACGAGCAGGCGGCCGAGGAGGAGGCTCTTGGCGCAGCCGCAGCCGCGGGCGAGGGCGAGGCCGCGGGCGAGGCCCCCGGCGGCCACGCGGCGGCGGCCGCGGCCGACGCCCCACATACCATCCACGACATCGTCAACGTCAAGGAACCCGGCCTGGCCGCGTTCCTGCACTACGACCGCCACGAGCGCCGGAGCGGCCTCGTTCACCTGTTCCCCGCCGACGGATCCACCGGCGCGGCCCAGCTTAGTCACGTCATGTACATGGAACTGGGCGACTTCGTCGAGGGCGCGTTCGAGACGATCGCTGTCGAGGCCGACCGGGTGGTGGCCCGCCGGCTCGGCAGCTGCGACTTCGATGGCGTCGACCGACCGCTCGAGGTGACCAAGACGTTCTCGTTCGGTGGCGGGCGGGCGGACCCGAGCCTTGCGCTCGAAGTGGCGATCGAGAACCCCGGCGAGACGCCGCTCTCATTCGAGCTCGCCGTCGAGTGGAACGTCAACCTGCTCGGCGGGGGTCACAACCCTGCGGCCTACTACGAGACCGAGCCGGGCGAGCGGACACCGCACGACATCCCGGGCGAGGTCCCGTCCGCATCCACCCTGGCCTTCGGCAACGACTACGAAGGGGTGCGGGTCGTCGCCCGCCCCGAGCCCGACGCCCGCCTGACCTGGTACCCCGTCGAGACCGTCTCCAACTCCGAAGGGGGCTTCGAGCGCGTCTACCAGGGCAGCTCGCTTCTCTTCCGCTGGCCGGTGGAGCTGGCTCCGGGCGAACGCGCCGCTCGCACGATCCGGTTCGGCGTCGCGCAGACGGTCGATCACTCCGCAGCCGAGGTGGAGTAGTCCGGGGTCCGGAAGTCCGGATCGCCCCGTCCCCGCCCGCCCCCCACGTTCCGCCGCGAACGGTCATGGCTCCAACCGGGTGCTCGGCCGGGGAGTGCCCGCCTGACGCCGCTCCGCTACCATCGGGCAGGTGAACCGCCCCAAGCTCGCCGTCCACGGCCATTTCTATCAGCCCGAGCGCCGCAACCCGTTCAGCGGGGAGATAGCGCCGCAACCGGCCGCCGCCCCGTACCGCGATTGGAACGCGCGGATCGACGCCGAGTGCTATAAGCCCAACGCCGAGCGAGGCAACCTTCGCCACGTCTCGTACGACCTCGGGCCCACGCTGGCCAGCTGGCTGGCCGACCACGATGCCTCGACTCACAAGGGTTTCGTGGACTCGGATGCGTCGCCCGAGGCGGATGGCCCGGACGGCGGTAACGCAATGGCCCAGGCCTATCACCACGCCATCCTGCCGCTCGCCTCACTCGCGGACCGGCGGACGGAGATCCGCTGGGGCCTGCGCGACTTCGAGCTTCGGTTCGATCGGAAGCCCACCGGCATCTGGCTGCCCGAGACTGCCGTGGATCTGCCGACGCTCCGAATCCTTGCCGATCAGGGCATCCGATACACCATCCTGGCCCCGTGGCAGGCCGCCGATTCCCGCCTCGACACGCGCCGGCCGTACCGCGTGGAGCTCGGCGCCGGAAAGTCGATCGTGGTCGTCTTCTACGACGCGAGCCTGTCGGCCTCGGCTTCCTTCGAGTCGGACGCGACGATGGACGCCGACGCCTTCGCCCGGGATCGCGTCCTGCCCCGCCTCGCCGGCCCGGGTTTCCCGGACGGAACTCCGCGCATGGCCGTCATCGCCACCGACGGCGAGCTGTACGGCCATCACCAGAAGTTCCGCGATCTCTTCCTCGCCCGGCTCGTCAACCCCGGGCCGGACGTGCCGGACCGCGGCTTCGACGTCACCACGATCGGCCTTGTCGTGGGAGAAACGCCTGCCAGCGCCTTCCCGGCGACACAGATCGCGGAGCGGACTTCGTGGAGCTGCCACCACGGCGTGCTGCGCTGGTACGCCGAGTGCCCCGACGCGTCTGACGGCCGCTGGAAAGGGCCTTTGCGCGTCGCCCTGGAACGGCTCGCCGCCGCGATCGACACGGTTGCCGGCGGGCTCGCGGCGGAGTTCATGGATTCCGCCGAGCTGTGGCAGGCCCGCGACGCCTATGTGGACGTGGTCTTCGGCGCAGTGACGGCCGAGGACTTCGCCAGGGGGCGACTGCCACTCGCGACCGCCGAGCAGCGCGACCGGTTCCTCTCGCTGATGGAGGCCGAGCGCTGGCGCCTGGCCATGTTCGCGAGCGACGGCTGGTTCTGGGGCGACCCGATTCGCCTGGAGACCAAGCAGGTTCTGCTCTGCGCGGCGCGAGCCGCCCGACTCATGGACGACTCGACCGGGACGGATCTCGAGGGCCGGCTGCTCGACGACCTGTCGCTCTTCACCTCTCCCTCGCGCCGTATCGACGGCGCCGGCATCTACGCCGAGGCGCTGGAAGATGCGGGCCAGCCGCTGCACCGCGCCCTGGCAAACCGCGCGGCGATCCGCTAGGGGTGGCAGCCGATACCCGGGGTTTCCGACCGAGTTGTTCGCCGCCGGACTGCGCGGCTGGTCGAGCGGTTCCCTGCGTCTGAAGTCCGCCTGCAGGGTGCCGCCCATGTTGCTCCAGCGAAGGTACAGCCGGCCGCCCAGCCATCCGAACAGGCAACCGGTCATGAGGGCTTCGTCGGCATCGACGTCGTCGCTCTCGACGACCCAGTCGACGCTGGCAGGTCTCAACCCGTAGCCGTCGCGCTTCAGCCGAGCTGCCTCGCGACGGAGCGACCACTTCGCCAGGCGCTCCGATTTCGACTTGTGCGAGAAAGGGATCGCGTCGAGCGCGTACCCGCATTCATCGCACACGGCGGAGGCAGGGTCGATGTTCCCCGAACACCTCGGACAGACCCAGTTCACGAGTCCTCCCGATTGCGACCGATTTGTCGACGGTAGCCGACTGGGCGCCTATCCACAGCGAGCCGGCGCAACGGCTACCGAAGCCAGGTTTCGCGCCCACTCCCTTGACTGCCTGATAGACTCCGGCCAAAGGCCAGCGGTTCTCGTATTGTGGCCGCCCGCATGCGTTGAGATTCGGAGCGCGCTTCGTGGCATTCGAGTTCCACATCTCGAAGGCGGCCCGTGTCCGCTACGAGTTCGACGGCGCGCTCTTCCAGACCAGCGGCAACGTCATCATTCCTGACTTCCCTGCCGCGCGGGCCTTCGCCAAGCGAATGAACGATCGCGCCGATCCGGCGCGTTACCCCGACCGAGTCGTCCATGCCGCCGAGCTGAACGCCATGGGGTTGATCGACGAGATCCTCCACCATGCCGTCGAGATCTATCGCCGGACGGTCAACCCCAACGTCATGGCCGATGCCGTGGCCGCTCTCGTTGCTCAGTTGCAGCCGGAGGTCCTGGACCACGCTCTGGCTCGCTTCGTCGAGCAGTTCCCGCCGCTGGTGGTCGTTCGAGACGGACAGGCTCCAGCCGCCTACCTGGCCGGCGAGACCGAAGGCCACCCCAACCGCGAGATCGCCCTCGAAGAGCTGCTGATGCTGTGGCTGGCCAACGTCAACCCGGCATTCGAGACCTTCGATGAGCTCTTCGACGACGCCGACCTGGTCGAGCGGACGGCCTATGCCGAGCTGATCGACGGATTGCGCGGCTTCTTCGACGGTCAGCCCGGCTTCGGGCCCCAGGGGTTGTCGCTGGTCGCATTCCTGCGGGCCCCGGCTATCGCCTCGCCGGACTCCCTGGCCGGGCAGCTTCGATACATCCGATCGCGCTGGGGGCTCGTGCTCACCAGCTTCCTCGATCGCCTGGTCGTCAGCCTGGACGTCCTCCACGAAGAGGAGGTCGCGCTGTGGATGCGGATGCACCCGACGCCCGGCCCCCCGGCCGCGCTCCAAGGGCCCGGCCTGGGCGGCCTCGAGAACGAGTACGAGAGGTTCAGCCAGGACCGCGAGTGGATGCCGCGGGTCGTGCTGATGGCCAAGACCACTTACGTCTGGCTCGACCAGCTCTCGAAGCGCTACGGACGCTGGATCCACCGCCTGGACGAGATCCCAGACGAGGAACTGGAGGCGCTGTCACGCCGGGGCTTCACCGGCCTGTGGCTGATCGGGCTGTGGGAACGCAGCCGCGCAAGCCAGCGCATCAAGCAGTGGCGCGGCAACCCGGAAGCGGCCGCCTCCGCCTACTCGCTCATGGAATACAGCATCGCCGACGACCTGGGCGGCGAGGAGGCCTTCGAGCAGCTGCGCAGTCGATGCGCCGGCCGAGGCATCCGCCTCTCCTCGGACATGGTCCCCAACCACATGGGCATCGACTCGCGCTGGGTCATGGAGCATCCCGACTGGTTCCTGAGCCTGCCCGACTCGCCCTACCCCTCCTACTCGTTCACCGGCGGCAACCTGTCCGACGACGAGCGGGTCACGATCCAGATCGAGGACCACTACTGGAACTCAACAGATGCTGCGGTCGTCTTCAAGCGAACCGACAAGAGGACCGGCGACGCTCGCTATATCTACCACGGCAACGACGGCACGAGCATGCCCTGGAACGACACCGCCCAGCTCGACTACCTCAACCCGGAGGTTCGCGAGGCCGTCATCCAGACCATCCTCCACGTCGCCCGCAAGTTCCCGATCATCCGCTTCGACGCAGCGATGACGCTGGCCCGCCGCCACATCCAGCGGCTGTGGTACCCGGAGCCCGGCCAGGGCGGAGCGATCCCATCACGAGCCGAGCACGCGGTGACGCGGGCCGAATTCGACGAGCGCATGCCGGCCGAGTTCTGGCGTGAGGTAGTCGATCGCGTGGCGGCCGAGGTGCCGGGCACGTTGCTCCTCGCCGAAGCGTTCTGGCTGCTGGAGGGCTACTTCGTCCGGACCCTCGGCATGCACCGCGTCTACAACAGCGCCTTCATGAACATGCTCCGCGACGAGGAGAACGCCAGCTACAGGCAGGTCATCAAGGACACGATCGAGTTCGACCCGGAGGTCCTCAAGCGCTTCGTCAACTTCATGAGCAACCCCGACGAGCGGACGGCGGTCGATCAGTTCGGCAAGGGCGACAAGTACTTCGGCGTCGCCACGCTGATGGCGACGATGCCAGGTTTGCCGATGATCGGACACGGGCAGGTGGAGGGCTTCGCCGAGAAGTACGGCATGGAATACCGGCGGGCCTACCGTGACGAGCACCCGGACGGGTGGCTGATCGAGCGCCACGAGCGCCAGATCTTCCCGCTCTTCCACCGCCGCTATCTCTTTGCCGGGGTCACCGACTTCCTGCTGTACGACGTCTACGATCCGGGCGGCTGGGTCAACGAGGACGTCTTCGCCTACTCCAACCGGCACGGCGACGAGCGCTCCCTGGTCGTATATCACAACCGCTACGCCGAAGCGAAGGGCTGGATCAAGACCTCTGTGGCGTTCTCGGTGCCCGACGGCGCAGACGGGCGGCGGCTCATCCAGAAGTCGTTGGGCGAGGGGTTGGGTCTCCACCCGGACGGCGACTGGTGGACACTGCTGCGGGAGCAGCGGTCCGGGTTGGAGTTCGTGCGCCGCTCGTCCGACCTGTGCCGCGACGGGCTCTACGTGGAGCTGCACGCCTACGGTTGCCAGGTCTTCCTCGACATCCACGAGGTCGAGGACGGGCCATCGGGGCAGCTCGGCCGCCTGGCTGGGCGCCTCGCCGGGGCGGGCGTACCGAGCATCAGCGGAGCCATGCGCGAGATGCAGCTGCAGCCGCTCCACGACGCGATCCGCGGGCTGACGGATAACGGGTCTTTGCGTCGAGTGGCGCAGATCGGGGCGGCTCGGGCGGCGGCAGCGTGTCCGGGGGCGGCGGCCGTCGATCTGGGGCTGCGCGCGCCGGCGACCGGGGCTGTCGGCGTCTCGAAGTCAGAGGCAAGCGCCGCGGCCGGGGCCCGCGGCGATGCCGGGAAGGCTGCCCCGATCGCGGGCGCCGCCCCGGCCCGGACCACGGCCGGACCCCGCGGCGATGCGGGCGCTGCGGTCCCGACCTCGGAGTCCGCCCCGAGCACGGCCGAGTCCGGCCCGGCCGCCGAGTCCGGCCCGGCCGCCGAGTCCGCCCCGGACGCCGAGTCCGGCCCGGGCACGGCCGAACCCACGATGCCTGGCACCGCCCCAGCCCCCGACCTCGTGCCCACGGACAAGGAGCTGGCGGCCCTTCTCAACGACGCCCGGGATCACGTGCTGCGTGTCCTCCACGCTCTGGTCGACGTGACGGGCGCGGCCGGTGACGTCGAGAAGGCAGCGGCACGTTTCCGCACGGACCTCGAAGCCGCTCTCCGCCTGCCGGGCCTGGGCCAGTCGCGGCTGTGCGCGGGCCTCGCCGATGAATGGGCCTGGGTCGCCCTCGAGGGCCGGCTCGTGTCGCGAGCAATCGCGGCTGTGGCCGAGCCCAGCGACGAGGCCGGCACGTCGATAGACGAGCTACAGCTCGCCGGTGTCCTGGCAGACGTCTTCGGCGACCTGGGCCTGGACGACGGCGCCGCCTGGCGGCTCGTGGCCTTGATCCGGATGCTGGGCCACCTGCCCCTGCCGTCGTCCGTCGCGAATCTCGCGGCGTCGAAGCGGGCACCGGCGCTCGTTCGGGCGCTCGTCGCCGATGAATCCATTCGACCCTACATTCGCGTCAACGTCTGGGAAGGCGTCAGCTGGTTCAACCGCGAGTCGTTCATACAGGTGTTGTGGTGGATGCTCGCTCTGGATGCGCTCGACGCAGTTGCCCGCGAGTCCGCCTCGCCGGCCACGATCGCCGGACAGGTTCGCGGCGCGGAGCGCATCACCGCGACGCTGGCCAGGGCCGCGAAGGCCTGCGGCTACCAGCTCGACAAGCTCGAGGCAGCGACGGAGGGCTGAGCTGCTCTCCGTGGAGGACCCTCGGGCGAGATGCCGCCGCCGGACCGCGCGGGCTTCCTGCTTTTGTCTCGGGAACGCTAGGATGACAACATGACAGAGTCGGGCGCGAGCCAGGGCCAGTCGGGATCGGAGCTCATCTCGAAGAGATTCGCCGAACTCGGGGACTGGCGCGGGGAAACCCTAGGCAGAATGCGCAAGCTCATCGGGGAAGCAGACCCGGACGTCGTCGAGGAGTTGAAGTGGGTGAAGCCCTCGTCCCCGGGCACCCCGGTTTGGTCGCACGACGGCATCATCTGCACTGGCGAGTCCTACGAGAATGTCGTGA
>Ga0182011_10003562_pt1 | contig 12753 bp, 12 predicted proteins | sample 711E1DmetaG_FD_120481 | JGI IMG/M metagenome (GOLD analysis project Ga0182011, IMG submission 120481) | Permafrost microbial communities from Stordalen Mire, Sweden - 711E1D metaG | ecosystem: Environmental > Terrestrial > Soil > Wetlands > Permafrost | place: Sweden: Stordalen | collected... | reverse complement strand
TTCGGTCGATAAGAAAATTTCGCTTGCGGATTATGCCAAACAGCAGTTTGGTGTTTCAAAACAGGCCATGCCCGGATTTGAAATGATTAACGAACGAGAAATCAACATGCCTTCCGGCATTCCAGCTTATGAAATCGTTTATCGGTATTCACCATCAGATAACCAAATATTTTTCCAAAAGCAGATTTTTATGATAATCGAAGGAAAAGGCTATATCTTTTCCTCGACATTCTCCAAAAAGACCCTGCAAACCATTGCGCCGTATATTGATCAAATCATTGCGAGTTTTCGGCCATTAACCTTGGAAAACATACAATGAACTTTTCCGGACAATCCGATTCAGCCCAGAAATTTTCTGTCCAATCAAACCTGATTTATGCGATCTGGAAATCAAATGCCGCCTACGGAGACTGTGATGCGACGTTTGAAGTGCGTACGTCATTGGTCGGAGATGGCGCGGAAGTAAAAATAAAGGGCAAAACAGAAAACGGAAAGAGCCTTGGGAAGATCGACGCTAAGATTTATGGAAACCGATTAATAGCAGGTTTTCCGATACCAAAGAATGTTCCCTTTGACGATCTTGCCTACCTGGAAGTTAAATTACCCAAACACGGCCTTCAAGGCGAAACCAACCGCATTCCAATCCGTCCGCCTATCGAAGTGCAGCAAATGAAGTGGAGCGCGCCTACGGCACAGCGGGGTGACGTTCTTACTCTCACAGTCGATTTTATATCGCAAGTGCCGAACGATACGGACGCGATGATTGCGATTTATGAATTTGATCATAATGGCGACGATCATGATCCCGTCGTTAGGATTCTCACGACCGTGCAGAATAAAAAAATTCAGGTCCAATGGGAATATGAATATTTCGACGACACCGGCGAAATCCCGACAAAGGACGATTTGCAACCAGTTGGAAAGAACTATAATTATCCTGAATATTTTTTCGTGGTTATTCTGGATGAGATTCGGATCGGCGTGAATCAGGAAAGCGGATTGCTGAAGTTCAAGGATATAATAGACATGGAATTGCAAAACGAAAAAGGCGTTATTCTCCCGGACCATGATGTAACGTTAAAATTTGCCGATGGTACGGAAAAGAAAATGAAAACCGATTCAAACGGATGCATTCAAATTTCCGATGGACCTCCGGGACCAGTAACCGTTGAGATACCCGATAATCCCGATCAAAGTGAACAAAATGAGTAAAACAACCGTCGCATCGCCGAACAATACACAAGCTCAAACACAATTGAGCAAAAGTGGCCCCAAGCAGCTTATTACAAAGAAGAGCGCCGAGCTCTTATTTGATCCAGTAACCCAGGAATTCGTCCTTGTCAATCCTTCCGATTTCGGCGCCGTCAAGAAAGACATTGATGCCTTTGATGCGTTCAAGCCGTATATGGAAGCTTTCAATCCGTCTCATAAAGGTAATGAGAAGGAACAGGCCGCCGAAATCAAGGCCGTTTTGGCAGTTATGAAGGAATTCATCGATGCGAAAAACGATGAGGAAAGCGACAAGGTCATTAAGGAACTCGCCAAAAAAATCGAGGAAAAAAAGAAAGAATACCTGGGCGCAGCCAATGTCGCGCAGGGAAATAAAATGAAAAGCGGTGAGATAAAGGAATATTTATGGGCATCGGCATCGAAAACAGTCCGGTCACGAATCGTCAGGATGCGAACAAAAAAAGTAAGCTATAAATGGAAAACCTATAAACTCGATACGAAAAAATTAAATGAAGAAGCAGCGAAAGAAAAGGCCCATAAAGAAAAAGAGAAAAGCGCTCAGGAAGAAAAAAACAAGACTTCAAACAGGATTCTGAAGCATCTTAAAAAACCTGAAAAGGAAGTTGAACTCAATCTTTTAGAAGAAAAACTCTTTGAAGTCGACGGAACGCTTATGACGCTAGTGGATAGGAACTTTTTTACGGATATCGATCAGATCGATGCCGGAGTAGGCGCTCAAATGTTTCGTGCAACCGCAGAGTGTGCGGTGGAATCCGTGATTGATTGGAAAAATCACAAAATAAAATCGTCCCTTAAAGCTTCCGGGACCGCTTCATTGATTCAAGGGAAAGGACATTTTACTGTTTATCTTCCGGATTATGATGGATTGGACTTGTGGGCAACGCTCAGGAAAATCGATCCTAAACTCGTAAAAAGCAACGCGAAACCGCTTTATTTAGCATTTAAAGCCAACATCGAAGGGTCCGGCTTTGTTGGTGTATGTGCATCCATCGGGCTTGAAACGGGCATTAGCCTGGGTGAGCCGAAGAAGAAGGGTAGCGCTGAAGCGGTGGCCGATGCCTCCCTCGATTTATTCGCGGGTGCAAAGGCCAGTGCAGAACTTTCCTTATCAGGCCTTATGAAATTAATCGATGACAAACAAGTTGCTCAAAAAGCGGAATGGGCTGTTCTGGGTTCAGTCTCCTGGAGCGCTTTTGCAGCGGCCGGGATAGGTCTTACGCTCGGATTTAAAATAGGATATTATAACGGTCTGTTCCAGTACGAATCAAAAATCGGCGTTGTTTTAAAACTAGGACTGGGCACCGCCATTAAAGGAACCATTGATCCCATAAAAATCGGTCAATTTGTATACACAGTTGCGGTTTCGGTCGACTGGCTCAATTTATCGGATATTCTTGATGATAAAGTCTATTCGTTATTTGATTCCTTTATGAGGGATTGTTTATATACGGGAAAAGCTATTAAGGACGTAGCGAAAGAGATGCAGGACCATTTACCGCAAATCATGAGTGCCACCTCAGAAGTTCTTGAAGAAGAACTAGGCATATTGAAAAAAATTGATGATTCATTTGACCAATATATTCCAGGATACAGCGGTTATAAAACACACAAGGCCGCCTTTTTGCTCCTTAAATCGACCTATAACTTTCTGCGTGAAGTCAACACTGAAAAATCAATTAAAGATAATACGATCACTCAAGTGAATTTTATCGAACAGGGAAAACGATGGAAATATGCTTCATGGCAGATGAAAGTCAATTTCATTACTGATATGACTCAGGGAATGAGCTTGTTCAGCAAGTATTCCGAATCTGAACGACAACGGGCAATGTTGTCGGTATTCCGGTCGGCGAGGAACTCTTCAGAATTCAAAAAAATTTATATTTGTGTCACAAATGCGGACGAATTATTCAGCGATGACAGAAAAGATGAATTTGAAAACCTTAAAACAAGATTCATTTAATTCACTATGAAAATGCAGAAATACAGTCTGATTGCCGATGCACTCGCTATTCCTTCGCCCCGGCCTTTTTTAGAATATCAACAATCTCGGAATTTGCGTCTTGAGCCATCCGCAGCGCGGTGGAGCCTTCACGGTTCTTTTCATTAACACGAGCCCCGGCACTAAGGAGAAGTTTAACGCTTTTAACGAATCCGTTGAGCGAAGCGGCCATTAAGGAATTGTAGCCTTCGGCGTTCTTCGCATTGACATCAGCTCCCTTTTTAATGAGTAAATCAACCACGGTATCCATTTCCTTTTCGTCAAATGTCGGACCATTGGCCAATATCAAAGGGGTAAATCCGTCGGTTATGCGTTTGGCGTTAACGTCGCAGTTCGCGCGTATGAGGAGCCCGGCAACTTGCCGATGCCCATTCTTCAATGCCAGCATAAGTGCCGTGTTGCCGTTCTTGTCCCTTTTATTGCAGTCGAGATTTCTCTTCAGCAGAAGACTGATTATACCTTCATCGCCATATTCCGCGGCTGACAATAATACCGTCGAACCATTATTGCTTTCCACGTCGATATTTGCATGAGCCTTTAAAAGAATTTCAAAAACATTCTTATGTCTATTTTCAACAGCAATGAGCAGCGCGGTTCTTCCTTGGATTTCCTTGACCTCTATATCCGATTTTGCTTTAAGCAATTTCTCTACAATGGTGGAATACCCATTCCATGATGCGATCATAAGCGCCGTCATCCCGGAGTTATCCTTCTCGTCGATTATTACCTTTGCTTTAATAAGGATATCGACAATCGAAGAGAATCCGCCTTGTGAAGCTTTGATCAATGCCGTCTCACCGTCCCGATCTTTTGCATTGACATCGACCTTTGCGTTTAAAGCTTTCCGAACTCCAAGGGAATCTCCTTTACTTGCGGACGTAAGCAGGTCCTCTTGTGAGGTGGCTAGGGCAGCGGCGACACACAGAAACAGAAAAAGAAAAATGGCATTTAATTTAAACACTTTCATTCCTCCTGTTCCTCTTTAGCAAATTAAAATGGAAATCCCCCTGAAAAAATTAACTAATGCAATGTATATTTGTCAAAAGACTCCTCAGATAAATGATAAGAAAATTGGATTCGGCATATACCATTTTTAAAATACTTGAAACCCAAAAAACCCTTATAAACAAAACAGTACCTAATGAGACAGTATTTTATTCGACATTTGCGAAGATCCCCATCGCTTCTTATTGCCGCTGCATTTTCACTCCTCATTAGCATTTCCACCACAATTTTCGCCTCCGACTACACCGTCCAAAGCGTTCCCAACCCAATGACATTTCACGGTTCTTATGTAAGCAATCCGGACAAAGTATTCAGTCCCGTTGAAGAATCGGCGATAAATGCCGAAATCGTCAAAATAGAAAAATCAACGTCCGCCGAAATCTCTGTGGTCGCATTACGTTCAATCGGCGCATCGGATATCAATGAATTCGCGAACAAGCTGTTCAATTTTTGGGGAGTAGGCAAAAAAAACAAAAACAATGGCGTGTTATTACTTATCGTTATTGACCGGCATTTATGGAAAATCGAAACAGGGTATGGACTCGAAGGGGTTTTACCTGATATTATTTGTAAACGAATTGGAACCGAAACGCTCGTTCCTCAATTCAAGGCGGGAAAATACGGCGACGGCGTCTTGTCAGCTCTTTTTCGGATCGGCTCGTATATCAGGGGTGAAGCAACAGCGGAATCGAGTAATGGTGCCGATTCTTCAATATCGGAGAAAGGAGAAAATGGCTTTGTAATTGTCTTGATAATTTTTGCTTTTTATATGTTCACAACGGTTTTAGGCGCTTTTTTGTTATATCGGTCTTTCAATAAAACCATTAAAAAGTCGGATTGTTCACCCACCGCATATAATCAGTTGATTAAATATACCAAGGCATCATCTATGTGCGCATTAATCGCCGGGCTGCTGATACCTGGAATTATACTTTTGGTTTGGTTGTTTATCACGCTTAAAAAATTGCGCAACAGACCTCGGATCAGTCAGAAAAATGGGAAACCCATGCACAAGCTTTCCGAAGCTGAGGAAGACAAATTCCTGAACAAAGGCCAGATCCTCGAAGAAAAATTGAAAAGCCAGGATTATGATGTTTGGGTCACGGACAATGAAGACGATGTTTTGGTGATCAGCTACACCAATGACGCCACGCATTACCACAAATGCTCGTCATGTCAATGTATCGCGGACAAGTTGGTAAAAGTCGTCACTGTTAAAAAGGCGACAACATCCCATACGGGCAAGGACGAATGCTCATATCGGTGCTTAAACTGCGGAATCGAGAGAACAGTCTTTGAAATTACCCCGATTATTACCTATAGTTCCGGCTCGTCCGGCTCTGGTTCAAGCAGTAGTAGCGGCGGGTCTTCATTTGGCGGTGGCAGTTCGGGCGGCGGAGGGGCAAGCGGAAGTTGGTAAAAAAGAAATGCTATAGGATTTTTCCATATTAATCAACCATTTATTGTTTAAAAAACAAAATAAAACTCCTTGACATTAATCCCTGATTAATCAATATTTTATCAATATTAAAATATTGATTTAAATAATCAAGGAGGCTTTATGTCCAGTGCAATGTGGTATAAAAGTCTATTTATTTTAATAATTGCTAACCTGCTTTTTTTGTTTGTTTCATGCCTTAAACAACCGGTAAATCCATATCAGTCACATACCGTCAATTTTAATAGTAACGGAGGCAGCTCTGTTGATGGGGATGTGGTAGATTTTAATTCTAACGCAACCTTACCAATCCCCGCACCAATTAAAGCCGGATATAGTTTTTCCGGCTGGTATTCTGATTCGATTTTGACATCCATTTTTTGTTTTTCTACTACGCCGATTACATCTGATATAACTCTCTATGCGAATTGGACTCTTCTTTCTGACCGGAATACTCTGGTGGATAATTGTGAGGGAGGAACCCGCCTGAATAACTTCGGATATACTTGGTTTATTTACGATGATAATAGGGACGGCGGAAGTTCAACAATCCCTGGCTTGTTTAAAGACATTTATGGATATCTTGTCGCTCCTACAGCGGGCGCGGGATATACCGGGGCGGGAATGGTTCTTCCGTATTCATTAGGCCCTACACCGTGCTCAGCTGGCGATTATAATTATGTCGGGATAGGAACTCTGCTATGCCGCGACACCAGTTCGAGTTTCGACCTTACAGGTGCTAGGGCAATTACCTTCTACATTAAATCAAATGTTGCCACCGTGGTTGATTTTGAAGTGCTCACCCATGATATCACCGATTTCGCTTATTATCACTCGTTGGTAAATACTACAACCTCGTGGACACAAGTCACTATAAGTCTTAGGATTGGGCGCGGCGGGATCGCACAACCATCATGGACAAAGAACCCCGTCGCATTTAATTTTAAAAACGTTTATCAAATACAATGGCAGATGCATACCGATAATATGGGCGCTAACAGAAACGGGGCCATTTATCTTGACGACATTTACATTAATAATTACACCTTTGTACCTAGCGTGAAATGATAAGGTGCGCAATGTAAAATCGAAAGTTTGATCCGAAAAAAGAAGCAATCCGGTATCCGGTCCTTTTAAAAAGAGTCATGGGGCGGAGTTCAATTATTCAAACAGTAAACTTCATTTCCTCCGCGCAACGCTTGCCATAAATCGTTAGTAAATCATACTATGTTTTGAATAAACAAATAAATCTCCTTGACATTAACTCCCGATTAATCAATATTTTAGACGGTTTCAAGTTTTAATTTTATTTGAATATCAAGGAGCCTTTATGTCCCGAATAATACGGTTTGGAATTTTTTCGGCTTTTTTAATTGCGAACCTGCTTTTTGTCTTTGATTCCTGCACGGAAGCGCCCTCAAACCCTTATCAGACATCAAACGCGAAAATCTTTCTAATGCGCTGTGGTAGCATCAAACTGCTACTCAAGCCAATAGCTTATTGGTCAATTTGACAATAATGTGCAGGAATTTTTATATTGTTGAGGCAAGGTTGAAAGGAACAGGAACGCGAGTGACAAAAAGGGGATAAGTGTTATCGCGGCTGTTAAGTGATCTTTCAGCCGCACAGACTTTCCGAAAAAACAATTGGATGTTGGTTTGGAAGGGAGAAAAGTAATGGTCAAGAAAAACTTGGCTCTGTTTGCTTTGTCAATCGCTCTATTTTCATTGCTTGCCTGTATCAGTCCTCAAAATCCGTATTTATTTCCTCAAAATGCCATGGTTTCCCTGATCTTGCAGAACTCAAACGGCTATAGAAACACGGACGCAATCGCCGATACTGTTGAAAACAAAATACTCGTCGGGATGATCGGCTTCCTTTCGTCCTATATCGATTCGGTGAAGGTTACTATCGGGACGAGCGCAGAAACAGACACCATACTCACATACCCAAAAGCAACTTCATGGATTGACACCCAATGGATCAAAATTGCGTTTCATTCCATGGGAACACGGACCATAACCGTCAATGCGTCCATTCAAGGCCAGGTAAAAACTGTTAATGCAACTATTGTGATTGTAGGAAGACCGGTTGCGATTTCTGCTCAGCCGCAATCTCAGACTGTAACGGCAGGTCAAAGCGTCACGTTCAGTGTGACGGCAACAGGAACAGCTCCGTTTTCATATCAGTGGTACGACAACGGCACTGCAATCTCAGGAGCGACTTCATCGAGTTATTCGATATCCAATGTTCAGGCAGCCAATATGGGAACGTATACCGTCACCGTATCGAACGGTACTTCGCAGAATGCAACAAGCAGCGGAGCATTGCTGATAGTGAATCCCGCCCCAATAGCACCAAGCATCACGGCGCAGCCGCAATCGCAGACTGTAACGGCTGGTCAAAGCGTGACGTTCAGTGTGACGGCAACAGGGGCAGCTCCTCTTTCATATCAGTGGTACATAAACGGCGCTGCGATGGGAGCGACTTCATCGAGTTATACGATATCGAATGTGAAGGCAGTGAATGCGGGAACGTATACGGTTATGGTGTCCAACGGCATTTTACCGAATGCGACGAGCAACGGGGCTGTGCTGACAGTGAATGTGCCACCAAGCATCACCGCACAACCGCAATCTCAGACCGTAACAGCTGGTGGGAGCGTGACGTTCACTGTGGCGGCAACGGGCACTGCTCCGCTTTCGTATCAGTGGTACGACAACGGCTCCGCAATTCCTGGGGCAACTTCATCGAGTTATTCGATTCCGAATACGCAGGCAGCGAATGCGGGAACGTATACTGTCACGGTATCGAATGGAACTTTACCGAATGCGACGAGCAATTGGGCGGTCCTGGCGGTAAATGTTGTATCTGTTGCACCAAGGATCACTGCTCAGCAGCTATCTCAGACTGTAACTGCAGGCCAGAGCATAACGTTCATTGTGGCGGCAACAGGAACGGCTCCCCTTTCGTATCAGTGGTTGCTAAACGGCACTGCGATTTCAGGGGCAATTTCATCGAGTTATACAATCTCGAATGTACAGGCAGCCAACGCCGGGACTTACACCGTCACGGTATCCAATGGAACTTTACCGAATGCAACGAGTAGCGGGGCGGTGCTGACGGTGAATCCCGCATCAGGCACTGTCACTGATATTGATGGAAATATTTACCAATATATCACAATTGGAACACAGACATGGATGGTCGAGAACCTGAAAACCACGAGATATAACGATGGCGCCGCGATACCGTTGATAACGGATAATACTGCATGGGGCGCTCTCAGGACACCGGGGTATTGCTGGTATAATGACTCAACTACCTATAGGAGCACCTATGGTGCATTATACAACTGGTATGCCGTAAATACGGGCAAATTGGCCCCGACAGGGTGGCACGTACCGACGGATGCCGAATGGACTGCGCTCACAACCTACCTTGGCGGAGAGACTGTGGCAGCGGGGCCGCTGAAATCAACCGGCACGACATATTGGTTATCTCCCAATACTGGAGCTACAAATTCAAGCGGTTTTTCGGCGCTTCCGGGTGGTTGTCGCAACGATGTTACGTTCACCAACATTGGCTACTACGGTTACTGGTGGTCGTCTACGGCGATGGATGCTACAAATTCGTGGAGCCGTTACATGAACTACAGTTACGCGTATGTTTACCGTAACACTAGCTACTGCTACAATGTTTATGGTTTTAGCGTCCGTTGCGTCCGGAATCCTTGACTATTTAACTGAAACTCGCGACCTCGAAGTGAAGCGTAGAAGAGGCGCAGCCAACTGGATTGAATTTTTTCTAAATATCCATAAACTGTATATTTTAAGACTTATTTCCGTTTGACTTTTCCACATCTCCACCTCCCGCCGAACCGACATCCCCCGGTTTTTCACGGAAAAAAATCTCCTTCCTCATTTTAAAACTTCTAAAACTTCATCCGCCGTGAAAACATTTTCCCTTGCCCTGACGCCTTTCATGATCCAAAGCGCGCAATAAATATTTTTTCCTTTAAGCGCCGGACAACGTTGGGCGTTGCTTTTCAGATCAATCAAAAGGCGCTCAATATCTTTTGCGGTTCCGCTATGTTTGGCCTCGCCAACCAGCACATTTTCATCATTGTCAAAGGCGCTGCTGACAATATCAAATTCCATCATTTCTCCGTCAATGGCTTTTCCCCACCAGCGTGAAGCGGGTTTCCATTGATGGCCGTTGATGGACAAATAAGGAACGCTTTGCCGGGACAATTGTTCCCATACGGTCCCCACATACTGCGGCCATTGCTTGACAACCGTATTTCCAACGCGATCAATCAAACCAGCTTCCATCAAAGAGCGGTTCGGTTCGACAAATTTCAACCACAAGCGTAAAAACGGATCGGCTATTGAGTAGAGGGTGCGCTTGGAGTCACGGAGAGAAGCGCCGAAAGGGATTTCGCGGACAATAAGACCCAGCTCGGCCAGAATTGCCAATGGCCGTGTTAAGGATGTAGCCGGTTTTCCAAGTCGGGCGGCAATTTCCGATAAACGGTGACAACCTTGGCTGATAATTGAAAGGAGGGAAGCGGCCTGGCGGGTATCACGCATCTGGTCGGACAATAACCGCTCCGGTTCCCGGTATAACACTCCCAACGGATTAAGAATAAGTTCTTTAATTGCCTCAAACGTCGATGAGTATTCCAATGCAAGCTCCCAATAGCGAGGAATGCCTCCCCACGCCGCGAAGGCTTCAACGATTTTTTCGCCGTTCCTGTTTCGCATGGCGCTTTTGAGATAATAAGCATTGAGAGGTGCAATTTTCAGGATCTCCCGCGCACGGCCATAGAGGGGCGCGGAGGCGTCCATTACCAATCCATACATCATTCGCTGCGAAGATCCGCATAAACAAATATGTACGGGTTTTGTTGCTTCTTTATCAATATGCTTTTGCAGGATACCAGGTAATTCAGGCGAAGACATTGCCAAAAAGGGGAATTCATCCAGCGCAAGAATAGCGCCTGATGGGGCATCCGAATACCATCGTTGCAATAGATCGTCCCATGTTCGGTATTCAGCCCGCTCGAATCCGGGAATGAGTCTGTTGATCTCCACGGACAACGCTTGACGTTGCAAAGAGGATTCGCGCTCGTCTCCTATAAAATAAACATGCGGATAATGGTTAAGCGCCCGTTGTAGCAAGCGGGACTTGCCGCAACGCCTGCGGCCGTAGAGACAAACAAGAGAAGAGTTTTTTGCAGTAAGGGCTTTTTGCAGACGTTTAAGTTCCGCCGTACGATTTAAAAATGATAGTTTCATTAGGACCTCAAATAATATGTAGTATCTACATTATGTTTCTACTACATATAATATAACCATTTTACAATAAAAATTCAAGCGCCATTTTGCTCATAGGTGATTTGCAATACTTTAGGGAAATGAAACGCCTAAATATAGTTCCACTTTCAAAGCATGCGATGATGCTCCCGTATCCGGTTTACCACATTGGTTCCTAACCCTGCTTTTCCCGCAAATTCCGGCCAGTTCTGAATCGCGTCTCCTACCTGCCGTAAAACTTCCGGCGCGGTCCCTACGCCGAAGCGGTCGGCAACAGCGAGCAGATCTTCTCGCAATATATCCGAAAATTTCCCATTGACGGCCATGAGATGCTGGTTGTTCCATTCTCCCTTGGGGTTATAGGCATGCGTCAAGTCATAAGCCGGGGCGAGTTCCCAGCCCTGATCTTCACGAAGAATAAAGGATACGTTTTTCGAATGGTCGTCGCAGTTGGCAGCCATGACATTAAATGCCATTCGCCTAAACGCCTCTTCCAGGGCGGGATATCCGAGTTGCAGCCGTTTAACGGCCAGGAAAAGCTGGCTGTAATCGTGGCTTGCTTTCTGCTTGTAATCCAGATGCGACAGCGCGCAGAGCGTTTGCAAATGGTGCTTCTGGTTGCCATTCCTGTCAAAACGCAATGTCATGAAATGCGCCCGGCCATTCTCCTGAAGCAAGCGGCTTGACGACATCGTAAGACCCGCCGCTTGCGCCATAAGGTAATAGGCGTATTCTATCCGACCGTAGTCCTGCGATCCGCCAAGCTCCATTAAACGTCGGATCATACTCGAATGCGTAATAATTCAAGCGAGGATCGAGGGCAACCGCTCCAACGGTTTGTCCCCAAACGAGCACTTCGATTGCCGTAACCGGTTTATACATGGGAAGATTTTCCTTTTGATGCGCGTTGCCGGACATGTTTATTCTTCAGCATTTGCATCGGGCTGATTGAAACCACGGGCGCCAATGATGTGAGCCATTCGGCCCGTCCAAGCGTACGTAAAACTTTTATCAAAGATGAGACCGTCGCACCTTTTCCCTTTTCGAGGTTTTTTACGGCATTCAATGCAACACCAGCCCTTTTTGCAAGCTCGCGCTGGTTTATATTTTGGCGAAGACGCAAATCGAGTAGCTGTTGCCCTAAATTTTCTTCAAGTTCTGAAATATTTTTATCAATTACCATCAAAAGCCTCTTTTAGGAATATTGATAGTATATATTATACTTAATAGCCCTAATAAAGTCCAATAAATTATATTATCAGATAAAGATACTTTTTAAAAGGCAATCTTGAACCTATTTTCCAAACGGCGTCCTGCCTGTTGCCTTGTCAAGCTCGTAGATGCTTTGCGTGTACTGGTACTGGTTGCGCAAATGCCCGAGCTGGGCCTGTGAGAAATCGTTTTCCGCGTCCAGAACATCGAGATTGGTGACCACTCCCGCGTCGTATTTGAGCCGCGCGAGTTCCAATGAGCGCTGCGCGAACGTTATCTGTGATCGTGAAATGTCAAGCTTCGAAAATGAGGCCGCGACGTCTTCCATGGCCTGAAGGACCTCGGTTTTAATTCTTTCGTCAAGCGTGTTTAAGGCCGCGTTCGACGCCATTTCGTTTCGGGACGCCTCTTGTTCATGAAAGTGCGCGCGTTTGCCGTCGTACAGCGGAATGGAAACTTCGGCCCCGGCGGACCAGTTGATTCTTGGCGTTGAAATATCGGTCCTTGGCGGAGCTACGGTGTCGGGA
>Ga0182011_10003561_pt1 | contig 12754 bp, 10 predicted proteins | sample 711E1DmetaG_FD_120481 | JGI IMG/M metagenome (GOLD analysis project Ga0182011, IMG submission 120481) | Permafrost microbial communities from Stordalen Mire, Sweden - 711E1D metaG | ecosystem: Environmental > Terrestrial > Soil > Wetlands > Permafrost | place: Sweden: Stordalen | collected... | reverse complement strand
TGCTGATATTGTAGTGAGCAGTTTATCATTCCATCATTGGGAAGACCATCAAAAGGGAATTCATGAGATTGCCCGCGTGTTGCGCCCAGGGGGATTATTATGCCTTGCTGATCACAATATGTTGCTCTCAAAGTTGTGGAGAGAGAAAGTTAAGAGCCGTAAAGAGATTCAAACGTTTATGACTGAAGCCGGCCTTTCGGTTCGCCGACGGCAAGGGATGGGATTGCGTTTCGTCCTTATCACATTGGCGCAAAAATGCGCTCCGAGTGCGTCTATCCAGTCATAGAGAGTTGCAATAAGCTGCTGCAGGGCCGGAATAAGATACCTATTCTCAAAGAAAAGTTCGGATTGCTTCCAAGGTCTCCTTGTAAAATGATTTTCCCCCAATATTTCATTTTATATAGCTAAATGTCAAGGTTTATATCACCTAAAAAATAGTTCTGCTGATAAAAACGACAAATCCGCAATTATTAGCACAATAGATAGAGGCTTTGAATACGGTAAAAACAATTAATTAAGAGATTTAACATATTGACAGAATAACATATTTCTGTTAATATGTTGAGAATAAGGTAGTTATTATTATGGTCACTAAAAAAAACAACACAGATGTAAGAACCACGCTTTATCTACCAAGGGATCTTCACTCACAACTTAAAATCGAAGCTGTAAAAAGAGGGTCTTCGATGACACGATTGCTTATCGAAAGTATTAAGAAAGAGCTTGAACCGTCTAACGGAAAATAATATGACAGCCGAACTTTACTCAAATTCACTGCATTCCAGAACCAAGGTTACGGGTTTAACCCACAGCTATTATCGCTATCCAGCAAGATTCCCTCCTGAATTCGTTAGAGAGAGTATATTAAATTTCTCCCGACCAGGTGATTACGTCATGGATGCGTTCATGGGCGGTGGAACAACTATTGTTGAAGCAATAGCAAATGGTCGGAATGCGATAGGTTTTGACATAAGCCCACTTGCCCACTTTATTACCAATGTAAAAACCACACCGTTAAGTGAAAATGACAAGAATTCAGTAATTGAATGGGCATCTAAGCTAAATCTTATCGATATATCTGATATTCAAGTTGAAGCCCAAGAATTGAGAAATATCCCGGATGAACAAAAAAGAATACTCAACCATATTGCAAATGAAATAAAAAAACTGGAATTACCTCGACAAAGGAATTTCGCCAAATGCATATTGTTGAGGCTGGGGCAATGGATGCTTGACTGTCGTGAAAGCGCACCTTCGGAGGACAAGATTCAAATTGAGTGTATAAAACTTGTTAATCAGGCAATTGCGGGGTTGGATGAATTTGTTTCACTCTCAAGAGAATCAGGAATAGCTAAAAACAAAATCACCGGAAGTCGAAAATTATTCATGGGTAGTATTGACAAATTCGGTGAGCAAAAAATTTTAGCTGAAAATAAAGGGCGGATAAAATTAATCGTAACATCTCCGCCATACCCAGGTGTTCATGTCCTTTATCATAGATGGCAAGTGAATAGTCGAAAAGAAACCGCTGCTCCTTTCTGGTTGGCCGGGCTTAAGGACGGCAATGGGGAAGCCTACTACACTCTTGGTGGACGTTCGCCGCGAGGTCAGGAAGAATATTTCAACAGGCTCAGGACATTGTTCAAATCTACGAGAGAGTATATATCTGATGATGCTCTCGTAATTCAATTGGTTGCATTTGCCGATTTAGACAAACATCTCCCTGAATTTTTGAAAGCTATGAACGATGCAGGATATCAAGAAACTTTTCCCTTAGATAATATTAGAATTACACGTCAGGTGCCCAACAGAAAATGGTACACGAACTTGAATAATGTGAATAAACAGCAAGCAAGTGTCGAAATGGTACTGTTTCATAGACCAAAATAACTATTTTAGTTATATATAAGCTACTCCGGAATTTTCCCATTAATGTCTTCTTCGGAAAGCGTGCCCAGCTGTTCAATCATAGGCAGTAATGTGGGCGCTAAAGCACTAGTGGTATGGAAAATGATGTCTTCAACGGATTTTGAATTGTTCGAAGAATCAGAACCTTTGCTGGCATTCTCTTTATAGTCACGAAGAAGCGACATCCCTAACAGAACCATCCCATATATAAAGCGTTTTTTAAGGACTTCCGCGGACACCTTACTAACTTTAACCTCATTCTGTAGGAAAATATTATCAACATTTATATAATATGTATACAAGTCTGGGTTATTTGAGTCGTTTTCATCGCCATCGCTATCCTCCTGGATTATTTTTAATGCAGAATATTTATCGAACTCATATTTTCCCCATAAAGCTTCGTGAATCTCCTTTATGTCTGGAATATTAAGCCCGGAAGGAATCTCTCGTTTATCACCCGGAATAGTTGAAGGTGGATTAGACCTGTTGTGGGCTCCTCCCATAGCAGTTTGTTCAGGCATGATTGTAATAGCGAATCTGTTAATAAAACTTTCTATCAATGTAGGGTCACTTACTATAGCTTCATATTTGAATTCCTGCCCGACTACGCATTCACGAGGTAGTGTCAACGTTAAAACGGCTCGTGCATCACGTAACGTTATAGAATAATCTGTTTTCGCCAAAATGCTCTCGCTACCAATAGACTTTAAGTTGAACTCGCCTCTATCATCGACTCTCGAAAAATAATCGTTTACTGCATCAGTTTCAAATACTATTCGTGCCCGCATATTTAGTGGAGTTTTGTGATGCAGTTCAGCGCCAATTGTCAATTTTAGAAATTTAAAAAAGGTGGGGTATTTGTTGCCCTCATAAGGTTTTGGTTCAGAAGATACATATGTCGTTTTAAAGGGATTAGATATTCGAGTGCCCGCAATAAATAGTGAAGAAAGCGTCGGAGATGATTTCAATATTCGTTTCAAAACATCAGCTAACGGTTTATCATCGGCAATTGCCGCTTCGAATTCTTCTTGTCTGCGTTTTTCACTCAAATCTCTCAAACCCTGGTGACGTAGTAAGATATGTTCCAGTTGGTCTTCTAAAGCAAGCCTGAAATCATTACGACTTAACCTATCCCGGCTATTTGGGAATAGGTCCTCTCTGATGCGACCATCAATTTTAGTACAGTCCACAATGACCAGTATTGAATCCTTAATTCGTCCCTTCTTAACCTTGTCTCGGGTAAAGAAGTCCGATGAAAGCGCGGCATGTGTTTGACCATTGATGGTGAATAGAATCCCCTCACTCTTGTTTTTATAAGTTTTCCATCTGTCTGGTTTGAAAGCGTAAACTGTGTATGTCATTCTTTGCCCGTCAACCATAAATTGTCCTGCATCAGGAAACCCTTCTTCTAGGTTTTTAGCTTTGTCGTCACCTAAACGTACTGTTAAACCTGTAAGTGAAGTTTCGAAACTGCCTTCGGCAACACCTCCGTATTCTCGACATTCATGCATTCTAATTGGTAAAGCTATTTGAGGAAGCAATATATCCAATCGAGAAAGTAGACCATCCCGCATCAATATGTGTGAACGGAAGCCTGTGGCTTCGTACTCATATAATTTTATCAGTGTACCCCATGAAGACTCTTTCGCGTAGGGTTTATTTTTGACGGGGAAAATGGGAAGAGTGTCTGCATTGAACCGTAACACCCCGCCCTTTCTGGGATTCTTGTTGGCGTTAATTGGTGCCAAATAACTGTAAATCGAGTTTTTTTCCCCAGGTGGGGGATTTTCACGCCTAATGATTGTAAATCCCCACATGTTATCTATATCAGGCACTTTAGAAAGTTTGATAATCTTAGGGTTACGCTTACTTAACACAAGCTGTAAGTTATGTTCACCACAAAACTTAAAAACGCCTGTTCCACCCATGTTGAATGTACCTTGTACAAAATGAATGCTAACCTTATTCCTGCGGTCTAGAGACAAAAGCGTGTCACTCATCGAATAAGGACTTTGCCCTTCTCCATTATCCGTTATGGTAAAACAAGGTCTTTTGTTCCGAGAACCAGTTGCAGCTACTGTAATACGTCTTGAAACTTCATTACGTGTTTGGGTTGACCAGTTGACAATATTACCCATTCTCTCGACGCCACCACCAAAATATTTCGATACCGCCTGCGTGATACTTTGGGGCGCGCTAGGGTCTGATGGAGACATTCCGGTTAACCAACACTCATTCATTAAAACAGCATCAATCGAATTAACTACCTTTTCAACAAAAGCTGCTTCTGGGCTGCTGCTCTGATTTCCAATGGTCGAGAAATTCCCCTCTTTATCACCGTAGAATCTCCAAAGACTTGGGTGTTCCCAATAATCGTATCGCTTGAGGATTTCAATAACGGAGTCTTCCGTATCAGAGTTTAATAAATCAAATAGAAGTTTTTTTACATCCGGATTTGATGGCGAAGAAAAATTGAAGAGTAATTGTCCAGATTGGTTGTTTTGCACTTTATTTAACCTCTCTTATGTTTTATTAGGAAACCAATTTATCACTCTACTTTCTTTTCTTTGTTGTCCGTCTGCGTGTTTTTGGCTTACGCCATCCCTTTAAACCATATGTGCCTCTTTTAACTCTCTTGAACCTCTCATCCCTACTGATACGCGATAGTAAAGAGGCGGCTGGGTCGATGCCCGATATATGTATTCCACGACCTTTGAGTGTGCTCGTTATGTCTTTATAATGCATAGGTTTATGGGTTTCTTGTAATAAATTGAATGCTGAATCTGTGATAGAGCCGAGGTCATCGATGTTCGGAATCACAATAGTTTCATTCTTATTAGCTTTAGTTTCGATTTTTAATAGCGCTTGGATATGGTTAAGCATTTCTTCATAGGTTTTTTTATTTGAATGTAATTCTTCCAACTTAGTTGCGAAGTCAGCCTGAAGTTCGGCTATTGAAGAATCAATTGAACGCATTTGTTCCAATAGAGAGTCGCGTTTTAACTTTAATGCCTGTTCCAGATTGGCCGATTCAGAATCCGGTGTGTTGCTTGGCCCGGACAGTATGTTCTCTTCTGTCATTTGTTCACCCCAATTTGTCTTTATATATGTATGATACGCTGTTTAATATATGTATACTACACATTATCATACGTTGTCAAGTCCCTCCAATATTACATCATCACCCATCCGAAATTGTCCCTCAATTACAGTACAATTGGGAATTTACTTAACAATGGTTAACAATGGTATTTAGTTTGCCGTAATGGCAACAACTTCTGATAGGATTTTGAATGATGTAATATCGTCCCAAGCAAGACAAATGTGACAATGTTTCCGTAATCCGTTGTCGGACATGCCGTATCTCTTCGAAACGATAGTTATAGGCTCAGTCCACACCTCTTGGTACAAGGCTTCCCTTTCATCAGTAGTTAAAAAAATCTAAAATCCACAAAACCACAAAAACACCACCTTTACAGACATAAGTCTTCAGGCCATAAATCAGTTGAGTAACTCTTGCAGTTTTTCAAGAATGTCAATCATACCACCAGTGTCTTGTCCACAATAGGTCAAGAGGTCAATGCGTATCTTCTGCCGTTCCGCATCCGAGATATTATCAAAAACAGCTTCCATGAATTTCAAGCTGGCTGTTGTGCCTTCACCGATTTCTAAATCTTCATAACTCAGATTAGTGAGCGCTGGGAGGACATGCTTCAATGAAGAACTCCCCATCTGCTGCGGGTGATAGTAACTGAAATCCCTGAACGGTACATTCAGGTCGACGATGCGATCGTTGATACCGCCCACCCACTCCTGATATTCTGGGAAAGCCCCGGCCAATTCTTTCAGCCGGCTTTTCTCAAACGCGGCATAATAAACCAGGATGCTGCCCTTGGGGCCGATGTCCTGCTTCAGTTGGGCTAAAAATGCCGGGCGCGGGTCGGCCTTCCCTTCCGCCAGAAACTCATAATGTTCCACCATCGCCCCCGGTTTGGTGATGACATGCAATGAAAACTGGAAAGGGATATTCTGGTACGGACTGGTTCCGTTATAGATTGGCACGGCTGTCGCAAATGTCTCAAAGTCCATAAAGTACAGCGGGTATTTCAAACCTTTCAGAAAATTTTTTATTTCGCCAGAGTCGATATGAGGCTGGCCGCAAATCACGCAATCTTTCTGGATCTGTTGCTTATCGTTCAATTTAGTGTCTTCCGGGATGTTACGGATATCAAGAATACCCTGTGCCATCAGGTCCTCGCCCAGCTTCTTGCCGGAATAAAGCGTCATCACATGGTGTTCCGGCAGATGCGCCCAGCACTCCTCCTGCAATAAGCATGAATACGGATCATTACAGTGCCTGCCGATGCTTGTTTCCGGACATTTATCCGAGTCGATCACCGCCAGCATTTCCGCGATGCGTTCTTCTAAGCCATCTGCAAATTCCCCCAGTCGGGCAGTCACATCTTCGGTCGCAAACAGTTGCTGCGGGTCAATATCGCCATGTTTCACGTATTCCCGGTTAAGGTGCATGATGTGGCAGCGGTTGATCTTCACCCCATTCAACTGACAGCAATGCCGCTGGAAAGCGACGTCATACAGCTGTTCCTCTTTGACATCATTGGTGCTCTTTACCTCTACAATGTCCCACGCCTCACCGCCAGACGGGTTAAGGATATCCACCCGGCAGTAGAGCCGGTTACCTGAGAAGGCCGCCTCAAACAGCGGCTTACGAAGTTTCAGGGAGGCGGTGGTTTCCCTGAGGTTCGCCCCGATGTTCTCCTGCTCCAGCCTGATGCCGCCGGAATACAGTTGCTGAGCCAGTTCCCCGATCATATGCCCCTGGTCAAAGACATGCTGGGTGGTGGCATCATAAGCAGGCATTCTAGTTGGGTCGTTGATGGCTACCCATAACAGTTTGAGGCACTGGAGTCCATTAATATACTTAGATTTAGAGAGGTTCCTATGCCTATTCAATGATTTTCTTCCTATTTTGTTTCAATTCATAATCGACCTGTGTAAATGGAACATCTCCCTGAACCATTAGAACTCGCCTCATTCTAAAGCAACCATAAATACGCATTACGTTTCAGGACGATAAATAGCACAATTTTTATGGTAATATACAGGGTATAATAAATCCTTCCTTATTGGTATGATTAATAATTATTTCCTTATATTTCCAAATAATCCCAATTCGAATAATCGGCCTGTTGTAATTCATTTCCTTTCTTTTTGAAACAGACCCAACTACCAGAGTAATCATTTGAGTTAGTGTTTGATACTATACCACCCGTTAAATTTTTCCCTTTAGCATTTTGTTCAAGAATATAATACTGTAAACCATCTGATTTTGGTCCGAAGTCTGCGAGATATTGCCCATGCGGGTCATAGAGACCGATTGAACCGCTTTTGAACTTAACAATAAAATCAACATAAAATGGTTTAGGTTGTCCATTCTCAAAGTAAGGGACAGCGAAAAAAGTAGAATCTCTGTCACCGTTTTTAAACCACCATTCAATTTGATCTGAACTTTCTAGTAATTTGATAAATCCTGTCTCGGTTTTCCATTCGCTGTCGTAATAAAAAGGTCTCATTACCGAACATTTTGTTTTAAACTCTTTATAATTCCCGCCAAAATTCAATGATTCTGGTATTTCCCAATCAGGCAATTTCTGAAGTTCGACATCACGTTTTTGGGTATCCATAATATATTTATCCTTAGTTTTGTCCAGAACGTTTTTGAACTGCTTTATATTATGTTCGCTCAAAACAATGTTGATAACTTCAAGGAAATTATGAGTATATTCAATATTTAATCGTTTATTGAGAAAATAATAAATAGCTTCTTTTACTCTTCCAATTGAACGGTCTTCTGGATAAAAAGGTGTAAGGTTATCTCGAACGAAATAATCAAAAAGTCTTTGCAAATCAGTTTCGTTCTCAGTATCAATTTTAGCTTTTGCCATTATTTCAGCGTTTGCCAATTTATCAACGCTTTCTGATTCATATTTAGATATGAGCGAAAGCTCTGTTTTTTGCCCCTTTATTTCTAATTTTTTGTCCAAATTATAATCGTCTGCTTCCTGTAAAAAAAGATTAACAAAAAGCGGGCTAAGACGTGTTTTTTCTCTTTGACGCAGACGATAAACGGATTCTAACTTGATCGGTTTGTAATTATCATCTCGTTTACTGGTGTAAATAGTTATATAATTACGGGCAACGTCTTCTTTGATTTCAATATCAGCGAGATTAGTGAAAACATAACCGTGATTTAAAACTTCATTTTTATAATGACCTATGTCTGGTTCTGGCATACGCATAATTCGTCCCACTGTTTGAACAGAAAATGTAAGGCTTTTCCAATCTCTAAAAAGCACCAATATATGAGCACGTGGACAATCCCAACCAAGCGCGATGGCTTGTTTAAAAATCATAACTTCGGTTTTATAATCATTCTTTGAAATATGCGTAAGATTTTCTTTCTCTTCTGATAAATAGATAGCGAGTTTTCCGTTTTCGGTTGTAATGTCATACTTATCTTTCAAAATCCGTATAACTTCATCTTTAATTAAATCGTCTTGTTGAGTTTTCCTATCAGGTAATTGAATAAGCAAAAGCGGATTGACGTTTACTCTGCTTTCTTTGTAGGCTTTAACGATGTCATTTCTTTGTTTCAGAGCCTCCTCAAGCACCATTGCATCAGTGCCGTCTGCTAAAGCCGTTTTCAAACTGTCGCCCGTTAAAACATTTGTAAAATTCGGGTTTAAAATAACTGATTTCTTAATCATCCCTTCTATTTTTACTTGGTCTAACGGAACGGTTACGATTTCATCTGGATTTTGTATAACTGGTGTTGCTGACACTTCAAGAGTTAATTTGGGAGCTATATCTGCGATTAAATCTTGAGAAATTTCGCTAGTAGCATGATGATGACTCTCGTCAATTATAAGAACTATTTCTCGCCCAGTTTCTTTGGTATTTTCGATAATTTTTCCTAGATAAAACTCCTTTTCGTTTTCTTTTACGATTGTGTTTTTGTCTTTCTTATTTATACTTTCCCAATTTAAAAATAGGATTTCGTTTTCCGAGATTTGTTTATCGGTCAAATCCTCGAAATCAGAACATTCAATAGCACGTGTATTTTCGTAATATTTTTCTAATTTTTCCTTACTTTGTGTATGTAATTTTCTAGGAGCTGTCCAAATGAAAGCAAATTTGTATTTAATGTCTTCATCTTCGATTAGTTGTTTGATGAATTCAGCTATCATCAACGTTTTACCTGAGCCTGTTGGAGCTTTGAATATAATGTTTTTCTCTCCAGTTTGAGCTAGTAATTCTTTGCTTCTTGAGAGAAGTTTATTTATTGCTATGTTTTGATAATCTTTTAATTGCATCACGGACTCCAACTATTTAAATATTCTTCGATATACTCTTAATATAGCTTCTGGTATTGGTGACAAAGTCACTTTTTGCTTAATATCTTCAAATTCTTCTTCAAACATATCACCACCCAATGAAAAAATATAAACACTAAAATTTCCGGGTATTTTTTCAATTACTTTTTTAAAGTCCGCTATTATCTGAGAGTCAAAAACGATTCCAGTATATCTATTTTTGTTTCGGAATATTTTGTATTTCTCATTTGTATCTACTTCGTCAAAAGTGTCTTCTTTTATGCAAAGCATTTCAGTTGCTTTATTAGTGAGAATAGTCTTATTTTTATCGTTTGGGTCGGCTGCTACAAAAGAGGTCCGAAAATATTTTAAATTACTATTAAATCCTTCATACTGCTTTCCGTCGAGTATACCTTTATAACCATTGATAACTTTTTCTATTCTTGGATAACAGATATCATCTGCGATTTTTATTCCTTCATCTTTGTTATCTTCATTATTGGTGCATAAAATGAATTTCCTACTCCCATTGTCTGCCTTATTTAGCTCTAAAACTGCTTGACCAGTAGTACCAGAGCCCGCAAAGAAATCTAAGATTGTGGCATCTTTCGCGCTGATAACAGCTTTGAGACAATCAGATACGGTATACAAAGATTTGGGGAAAGGAAAATCTTTTCCTATTATATTTTTTACTATGGTCGCTCCATAAGCTCCAGCGTCATATTCGCTACCGACCCAAACAGTTTTATAAGTTTGTTCAGAATTGTTGCTGTGATGGAAATATACATGCAATTGATTTTTTACCCATTTACAAAATAGTTCAGCATTTCCGTTTTCGATTACTCTTTTTCGGCTGTAATACCAGTTTTTTTCTTCTCCTTTATTATCAATTGGCCAAACCTCGTATAATTCCCCTTTTCCGATTACTCTTTTAGGAGGATGATAATGAGTTTTTGGGACTTCTCCTGCACCGATAATTTTATTTGTTTTTTTATCAACAAAAATAGGGTAAAACATGGTTGGACTATCTTCTCGTAACGAATTGTTCCCTGACCTTCTCAGGTTGATTTCTCTAGAATCTTCAGGCACGGGTTTTTTATTGACTATGCGTCCGGGATTCAATAAGAATAAAGCGTATTCATGGCATCTGGAGAAACCACTTCTAGAAACTCCATGCGGATTACTTACGATTACAACAGTGTTCCTGTCTTTGTTTGGGAAAATTTCGTCAATCAACAATCCCAAGGAGCATAATTCATTGTCATCAATTGCGATAATCATGACTCCATCTTTGCTCAGTAAATGTTTTGTCAATGTTAATCTATTCCTCATAAAGGAAATCCATTTACTATGCCTCCATTGGTCATTTATATCTACATAATCATTATTGTATTTCCAATCTCTTGCGCCAGTGTTAAATGGTGGGTCTATATAAATCACATCAATCTTGCCGTTATGCGTGTAATTTAAAACAGACAGTGCGTGATAATTGTCGCCTTCTATGATTAAATTGAAGGGGCTGTTACGGTCTTTAAGGATTTCCTTTCCTTGAACTTCTTCGAGTACGGGCAATTCAATTTTACATTTTTCAACTACATCTTCCAGTTTATCTTCCCACACAAGCCCGTATTTCTTACGGTTCTCTAGCTGTACTATCTCTTTAATTAATTCATCTTTAGACCAAGTAGAGTAATCTTTTTTCGTCATATCATTTTAACCAATTAAGCACATTCAAATATTTTACTGTTTATTATTTGTTATTTTGGTTATTATCATACCATCTCTAGAACATAACTAAAAGGTTTTTTGGGCAAATCCCACTAATTCGCAAAGGTCGACCGCGTGTTCTAGCAATATTTACTATTTCGCCTTTCCCCGTTTCATCTTCTGGGCAACAAAAACGCCCAAAATCTCATCCTAGCAAATTCCGATCTCAAGAAACTATTGGACCGCTAAGAAAAATCCCACGGTTACCGAAGGAGAAACGGCAACCGCGGGGCAAGGTAATTCCCTTTTGTTCCTTTATCTGTCCCCGAGCGCATGGTTAATCCCCGACCTTTTCTTGTCAAGTGTGGCTTAGTGAGGCGAGGCGCAGCACTGTTCGTTGATACCCTGCTTCCTTTCGGTGCCACTGGATGATGCGGGTTGTCTTTTAACGGTGTCATCATAATTCGGCTACCGGATGCTTTGGCTTTGGCATAACTGTTCAAAACTTCTTCCTCCGGATAGCGTTCGGCAATCGCTTTTGCTACCCGCTGTTTTTCTTCCGGTGTCCCAAATTCTGCCACTATGGCAAGAGCTGCCCTGGCGTGATTTTTGTCATGGATAGGGTATTTGCGCTCTTCGGGAATGGCAAAAGCCGAATCGGGTAATGCCTCCCGTTGCTTTGTGGTGAGTACACTCATTTGTTTCTTACTCACATGATTACTTTCCCCATGCTCCCCGTACTAAGCGTGTATCGCTCTATTTTCGGCCTCAGATATCGGATGGCCTTCTCGCTCCGGCCGTTCTGGCGGCTTGGTAGCAGGGGTAAGTGTACAAATTCCGTCGAGATACTATGGAAGCTATAGTATCTGCAAAAGAATTAGTAAGCAAGGAGAAAATTAGATAGCTTTCGTAGAGATATAATACGTTAATCCGTTGACAATTTTGGATGTCACAAGTTTTTTCGTGATTAAACGATTTAACTGCTCTTCAAACGCAAAAAATTTAAGTACCCTGATTAGCATGTTATCATCATTAACTGATAATGCTATGGACAATTCTGAGATTGTATATGCTTGGTAGGGAGTTCTCTCAATAATGGCTAAGAGTTTAGTATCATCGGGGGTTAATTCATCTTTGTATGTTCTTGGGGAAATAGGCATATTAAACCCTCCTTATTTTATTGGGAGTATTATATCATGAAAAACATAGGAGACAACGAATTGCATGAGAACCAACAGTTTGGCTCTCAGTCTTTCCTTTTAGTTGCAACCATGTTATAATCCTTTTTAAAAAAATGGAGAAATATGACAGAGGAAAAAGAGGAAACCCGTATAATTGGTTGGCTATTATTAGTTTTGTATTTATTATTCTGCATCACAATATTCTTTGTCGCTTATTTTAAACTTCCTGAAGCTGTTTTATGGATTACCGTGATTATTGGTGTTATTGTTGCTTTTGGTTTTTTCTTTTGGTGGCTTAAGAGACGAATGCCGAAATAGATAAATTAATGTAAAAATAGATAATTTTTGGGTAAATATGATGGTAGTTATAGGTGAGAAATGTGGAAATTCCAAAATTGGAAGTCTGCCCTGCTTGTAAAATAATGTCTTTGTCTTTTATTGAGGCCAGCGGGAGATATGAATGTTTTAATCTTAAATGTTGTCAATCATTTCTCCCTATTGAAATTGAAAGATATAATCAACAAACAGAAGTTGATAAGAAGATGCTCGATGATATAGGAAAAC
>Ga0182011_10003559_pt1 | contig 12757 bp, 12 predicted proteins | sample 711E1DmetaG_FD_120481 | JGI IMG/M metagenome (GOLD analysis project Ga0182011, IMG submission 120481) | Permafrost microbial communities from Stordalen Mire, Sweden - 711E1D metaG | ecosystem: Environmental > Terrestrial > Soil > Wetlands > Permafrost | place: Sweden: Stordalen | collected... | reverse complement strand
GGCAAGCGACAAGGCTTTCCGTAAACTGATCTTTACCCCCGAAGTCTACCTTTTTTCAATTGACATTGCAGGCACAACCTACAATACCATCATCCAGGACATACAGTATCACCCGGTAACCGACAACATTCTCCATGTGGACTTCCTCGAAATCCACCCGGATAAACCGGTTCTGATCGGTGTTCCGGTCAAGATCATCGGCACAGCTCCGGGCGTTCTGAAAGGCGGCAAACTGGTTTTAAAAACCCGTAAGCTGAAGATCAAGGGCCTGATGGAACACCTGCCGGATTTTATCGACGTTTCCATTGATCCCCTCGATATCGGCGATTCCATTAAAGTGAAAGATCTCAAACAGGAAAATATCACCTTCGAGGATTCACCGAATACCATGATCGTAGGTGTACAGACTGCCCGCGTCGTGGTTGAAGAAACCACGGCCGTCGAAGGCGCTGCCACCGAAGAAGGCGCAGCCGCCGAAGGCGCTGCTCCTGCTGAAGGCGCTCCTGAGAAGAAGTAATAATAAATACGTGACACGTGACACGCCTGCCTGCCGGCAGGCAGGTGACGCGTTACAGGAAATAATAGCCCCCTCCCCTTCCCCTCCCCCAATGGGGGAAGGTAGGGTGGGGGTTTTTGCATACTCCTATGAAGTTCCTCATCATCGGTCTCGGAAACCCCGGCGACGAATACGCCAACACCCGCCACAACATCGGTTTCGTGGTGGCAGATGCCTTTGCGCTTGACCGTAAGGTAACCTTCGAAAGCGCCCGCTATGCATCGGTAGCGAAGGCTTCGCTGAAAGGCCGGACCTTCATCGTGATCAAGCCCTCCACCTTCATGAACCTGAGCGGGAAAGCCGTTAAGTACTGGATGACCAAAGAAGATATCCTGCCTGAAAATATCCTTGTGATCGTCGACGACCTGGCGTTGCCCTGCGGATCCATGCGTTTACGCAAGCAAGGCAGCGATGGCGGCCACAACGGGCTCATCAGCATCATCGAAAGTATCGGTACCATTGAATTCCCCAGGCTCCGTATCGGCATCGGCGGGGACTTCGCAAAAGGTTACCAGGTGGACTATGTTCTCAGCCAATGGACGAAAGAAGAAGAAACCATCCTCATCCCGAAAATCAAAGAATCCGTAGATCTTATCAAGAACTTCGCCCTTGTTGGAGTTGACAAAACGATGAATCTTTTCAATAAAAAACGGGAAAGTGGATCGGATACTTGAGGCTGGATGCTGGATACTGGATGAATGATCATTCCCATATTCCCTCATTCCCTATAGCCATCCTTTCATCCAATAATACCCTACTGCCAGCCATTCCCTTATCACGAGCTGTTCATAGTGGAGCTGTGTCCAGAACTGGTAACGCAGGGTCAGGTTTTTGCCGATATGCGGCATCCACTTGTGCCCACCCAGTCTGACGTCATCGAAAATAAGTTCCGATTCGATTGTGGCTTCGAATGCCGGGAGTCCGTCAACCTTGCTGAACCCTGCTTTCCGGAATGCGAGCACGGCACGGTAGAGATGCTCGGGGGAGGTGACGATAAGGATGCTGCCGCCCCCACCCCGCTCCCCTCCCCCAATTGGGGGAGGGGCCAGGGAGAGGGGGTTGAGATGGACGTTCAATGCCTGCGCCCGGGTATTGGTTCCTTTGGCTTCAAATGATATCCGGTTTGGGCTGATCCCGCGCAGGACAAGTTCTTCTTTCATCTTGTAAACTGAACTCAGGCTGTCGAGGGTGTCGCCGGGAAGGGCAATGATGATCTTCGAACGGGTATAGTGATTTCCCACCTTTGCTGCATACCAGGTACGGATCAGTCCGGATTCACTGGGCATGCCTCCTCCTCCGAGCACCACGATGACAGCGGGGGGGCGGTTGATCCCTGCATATTTCATACCCATGCTATACCATGCCCAGAAAGGAGCAGAAGTGAAACAAAGCAGGAACATGATCAGAAAAAGGCAGCCACAGCCCAGGAGAAAATATTTCAGGATGCGTCTGATCATTCCACGGTAACGGATTTTGCAAGATTACGCGGCTGGTCCACGTTGCAGTGCCGCATGACCGCGATGTGATAAGATAAGAGCTGTAAGGGGATCGTTGCAAGCAGCGGCACCAGGAATTCCTCGGTTTCGGGGATCTCGATGCAGTGGTCCGCAAGATTTCTTACAAGGGTATCTCCTTCGGTAATGATCGCGATGATCTTGCCTTTCCTTGCTTTGACTTCCTCGATATTGCTGATCACTTTCTGATACATTCCCCGCTTGGTAGCGATAAAGACGACCGGCATGTATTCGTCGATCAGCGCGATCGGACCGTGTTTCATTTCTGCTGCGGGGTAACCTTCGGCATGAATGTAGGAGATCTCCTTCAGTTTCAGGGCACCTTCCAGTGCGACCGGGAAGTTATAGCCTCTCCCGAGATAGAGATAATTCTTTACATCCTTGTAAATGGCGGCTATTTGCCTGATCTGGTCATTTTGCCGTAATGTGGCTTCAACTTTTTCCGGGATCATTTCCAGCTCCAGGAGGTACTGCTGATAAAGGGAGGTTGTGATCGTTCCTTTTTTATGGGCAAGGTTGAGCGCCAACAGGGTAAGTACCGCAACCTGGGCGGTAAATGCCTTCGTTGAGGCAACACCAATCTCGGGTCCGGCATGTGTAAAAACGCCTGCATGGGTTGCTCTTGCAATGGATGATCCCACTACATTACAGATGCCGAGGACGGTAGCGCCTTTCGACTTGGCTAGTTCGATGGCAGCCAGGGTATCGGCCGTTTCCCCCGATTGGGAAATGGCGATCACGATATCCTCTTCTGAAATAATGGGATTACGATACCGGAATTCAGAGGAATATTCAACTTCCACCGGGATCCTGGCAAGATCTTCCAGGAGATACTCACCAACCAGTCCTGCATGCCAGGAAGTGCCGCAGGCGGTAATGATGATACGGCGGGCATTAATAAGTTTTTGTTCATATTCACGGATCCCCCCCAGCGTGATCCTGCAGCGTTCGGGATGAAGGCGGCCGCGCATGCTGTCCCGGATGGAATGTGGCTGCTCGTAGATCTCCTTCAGCATGAAATGGTCATAGCCTCCCTTTTCAATGGCGGTGAGACTCATTTCAAGCTTCTCTATATAAGGGGTTTGCTTCTTGTTTTTGATGGTGATCAGCCGGAGTTCCTTGTTCCGTTCGATGATTGCGATCTCCTCATCGTTCATGAAGACCACATTGTTGGTGTATTCTATAATGGGTGTGGCATCCGAAGCGACAAAAAATTCATTTTTCCCGACACCGATCACCAGGGGACTTCCCTTACGGGCGGCGATGATCTTATCGGGAAATTCTTTGGAGATCACTACGATGGCATAGGCCCCGATCACCTGGGAAAGAGCGGATCGAACGGCTTCTTCCAGTTCCACCTTTTCATTTTCCCGGATGTCTTCGATGAGGTGAATGAGCACTTCCGTGTCGGTTTCACTGATGAATTCGTAGCCCCGATTGATGAGCTCGCTACGGAGAGATGCATAATTTTCAAAGATGCCGTTATGGATGATCGCAAGGCTTTTGTTCATGGAAAAATGGGGATGGGCATTCACCTGGTTGGGCTCCCCATGGGTAGCCCAACGGGTATGAGCCATGCCGGTGGTACCGGAAATGTCTTTATCTGCAATAAAACGTTCCAGGTCGGAGACCTTCCCCTTGCATTTGTAAATATGCAGATCTTCATTCAGCAGGCAGATGCCGGCACTGTCGTATCCACGGTATTCAAGGCGGTGCAATCCCTTAATCAGGATGGGATAAGCTTCACGCGGACCGATATATGCAACTATTCCACACATAATTAACGCTTAAGAACCTCAAAGGTACCAGATTTCGCCGGAATAATCAAAAAAGATAGTCAGGGTGCATGGATTAACGCCGGTAAAGCGCGAACCGTGTGTTAATGTAATTTTGTATAGATCAGTTTCAGTTTGACCCGGTCTCCTGAAAATGAAGGAAGCTGTGGCCTGGTCCCGGTCAGTGATATGCGGTCGGTAACAAGAACATTGGCAGTCGGGTCATTCGCCTGCAAGTACATGTCATAATTGGTCGTTTTTCCATCAAGGATCTGTTGCACCTGCCTTGATATCCTGAACGAATAGGTTCTTGTACCGGGGATATAGAATCCGTTAAAATAGGAGGTGCCTTCACTCTGATCCGTCATCAACGACACTTTTCCTGCTGTATCTATCAACAGGAGATTTAGTTTGACAGGTGGCTGCAGACTGGTATCGGTCTGGGCATTTGTAAATGAGAGGACCGCGCTGTTGATGGCAATCTTCCCTGATTTCAAAAAGTCCTTCAGGAAAGGAAGGCGAAGCCTGACCCGCATCCCGCCCAGTCCCTGGACATAGAGTGTATTCTTACCGAGGGTGGTATCATGATGCAGAACCTGCTGCTGCAATTCAGGAACGGCATCTACGTAATTATTATGATCAATATGATTAAAACGTGCGGAAAGGCTGCTTACCACAAAATCGAAGTGCAGGGAATCGGTACTCTGGTTGTGAAAATAAAGAGCCATTTTGGAAATGGTGTTGGTCAGGTCAAGCGACATCAGCGCTCCGCCATTGCTAACGGGAACCGATTCGATATACAACCCTTTCATGAACAGCAGGAAATTATCGTTGGTGCTGAGATAGGCGCTGGGAGCATGAAGCAGTTTATTTCCAAGGTAATTTGAAACCTTCGTAAGGTTGATCCGGATATGAGGTGCGGTTTTTACGCCACCCACCGTTAAACTGTCATACCGGTCGGGTTTAAAGGTATAGGTAGCAATCGGGATTTTGTAGGTTTCAATATGCTGGTTTGAATAATAGACACTGTCGGGATAAAAATTCTGACTGATTTCATAGATCCGGATGGTTTGGAGGGCATTGGTATCTCCATAAATGACTCCGTAGGGAAGTTGAAGTACGAGCGAATCGAGTGCGGGATTTATTCCGAAATTCGGTGTTTCAGCCACTAACCGGTATTGGGCGTAAATACCGGCGGTCGTTGATCCGAAGATCGGATCCATCAGGGAGCCCATTATATTCAGGGTCGTTTCGTCGGATCTTACGGAATCCTGGAATACGCTGTATGCCACCACTGTGGATGTGTCCACGGTTTTGACATTCAGGGTATCGGTAGGAGGAAGAAGGTCCAATCCAACTTTATACGGGTCTTTTTTACAGGCCATCAGGAAAGAAAGCAGGATAAGGAGGATCAGGAGGATGCCAGGAATGCGCGATGAAATCGATTTCAAAGGAAGCAGGTTTAGAAGGTTCTGTAACTATACAACTTCAACTGATTCGTTGACCAGAATTTCGTCATAGAAACTTGAATAAGCCTCAATATATTTTTCCATTGGCTGGAACTCGAGATGGGGTTTACCGGATTCTTTGACATACTTTCTGAGTTCAGGGTGGATATCCGGCGAGCCGAAAATGATGCCATCCGAAAAATCAACCGCTGCTTTGATCATATTAACGTAATTCGGGGTCTTATAGTGTTTAAGATCCTTGGTCGAGATTCCGTCCACCTTGAGCTTACCTATAAAATCCTTGTTCAGCGTATCATCGAAGTGATCGTCGTAGATGGAATAAATAACCTTGGTCTCCGTAAAAAGCGGGTTATCCTTGTAAGCGCGCTTGATGAAAAGTGGTACCAGGCTGGTGATCCAGCCATGGCAATGTACAACATCAGGACCCCATCCGAGTTTCTTCACGGTTTCCAGGACCCCTCTCGAATAGAAGATGGCCCTTTCGTCGTTGTCTATGAAAAAGTTATTGTTTTTGTCGGTGAGGGTGAATTTCCTCAGGAAGTAATCTTCGTTGTCGATGAAGTAAATCTGCATCCGGGCTTGCTGGATGGAAGCCACTTTGATGATCAGCGGGTGGTCGGTATCATCGATGATCAGGTTCATCCCCGAAAGCCGGATGACTTCGTGAAGTTGGTTCCTGCGTTCATTGATGCTGCCGTAACGCGGCATGAAGGTTCTGATTTCTCTCCCCCGTTCCTGGATTCCCTGCGGGAGGTGCCGGCCGATAAGGCCCATGTGACTTTCTTTCAGATAAGGCGTGATTTCCTGAGCAACAAATAGAACTTTTGCTTTTTCCATAAACTCCTTCCTGTTTTCCTGAATTGAATTGAGGCTGCAAAGATACTAAAAATTTTTTAACTAATATCCAAGAGCTTATTGTAAAATAATGATTTTTATCCGATTAAAGTTTATCCAGAAAAAAAGTGAAAAAATAATTGTCCCCGGCGTATTACCTTTTGCCCTCCCGGCCGATAAAGCGAAAATATTCACCAGGAAAGGAGGTCAATGGAACAAAGGATGAAGGAAAGAGGAAAAATGATTGCTGAGCGGCAGGAATTTTTCAGGTAGGTGCAATCGTTACTCCCCAAATTCAAACGGTTGACCGCTATGTGCCGGCGGGGAATACGGCATAATGAATCACATCAATAATACTGGTTTGTATGAAAAAACTAATCGCAATGATCTCAATGCTACTGTTACTGGGTGTAATGGTAAATACGGCGAATGCAAAACCCATATTGATAGGAGGGATAAAGATTTACTGGGCAAAATGGTCAGTCACTTTTGGGGATTGTATGGATGGGAAAGGCCTTTGTTTCGATATTGTTATTGGCAGCAGTCCTTCATCCCAGAACTTTTTTGGATATGATCCTGAAACTGAAAAGGTAATCCTTAAAGTAAATAAAAATGAGCCTGAGGCAAGACGCTTGAATTCTCCGACCTATACGCTGGAAGAAGATTCGCCGGTAAACCCGAGAATTACAGGGAAGCTCACCGAAATAAAGGCAAATGGGAAATTGGTCGTGCTTAAAAAAGGGACCTATAAAATCCTGGATGACGGAGCTTTCTATACGCTAAACATTGACTATTATCTCCAATAAAAAAAACGACCGTCGCCAAAGTCAATCATACCGCCAGGACGCCAGGATAGTACGATCAGCTTAATACATCTTTGCGTCTTCGCGTCTTCGCGGTTAATAAACGGATAACTACAATATGAACTTTCAATAACCTGAGCCCATGAAAAGATCATTTATTTTCCTGACATGTACAATCGTTCTGCTTTCATCCTGCAACAACATTGCTGTGCGGATGGTCGGTTTCCGGCAGATGAAACTTGAGAATAAAGCGAGTATCCATAAATTCTTAAAAAAGATCGGTCAGGATACGACCGATACCTATGCACTTGATACAAATCTCCTGAGGAGCTTAGCCAATAATCCGTATAAGCCTGGTTGGCCAAACGGTTTCCGTCCGGTTCAGATCAGGACATACAACAGCCAGGGATTACCGGTCATGCAATGGGCATCCTGTGAAGGATTCCTAAAGGACCTAAAAACATTTGATTCTGTTCCACCAAAGAATAGAAATGGATTAGATACAATATTTAATCTCCGGGAGGATTTAAACCGCTATTCGACTTTGGAAGGTAAACCTGCAACACCCAGAATTCCGGCAGGGTATGATTACTATGTGCTCGTTTATTTTGCAAAGTATTTTCCAAAGCTGACGAAGGAATCATTTTCCCAATTGAAACATTATAAGGCCAGGCACCCTGAATTAAAATTCAAGGTTTATAAGATCAATGTGGATTACCAGGAAAATTGGGGAGTAGATATCGACAGCCCGATTACATTTCATGGGAAGCACGAAAAATAAGGATTTGCAGGCAGCCCGGGATGGTATTTCCCGGAGTTTTGTTTTTTCGAAGGGGTTGGAAATTGTGGGGAAGGAAGAAAAAAGGGATCATACTGTCCGGGGCATTCCTGCTCCTCATTGCAGGGGCAGAAACCCAGACGCTGATTTGGAAAGATGACCGGCTCCGGGTCTTTGCCGATTCACTCCCGGGTCTTTGCCTGCCGGAAGTAAAATTCAAACAGCAACTGGAATATTCCTTCTCATTCACCACCGACCTGTTCATGAACTGGAAACATGACGGGAATGTCAGCCAGGTAGTTCTCCTGCAGAACTTCAACTATAAGTTCTCGGTTTCGGGCGACAGCACTCTTCATTTCTCGGGATCCTTCACCCACGACCTGGGATTTCAAAGTTATTTCGACAGCATTTCCAGGTTTCAGCCCGATGACAATACCCTGAATACCCGTTTTGAAATAAGACTGTGTAAAAACCTGAACGTGACCTGCAATTCAAGCCTGAACACGCGATTCATGAATGCATATGATTATGTTCCCGGCATAGGCAGTACAAGCCGGAAAACCCTGAATTCCTCTTTCTGCACTCCATTGATCCTTACATTTTCCGGGGGATTTTCGATGACCTGGAAAAAATTGGGTTCGCTTAACCTCGGCGTGACTTCAGCAAAACTTACCTGGATCCGGGATAAAAGCATCTTCGAAAAACAACAGGTGACCACTTATTATGGTGTGCCGGTCGGGAAGGACCACCTTCTTGAATACGGACTGAGCCTGCAATTCCTCGCAGACAAGGAACTTTCCAGGCGCCTCCACTGGAATTGCGACCTGCTGCTTTTCCAGAATGATCATTCGCCGGTGGATGTGACCCTGAAAAATAATTTCGGGATCAGGATCAACCGCTTCCTCAAGGCAAGTATCGCGACAAAGATCCTATATGAAGAAAAAGTTTGCCGTAGCGTTCAGATGGAAAACCTGGTCACCCTCGGGTTTTATTTTCATCTTTAACATCCCGCCCATGATAAACCCCACCCTGCAGGGGATGATGTGCATTATTAATTCCTGATAAACAGCGCCTTGATGATAAGCATTGCCATCTTCGGATTTTCCTTCAGCCTGCGGGTTGAATAACCGAACCACTCCTTGCCGAAAGGAACATACACGCGCATTTTATGACCTTTTTCCACGATGGATTTTCTTAGATCCGGCGTCACGCCGTATAGCATCTGGAATTCATATGCGCTCTTCGGGATATTAAGATCAGTGATCAGCTTGTAAGCTCCTTCAACAAGAGGTTTGTCGTGGGTGGCGATTCCGGGGTACATTCCTTTCCGGAGCATGTATTCAAGGTCTTCGAGGTAATGCTGGTTAACTTCCTGGTATTTCTTGAAAGCAATGGCAACGGGTTCGACATAAATTCCTTTGCATAACCTGAAATTCAGCGGGACTTCAGCCGAATGTATGTCTTCCAGGTTCTTTATGTCATCCAGGGTCCGGCGCATATAGGCCTGGAAAACGAGTCCGACATTTTTAGGAAATTCATGCTTGAGTTTGCGGAAAAGTTCGAGTTCGAGGTCGGTACAGGGAGAATCTTCCATATCGACCCGGACAAAATTCTGATAACCGGCAACTTTTTCCACGATCGTGCGGATGTTCCGGTAACAGGTCGCCTTATCAAGGAGGAGACCAAAGGAGGTGGGCTTCAGGGAATAATTACCATCGATTTTTTCAGCCTGGATCCGGTCGATGATCTTCAGGTAGATTTCCCTGTTCTCTTCTGCCTCTTTGAGATCGGTGATGAACTCACCCAGAAGGTCGATGGTAACCTTGATACCCTGGGCATTTAAATCTTTTGATACACGAACAGCATCATCAATGGTTTCACCGGCAATATATCTCTTGGAGAAGAGCCATACCAGTTTCTTGGGCATGTACGGGAGCATCCCTGCAATAAGCTTGTTGAACATAGGGGTTGAGTTTTTAGTAGTTTGATTTCTATCCTGCAAAGATAAGATTTCGTTTTTGAATAAAAAGCAAGAAATAATATCAAAAGTTCCTAATAATCAGAGGCATTAGCCCCCGTAACCTAAATAATTATTTGTTATTCATCAGATTAATTTTTAATTTTGCGGGCTTTTTGACAAAAGGAGTTACGGTGAAGGATTTAACTCAGTTCATAATCCCTGTTACGGGATTAAAGCCGGGCTCTCATCAATTCGACTTTGAAATTGAGGACTCGTTCTTTGAACATTTTGAATATTCAGTAATCAGGAAGGGGTTGATACAGCTCAACCTGGTTATCGTGAAGGAAGAAAACCTTCTGGTATTTCATTTTTTATTCAAGGGTCATGTCACGGTCCCCTGTGACCGTTGTGCAGAGCCTTTTGACCTGGAAATCGGCGGCAAGGATGAGCTCATCCTGAAATTCGGCAGCGATTTTCATGAAGAAAGTGAAGACATACAGGTAATTCCTGCCGGCGACAACCATTTTGATATCAGTCCGTTCATCTATGAATATATTTCCTTGTCGTTACCGGTTCGCAGGGTACATCCCGAGGATGCATCCGGGAAAAGTTTGTGTGACGATGAGATCATCCGGAGGCTGGAGGAATCAGAACCTTCTCCAGAACCGGATCCGCGCTGGGAGATACTGGCCCAGCTAAAGAATAATAAAAAGAAAAAATAGACCGTAATTAAAAACAAGTAATAATTCGTCATTCGTAAATCGTTATTCATAAATCATAAAATATGCCACATCCGAAACACAAAATCTCCACAACCCGGAGAGATAAGAGAAGGACCCATTATAAGGCGGAAGCTCCGACAGTTGGGTTGTGTTCAAACTGCGGATCACCTGTATTATATCACAGGGTATGCCCTGAATGCGGGTATTACAGGGGGAAACAGGCAATTCTCAAGGCAGAAGCCGAATAATTCCTATCCATAGATACTTTTCCCGGAGGATTTGATCAGTGAATTTAGTTGCCTTAGTGTTAGTATTGAAAATCTTTCCTTTGGCCTCAGGAATTCAGCTCAGTAATTAAATTCCAGACGAATGAGAATCGGATTAGATGTATTAGGGGGTGATTTTGCCCCGATCGCAACCCTTCATGGAGCGATCATGGCACTGAAAGAATTACCGAAATCTGACCGCATCGTCCTGATCGGCGATCAGGATATCATATTAACATTTCTGAAAGAAGAAAAAGTCGATGCCGACAAATTTGATATCGTCGATGCCCCTGTTCTGATAGAGATGGATGAGCAGCCGACGAAAGCGCTTATCAATAAGCCGAATTCAAGCATCTCGGTTGGTTTCAGAATGTTGAAACATAAAGAGATCCAGGCCTTCGCCAGCGCCGGAAGCAGTGGCGCCATGCTCGTCGGGTCGGTATTCAGTGTCAATACCATCCCGGGCATCATCCGCCCCGGTGCACCGGCATTCATCCCGAAGGAAAACGGAGGCGTATGCGTGCTGATCGATGTCGGTACCAACCCGGAGAACAAGCCGGATATCATGTACCAGTTCGGTTTGCTCGGATCCCTGTTTGCTGAACATGTTTTCCATGTGAAAAACCCGAGGGTTGGCCTGCTGAATATTGGTTCGGAAGAAAAGAAAGGGAGCCTGACGACACAACTTTCCTTCCAGACGATGAAAGATTCCAAGGATTTCAACTTCGTTGGGAATGTCGAAGGCAGGGAATTATTCAGGGACAATGTAGATGTGATTGTTTGCGACGGGTTCGTCGGCAATATTATCCTTAAACAGATCGAAGCGATGTACCGGGTATTCGCGAAACGGGGTATCAAAGATCCCTACCTTGACCGGTTCAATTATGAAAACTACGGGGGTACGCCTATTCTCGGGGTTAATTCTACAGTGCTTGTCGGACATGGAATATCCAGTGGTAATGCAATTTGTAAGATGATCATGATGTCAAAGCAGATCCATGAGGCAAAACTTGCCCAGAAGATCAGGCATGCCATGGAAAAGTATTCACTTAACGATGTTTAATCCGCCTGTCATTTCGGCGATTCATTAATTTTCTTTTCATGACAAAAATCAGAGCTGCGATAACTGGAATTAACGGGTATGTTCCACCTTATATACTCAACAACCATGAGCTGGAAAAGATGGTCGACACTTCCGATGAATGGATCATGACCCGGACAGGGATCCGTGAAAGGCATATCCTGAAGGGGAAGGGACTTGGGACTTCGGATATGGGTGCAGAGGCAGTAAAGGGATTATTGAAAAAAACAGGTACCTCACCCGATGAGATCGGTCTCCTGATCTGCGCTACGGTTACACCGGACATGATGTTCCCGGCAACCGCCAATCTCATTACGGAGAAGGCGGGGATTAAGAATGCTTTTAGTTTTGATATGAATGCCGCCTGTTCCGGACTCTTATATGCCATCGTTACTGCATCGAAATACATCGAAACCGGGAGTTTTAAAAAGATCATCGTCGTGGGAGGAGATAAAATGTCTTCGATCACGGATTATACCAACCGGGAAACCTGTATCCTCTTTGGCGATGGAGCCGGCGCCTTGCTGATCGAACCCATGGAAGGAGATTACGGGATCATGGATTCGATCCTGATGTCGAACGGAGCGGGAAGCGTCCACCTGCACATGAAGGCTGGCGGTTCGGTCAAGCCTCCGTCACATGAGACCGTTGACGCAAAAGAACATTTTATTTACCAGGAAGGACAGGCTGTCTTTAAGTTCGCAGTTACCAAGATGGCAGATGTATCGGCCGAGATCATGGAAAAAAATAACCTCGAAGCCAAGGATATCGCCTGGCTCGTTCCTCACCAGGCCAACCTCAGGATCATCGAAGCAACCGCACGGAGAATGGGGGTTGGTAAGGAAAAGGTAATGATCAACATCGACCATTTCGGAAATACTACCGGCGCTACCATTCCCCTTTGCCTCTGGGAATGGGAAAAACAATTGAAAAAGGGCGATAATATCATCCTCGCTGCATTCGGCGGAGGTTTTACCTGGGGCGCCATCTGGGTGAAAT
>Ga0182011_10003558_pt1 | contig 12761 bp, 10 predicted proteins | sample 711E1DmetaG_FD_120481 | JGI IMG/M metagenome (GOLD analysis project Ga0182011, IMG submission 120481) | Permafrost microbial communities from Stordalen Mire, Sweden - 711E1D metaG | ecosystem: Environmental > Terrestrial > Soil > Wetlands > Permafrost | place: Sweden: Stordalen | collected... | reverse complement strand
TCTTCATTCTCGCCGAACTTCCTTGCATATGCACGCATGGCAGCTTCGACTGCATACATATGTTTTCGAAGTCCATCGTTTTTTGTATATTCGTGCATCAGATTGAGTGCCTCTATGTAAGTCATTTGATTTCCTTTTGTTGATGCTTATAATCTCATTAAGGTGCTTTATCTAAGTTTCAAGTCGTTTTCAATGAAGTGATCTGACAGAAGGGCAAATATTTGCCAGAACGCATTTTTCGCAGAATGGTTTTCTTGCTTTGCAGGTTTTACGTCCATGGAGAATGAGTAAGTTACTGAATCGATACCATTCACTCTTAGGCACAAGTGTCATCAGATCTTGTTCAATTTTATCCGGAGTATCGTTCTTGGTTAATCCAAGCCTATTTGCTAATCGGATGACATGTGTATCGACCACAATTCCACTTTGAATCCCATATGCTCCGCCTAGAACACAATTCGCTGTCTTCCTCCCTACACCGGGAAGGGATAGTAACTCATCCATTGTTTTGGGAACTTGACCTTGAAATCGTACGACTAACGCTGCGCACGTTTCCATAATATGCTTTGCCTTCATCCGGTAAAAACCAGTTGATCTAATTTCTGTCTCTATTTCACTTCTGTCAGCATCTGCGAACTCCTTAGCCGAACGATATTTAGCAAAAAGAACCGGAGTAACTATATTAACACGAACATCTGTACATTGTGCTGATAAGATCGTAGAAATGAGCAGCTGCAATGGATTAGAAAATTCCAATGCTGTTCTCGCTTGCGGGAATTCTTTTTTAAGACGAGCAATAATTATATTTTTTCTTGTTTTCATTGATTATCAGACAATTTCCTTTGTCAACCATGTTCCTGCTCGAAGGGCATTTGCAATAAGATGTTTATCTTTCACGAATTTCTGTGTCACTGCAACTGCAGCATGCAGAGTGAATCTGTCGTTGGTTAGAATTCGGAGAGTATATTCATCCCTTATTCCCAATGCAAGTTTACGCTGCCAAATAGAGACATTAAGATGATGTATCTCCGTCCGAAAATATTTAATTGATTCGCCTAACTCTTTATGGAATACTTCATAAGACTCTTTTCCCTTAACGAAATTCACTTGTAATTCAAATCGATCGAAACTATTATAAGTAGCTCCATCTGAGAATAAAAGGTTGTAAATCGAGCATGCCATCATCTCGAATTCGTTTGCCTTATTTTCATGAGCCGAATTATAGATGCCTATACCGTTTCTCACCATGTTTTCTAAAATATCCAGATTTAAACCGCCTTGAATGACATACAGAGACTCGAAGATAGCTGTGTTTCTTTTACCTACCTTGAAACCTGCCTTCTGCATAAAAGACCGTCCAACGGCTATACGCGACTTTGGCATTTCACTTTGATCTGTATTTATGAGATATCTTGCATCGTAACCTCCTGCTAATCCATAAAGGATATTCGGCAGCAACTGCTCTGAAGTCTGTATAATCTGATCCCTCATAATTTTTTGAATATCATCTGTGTCCGACTGTATCGGTGTGGAAAGAAATTGCGATAGATTTCCACGCGTTGCCTGGACAGTTTTTGCTGTCAAGTCTGAAATATAATTTTGCCATACCGTCTTTATTCGCTCCGTCTCCTTATTCAATTCAGATCGAAGATCATGCAATGATTTTGCATATTCCTTCGCCGTTACCGACTTCTTATGCTGGTGGAGTACCGAATAGGCTATAATTGGTATTTCGAAAGATAATACGTTGTAGATACTCATGGATTTATTCCTTCGTTACGAGTGTTCCAGGAAACGAATAATTTCTCGGGTCGTCCGTGTGTTGACGACATCTTTTGCTTCAAGCCAGCCCTTACGAGCAATTCCGACGCCATATTGGACATCTTGAAGCCCGTTTATACTATGTGCATCCGGATTGATAAAAATAGGAACTCCTTTGTCTCTTGCATGCTTTAAAAATCGCCAATCCAGATCAAGGCGCATCGGGTGTGCATTGATTTCAATGGCCTTTCCATAATCAGATGCGGCGGCGATAATTTCCATCATATTGACCGGATACCCTTCACGTTGGAGTAAAAGCCTGCCTGTAGGATGCCCGAGAATTGTTACATATTTATTTTTTAGAGCTTTAATAATCCGTTTTGTTGCTTCGTCTTCAGTCATTTTAAACTTTGAATGAATGGATGCAACAACATAATCGAATTCAGAAAGTAAAGTATTATCGTAATCCATAGATCCATCGGAAAGAATATCGCACTCGACTCCTTTGAAGACTCGGAAGTTTTTGTTTTGTTCATTGAAACGGTCAATACGTTTCATTTGCTCGCGGGCTTTTGCGGGCGACATACCGCCTGCGTACGATGCTATCTGGCTATGGTCTGCGAACCCAAGGTACTGCCAGCCAAGGTTCTGCGCCGCCGCTGTCATTTGATCGAATGAGTTAAGACCGTCGCTATCTGTCGTATGACAATGGAAGGTACCCCGAAGATCGCTTAGTTCAATGAGTTTTGGAATGGCATGTTTTTGTGCGAATTCAATCTCACCTGTATTTTCTCTCAGTTCCGGCGGAATGTAATGAAGGCCTAAAGCATTGTAGATTTCCTCCTCACTTTTGCAGGGAGGAATTTTTTTTCCTGCTTTTGTTGATTTGGATTCTTCTATTCGTGTAAAACCATATTCATTAAGACTCAATCCTTGTTTACGCGCAAGTGACCGCATCTCCACATTATGTTCTTTGCTTCCGGTGAAATAATTGAGAGTAAATGGATATTCAGACTCCGATACAATACGAAGATCACATTGTATTCCATTCTTCAGAATAACGGTAGATTTTGTGTCACCCGATGCAACGATCGATTCAACATCTTCCTGCTTCATAAAAGCCGACAGAATTCCATTGCGCAATTTATCCGGAGCGCTCATGAGAATATCGATATCGCCAATTATTTCTTTTCGTCGCCGGAGACTGCCGGCATAGTCACATTGTTGAACACCTTTAATCTGTTTGAGCAGAGCGACAATCTTTTCTGCGGATTCCAATGCTTGCGGATAAAGATGCTTGTCGCTGTTGCGTTCAAGATGAGAAATGTTCTTCAGAATATTTTCTTCTGTCTTAGAGCCGAAGCCGTCTAACGAACGAAGACGCTGTTTCTCACATGCTTCCCGTAATTCTGCAATGGATTTGATATGCAATTTTTCATAAAGTGTTTTAATTTTTCTTGGGCCCAAACCTTGAATGCGAAGCATCTCCAATACTCCGGATGGAACTTTTGCCCGGAGTTCTTCATGCATTTGGGTTTTTCCCGTTTGCATTAATTCAGTAATAGTATCTGCAAGTCCTTGGCCGATTCCTTTGATTGATGTAAGTGATCCCTGCAGTATAAGTTCATGAAGATCTTCTGTGAGCCCTTCGATGACTTGCGCGCCGTTGTGGTAGGCGCGCGAACGGAAGGGATTCTCGCCTGTCAATTCAAGAAGTGTCCCAATCTCATCTAATATCTCAACAACGCTCTTTTTATCCATTCAAGCTGCTTCCATAGTGCCTGAAATCGTTTGTACGTTCGCGTATGCGAGAAGATATTCCTTATACTGGTGTAATCGGTCAACTGCCGATGCAAGATCAAGATATTGCATCATCTCCTGCCGCACTTTTGATGCACCGTATAAACCTTTAAGATAACCGCTATAATGCTTTCGGAATTCAATGACTCCTTTCCGTTCGCCTTTGCATTCCGTTGAAAGTATGAGATGATCAATCAGAACACGGAACCGCTCTTCAATTGCGGGATCGGGAAGAAGAGCTTTAGTTGAAAGGAAATATTTTGCTTGCTGAAATATCCATGGATTTTCAATTGCGCCGCGCCCGATCATAATTCCATCACACCCGGTTTCCTGAAATGCCTGCATAATTTTCTGCGGTGTTTCGAGTGAACCATTGGCAATAATTGGAATTGAAACAACTGATTTCATTTTTGGAATCCAGGAAAAATCCGGCTCGCCTTTATGTGCTTGAGATCGCGTTCGGCAATGAACGGTGAGAGCAGCTGCGCCGGTCTGCTCGATCATCCTGGCGATATCGATAATTTTAATTGATTCGGCATCCCATCCAAGACGGGTTTTTACCGTAACAGGCGTTTTTACAGTTTTGACAACTGCTGAAATGATTCGTTCCATTTTGGGAATATCGCGCAGCAATCCGGATCCTGCACCGCATCCGACAACGTTGCGTACCCAGCATCCGCAGTTGATATCTATGATATCCGGATGAAGACTTTCGGCAATCCGTGCTGCGCCTTCCATGGAAGATTCTTCACCGCCGTAAATTTGAATTCCAAACGGGCGTTCTTCTTCCCGGAAATCCATTTTCTTTTTTGTCTTTAACGAATTGCGGACAAGACCTTCCGAATTGACAAATTCCGTAAAGACAAGATCGGCGCCGAGGCGTTTGCAGATAATGCGAAAGGCTTGATCTGTCACGTCTTCCATGGGTGCCAGCAACAATGGTTTTTCTATGTTGATTGTGCCGATATGCATTCAATACTCTTTGTCAAATATACAAAAACCATGAAGCAGTTACAACGACCCATGTCCTCCTGTAAAAGAGAAAAGGCGGTTCTGTTACCAGAATCGCCTTTTTAATTATTTTTGTTTATTATTTTCCTAACCTCAGCGAGGGGAATAAAAGAGCGTTTCATCACAATATATGCAATTAAAAAAGTGTTAGGTTTTTTTTCCCTATTGTCCTGTCTCAAATGCGGACTATTAATACAACAAAAACTGTAAAAAGTGTATTCTTCATAATTTATTTATTGCTATAAATTATTGAAGAGTCACACTGCATAAAAACTTCTATCGAGGCTTCGGTACTGGATTGCCTCGCTTAAGTGTTCCGGATGAATCTCGGTGCTTCCGTTGAGATCAGCAATTGTTCGGGATACTTTGAGAATGCGGTCGTATGCGCGAGCAGAAAGTCCCAAACGGCTCATCGCCATCTTCAGCAGCTCAGCTCCCGCTTGATCTATTTGGCAGAACTCTTTAATTTCTTTTGAATCCATGTCTGCATTACTAAATAATCCTTTTCGTCCGTTGAATCTCTCTGCCTGCACACCACGTGCATGAATAACACGATGGCGAATAATGTCCGAGTTTTCACCTGCGCGTTTTGATGCAAGCTCGTTGTACTTCACAGCAGGCACTTCCACATGAATATCAATGCGATCCAGGAGCGGTCCGGATATCTTGCCGACATATTTCTGAATCTGAACAGGAGTACAGGTGCATTCTGTGGTAGAATTTCCATAATTGCCGCAAGGGCATGGATTCATTGCACACACTAACATGAAATTTGCCGGAAAATCCACCGACATTTTCGAACGGCTGATTGTCACATGGCTGTCTTCCAACGGCTGCCGCATCACTTCAAGAACACTCCGCGCAAATTCCGGTAATTCATCTAAGAATAAAACGCCATGGTGCGAAAGCGAGATTTCTCCCGGCCGAGGTATTGTGCCGCCGCCAACTAATGCCGCATCTGAAATTGTATGATGCGGTGATCTAAAAGGACGAACAGAAACAAGAGCTGAATTTAATGGCAGCATTCCCGCCACAGAATGAATCTTCGTTGTTTCGAGTGCTTCATCGAATGTCATAGGCGGGAGAATGGTCGGCAGACGTTTTGCAAGCATCGTCTTTCCGGAACCGGGCGGACCAATGAGTAAAATGTTGTGGCCGCCTGCAGCTGCGACTTCCATCGCGCGTTTTACACTCTCTTGTCCTTTGACATCTGCAAAGTCGACAGAGTAATGCTGAACCTCAGAAAATACCTCGCGCATATCTACGTGATATGGCTGGAGCAAGCGATGTTCACCTGCAAAGAATTCAATCGACTCGCGCAGATTTCTCATCGGATAGACTTCTATGCCTTCCACCATAGCGGCTTCTTTCGCATTTTCTTCAGGGAGTAAGATACCGCGTTTCCCTTTCGCCCTCGCTTCCAACGCAATGACCAATGCGCCATGCACTGGCCGCAATGTACCGTCAAGCGCTAATTCTCCTAACACAACAAATTTATCCAGTAATTCAGATTTGAGTTGTCCTGAAGCAGTAAGGATGCCAAGCGCCACCGGTAAATCATACGACGAGCCCTCCTTTTTCACATCAGCAGGCGCAAGATTCACAGTCATTTTCCGATTGGGAAATTTAAAATCAGAATTTTTAATGGCTGCCGTAACACGATGGATACTTTCTTTCACAGCATTATCAGGCAAGCCGACCATGAAGAATTTTGGAGATCCAAGGTCCAGGTGTGTTTCCACATTCACGAGGTAAGCATCAACTCCGAATGTCGCCGCACTAAAGATTTGGGAAAACATGATAGTAGGTAGTCCCCCCTTTTTTAAATTTTAATAGTTTGAGAAAGTTCAAGAATACAACAGATTTCAGTAACGACCCAATGTTAAAATACCAAATCTCCAGCAAGTATCAAAATCCAGATATTCAATTAGTATCAATATATTCTGTACTTTGGATTTAGTAATGTATGATTCAGGATTTAACGTTTACCTCTTTATCTGTGATTTCGCAGAAATTCCAAACGATCTTTTAACTCCTCCGTTGATTTTAAGAGTTTTTCTTTGCCATATAATGCTTCTTCCTGGCTCGAAAAGACAAGCAGATACTCTTGACTCATGACAATGGCTTCTTCCGGACAGACCTCTTCGCAGAAGCCGCAGAAAATGCAGCGCACCATGTTGATTTCAAATTTTATCGGATACCGTTCTTTCTCAAGCTCTGTTTCTGCCGCCTGCACTTCAATAGCCAGTGCCGGACATACTCGCGCGCAGAGACCGCAAGCAACACAGCGCTCTACACTGTTTTCCGTGACAAGGACCGGCCTGCCGCGAAATGACGAATCCGGTTTGAAACGCTCTTCAGGAAATTGAGACGTAAACGTCGGTTTGAACATCTGCCTGATCGTCATCCGAAGTCCTTTCAGGATTTCCGGAATGTACGTTTTTTGCAAAATACTAAGGTCTTTCTTTCGGATGATTTGGCCGGAGGTACTCATGGTTCTAATTCGTTCTTACAGAAGGAATAATAATACTAAACCGGTGATTAAGAAATTCGCAATTGCGATCGGCAGCATCACCTTCCATCCGATCCGCATTAATTGATCGTAGCGAAAACGCGGAATAGTCCACCGCACAATAATAAAAAACAAAACGAGCAAAATGACTTTTGTCAGAAACGTGAGTATCTGCAAAAGACTGAGCACCAGCGGCGACAAACCAAAATTCTCGATAAACGGAAGATGCCATCCGCCTAAAAACAACGTTACCGTTACAGCGCTTGATGTAATAACATTTGCATATTCGGCGAGAAAAAAAAGTCCAAACTTCATTCCTGAATATTCTGTATGATATCCGCCGACTAATTCCGGTTCCGCTTCAGGTAAATCAAATGGAAGACGATTAGTTTCGGCAAATGCCGCAATGAGGGATGTGATAAACCCAAGGGGCTGAAGAAAAATATTCCACTTCGGGATAACGCCCCAGAGGTACTCCGTCTGGTGGAGAACAATTTGATCCAGTCGAAGTGTACCGGATATCATAAGCACACCAATGAGCGATAATCCCATCGATAGTTCGTAGCTGATCAACTGAGCCGAAGAACGTAATCCGCCCAACAGTGAATATTTGTTGTTCGAGGACCAGCCCGCCAGGCTGACACCATAGACACCGATCGACGTAAGAGCGAGAAGATACAGGATACCGATATCCACATCCGCAATAATAAGTTTTATTTGCCGCCCGAATAGTTCGATGGTATTGCCGAATGGAATAATGGCAAAAGTACTGAGGGCGGCGCTAATCGAAATAATCGGAGCAAGGTCGTGAATAAAACGATTTGCCTGCGTTGGGACAATATCTTCTTTCATGACAAGTTTTAAAACGTCAGCGAAAGGTTGAATAATTCCACCCGGTCCGACACGATTAGGACCAAGCCGCTCTTGAATAAACGCACTTACGCGGCGTTCTGCGAGCACAGCGAAAGCAGCACCTAAAACAAGAACACCAAACATAATGATGAGAATCTTTGCAAAAAGTATCAGTATGGAGATGAGGTCCATTGAAATCTCTTATGGATGAATAATAACTTTGACAAATTCTTTTTTCAAAGATGCTCCATGATTTCCGATTTTACCATACGACAATCCTTTGAATGCCGGAACACGTTCGGCAATTTCTTTGAATACTTCTTCTGCTGCTGCGTACTTCATTTTTACGCCCATCGCAGAGGCGATTGCGGCAACGATTCTCCAGGATGAACGTGCATCACGTTTGTTTCCTTTTCCCCACGTATCATTCTGGGCTGCAAATTTATCCCAGCGGCTCATCGCCATTCCATCAGGTGCACGTTCTTGTTCTATCATTGCAACAGCGGGCTGGACACACTGAACGCGTCCGTTGAAATTCGTATAGGTCCCATATTTTTCAGCAAACGTTGATGCAGAGAGAACAACATCAGCTCGTTTGGTCGTATCGTTTTTGGTTGATGAATGAACAATCAACATTTCAAGATTTGAGAAAACTTCAGCTATTCGGGAATATGCTGCAACATTATCTTCAAGCACGTAAAGTACTTTAATAACACCGCTTGCAATTCCTTTAACAATGTAATCTATACCATCTGTTGTATTTTCTCCGGCAGCGCCGACAACAGATGCACCAAGATAATTTGGAGTTTTATCTGCACGGATCAGTAAATCATCCTCGGTTCCAGGTTTCATATGCGGTAAAATACAAATGTTCTTGCTTCCGATAACTTCTTTGAAAAATCGGGCAAAGATATAGTTGTCTTCATTTGTACAATATGCCGATCCTATGCCGGCAATTTCATGTTTGCGATAGGTGTGCAGCTCTGAGACAATTTTGGAAATTGCCTCGTCCCAGCCGACTTCGACATGCACGCCTTCTTTTCGGATCATCGGTCCGTTCACACGATTATCACTCGACACAAATTTGAATGAATTTACCCTTCCTTCGTCGCACATCCATGAAGAGTTCACTTCTTCATTATCACGCGGCGTGAGCCGCAAGATTTCGTTGTTTCGTATCCAAATGTTCGTATTACATCCTCGAGCACAGCCGATACAAATGCTTTCTGTTGAAGACATTTCCCACACACGTGCTTTAAATCGAAAAGCACGACTTGTTAATGCGCCTACAGGACAAATATCAACCACGTTCATAGAATATGGATTGTCCAATTGAGTCCCTGGGAACGTAGTGAGGATAACATTTGAGCCGCGTTCAGTGAATGTCAGCACTTTTTGATGAGCAATTTCTTCGGAAAACCGGACACAGCGGGAACATATAATGCAGCGCTCAACATCCAGCATGACATTTGGGCCAAGTTCAACTCGTTTTGGTTTATGGACTTTATCTTCCTGGAATCGACTTGAGCCAACGCTGTATTTATACGTGTAATCCTGCAACTTACATTCACCTGCTTCATCACAAATCGGGCAATCTAAAGGATGATTAATCAACAAGAATTCCATGACGGCATTGCGCGCTTTTACAACTTTTTCACTCTTTGTCTTAATCACCATGCCCTCTGTAACTTGCGTTGCACAGGAAATAGCAAGTTTAGGCATTTTATCGATTTCTACAAGGCACATTCTGCAGTTGCCGGAAATGGTGAGTTTTGGATGCCAGCAAAAATGAGGAATATCAATTCCGATCTGAGATGCTGCCTGAATGATCGTCAGTTTTGGATCAACTTCTAATTCTATTCCATCTATAATAATTTTTGCCATTACCATGCATATCTTTTTATTTCAAGAATTTATGCCGATATACTTCGAGGGCTTTCTTGAGTATTACGAGTGAACGTTGAAGGTCTTCGACCTTCAACATGAACGCTAAACGAACCTCATTCATTCCTTTGCCGGGTGTTGCATAGAATCCTTGTGCAGGTGCTAGTAAGATAGTCTCGTGTTCATCTTCATATTCTTCAATAAGCCACTTTGAGAAATGCTCGGAATCTTGAACAGGCAAACCGATAGTGATGTAAAAAGCTCCTTCAGGTTTGTAAAACGTTACGCCTGGAATAGATTTTAGTCCTTCGCATACTACATCACGCCGTTTTCTAAATTCCTCAACCAGAGGCTTCGTATAGGTCTCCGGATCCTCAAGAAGCGGCACCATTGCCAACTGTTCGATTGTCGCGACTGAAAGCCGGGCTTGACAAAACTTGAGCACTGAAGAAACGACGTCTTTGTTGTGACTTGCCAGAAGGCCTATGCGAACACCGCACACATTAAATCTTTTCGAACAACTATCGAGCAATATTATGCGGTCGTGTATTTCTGGAAAATCTTCTATGCTGATAACTTTCGCATCGTAGGCAAATTCACGGTACGCATCATCAGACAAAATGAAAAGTCCATGATTATGCGATACATGGGCAAGACGCTGAAGTTCCTCACGTGAATAAATCGTTCCTGTCGGATTGGACGGATTGCAAAAGAGAATTGCCCGAGTCTTATCCGTAAGGTAACCTTCGATTTCTTTTTCGGATGGAAGATGGAATCCGTTTTCAATGACAGTTGGAACAGCACGGATTTTCACATTTGCGACACCGGCAAAACCATTATAATTGGCATACGTCGGCTCGAACACAAGAATCTCGTCATCGGTGTCGCATACAGCGCACATTGCGAAGATAATTGCCTCGGAACCGCCTGTAGTAATTATGAGTTCGCTTTCATCAAAATAAATTCCAAAATGTTCTAAATAATGCTTCCATGCTGTTAATGGAAGCGGTATACCATTGGACGGTGCATAGGCAATAGTTTTTTCGGAGAACGCGCGAATCACTTTAAACACTTCTGGTGCCGTCGGTAAATCAGGCTGGCCGATATTCAAATGATAAACATGAATCCCTAACTTTTTTCGATCTTCCGCAAGTGAAGCAAGTCTCCGGATGGGAGAACCCGGCATCTCTCTTCCTCTTCGAGAAATTGAGACTGTAGAATTTGCGATATTTGAATCGGATGTTTTCATAAAATATAAATTGTTTTTTGTAACTCTTCAGGATAGCACTGGATAGCGCTACATTATTCCCATACAATCTCCTCCCCTACGAGGAAATGGAATAATTCCGATGGCTACCCAAAAAAACTCAAGAGTTATATCTATATCTATGCGATAAAATTATTTTGTCGTTGTCTCGTGATTGCCGTTCGGATGAAAGATCACTGTTGCGAAGCGATCTTCGTTAAACAACTCTTCTGCCGTCTCCTGAACATCGTCCCGTGTCACCGCATCAATCCTGCTCGTAATAGTGTCGAGTGCAATGAGTTCTCCGAAGTACAACTCAGAGCTTCCCAAACGTATCATTCTATTGGGAATGTTTTCCATACCCAGCATCATACTTCCCTTCAACTGCGCTTTCGTACGTGAAAGTTCCTGTTTTGACACGCCTTTCGAACGTAATGATTTTAATTCCTTCCATACAAGGTCAATGCATTTTTGAACATGTGAATTATCTGTCCCGATGTACACACCAACAGCTCCGGAATCCTGCATCATATTGTTGAAGCTGTATACTGCATACGCGAATCCGTATTTTTCCCGTATATTCTGAAACAACCGGGAGCTCATTCCATCCCCCAGCAATGTGTTCAGCACCTGCATGGAGAATCGTCTTTCATCACGCACATGATAACCGATAGTACCAAGACAAATGTGCGCCTGCTGAATCGGCTTGTAGTATTCGCTTAACACGGAATTCGGTTCTTCGAAGAAGGATTGCTTGCGTTCAGCTTTTTTCTTTGAGCTCTTTGAATTCGTTTGGATGTACCGTTTGGATAATTCCACAACTTCTTCGTGTTGAAGATTGCCGGCTGCTGCAACAACAAGATTGGCTGTGGTGTATTGATCCGTTCTATAGTGGACAAGGTCCTTGCGTTTAAATGAAGCTATCGATTGCGCATTGCCGATGACAGGCATTCCAAGCGGATGAGTTTTGAAAATGGCTTTCTCAAAATAATCCTGGATAATATCATCCGGATCATCTTCTGCCTGCTTCAACTCTTCAAGAATAACATTTCTTTCCTTCTCTAATTCTTTTTCCGGGAATGTCGGCTGAAATACCATATCGCTTAAAACATCTGTCGCTAATTCGAGGTGCTCGTCGAGAACGCGTGCATAGTAACAGGTGTGTTCCTTGCTTGTGAATGCGTTCAGGTAGCCGCCGACTGATTCGATGCTTTGAGCAATTTCTTTCACGTTTCGCTTCTTCGTTCCTTTAAATACCATATGCTCGATGAAGTGAGATATCCCGTTGTTCGCGGGAAATTCGTCTCGTGAACCCGTCTCAATCCAAAAACCAAGCGACAGCGATCGTACATGAGGAATATCTTCCGTAACAATGCGAACACCGTTGGGAAGAACAGTCTTCCGGTACGTTGCTTCAGTTTTATGTGTACCAGATGGCATTACCGATCGCCTTATTGTTTTAAGCTTTTGTTGTTGATTCACAGAACTCCGATGAACAACGAATGAAGAATTTTGATAGAAAATAAAGTCTATGATGAAGATATCGGATTTTTGACGGAGAGTCAAGAAATGCAAAGAATGGCGCTTTGCGAGGATGTCGTCCACATTTTGGTAAATAAAAATAGTTTACGCCGGAAGGGAATTGCACTTACAGCATTTTGGTTCAGGAGTGCAACTTCACCGCAGCTTGAGTTT
>Ga0182011_10003557_pt1 | contig 12763 bp, 10 predicted proteins | sample 711E1DmetaG_FD_120481 | JGI IMG/M metagenome (GOLD analysis project Ga0182011, IMG submission 120481) | Permafrost microbial communities from Stordalen Mire, Sweden - 711E1D metaG | ecosystem: Environmental > Terrestrial > Soil > Wetlands > Permafrost | place: Sweden: Stordalen | collected... | reverse complement strand
GTGTTGGACGACACGGACACCGAGCTGTTCATGGTGTCCTTGCCCAAATCAGCCGTGCCGGTACCTTGGACGTTCACGCTGGTTTCTGAGTGCGCACGGATCTCGCCGCTCTCGTCCATCTCTGAATCGGTCATCGGGCAATTTGCGGGCGTTTCGAACAACGAGGCCGGAGGCCTTTCGAAGCTGAGCTGTTTGATCTCAAACAACACCGTCGGCCGTCCGTCCTGTCCAATCCCCTCGAGCTTAACCAGATAATCGCCCGGCTCGGCCAACCACACGCGAGTGGGCCAGACCTCGGCCGACGCCGGTTTGGCGCTCGCCTCAAATTCCTCTAGGCGGGTGGAAATCCCATTCACATTTTCCGTTCGCACCGCCTTGTGTTTGCGGTTGGCTGAACACTGGGCCAGGAAATCAGCAGTTCCGGTGATGGGATCTTCGCTGACTGGCGCCCGGGAAGACAAGTAGCGCCCGGCAGAACAACGGCCGCTGTTGAACCAATTTATCCAACACACCGTGTGTGTTTGGAAATTGAAGAGCGTTGTCATCTGGCTGCCATTCAGGGTCTGCTCAATTCGCTCCCTGGGGCCATCCCGGTAGATGGTGATGGCCATCTTCAGATCCGGGCCACCGGCTTCAGCAACAAGTTTGTAGGTTTGCGGCGCCGGAGATTGCGCGACGAGATAACCCGGCAGCGCGAACATCCCCAATACCGCCAACGCCTGCAGCAACGTTTCTTTCACTGAAGTTCTCCTTTCGAGGTATCCATCAAAGGTGTGGCCTGTCTACACCTGCAAATCCCGGCCGATTTCTAGATGGTTTCCAATTGAATGGCTGAATTGCTCCGATGTCCAGCTTCGCACCGCCGCGACTCCGGCATCGTTCAACCAGTCGCCTGCACCATTGGGAGCCGATCCGACGGGGTCATGTCTTCCGCGCGTTCATCGTGCTGGTCATTGCACTGGTCGGTTTCGGGATAGTCCTATATCGGGCTTCAAACGCTCAATTCCGGTCCGCCAGGCCGTACAAGCATAGCGAAGAGCAGACCTCCCAACGGGGATTCGAATCGTGTATGCTGTTTTTCAAATGGCGGCCTAAATGCGCCGTTAATTCCTCACGTCTATTCACTTACGAGATTCCAGGCCCAAAAGACCGGACACGGACAAAAGCAACGAAATGAACCCGGCAATAGAGGGGCAATATTCTCCCGCCCGATGAGCGCCTTCCCCAAAAAGACCCGATTCATTGCATAATCGACAGGTTCCCGGCCAGCCAGCGCCCGAATAATACTCTCACGGCAAGTCGTCTGCCCGAGAGAGGCTTTCATTCGAATTGCGTCACTCGCACCGCAGTGCCATTATCGGATCGACTTTCGTGCTATGGCAAGCCGGCATCCAGCAAGCAGCGATGCCCACCAGCGCAAGAACCGCAGCGACCGCGGTCAGCGTGAATGGATCGCGTGCGTTCGTCTGATACAACAGGTTCTCGAGCAATCGTCCGCCCGCCAGCGCCGCGCCAACTCCGGCGAACAGGCCGTACGCAATCGGCTTAAAGCTTTGGCGCAGAACCATCCGGCGGAGCGCGGCCGGTTCGGCGCCGAAAGCAAGTCGGATACCGAGTTCGCGTGTCCGCTGCGCCACGTTGTGGGAGGCGACACTGTAGATGCCCAGCGCGGCGAGAGTAAGGGCGGAGAGAGCGAACGCTGCGACGAGGCAGAGTTGGAACCGGCGCTGGGCCGTTGAGGCATAGCGGAGGTCATCCATCGTGCGAAAAGTCCCGACAGGAACGTCCGCGTCGACGCTCCAAATCGCGGAGCGGAGCGCCGGCACAACCGGGGCGTATCCGTTTTATCGATTAAATGCGAAGGTTCATCGATGAATTAACGCCGGTAGGAGGATGATAAAAAAATCCCCCGAATGTTGCCATCTTACGTTCGGAAGTTCCCCCCTCCATTCTTTCACGAGCGTTCGCTTCGCTGTTCCTTCCGTCTCGTCCCAGACCTGAATCAGGTCTTGTTTGTCAATCTGCTTTGCCGTGATGTGATAAAAATGTTGGGCAAGGAACGTCACTTCGATTTCAGGTGGGAGGAATTCCCCAGGAATCAAGCCGGTTCCTTCAACGTTGACTACAACTCGACGAGTTCCCGCGGAGACAAATTGCGTTCCTACCCATTCCCGGGCAGAAAAGCTATTCCTATCGACCCCACTTAGGTAAACTGACAATTCACCCGAGCTATTTAATCTCTTGGCTGTGCTTCCCGCCACCATAGCATAATCGGGCTTCCCTTTAAGAGATGCACGGTCTGCTTCACTGAGCTTTTGATACTGGGGAGTCTTTAGGTCGTCCGCCACGTTGGCCGGAACCTTTCCTCCAGTCGTACTAGTACAGCCACTCAGCACCAATGGAAACAGGACAAAGACCCACTTCGTCTTCAGACATTCGAGAAAGCGATGTACGAGCTTCATTGACCCACCCGACGCGGCTTTATGCGTTTGTGGTGTTGTCATAGCATCGCACCTTACCCTTTTCAACCCAGCATTGCTCCGCATTTATTGCGGATGGTAGTGGCCGGTGTAGGAAATGCGCCAGAGCGTGCCGTTGGCGTCATCCGTCACGAGCAGCGATCCATCGTGGGCCGCGGTCACGCCGACTGGGCGCCCCCAGACCTGGGCGTCGTCGACCACGAAACCGGTCAGGAAATCCTCGTAGTCTCCGGTCGGCACGCCCTGCACGAGATGGACGCGGATCACTTTGCTGCCGGTGCGGCCGCTTCGGTTCCACGACCCGTGGAAGGCGGCGAAAATATCTCCTCGGTAGTCCGCCGGAAACGCTGCCGGACCCGAGGCAGTTGCCGGATAGAACATCATCTGCAGAGACGCCGAATGCGATTGCACGGGCACATCCGGTATGATCGCTTGGCCGGCCAGGTCGGGACGCTCACCGGCATGGCGCGGATCTTCGTGATTGCCCAGGTAGAACCACGGCCATCCGTAATAGTCGCCCTCCCGCACGCGCGTAATGTAGTCTGGTACCAAGTCGTCGCCCAAGCCATCTCGCTCGTTGGTTGAAGCCCACAATGCTCCGCCGCCCGGCTGCACGGCCAGCCCGACCGCGTTGCGGAGCCCAGTGGCGAAAATCCGCACGCCCCGACCTTCGGGGTCGGTCACCAGTACGTCGGCCCGATGGTCCTCGCCGCCCCAGGTGGCCCCGCGCGGGTGCGCCGTCTCCCATTCGCGAATCTCCGCCGCTGATTTCTTCGGCATTTCTTCCGCGACATTCGATCCGGAACCGACCGAGATGAACATCCGTTTCCCGTCGAGTGAGAACGCAATGTCGCGCGTCGAGTGGCCGCCGGTGCTGTCCGACAGTTGGGCCACGACCGTCTCCGCCGGTCCGCGCGCCTCGAGGTCGCCGTTGCGATAGGGATAGCGTAAAACGGAATTGAGAGTGGCCACGTAGAGCCAGCGCGGTTCTCCGGCCAAGGGATAAAACGCGATTCCGAATGGGCCGCGCAGGTGATCGGCAAACACCCGGTTCTTTGATGGGGCCTCCGCACCGTCCGGCGCACAAATAACGCGAATCCGGCCTTCGCGCGTCTCCGCGATGAAAATGTCGCCGTTAGGGGCGGTGCGCAGCAATCTGGGACCCGAGAGCCCGGCGGCGAACAACTTAACCTGGAAGCCTGGCGGGACAGAGAGTTTCGCTCCGGCCGGCCGCTCCACGGTGTGCGGGGAATTACCCGCCGACTTGGTGGCGTAGGGCGCCGCCAGTTCTTCCAGACGAATTCGATGGTGCGTTCCGGGAGCGTCATTCTGCCAGTCGCCGGGGCTGAGTGCGTGGGCGCCCACCGCAGCGTTCTCGGATTCCGTCCGCACAGTGACTGGACGCAGCGTCGCGAGGAACGTGATCAGGTCCCTGCGATCCGCCGGATTCGGCACGGCAACGACCATGTTCGTTCCCGGGACCACTGTCGCCGGTGCGGCCAAAAACCGATCCAATGTGGCGGAATCCCATGTGAGATGAGAAGCCTCCAGCGCCTTGGTATATCCGAAATTTGGGAGCGAAGCCGCCGCCCGCCCGACAACGCCCGCGAGCAAAGGCCCTTGTCCGGCTGGTGGCCGGGCGTCCTGCCCCGTGGCATGACAAAGCGCGCAGCTTTGCTTAAACAGGACCTTTCCCTGGTCCGAATCTCCGGCGGACTGAGCTTGGGCTGCCACCCCGCTCACGGCGCAGAGGACGGCAAAAAGAAGGAAGTTTGGGCCTGGTGGGCGTGGGAAGGAGCGCATGGGCGTGATGGACGATAAACACTAATCTCGGGAATTGAAAACTGCGAGCAGGAGCCGCACCGGCTAAACGGTCTCGATTTGCCGGCGACGGCCGCACCCCAGCGACTTCGCGCCTCGGGCGGGTGCCAGTTCCTGCCATCCGAATGGACTACCGGACCGAACTCTTCCTCGGGGGGAGGTGTGCCCCAGCCACCGTCGCGGCGCTCCTCCTGGACCCATCACCCACAAGCGGGGATGGCCGGAGAATACTCCGGGATTGCAGCGATGGTTCGTTTTTCGGGATCATCGGCGATCACGAAGCCATCCGATCCCTCTGATCTTGACCCGTTGGGCCGGTTCTCAGACCGGGTTGAGGATTACGCCCGGTACCGCCCAGGCTACCCGGCTGCGCTGATCCGCTTCCTCGGCGCCAAGACTCGGCTGGCGGAAGCGAGCGTCGTCGCGGACGTGGGTTCCGGCACCGGCATTTTCACCCGTCTGCTCCTGGGCACGGGCGCCAAGGTCTATGCGGTTGAGCCGAACGATGCCATGAGGAGCGCAGCGGAGGCGGAGTTCCGTGGCCGGGCAGACTTCGTCAGCATGAAGGGCACGGCCGAGGCGACCGGGCTGGAGGATCGTTCAGTGGCGCTCATCACCTGTGCCCAGGCTTTCCACTGGTTCGATGCCGCTCGGGCTCGGCAGGAGTTCAGGCGGATTCTGATCCGGGACGGTTGGTGCGCCCTGATCTGGAACACCTCGATTGTCGGGCCGGGGGGATTCGCCGCCGGCTATGACAGCATCAAGGAGGAGTTTCGAACCGATGTTCAGCTTGTGCGGCACGAAGACATCGAGCAGACAGGACGGCTCGACGCGTTCTTCGGCGCCGGGAGGTGGAGCAAAAAGTGTTTCCCGAATTGCCAGACGTTGGACTTCACGGGCCTGAAGGGGCGTTTGCTTTCTTCGTCGTATGCGCCGAAGGAGGAGCATCCCCGACATGAGGCGATGATGGCCGCCTTGAAGGAACTCTTTGATCGCTGCCAGAAAGGCGGCGTAATCCGAATGGACTACAGGACCGAACTTTTCCTCGGGCGGCTGTGACCCAGCCAGCATCCGCCTGCGCTGCGCGGTCTTCCAATGATGTAAACAAAAATGGTTCCGCCCAGGATCGGTTGGAGGGTATCGGCCATGGGGTCGGGGCCGCACGGGCCACCACGGCTGGCATTTCGGCCCATGCGGGCCTGCCCTGGTGACGGTGGTAGCCTGCTCATCGACCGCTTGACGGGGGCGAGCACCGCGATGGCCCTGCGGAAACTTCGTATCTGGGCTTTGTCTGCCGCCTCACCCCACCTCCAGTTGTGCATCACGGTTTCGTTGTGGTCGGCTGGAACGTCACGGTCTTGGCCGCCTCTTCCATCTCCTTCAGCGTCTTGTCCAGCGCCGCTTGGTCAGCGGGTGAGATCTTTGTCACCACCGGTTGGCCAGATGAGAAGTCGATCGTCTGGCCGTCGTGTTGGGTAAGGTCCACCATAGGGCTGGGAATAGGGGCAGGGTGCGGCGCGGGTGGCCGGATGGGGTGCACCACCTGAATGACGTGGGGGTACTCGCGGATGAACCAGCCGGCGACCCGGTTGCCCTTCGTCACAAAGGCGTAGCGGTGCTTGAGCTGAAGCTGATGGTAAAGGCTGCTGGCGTCCTCGACGCCGAGCAGGAAGCCGTTGTCCACCTCAAAGACACCCTGGTCGGTTTCGACCAAGTGGCGGGTGGAGGCGGGCAGCCCGGTGACGCGGACCTCAACGGTTCGGACCGGTCCCAGCTGGCAGATCCCAAGCGAGTAGATGATCAACCACGTGAGGGTGAGACCCAGGATCAGTGTGATGGTGAACGTGGTCATTTTCATGGCGTGGAGTGCTTCCAACGGGGTCTGTCTGAGGGATCAGGCAACGTTACAGACCTGCCAGGAGGGCGGCGACTGGCCGACCGATCAACGAATCGTCGGCTATCTTTCAGCGATGCTCGATGAGTTCGCCCGCCGGATAGCGCACCTTCTTCGCGGTCGCATATTTGTCGTCAGGGGCGCGGTAGCCGAGCGCGCAGACACACACCGTGGAATACCCCTGGGCAGGAAGACCGAGCACCTCGTCAAACTTGGCCGTATCCAATCCCTCCATCGGGCAGGCGTCGATACCGAGGAGGGCGGCGGAGGTCAACAGGTTGCCGAGGGCGATGTAAGTCTGCCGCGCGGCCCACTCGCTGACCCAGGCGTTGCGCGGCCCCTTGACCAAGTCCCCCACCATCATGTCGTGGTAGCTCTGGAGGGAACCCCGCGGCGTGCCGCGGGCGGCTGTCGTCATGTCGACCAACTTCGTCACGTCCGCCTCAGTGAGGGTGGTCTTCCGCGCGAAGACGACGAAGTGCGAAGCCTCGGTTACTTGCGCCTGGCCCCACGAGAGCGGTTTGAGCGTTTCGCGAAGCTTCGGGTCGGTGACGACGATGAAGCGGTAGGGCTGCAGGCCGTAGGAGGAGGGCGAAAGCACGAGCGCCTGCTCGAGCGACGCCCAGGTGGCGCCGGGAATCTTCCTAGCCGGATCGAACTTTTTCGTGGCATAACGCCAGTTGAGCCGGGCGAGAAGCGTAGTGGTGGATACAGTAGTCATGGCGGGGAGACCGTATGGGCGCCTTCGCCGGAAAAGGCAAATCAACCCCCGGGCCGCCCGGCAAGCAGGACAGTTCCCGCCGGTTGGTTCGAGTCGCGTGGCGCCCACCAGGTCTGCAACCGAATCTTCGAGCGTCTTCAGACTCGTTGCCGACACCACGGGTGTTTTCACGGGCGCGGTTTTCGGCGCCCGAGCCGTCAGCCGGTTGCGGGCTTGATTTATAAGATATTTCTTGTCAATCGGATCAAGTACCAAGGAGCGGTCCACAACCCCTGAAAACGCGTCCACCGCGGATTTGGATATAACACAACCGCCGCGACGCATAATTACCCTGTTAGCCGAATGAACCGTCCCCCGCACGACATCGAAGCTGAAGGGTACGCGCTCCGAACTGACGAAGGAGGACGGCGGAACCCGCGGCTCACCGGGTATCGGCCGAGCCACAACTTTGGGAAGAACGGTCACCGAAACGACGGATTGCATGAGTATCCGAGCGGTGGCCGCATCGAACTCGGCGCTTCCGGTGTTGCATACATCTGGTTGCTGGCACCGGACGAAAACTACGGGCTGCTCTCGATCGGCGATCCGTTTACGGTGCAGGAAGGCAATCGAATCGTGGGGCGCGGACGAATCACCGCATTGCCGAACGCCAAGCTCCAAAAACAGCCGGCTAACAATTCGCCGGAGGCAATGCCGGGCCAGCGCCCGCCGGCAAGGCCGAGTTCGTCTTCCGGCGCGCCTCAGCTTTAACCGTTAGCTACAGAATGCTCAAAGAGACGTCAGAATCCACGCGGGCGTACATTGGATTCGTCGCAATGTTCGCGTTCCTGCCGGCCTTCGGACAGCTGATTTCTATCGGGAAGATCAACAGCCCCATTGCCATCTTCGGCCTGCTCTTGGGAGGCGCCTACGCCTACATTGGAATCCGGTGGCATGCCCTGCTGGCGAAAAATCCCGGGCAAATCCGGAATGTCGCGACCGCGAATTTCTTTTTCGCCGCCCTGTTCATCGCGTATCGGCTTTTTCGGGCTCGTGATGGGTCGATCCTATTGGGCATCGTTGGCGCTGCAGGATTCGCGTTACACATCAACGCAGCTGTGGGCCAGTAGGCGTTCAAGAATTCCGTGGCCTCGACAAAAAACATGGCAGAGGCTACCAATTGCCGGAAGCGACGCCGGGCCAATGCCCGACCGCGGCACCGAGTGAAAGCGATCTTGAATCGTTGACCGCGCGCCTCCAGACACGGTCCATGAAGGTCCGAAACAGTCTTGGGCATCTGCGTTGGGCGGCTGTTCCAGTCATCGCCTTCGACACGATGGTCACGATGTTTGGGCAGCCGAAGAGCTACTGGAACGCGCCTTGGACCGGGAGAGAGGGGAACCCGTTCTTCGCGTGGTTTCTGGTGCGCGGCGGTACCTTCTTCTTGATATTGTCCGCGTGTTACATTTCGGGCGCTGTGCTATTAGTCTCAGTGTTGCCGCGTCGATTCGCCCTAGTGGTGCTGATGTCGTTCATTTTCGGGCATTATTACGGTGCAGTGACGTGGTTTCGCCACTTCGGATTCGGAATCTCGGCGGCGATTGTCTACGGCGTTTTAATCTCGCTCCTCTTGGTTGTGCTCGGCCTAAGCACAAGAATGGAGATCCCGGCATCGCCAACGCCCCAAGCCGTCACGCCTCCTGCGGAGCGGGAATCGCGCCAGCCGTAGGTGCGGGCCCGTGGATTCGCTAGAAATCGCGCGTCCTACAAGGCCGCGGGCTGCTGGCCTGAATCGGCTGGCGGAATCCTGAGAAAGCGGATGCTCGCTACGGTAATATGAACTCCGAAACGGAACGGGCGCAGCGTCTCCGGGCAAATCCGTAAGCGTCCGACCGGGGGGCTCCTGGCGGAGCGGAGTGGGACATGATAGTATGGGCAGATGGGAGCAGAAACAGCGGAGCTGGTGGAAACCCGGGATCGGCGCGACGAGCGCGGGCGGCAGATCGTCGACGGGGCGCGGCGGGCGGCGTTGATTACGGCCTACGAGCATTGCGGGCTGACGCAGAGGGCGTTCGCCCGACGGGAGGGCGTGGCGTACGGCACGTTCGTGGCCTGGCTGGGGCGCTACCGTCGCGGGGAAGCGCTCGGCGGCGAGAAGCCGCTGAACTTCCAGGAACTGTGACTGGAAGCCGGCCGGGGACCGGCGGAACTCGAGCAGGAGTTGGCGCCGCGGCTGGAAGGCGGCCGCCAGACTCCGGAGGATGGCAATCATCACGCCAAACATGATCCGCGCAGCTTGGCCCCACTGATCGACCGATCAACGAATTCGACTCCCGATGAGGTTTTCGCTACCCACACGTAGTTCCCACCCCGTGGTGAAGCAGGAACTGATCGACGGACCTGTTTTCCATGAGCTCGGTCGACAGGGCGCCCATAATGGCTCTCCCAGAACGGGAAATGATCATCGTTAATCGCGCAGCGCCGGTGTCATTGCCATCCTCTGTCGCTAGCTCTCAGTCGTGCAGTTGGAAGGCGTGATCTCCACCGGGAATCTGCGCAGGGATCTAGGTCTTGGAGTGCCTTCTGCGACTGCCGGTTGCTTGCTGCTCACGATTCTTCGTTGTCTGCAGAGACATGCGGTTGCCCAATGTTGAGGCTATGCAGAAGGGGCGCCGATAATCCCTATTAGCCCATGACTAATGTAGCCCAGCCTTAAGGCGACTCTTGAGACGATCGCCGATTTTTCTTAACCAATGAACTGTGAGTTGGGCCCGCCAATTTGGGATTACCGTTTCGACGTATCTGACCGCGATCCACTGGTGGCCTCCGGCCTGCATGCTGGTGGTATTCCTTTCCGTGATCGCTTGCCATCTTAGCCTGCCCCCCGCCACTTGGCGCGCATCGCATCCCCGTCCCTGCAAAACCGCCGTGAATTCGGTGCAGCTGGTGGGTAATGAAGCTTTGCACCCCTCGGTCTGGTTCCGTTAGTCGGCCCACTTTTCATAACAAAACATGAAAGCCCCAGCGCATCATTTTTCCGTGCTTTTTTTCCTGCTGTTTTGTGTACGGATGTTTGCACAGACAACCATTACACCCGCGAGCCACGAGGTCGGTGCCGAAGCGGTGTCTTACCAGATTCTGGTAAGATCGAGCGCAGACTGGACGGCGACGAAGGATGCGGATTGGGTGACACTATCGCGCACGGGCGGATCGATGGACGGAAACGTACTCGTGAACGCGGCGGCCAACGCGACGGGAGCGGACCGCGTCGCGACGATTCAAGTGAACGGTGCGACGCACACGCTCACGCAACGGGCGGCTGGCGTGGGGCTTCAGGAATTGTGGGCCTTCGGCTCAGATGCCAACGGACAACTGGGCGACAACGTCTTGCTCCAACGCGAGCGTCCGTGCCAGTTGGATGTGGATGTGAAGATGGTCGCAGCGGGCACGTTACACACTCTGATCGTGAAGAAGCACGGGAGCCTATGGGCCACCGGTGACAATGGAAGCGGCCAGCTCGGCGACGGGACGACGCCCCAACGTAGCTCTCCGGTGCAGATTCTCTCCGGTGGCGTGCAGGCGGTCGCCGCGGGATACTACCACAGCCTGGTCGTGAAGACGGACGGGAGCCTGTGGGCCATGGGCTCCAATTCCTTCGGCCAGCTCGGCGACGGGACGATCACGCAGCGTAACGCTCCGGTGCGGATTTTCCCGGATGGCGTGCAGAATGTCGCCGCTGGGTACAGTCATAGTCTGGTTTTGAAGACGGACGGGAGCCTGTGGGCGATGGGGGACAACTCCTGCGGCCAGCTGGGCAGTGGGACGACGATCCCAAGCGACTATCCCGTGGAGATCCTATCAGGGGGGGTACAGGCGGTCGCTGCGGGTTTTCGTCACAGCCTGATTCTGAAGACGGATGGGAGCCTGTGGGCGATGGGGGACAACTCGTGCGGCCAGCTGGGCGACGGGACAACGACCGAACGCAACGCTCCAGTGCAGGTTTTCTCTGGCGGCGTGCAGGCGATCGCGGCCGGCGAAGGTTTTTACAGCCTTGTCCTGAAGACGGACGGGAGCCTGTGGGCGATGGGGGACAATTCGTGCGGCCAGCTGGGCGACGGGACGACAACCCAACGTCACGCTCCAGTGCGGATTCTCGCTGGCGGTGTGCAGGCGATCGCGGCGGGCTCGGCCCATAGCCTGGTCTTAATGGCGGACGGGAGTCTGTGGGCCGTGGGGAACAATTTTGGCGGCCAACTGGGCGACGGGACAACGACCCAGCGCAACTCCCCTGTGGAGGTTCTATCGGGCGGCGTACAGGCGGTCGTGGCGGGCTTTGGTGATAGTTTCATTCTGAAACCGGACGGAACTATCTGGGGCATGGGCTCCAATAATAACGGCCAACTGGGTGATGGGACGACGACAGTCCGCACGAGCCGGGTCCAGGTCTTGTCCGGCGGAGTACAATCGGTCGCCGCGGGCTGGCAACACAGCATGATCGTCAAAACAGACGGGAGCCTTTGGGCGACGGGGGAGAACTCTGACGGCGAGCTGGGCGACGGGACGACGGCTAACCGCACGAGCCCGGTCGAGGTCTTGTCCGGCGGAGTGCAGTCGATCGTCGCGGACTGGTATCACAGCTTGATTGTGAAAACGGACGGGAGCCTGTGGGCTACGGGCTTGAATCTCTATGGCCAACTCGGCGACGGGACGACGACCAGTCGCACGAGCCCGATCCAGATTATCTCGAGTGGGGTGCAGTCAGTCGCGACGGGCCTGGATCATAGCCTGATCGTGATGACGGACGGGAGCCTGTGGGCCATGGGCGGCAATAGCTACAGCCAAATCGGCGACGGGACGACGACCGGCCACACGAGTCCGGTTCAAGTTCTCTCTAGCGGGGTGAGGGCGGTTGCGGCGGGTTCTGGTTACAGTTTGATTGTGAAAACGGACGGGAGCTTGTGGGCCGTGGGCACAAATTGGTCCGGCCAGCTGGGTGACGGGACGACGACCCAACGTAGCTCGCCGGTGCAGATCCTCTCGGGGGGGGTGCAGGCGGTCGCGGCGGGCTTCAGTCACAGCCTGATTCTGAAGACGGACGGGAGTCTGTGGGCGACGGGCAACAATGGATACGGCCAGCTGGGCGATGGGACGACGACCCAACGCAACTCGCCGGTGCGGATTCTCTCCAGCAACGTGGAGGCGATCGCCGCGGGCGCCTATCATAGCCTGATCTTGAAGACGGATGGGAGCCTGTGGGCGGTGGGCTATAATGGAACTGGCCAGCTCGGTGATGGCACGTCGGCGCAGCGGGTAGACCCGGAGCTCATCGCAGTGAATGTGCTGAAAATCGCTGCCGGATCATCGCATTCACTCGTCGTAGCCAGCGGCGACATCGGTTTGCATTCGTCGGCTGTCACCACACAACCAGTCAGTCAAACGGCCGGGGCTGGGGCCAACGTAACCTTCACCGTTGCGGTTTCTGGCTCGCCCGCGCCCACGCAACAGTGGCAGGTGAGCACCGATGGGGGGAACACTTGGACGAACCTGACCGACACGGCGCCGTACAGCGGAACCGCGACGGGCACCCTGACGATCACCGGCGCGACACCGGCGATGAACGGCTGGCAGTACCGCTGTGTGGCGAGCAACGGAGTGAGCCCGGACGCGGTGAGCAGCGCCGCCACGCTGACCGTTAAGCGAGCGCAAACTGGCACGTTGGCCGACTTCAACGGCGACGGGAGGGTGGACCTCCTCTGGCGCAACCCGGTGACGGGCGAGTACTGCCTCTGGCTGATGAACGGCACCAGCTTCAGCTCGGGGGTCTGGGTGGGGACCGTTCCCGGTCCCTGGCAGATTGCCGCCAAGGTT
>Ga0182011_10003556_pt1 | contig 12764 bp, 12 predicted proteins | sample 711E1DmetaG_FD_120481 | JGI IMG/M metagenome (GOLD analysis project Ga0182011, IMG submission 120481) | Permafrost microbial communities from Stordalen Mire, Sweden - 711E1D metaG | ecosystem: Environmental > Terrestrial > Soil > Wetlands > Permafrost | place: Sweden: Stordalen | collected... | reverse complement strand
TAAAACCGCCATAGGGTATTGTGATCAGGATGTTGCCAGCCGGTCAACCACAAATAAGGCATTTGATCCCGACAGGCGGCCTCCAGCTTTCGCGAGGATCGTGTGCTTGTCATAAATCCATGTAACCATACGCCTAATAAGACGCGCGGATGATAAGCCGGAGCCCCTAAAAGCTCTCCGTCCAATCCTATACCCAGTTTTCGCCATTCAGCTTCATCCAGATTGTCAACAAACATTGCAACGAATCGTGCCGGATGGTCATCCGGTATTAATTCATCCAGAGTTGGAGGTAGTAACCATGTTTGTTGTCTGTTTAAGGAACGTAACGGCATTTTTATCTCCTTACTTGCTGTTACACCCATTTTATCTCACTTACGCTCAACTATAAATACTTTTTTGGTATTTTTGAGACAGGCTCATAAGGTCGTGGGAAGTTTATTCTTTATAAAATCTAATTTGATATTCTATATAGATTCTATATAGAATATCAAATTATTTCGAGTATATCATCGGTTTTAAACATTGTCAAATGCGCGTCTACATTTGTGTCATTCGAGGATAAAAGAAGATGTTTTTAAATCAGAAGATTTGCTTTGTTATATTTGTCGTTTCTTAAGTGAATAAAAAACTTTCGAGAAAAGATTTGAAACAGTTTAAATCCTGATCTGTAAGGCTGGCTGCCACTTAACCCCGATTACCCCCAGGGCTCCGAACACGGGAGGGGCATCTTGCAACACTTAGCTGAGAATCCAACAACAAATTCTCAGTACCCTGGATTCCCCTGGCAAAACCAGCCTTACAGCAGAAAATCATTTAATCATCTTTTCAAAAAGGAATCGCGACTAAATAATTTAAAGCGGGCCTATTTTCCAAAAATAATTGGGTTAACCCGCAATTATGTAATAATTGACTTAAGAGTTCAGACCGCGTATGCAACATATGCCAAATGCGCTAATTAACCCAGTTTCCTTCCTGACTGTTTTCCCAAGAGGTAGGCGAAACAGGCCTAAAATACCCGAAACGTTCTGAAAAACCATGGTTTTCTTCACTCCCTTTTATTTTTAGTAAGAATATTGAGGCCTAAAGATGAAGAAGTCGCTTGGCGTTTCCTGATAGTATTAATTGTTTTTCCTGATCGCTAAGAGAGAGGCGTAACAGTTGTTCCAATTGGGGTAGCCTATCATGAGCGGGCCCGTCACTACCAAACATAACCCTTTCCACTCCGATCTTTCGTATGATCCGCACTGCATCTTCCTCTGCAAGCCCACGACGCGGGTGGTAAGGAATCTGGTCGGGGGACTGGAATCCTTGCGCCGTGTCGAAATACACATTAGGATATTTTATAGCTAATTCAACCCTTTCGTCCCACCATGCGGAACCCAAATGCGCCAGAATAAGTATTAAATCCGAAAACTTGTCGAGGACCTTAGCGAAATTTTGTGGTTCTCCATACTGGATTGTCGTTCCAGGTACTTGCATTCTATAAGCAGTGAGAGTGTGAAACCCTGGCCAAGGGGCTGAATCCGCAATGATAGGTAAACCTAACTCCTGACATTTTTGGTAAACCGGCCACAACTTCTGATCGTCTGGAAAAAAATAAAATACCCCCGGATGTAGTTTGATCCCTTTTGCACCTTGCTCAACTCCCTTGGTTAGCTCTTTAACCATGCCTTCACTATCGCCGAGATTCGGAGCGAGACAGATAAATGGAATCAATCTGGGAAAGCTATTTCCGACCTCGCAACCCCATTGGTTGAATTCTCGGACTATTGATCCTGTGTCCTGCGTAATCTTCTGAAGTTTGTGCTGTTGTGAACGGTTAAGTTGGGGAAGTTTTTCTCTTTCGGCCTCCATCCTGAGTTCCCTTGTTGGCAACGGAGGCAGATGCAATACTACTGCTTTTGAAATGCCTTCCCAATCCATAAAGGAAATTGCTGTCTCAGGAGTGGCCCAACGATCTCGTCTTCTACGCCCAGGAATGGTCATTCGTTTTTCTTCTTCAGATATTGATCTGGCAAGATGCGTGTGAACGTCTATGATTTCAAAATCATCCATATTGTTATCCTTTTAGGGCGCAGATTCAATTCTTGAGTGTTTGTTTGATGCCAATTGCCTCTCAGCAAATACGCTCTTTATAAAAATCTTCGCTGAATACCCGTCAGCTTGCTGGCGGGATGAAAGCGGCCTCGTTTGTAATTTTGTGGGGTGGCTCCTTTTCCCCTAATGCCCCACAGCTTGCTGTGGGGTTATTTACTCATTTCTATATCGGATTTATGATAAATCTGTTTCTATTTGCTTCCCCGCTCTGAATGACTCAATACGATTTAAAACACCAAGTTCACTTTAAATCTGCGGCTGCCCAGATTCCTTCCTCAATGGCTTCGCGTATACGGCGCGGTTCGACACAATCTCCTATTTCATAAAACTCAAGGTACTTTCCCTTGAGCGATTGTCCCAAAGCCTTATCCGGTGTCGCACCCGTAGCTAAAACTATGGTATCTGCTCCCAAGAAAACATCATTTCCTTCTTTATCGGTCAGGTTTATCCCTTTCGTGGTGATTTTCCCATATTTTACCTGGGGCATTATCTTAACATTGTATTCTTTCAATTTGTCCTGATAGTGGCTTCTAATCATCCAGTACTTCACATCGAGGGCTGGTTGAGAACTTCTGAATACTAATGTAACGTTGATGCCTTTATTGGCAAGGAAGAAACAAGTCTCACATCCAACATATCCTCCTCCAAGGACTATAACTTTCCTCCCCGTTTTTTTCTGTCCGGAGAGAACTTCACGGCAATTTACAACATTTTCCCCATGCACTCCGGGGATGTCGGGAACAAAAGGAGTGGACCCCACTGCAATAATCACCGAGTCAGGTGCAAAATTCTTGATAGTTTCGGGAGTTGCCTCTTTATTTAGAACTACTTTTACTCCCGACTTAGCGACCTGGACTTTGAAATAATTGAGTAAGCTATTCAAATCTTGTTTGTCAGGAGGAATAGTGGCCAATATTAACTGTCCCCCCAATTCATTACTTTTTTCCCAAAGCGTAACATGGTGCCCCTTTTGTGCGGCAATCACGGCTGCCTGCATGCCACCCGGACCGCCCCCTAAAACCAGAACCTTTTTCTTCTTCGTGACGCGTGGCAGTTTTGCTTGAAATTCACATTCTTTACCCGCTATCGGATTGACGGTACAAGATATCGGCTTGAAATCTATCATGACATCTTCAAGACACCTATCATCACAAATACACGGGCAAATATCTTCTACTCTTCCCTCTTTCGCCTTATTGGGCCAATAGGGGTCAGCAAGTAAACCCCGGCCTATGCAAATAAAATCCGCCTTCCCGTCTCTCAGTATTTCTTCCGCCATGGCAGGTTCCAAAATTTTACCAGCAACCCAAACTGGAATTTTTACTCCTGCTTTTTTGATAGCGGTGGTGATATCAGTGTTACACCCAGAGGGCATATAGTAAGGAGGAGCTGACCATTCAGGAGTCTCCTGCGACCCACTGGTAATGTCAATGGCGGTTGCGCCAATTTCTTCTAGTATTTTACATAACTCGACGCAATCTTCTATGCCCCAACCATCGTCGATCCCAGGTTTAGATACCCTATCAGCACCCATCAATCTGGGTATGATGGGGAAGTCAGGAGCTGTTTTTTCCCTTGCGGCTTTTACAATGTCGATAATATATTTGGCTCTACCTCTTAGGTCACCACCGTAGGCATCAGTTCTCTTATTGAATCGGCGAGAAAGGAGCTCGCATGGTAAATATCCATTGGCACCGTGAATCATTACTCCGTCAAAACCTGCTTCCATAATCCTTCTTGCCGCTTCTCCATATTCCGCAATCAGTTCTTCCAGATCCGCTACTGTTATTATTCTTGAATGTTTCGGAATGTAAGATGACCAACCTGCAAAAGGATGTGGAATCCCCGATGGGGACGCGGGGTCGATTTCATCTACGCTTCCTTGGTGGCTACTCATCTGCGCTACCGCTTTTGCCCCACCTTTGTGAATAGCATCAGCCAGTTTCTTCATACTGGGAATGTATTTATCTTCATTAATTAGGATCCGGCCTGGTTTACCACGTTTACGGCATCCAGCCCCCTCCGTAACTATCAAACCGGCCCCTCCCTTGGCGCGTTCACTATAATAGGCTAACTGGCTCTCTGATACCATTCCGTTATGAGCTGAATAGTGAGTACCGATCGGAGCAAAAACAATTCTATTTTTAATCTCGACTTTTCCCATTTTCCCTGGCGTAAAAAGCTTTGTAAATTCTGGCACTTCCATCTCCTTCGTTTTTTGTTATATTTGATTATGAATTTAATTGTTATAGCATGTGATATTCTTGGTAAAACTAACAATCAATTACCCATAGCTCCAATAGCAAGTTAGGAATGTGATAAATAACACCCATATAAAACTAAAATGATAAATCCCTAGTAAATACACGTTCACATTAAAATAAATATGATGTTTATCAGATACATCATATTCCATTAGTCGACAGTGAATTGTTTCAGAACTAACTTGACTAGGTATTTACAGAAAAATATGTTATATTATTCTATATAGAATAGAACAAATTAACGTGAGTTTAACATCAAAATTAAGTTTTGTCAAGGGATTTATCATAAAATTGGAAGATGCTGATTTCCCCAGTTTTGTTCGTTTGAAAAGGCAGGTATTTATATAAAATATAATTTTTTACGGTAAAAACATTTCCGTACCACTAGTGTGTTAAAAAGCTTATAAAATAAGTATTTTTTGATTTGATTTGCAAAAGAGGGTTTGTAAATGGAAAAAATAATACCGACAGATGGTAGTGAATACGCCAGATATATGATTGGTAAAGCAAGGCTCTTTATGTTTAGGGCTAGGGAGAAAGAATTGATGCCCTATAATGTTTCTTCCCGGCAGGCTAACATTTTATATATTATTTACAATTATGGCCGCCAAATTAGCCTTTCTGAATTAGCTTGGCACTCTGATAGAAAAATAAATACTCTATCCATACTTATGACCAGGATGGAAAGGGACGGATTGGTAAAAAAAATTAGAAAAACTCCCAACTCTACGATTTTAAAATTTGAATTAACGAAAAAAGGCATAAGTATTTATAAACAAATTATTAAGCCAGGATCTGTGAAAGCGATCATGTCGATTTTGTCAGACCAAGAACAAAAACAACTTGTTTCGATGCTGGAAGGAATTGTAAATGCGGCGGAAATTTACCATTGAATCTCGATCTTATTATTCTCTTTTAGGGTTTAATACCCCGCCGCTTGCGGCGAACTCCAAAGATGGGTAACCTGGTACTAGTGATACCTTGATGCTTGCGTCGAGGAGATTCATTGAATAAACAAATGATAACCCTTTGGATTGAATAATATAGTAGCTACAATAAGCGTAGTTAAACCGGAGTACGAGATTTTCAATAATTTGTGCGTGTACTACGAATGTGAAAGAGGAATTGGTTAGCCTGAATTAGACCGATTGGTGCTTGACTAGCCATTTATTTTTGGAGAACGTGACTCTTGCACAGTTGTCTAGGGGCGGAAGTATTACAATGACCAATTATCATGAGAGTTGGGTTAAATTAACTAAAGAAGCAGCTCTTGAACCTGAGATTCCGATATGTGATTCTCACCATCACCTATGGGATTATCCCGATTCTTGTCCGGAAAGCCTGATAAGAGAATCAGCAAGACCAGTACGACATTATCCTTTGGAGAACTTTTTGAAGGATGCAGCTGGCGGTCATAAAATCATCCGGACGGTATTTATGCAATGTGGATATATGTACAAAAATGATGGTCCTCAACCATTGCGCCCAATAGGCGAAACTGAGTTTGCTGAAAATATTGGGTCTCACGCCGCAAAAGATAATTGCCTAGGTACTGCGGTTGCGGATGGAATCGTGGGTTTTGCGGACCTTATGTTAGGCAGTGAGGTCAACCGTGTAATTGAGGCTCATATAGCGGCGAGCCCCACTCGGTTCCGCGGAATTCGATTTGTTACTCCCTGTGATGCCTTTGTTGGAACAAGTTCTCCCACAACTTCTCGGAATTTGCTGGCAGATGCTAAGTTTAAAGAAGGATTCAGACAATTACAAAAATATGGTTTGAGTTTTGATGCATGGTTGTATTATTTTCAATTGCCAGATCTGGTAGAGCTGGCGAGGTCGTTCCCTTACACAACAGTTATCTTAGATCATATCGGAACACCCCTGGGTTTAGGCCCTTTTTCAAACAAGCGTGAGGACGTATTTAGGGAATGGAAGAAGGGTATTGCTGAATTGTCAGCCTGTGGAAACGTGGTTGTAAAACTGGGCGGACTTGGCATGCCCATATGTGGTTTCGGCTGGAATAAACGAAAAACTCCAATAAATTCGATCGATTTGGCTGGGGCTATGGCACCATATTATCATTGGTGTATTGAGAAATTTGGGGTGAAAAGATGTATGTTTGAGAGTAATTTCCCGGTAGACAAGTCATCTTATTCGTATACCATACTTTGGAATGCTTTCAAACGTATCACTAAAAACTACTCTTCCGCAGATAAAGTTCAATTGTTTCAAGGAACTGCCATGAGAGTTTATCGTCTCCATGGTTCTTGTTAGATCAAGGAGAACTATTTGAAGATGGAATAAACAGCAATATTTCGCAAATTGAAGTTTTCAGAGTGATTTTAAATCACTATAGGTCATACTTGTTTGGGTGATTTAATTACAAAAATGTGAGTATTCTAGATGACATTAGCATCAAGGCCGAGCACGGATGAGATCGACTAGTTATGAATTAAAATATGCAGGCTAAAGTAGATATATAGGAGGGTAACTATGAACGAACCGAGTTACGCAGTGGTATGGCCTCGTGGCCCCCGCGTCAAACAGGAAATCGGCCTTGCTAAGCGCTTGGACACCTTGGATGGTAAGAATGTTGGTTTCATATGGAACGGTGTTTTCTTTGGGGATGAGATGTTTACTGTAATTGAGAAAGCATTGATGGCTCGGTTTCATCGAATTAAACTTATAAAGTTGGAAGAGTTTAATATAACAAAAGGGGAAGGTGATTTTGCAAAGGTAATTGCTACTTCGCCAGATAAACTTGAGCGATACAATTTTGATGCCGTTATTTTTGGTGTTGGTTGTTGAGGTAGCTGCACGCCCGCCGTGGTGCGGGCGAGTATAGCTACTGAAAAATTAGGATTTCCTACTGTCTCCATCGTTTGTGATGGTTTTGCGGTGCAAGCCAGACTCACCGCCGGAGGTTCTGGAATGCCCGATCTTCCAATGTCCATTTATCCTGGGCCTGTTGATCACCATTCTCTTGAAGAGTTACAAAAGAATGTTTCCACGTTTATGATTGATCAAATCATTAACGCGCTGATAGTGCAGCCAAAGGAAAATAAGGTTGAATCACTCCCTGAACCAGAAAAGCAAGATATTATATTCCAAGGAACGTTTAATGAGATGAACAGATTTTTCTATGATAATGAATGGAGTGATGGACTACCTATAGCTCCGCCAACCTTAGCTTCAATTGAGGAATTTCTAAAGTATACAGATCGTGCTGGTGATGAGATTTTAGGGATTCTGCTACCGGATAAACGCGAGTCTACTGTGTGGAACGTTGCTGTGAATGGTGTTATGGCTGGTTGTCGTCCTGAGTATATGCCTGTATTAATAGCTATCGCAGAGGTTTTGGCTGATCCCAATTTTGGTGAAGAAAACCTTGGGCATACACCGGGTACGGAGGTATTAATAACTATTAACGGACCGATTATAAAAGAGTTGGGATTTAACTATGAACAGGGAGCCCTTCGTGTTGGGTTTCGAGCCAATACCAGTATAGGTCGTTTTTGGAGGTTATATTTAAGGAACGTTTCTGGGTTTCTACCTCATAAGACTGATAAAGCTACATTCGGTGGAACATGGAGGGTTGTACTGGCAGAAAATGAAGATATCATAGCTAAGATCGGATGGGATCCGTTAAGCGTAGACCAAGGTTTTGAAGCAGGTGATAATGTCATAACAATCAACTCTTGTACGTCAACGGATTCAATATTTTCGGTTGCGGAAGCCCAAGAAGGGATGGACAGAGCCGAAGTAATACTTGCTAAACTCGCAACTCGTATAGTAGATATCCAGCTATATTTCTTCATTCTCAGTAGCCTCAATGGTCGGAGTGTCAGACCCCAGATATTGCTTAGCCCCAGTGTGGCAGAAGCACTTGCAAAAGGAGGGTATTCTAAGGCTAAGATGAAGCAATATCTTTTCGAACATGCAACATTTCCTGTGCATCGGTACGAGGCTTTATGGCCTGTCCTTGGCTCGATGTGCAAAGCTGTTGAAGAAGGAAGACTGCCGCAGATCTATTCCGAATCTACAGATGCTAATCGACTAGTACCAATAGTCTTTTCACCCAACGATTTCATAATTACTGTGAGCGGGGATCCAGGGAGAGACAATTGCTTCATATGTGCACAGAATGGGCATATCGGTAATCCTGTAACCAAGAAGATTCGACTGCCAGCAGATTGGAAGGAGTTGCTCCAAAAAGCTAGGGCTCGCTAATAGAACCTCATTTTATATACAAGGAGAAAAGGTGTGTTAACTTATTTTATATGCCCCATTGCCACTTGCCAAGGTAGACATGATGGCTCACCATACACTTACCGGGCGAATTTCGGAACATCTTGTAAAAATGCGTATTACGCCTGGTACATAAAGGGTTCGAACACGAACATTCTAGTTGATACAGGAGCGCGAGCTTCTACTTTTTGGCGAAAAGGAGGGACCTCGGTAACTGATCTTATTACGGTGGAAAACGGACTGGCAAAAATTGGCCTGACACCCGAAGATATTGATATTGTAATTCTTACTCATTTACATGGTGATCACACAGAATTGGCCTCACTTTACAGAAAAGCAAAATTCATTGTTCAACGAAAAGAATTGGAATATGCTCAACATCCTCACCCAATTGACGCTGAGTTGTATGATAATCGCTACTTCGAATCTCTCGATTTCGATATAATTGATGGCGATGCAAATATCAATTCTGGCATCTCGGTTTTCCTTACGCCCGGACATACGCCGGGAGGACAATCTGTTCAAATACACACAGCTTTGGGCGAAGCTATTATTACCGGGTTTTGTTGCAGCATGGATACTTTCAAACAAACCGAAGAAATGAAAAGACGTGGCTGGGAAGTTTCAGTTCCATTGATTCATCATGACGTGCGCGACGCATACGATAGTGTCTTAAAAGTAAAACAAAAAGCAGATATTATTTTATCTCTGCACGACCCTGAATATATTGGGAGAAAAACTGTGCCCTAGCTAACCGCGGAAATTAGTTATTGAAATTACAGCTTTGCCTAAAGTTCGCATATGGGAATCTATTAAGCGAAGCTGCTATGATTAGCACAAGTTCAATGCGGGACATATTGTTGAATAGCAGAGAAAACAAACCGAAGGTTCGCCATTAAAAAAACATCAAAATAGATAAAACTGACTACGAGCACAGAACTGAAATGATGAGGCTCCTTGACATATTCTATAAACAAGTGCAAATGGATTTGATGACAAAAACATTACTGGAATTATTTGATTATTATGCAATGAATCTTTTCGACGCAAGCGTCCAGGTATCATTAGCACCAGGTTACCCAACTATAGAATTCGCCGCGAGCGGCGGGGTATTAAACCCTAAAAGAGAATAAAAAGCGGACGATCGGCAAAAAAGGTTGTTGTAATACCCTGCTTGAGAGCTCAATAATTGGTAAAGGAAAATATTATGGAACGGAAAACGGAAAACCTGCGAATCGTTATATACGGAGCTGGAGCGGTGGGCGGAGTGGTCGGTGGTTTGCTGGCACTTTCGCAAACTCCAGTCGTTTTGATTGGTCGTTCCCACAACATGAATGTAATCAATAAATTGGGACTTCAGGTAGTCACGCCAAATGCGATACGCGTGGTCCGGTTGCCCGTGGTTACCACTCCCGACCAGATAGTCTTCGGATCGAATGACGTGGTCTTTCTTTGTGTAAAAAGTCAGAACACCGAAAGAGCAATGATTGAATTAAATTATATAGTAAAAGATATTCCTATCTTTTGTTTCCAGAATGGTGTAGCGAATGAAGAGATCGTCAGTAAGTATTATCCACGGGTTTATGGCGTTATGGTGAGTGCCGGATCAGTTTTTTTAGAAGATGGCCGGGTGGAAAGCCGAAGTGAACCACCGGGTCGTTTTGTGATAGGGCGCTATCCACAGGGGGTTGACGCATTAGTAGAATCGGTGGCACCGAAATTGCGTAATGCAGGATACGAAGTTTTGGTTACCCCCGATGTAATGTCTTACAAATGGGGTAAATTGCTTCTTAACTTGAACAATGTCGTAGAAGCCATTACCAATGCCTCTGGCAAACAGGTCAGTCGCATAACAATTGCCGTGCAGAACGAAGGGAGAGAGATTTTAACTCACGCTGGAGTTCATTGGATCCCTATAGGAGAATCCCCACCCCGACAACCAAAAGTTTCTGAACGACCGAATAGCGAATTGAAACGTGCAACATTGGGCTCGACTTGGCAGAGTTTGGCTCGTCGACAGGGTACTGTCGAGACTCAGTTCTTGAACGGAGAAATCATTCGGGTTGCTAATTTAATGGGCAAGCAAGCTCCGATTAATGAAACTCTCTTACGCATCGCACAAGAAATGGCTTCGAATAAAGAACAACCGGGGAAGTATACCCCTGAACAACTTGTTGAGATACTTAGGCTCCAGTGATAGATATGAATTATTTGGAGTTTGCCAATATAGGTAAGGGCGACATTCGGAAATATTAAACTCCCGACAGGGTGATGGCGATGGTGCCTGTGGTGAAGGCGATTGGGGTCGGGATGGTGATTTTAACAGGACACTGTAAGAATGTCTGTTAATGTTTAAGAATAATAGAAATTAACATAGTGCCTACGGCAATGATGGCAATTACTGCTGTGATTGCAACATATTGCCCTGTTTCATTTCCAGCTATTTTCCCGTATATTTCAAAACCGAAAGCTGCAGTTAACAAAATGACTCCAACCCAGAAGATTATCATTTGCCAAAACGACCTCCTTTTATCTAGACAGGCTGTATCAGTTACTTTATCAATTGATTTAATGCTAATTACTCTTGCATCTTCTTCACTAATTGTAGGATATATGTTTTGAACAGTTTCTATTGGGTTGTCTAATAAGTTCTGTAACAGAGTTTTGTCTTGTAAAACCCTTTTAATTAGATCTTGAGTAATTCGTTCGTTCCCTTCCATTTTAATCTCCTCAACATCACAGTATTCCTTTTTGTTTTGCTAAGTGAGTGTTTAATAGTTCTTTGTTTTATGCAATTTACAGCCATGGTAAAAGGTAAGGCGCTCCATTGCGGACCTTCATGATACATTACCTTCGCCAATTTGTTAGATTTCGTTTTTGTTATGTTCCTGGAGCAAACGGGGAATCGTGCAGAAAAGAGGTTTGGGGAAAGGGGATTTGGATCAAGGCGTAATTTATTTCTTTGATTAATTAAAGATGTCATGGCGTATGAAATCCCCAAGAGAATTCAGAATTACAAAAATCCTACCATCGGTTTTTGGATTTGTCAATTCTTAGATGAGTCTGTTTTGAGTGAGGAAGCAAATATTTTGTTGATGTTGTTTTTATTATTTTTAAAAACCAAAAAACTTTATTTGCAATTAAAAGCACAATTTTAATGCTATAATCATGAGAAAAAATAAAGAGGAGACAAACTTTGGAAGAGAAAATTGTTTATTTTGAAAAACCAGGTGTAAGTGATACAGAAGAGACTTTACGTCTTGTCGTGGAGAAGGCTAAAGTTCGTGGTATCAATAAATTGGTTCTCGCTTCAACAAGAGGCGACACGGCACGGCTGGCTGCCGAGCGATTGACTAATACCGGTATTCGAATGGTTGTGATTCCGCATCAATATAGCTCCGGCCACATTCAACAGTTCCCGGTAGAATTAGTCAAGATTCTTGAAAAACAAGGTCATATTGTCCATTTTGGCACGACGCTTTTTCACACGGAGAATCTCTATGGCACTTCAACACCCAGAGTTATGGCTTTCCTTTTACGAACTTTTTCTCAAGGCATGAAAGTTTGTGTTGAGATGATTCTCATGGCTGTTGACGGTGGTTGTATTGCTTCCGGGGAGAAAGTGATTGCTATAGCTGGTACTGGACGTGGAGCCGACACCGCTATTGTGGCGCTAGCCGCGTCCTCCAGGGATTTACCTGACCTGCACATCACCGAGATCATATGTAAACCACTGCTAACTAAGCAGAGGATTCCTAATTTTATTCCTCAGGAAGAATAGGAAACCAACTTCCGCAAATTAAAATAATCTAATCCTGTCTTTAACAAGTGGGATTCGGTAATGGTTAAAAAGGTTAGCCTGGTTAACAAAAATGGTTGCAATAGGGATAATACTTATTTATTTTGGCTTCACGAAGGTAAAATCAAGAAGATTGTGTGAAATTTATCTTGAGTAATGGACGAACGATTGTCGTGGAAATAAATAGGAAAAAATTACAAAAATACCTTCCTATTTCGGCATAATTTAGAACTTTAAACGGCGTCCTTGGGTCAGGGTGATCGCATCATGCACCTGTGATTCAACATCAAGCGGACTTCCCAAATTCAGGATTTTATATTGTTCGATTCCGCCCATTAATGCTCCATGGAATAAAT
>Ga0182011_10003555_pt1 | contig 12768 bp, 16 predicted proteins | sample 711E1DmetaG_FD_120481 | JGI IMG/M metagenome (GOLD analysis project Ga0182011, IMG submission 120481) | Permafrost microbial communities from Stordalen Mire, Sweden - 711E1D metaG | ecosystem: Environmental > Terrestrial > Soil > Wetlands > Permafrost | place: Sweden: Stordalen | collected... | reverse complement strand
TGCTTTTCCCTAGTGTCCTGAGTCAGAAGTTCGTTGAACTATAGGTCGGGCCTTCAGCCCTCTATCTTTGTTCTGAAAGCCAGCCTAGGCCTACGGCCTAGGCTGGTATAGAGCGGGCCTTTGGCCCTTGTTTTTGTGCAGCGAATTAGAGTAGTTCCCGTAATGGTGTATCCCGACGAGCAAAAGCAGATTCCTCCGCTTCGCTGCGGAATGACAAACAAATCGGTCTACAGCAATTCGGGAACTGCTCTAACGGCTCAGGACAATTCAACCACTACGAACTGATTCAACTGCGCGCTACCGCGTAACATCAGGTAATAAATGGAGCCCCTCCCGGATGGGGTATATTCTGCCGCCCAGATTTTCCGCGTAGATCTTCGGGTTACGGATGGGGTGGAGAGTAGGGTTCGGCGGTGAGGATGGTGCCGATGATGGCGCGCTCGTCATCGGAGAACTGGGCGCGAAGGGGCGGAGAATTCAGACTCTGCTGACGCTGCTCTGGGGACAGTTCACGGAGATCCAAGATGGCATGAAGTATGACGTGTCGGCGTGGTGCAGCAATGGCGGTCAACTGCTGCACCGCGATGCTCCATTGCTTTTGCTGCGGCGGAGTCAGGTGTTCCAGAGCTTCGTTGTGTTCGAGTATCCGCGCGCGCTGCTGCGGGTTCATGTTATTGAGCTGGATCAGATGCTCCCGATAGCGCTGCTGCGTCTGCGAGGGCAAATCGTGAAAACCTGGCTCCTTATCAAGCTGGTGCATCTGGTCGGGAAGCGAAAGATTGCTATGGTGCTCCATCCATTGCGCAAGATGCTCTTGATTCTGGGCGGATTTGCCCTCCCCCTTCGGAGCGGAGCGTACAGTGGGATTGTTTGCGCCTGCTCCTGCGGCAGATGCGGATGGCGACACAGGGGCAGAGACTGCGCGAGAGGGGGCTGGACTATTGACTTTGGGCGCGGGCGTGGGCGGTGCGGCAAAGGCCTCTCCGTTGCGGACAAACCCCGGAGAGACGACAGCCAACAGAGCGAATGTCGCGCCTAAATACAGCCGGATTGGAAGATGCAATCTCATAATGGATACTGCCTGTGCCACGCGAATGCTGCGGCGAATGGAGAATTTATCGCCCTAAGACGAAACTTGTCGCTTCTCAGACAAGTTTAGCCGAAAGATATTTCAGTACCGAGAAGTCTACTGCGGAAATCGACGATGAGGAAACTTTTTTGAGCCTCATTTGTTCTGCTTCTCAATTCAAACCTCCTCGGTTTCAGATTCCCTATTCTTGAAACCTTTCGATTTCAGCGGCTAACTTCGAGGCGGCGCGGCAGCGTCGGGCGCATCCTCCTGAAGAAGCTGATCCATCTGTTGCAGCGCCTGCTCGTTCTTGTCGAGTCGCTGAAGATCCTTGACCGTAGTGGAGGCCTGAACCGGCTGCGGCCGCAAGAAAGAGGAGATGCTAAAGCTGCCACCTCCGACGATCAGGACAAGAGCCAGAGCACTGCCAAGCGCGGGTCGGAGTTGACGCCCAGTATTGAGTTGTAGGCGAATCCTGAGCCGCTCGAACCATCCGGCGGCGGGAGCCGACTGTGCCTCGCGAAGGCGAACCGCCAGCTTCTGGTCGAAGTAGGGCGAGACCTCGGGAGCCTGCCAACTGTCGAGCAGAGCAAAAGTGGCCTCGTAGGAGGCAAGCTCCCGCGCGCACGAGTCGCAGTGCGCAATGTGCGCGTGTGCAGCTTCGTTTGCCGGTGCGGCAGGATCAAGCAACAGATCGGGGAGAGCATTCTGGCAGATATTACAATTCATCGTTTTGCGGTTCATCGGGTACCATCCCTTCCCTTGCCGACGCGTCTGGTTGAAGTCCTGCGCGACTTGCAAGTCGAATCGGCGACCAGTCGCCCATCCGTTCCATCGTCCAACGGGTTCATTTGTAGACCGATTCGCCCTGCGGACACTACGAACGATCCATGTTGCGTCAAAGTCTCCATCAAATAAACTCCTTCAAGCTTTCGCGCAGAGTCTGGTACGCGCGAAAGAGCAGGGATTTTGTGGCCGACTCGCTTAGCTTGAGTACGTCGCCGATCTGTCGATAGTCCATCCCCTCGAACTTGTGCATCAGGACGGCCATACGCTGGCGCTCTGGCAGTTCCAGTACGTGCTGTCGAATAGCGCTGAACCGCTCGCGACGCAGCAGGTCGACCTCGGCTCCGACCGTAGTGTCGGCAACATCGGGCGACATCCCGGTCTCCGAGTCGGTCTCGTCGAGGTAGACGGTCGAGGCGGTGCGCTCATGATGCGTGTCGCGCGCGTAGTTGACACCGAGGTTGGTGGCAATCCGGTAGAGCCAGGTGCTGAAGCGAGCCTCTGCGCGGTACGTCTCACGCGAGCGGTAGACGCGTAGAAAAACCTCCTGCGCCAGCTCCTCCGCAACGGCCTGATTGTGTACCATGCGGTACATAAAGTTGATGATCGGCTTGCGGTACTTCTGCAACAGGAAGTCGAAGCCGGACATGTTGCCAGCGCGCAACTCCAGCATGATGGCAGCATCATCGATCTCGGCAAAGTGCGCGGAGCTCTGTGCAACGGAGCCTTGCGGAACCGAAAATGGCCTTCCGAAGTCAGAATCGGTTCTCCCTTGTGGAAGGGGTCCCTCGATCAGCCCGGGATTGACGGCCAAGGTTGCCATATCTTTTGTAACCCCATTTTGGACGCCAGGTTGCGCGGAAGGCAGAAAATCTACCAATATTTCTTCTTCAGGCGGTCGCTCCGAGTCGCTGTGCCGGAGTGCGCAGGCGGGAGTACTCGAAGGTTCATCGGACGGGGGAAAGCGCCCAAGCGGATTTTGTAATGGGGCTGACATTTCGCCTTCTAATTGTACTGGTTGGACGGATTCCGCGGGCAACCGAATGGACCGCCAATGCCAGAGTTCCCTCTTCTCCCTACGGCCAGTATCTGAACGGGATGAGGCGTCGGCTGGCTTGCAGCGATGCGGCAGAAATAGACTTTGGTAGAACAGACAGACTAGTGCGACGGTCTCGGTCCGTGTATGCTGGAAGAGTACGGGGTGTTGCCGATTCCAAATCCGAAGCGGACGGGAATTAGGCGCTCAGCCGGGCGCATAACTCAGCGGTAGAGTGCCACCTTCACACGGTGGAAGTCGTAGGTTCGAATCCTGCTGTGCCCACCATAAAATAAACAACTTATCAGATATGCATCGCTCCGGTTGGTAGCATTTGGCAGCAAATGCCGCGCTACCGGCACGGTCTTGCGACCTACCTCGAAGTCCTCACCAACCAGACGATTCAGTTGGCCGACGAACGTGCCGCCGCCGCATTGGTCGCGCGCCGCATCGTCGCCAGCGTCCAGCTCCATCTAGCCCTCGGCGGCGGCTGGAACGCCACGCAGCTTCCCAGCAATTAGGACAGGTATTTTTTGCAGCGCAAACTCGGGAATCCTGATTGCTTTGTTGCCCCCCTCCCCCCCCCTCTCAGGGGTACTTTGGACGGAACTCGTTTTGAATCTGCTGATTGCAGGATTTAAATTCTGCAAAGTCGTCTAAGTAAAAGAGTTGCGCCCAAAGTCTTCATTCGGAATGACTTACTGGGTAAGAATCGACTGTTTTTGACGAATTGTATACATTGTTCGGGCAAAGTCTTCATTGCAAACGAGTTAGCTACAAAGTACTGTAAATAAACGAGTTGCGGATACGTCCGAAGATTCTGTTTCCTCCCAAAAGCAGGCACGAAAAAGCCCGACGCATAGGTCGGGCTTGCTCTGTCTCAATTTCTTACTACCTCTATTTTACAGGATCGAGTGTAACTAGTATGCCAACTATTATTGTTTATTTTTTCTTTTGTTTTCTTGGGTTTGAGTCGACTTTGGCGGTTCGAGGGGCTTGACACGCGATTTTTCGGGGGAATTCGAGGAAAAAATCTTTGGGAGTGGGAAGAAGTGGGAAGAGTCGTTGGTAGACCCACTCATCGCATAAAACAAAGACGCGATGAATGGGGCACGGATTCTCGGATTGGTTCAAAAGTGGATGAATGGGGCACCGCCCACCGATTGCACCGATCAAAAAATGACCACGGATTTCACGGATCAAAACGAACAAAGGCTCGGAATGGGAAGTGGTGGTAGACCCACTGTTTGTGGGAGAATCGAGATTTAAAAACTCAGGGTGGGCCACCCGCCACCGCCTGTTGTGCTACCGGCGCGGGCTTACCACCTACCTCGAAGTCTTCACCTACCAGACGATTCCGTTCGCTGCCGCCGCATTGGTCGCGCGCCGCATTGTCGCCAGCGCCCAGCTCCAGCTAGCTCTTGGCGGCGGCTGGAACGCCACCCAACTCCCCAGCAATTAGTGCATTCTCATAGGCTTAGTGTCACCAAAGCTGCTCATGCGAATATAGTTGTTATGCCAGCATAGCCATAGGCGTTACAATTCTCCATCGAGCAAGGAGCTAGCGTGGCGGACATTGATCTGAATCAGCAAGAAGCTGACAGTCTTATGGCGATGGAGAAACAACGGGTTAGCGACGATGAGTGGAATTTTCCCAAGCCTGGGGAGCGGTTATCAATCCCATTACTGTCTCTTGATCGACGAGAGAGTTTCGCACTCGATGTAACAAGGGTCTCCGTTAAACTAACCAAGGCTACATTCCAAAATCGAGCGAGACAAGCAATCGTACTATTGCGCCTCGATATTGACGGCTCGCCACACCGCAATCCAGATGGCGAGGAAATTCCGTGCCCACATCTGCATATTTACAAGGAGGGGTACGGAAGCAAGTGGGCTATTCCAGCTACAGATCTTGTAAGTAATAGTGATAGCTTATACTCGATTTTGACGTCGTTCATGGTTCGTTGCAACGTTACTCAACCACCGATTGTGCAGGGAGGTTTATTTTGATGACGATGGTCGGCGAGATTGAGAATTTGGTCGAAGACTATAGATCTTGGCTCAAACAGAAAACCGTCGTCCGAGACGTTGACGGTTCTTGGGTCGAAATCACAACTCCATATTTAGATAGGCATAATGATGCACTTCAAATTTATGCGAGACAGGCAAATGGCGGGTATCTTTTATCAGATGATAGCTATACCCTCCGCGATCTTGAAGCCTCTGGTTGTAGTCTAAGTTCAGCCAAGCGGCAAGGCCTTTTGAATATGACCCTAAAGGGATTTGGGGTCAAACTTCATGAGGAGGCACTGGAGATAAACGCGACCAAGGATTCGTTCCCGTTGCGTAAACACAATCTGATTCAGGCAATGCTTGCCGTAAATGATCTGTTCTACCTCGCAAAGCCAATGGTAGAAAGTCTCTTTTATGAAGACGTAACAGCTTGGCTGGACAGCGTAGAAGTTCGATATACGCCTAAGGCCAAATTCACTGGGACATCCGGATTCGATCATCTGTTTGATTTTGTAATACCCAAGTCGCGGCATGCCCCGGAGAGAGTAGTCCAAGCTATAAATCGGCCAGCAAAAAATACTGTAGAGCAGTTCATCTTCAGTTGGAACGACACTCGCGATGTGCGTTCACCCGAGGCACAAGCGTTCGCTATGCTGAATGACTCTGAGGAAAGTTTATCGCCAAGCGTCACTGATGCGCTGAGAAACTACGGAATTCGGCCAATTCCTTGGAGTGACAGATCCTCCTCGGTAGGGCAATTAGCAGCTTAGCAAATAATCCAATCGGATATAGAACCCCGCAGACTACAGCTCCGATAAAAGCCACTACTACGAGGATTCTTCGCTGCGCTCAGAATGACCACCGGAAATATTTGCTAATCGGAAAGAGGAGAAGGCATGGGGATTCGTTTGCGGTTTTGGGGGGCGGCGGGGACCGTCACCGGGTCGTCACACCACTTGGAGTGCGCGGGGCAGAATGTGTTGCTGGACTGCGGGCTGTTTCAAGGGCGCAGGCAGGACGCGGCCAACATCAACTCGCATCTGGCGTTCACGCCGGAGCAGTTGGCTGCGGGCGAACTGAACGCCGTCGTCGTCTCACATGCGCACATCGACCACACCGGCGACCTGCCGTTGCTGGCCAAGCAGGGCTATCGCGGGCCCATCTATGCCACGCCCGCCACCATCGACCTATGCGCTCCCATGCTGAAGGATAGTGCACACATTCAGGAGAGCGACGCCGAATTCATCAGCAAGCAGCGCGGTAGACGGCGCTCGATTGGCATCGATCCCGGCCCCGCGCCGGTGGCTCCGCTCTACTCGCAGGAGGACGCCGCGCAGGTGGCGCAGCAGATGCGTCCGCTGGACCTGCACAAGCCACAGTTGCTGGCCGGTTCGACCGCCGACGCGGGATTCAGTGTGACGCTGGCGAACGCGGGCCACATGCTGGGCTCGGCCTGCGTGCTGGTCGACGCGGTGGAGAAGGGACAGCACACGCGGCTGCTATTTTCCGGCGACGCGGGGCGCAAGAATCTGCCCATCACGCGCGACCCCGACGCCGCGCCCGTGGCCGACTACCTCATTATGGAGAGCACCTACGGCGACCGCCTGCACCAGCCCGCCGGGCCGATCAAGCAGAAGCTGGCGGCAATCGTGAAGCGAGCGACGGCGCGCGGCGGGCACATCATTGTGCCGGCGTTTGCGGTGGAACGAACGCAGCAGTTGGTGATGCTGCTGCACGAGATGATCGACGATAAACAGATTCCTGAGCTGCCGATCTTTGTCGATAGCCCGCTGGCCACCGCCGTCACCGAGGTCTTCCGCAAGCACACCGAGGAGTGGGACGAAGAGTCTAACGCCTTTGTCGCCAAGGGCGAGGACCCCTTCGGCTGGCGTCGCCTCACCTACACCCACACCGTGCAGGAGAGCAAGGCGCTCAACGATCTGCGCGTGCCGTACTTGGTGATGTCGGCGTCGGGAATGTGCGAGGCAGGGCGGATTCTGCACCATCTGAAGAATGGCATCGAGGACTCGCGCAACTTTATCCTCATCACCGGCTATCAGGCGCAGAACACGCTTGGGCGCAAGCTGGTGGATCGCCTGCCCGAGGTCAACATCTTCGGCGAACCTGTGCGCGTGCGCGCCGAGGTCGATTCGATCGACTCACTCAGCGGCCACGCCGACCAGAACGAACTGCTGGACTGGATGGCTCCGGTCGCGCCTGGGCTGAAGAAGGTCTTCCTCGTCCACGGCGAACCGGCGGCGCAGTTGGCGCTGAAGGCCAAGATCGAAGAGAGATATAAGCTGGAGGTCGTCATACCCAAACGCGGCGATCACTTCGAGGTGAGCTAGTGTCCTGAGTCAGAAGTTCGTTGAACTATAGGTCGGGCCTTCAGCCCTTTATCTTTGTGCGGAACGTAATCCTAGGCCTACGGCCTAGGCTGGTATAGAACGGGCCTTTGGCCCTTGGTTTTGTGCTGCGAATTGATGACTCAGGACACTAGAGCATTTTCATTATTGCTGTAATGTGGGCATCGTGCGATCCCACCCTTGCGGCAAAGACAAGTACGCCGCAAGGATGGGGCACCCACTGGTCAGGGCACTAGAGGCGTCCTTCGCGACGAGCGGCGTCATACAGTGACAGGCCGATGATCGTTTTACCGTCGTGGATCTTGCCGTCGGCGATCAGCTTCATCGCCTGCGAGAGCGGCATGCGCACGATCTCGATCTGCTCGTCAGCCTCTGGCGTCGCTATGCCAGCGCGGAGGTCGCGGGCGAGATAGATCTGCATCCACTCGCAGAGGAATCCCGGGCTGGGAAAGAAGCGCTGTAGCGACGTCCAGCGCCTGGCGCGGAAGCCGGTCTCTTCGATCAGCTCGCGTTTGGCGGCAGCTAGCGGAGCCTCGTTGGCATTGCGACTGCCCGCAGGCAGCTCCAGCAAGAACTGTCCAGCGGCGTGTCGATACTGCCGCTCCAGAATGATGTCGGGGTCGGCAGCGTTGGTCGACTCATCGACCGCAAGCATCACGACAGAGCCGTTGTGGCGAATGACGTCGCGCGAGTTTTTGTGCCCGCCGGGTTCGATGATCGTGTCGTTGAAGACGTTGAAGACCTTGCCCTGATAGACGAGCTTCGAGCGAAGCAGCTTCGCTTTGCCAGACTTGGTCGCGGCTGTCGCTGCTGATTTCTTCGCGGCGTGCTTTTTTGCTGTGTGCTTGGGGGCGGGTGCAGACTTGGATTTGCTTGCAGTGGTGGCCATGAATCTACGGTATCACCCTGCATCGCAGGTACAAACGCCGCATCCAATTAAAGGAACCTCTCGCGACACAGGGAGAGGTTCCTTCGATCCGCATTTCCCCATGCGCCGCGCCGAGTGCGAGCAAGCTAACATAGAAGCAGCCCCGCAGTTTACGCCGGGCAGTTTCCCCATGTCTAAGGAGTTTGATGAGCACCGAGTGTACGCCGATCACAACGCTGCCCCACACCACCCGCCTCTTTCGCGAGTATCTCGCGATGGGTGAGATTTCAGCAGTTCTGAGACCAGTCTCGCCGGTGCGCGCGTGGTACGGGGCCGATCCGCTGGGCAACGCATGGATGCAACCGCACTCCGCAAATCTCTCGCAGACTCACGTCACCGCCTTGGCCGACGCTCTCGCGTCGCAGAGCCGCAGCTTCGGCGCGGGACCTGCGACATTCGCCAACATCGACAAACTGCGCGCGGGCGCATGCGCCGTCGTTACAGGACAACAGGTCGGTCTCTTCGGCGGCCCGCTGCTGACGCTGCTGAAGGCGGCAACAGCCGTAGCACGGGCGCGGCAGGCGACGGTGGCGACTGGCGTCGAACACGTCCCCATCTTCTGGCTCGCAACGGAGGATCACGACCTCGCCGAGATCGATCAGGTCTCGCTGCTGTCGAAGAGCACGGTCGAAACGCTGCGCCTCAACGCTAGATCTCACGGTGCGCCGGTCGGCGACATTCCGCTCGGCGCGAGCATTGACGCACTGCTCGATCAGGCGAGCGAACTACTGCATCACGCGCCAGTCTGCGATCTACTACGCGAGTGTTACGCGCCGAACGATGGCCACGCCCCGACCTTTGGCAGCGCCTTTGCGCGACTGATGACGCGCCTCTTCGCCGAGCAAGGCCTCATTGTGATGGACGCCGCGACCCGCGAATTTCACACACTCGGTGCGCCAGCGCTGCGGCACGCCATCAAGCAAGCCGATGAACTGGAGGCCACGCTACTCGCACGCACCGCCGAACTCGAAGCCACAGGCTATCACTCGCAGGTACTGGTCAAACCGGGAGCCTCGCTGCTGTTTCTGGTCAGCGAGGTCGATGGTGTGCCACATCGCCAGCCTCTGCGCCGCGCAACCGACGGCGTGTGGAAGGTCGGCGCTGGAGCCTCGGCGAAATCTTTCACCACCGACGCGTTGCTTGCGATTCTCGACGCCGCGCCCGAACGACTCAGCCCCAACGCGCTGCTGCGCCCCGTCTTTCAAGATACGATTCTGCCGACGGCGGCCTACATCGGCGGACCAGCGGAGGTGGCGTACTTCGCGCAAAGCGCTGTGCTGTACCAGCGCATTCTGGGGCATATTACGCCCATCCTGCCGCGCTTGACGGCAACGCTCATCGAGCCCGCCATAGCGGAGTTGATGGATCGGCACGAGGTCACGCTGACCGACGCGATGCACTCGACCGACGAGCTAGCCCAGCGGTTGGGTGCGCGCGCCATGCCCATCGAAACCAAGCGCCACCTCGCCGATGCGGGCAATGCTCTCGACGAGGCGCTCACCGCCGCGCAGCAGTATCTCGGCAGATTGGACAAGAGTCTTGGCCGCTCGGCTGAGGTTTCCGCCTCGAAGATGCGCTATCAGATGAATCGTCTGCGACGCCTCGCCGCAACCTTCGAGCTGCAAAAAGAGACCTGTCTGCGCAAGCACGCCGAGGCCATCACGCTGCATCTCTTCCCCAACGCGCACCCGCAGGAGCGGTTGCTGGCGGGAGTCAGGTTCATCGCCGTGTGGGAGACGGCGCACGGCAGTGCCGCTGGGTTCATCGCGCGACTGGTCGAAGAGGCCGCCGACCAATCTCCTCACCATCTCGTCATCCGGCTCTGACTTTACGGCCACATCGCCCACAACTCGCAACTGTCTTAGAATGGTCGTTGACGAGGTGAACCACAATGGGCCTGAGCGATGAAGCGTTTGAGTTGAGTTGTCCCGATTGCGGTGCGATGTTGAAGATCGATCCGGTGACGCGCGCCGTCATCAGCCACACGCCCGCGCCACGCAAGCGAATGTTCGAGGACTTCGGCGATGCAGCGCGCGCGTTGCGGGAGTCCGATGCGCGCCGCGATTCCCTCTTCGCCCAGTCGGTCGACGCGCAGAAAAACAAGGACGATCTGATGGCCAAAAAATTCGCCGAAGCCGTAAAGAAGGCCAAGGAAACGCCGCTGACCGACCGCCCCCTGCGCGACTTCGACTTGGATTGAGAGCAAAGGCCTAACACCGATCTTCGCCGACAAGCACCGATCAGGACTACTCGTCCATGAGATGAGTCAGGTAATCGGCTGGCGAGAGTACGATGACGTCGCAGCGGATGGTCTTTGGGAAGTGCTTCAGATTTCCAGTTACAAGCCATGCTCCGGCGGCGTGTGCCAGAGAAAGAAACGAAGCGTCCTTCGGGTCAGGGCAGGTGCGCGGCCATGGCGTTGGCTCGGCCAGTTGCAGGCTCTCCTCGATCAGGAACTCCAGCCAAAGCGGAGGGAATCCGTAACACTGAAACTTTGTTCGCCGCACAACCTCGCGATACTCCGCAATGACGGACTGGCTGGTGACGACCTGCACCTGTCCCTCCAGCACCCAGTCCATCAGCAGCTTTGCGGGCGCGCCACCCGGCTTGATCCCAGCCGAGACGACGACGTTGGTGTCCAGAACGGCGAGTCTCATCCGGTCTTCCGAAGTCGTCGTGAGGCGCGAGTCTGTTGGATTTCTTCGTCAATCTCCCGGTCGCTGATGCGACCCGCCGACTCGGCCAAAATCCAACCTGCTCGAAGGCTGGCCTTGGCCATAGCCCGTCGCAGCTCACGATCTTCCTGAACAATATTGCCCAACACAGGAACCAGAAAGTATGCAGGTCCGTTCTGCCCTACCAACAGCGTAGTCTCCCCGGCGGGAACCTCCAGCAGAGCCTTTGAGCCGCGAGTGCGAAACTCACGCAGGGACACATGACGCATAAGACACCTCTGTAGAGACTGTAGCCGAAATGGCTACGGTAGACAACGCCCTCTTTGCCCAGCCGGTCGTAGCAAAGACTCACAGCTCATGCTTGGGATCTCTCTGACAACCACGCACAACGGTCATTCGCGGGTTACTTGTAGCGCGTCTTGTCCGCAAAGTGGTAGGCAACGCCGAAGGTGAGCAGTTGGGGCTTGAGACCACCGTTGGAGAAGCCGGACCAGCTTTGCACTTCGTACTCGGCGCGCACGCGCAGGCGGTCAGCGACCTTGAAGTCCGCGCCCACGCCCGCCGCGTAGAGCGTGTAACTGAGATTAGTAAGACCACCGGGGTAGTTGAAGTCGCCGCGCCCGATCATTGCCTTGGCATAGGGAACCACGCGACCGTAGGTGCGGAAATAGCGCGCGCCAACCTCGTAGGTCATCTGATAAGACTTGTCGTTGTCCGGAGTGTTGACCTTGTGGATCTCGGCCTCAACGCCCAGATGCGGGAGAAAATCGAAGTCGGCGTAGGCAGCCAATCCGGTAAAGGTCTTTGGGCTGTAGTCCGGCTTGGCGCGGGTGTAGCCGACGCCGATCTGTAGATCTCCGACGCGCGAAGCGGTGGGCATGGCCTGTGCATGGAGGGTCGGGCACACCCTCAGCAGCATCGGGCCTCCCCCCAACAGCAACGCCAGCGCCAACGCACGTCTTCCAATCACACGAGAACTCCAACGAGATCTTCTAGAAACGATAGGCTGCGCCAATGGTGATTACGGTCGGCGTAAGGCCTGTTGACCAATGCTGTGCCTCATAATCGAATGCTCGAACGACGATATGCCGCGTCACACGATAGTCCAGTCCGCCGCCAAATGCGTAGGCAGAGTAGCTCGATTTCTGTACGGCTTGACCAGAAAGACTTCCCATTCCAGCCGAGACTTTTCCATAGAGTGTGAATGGTCCCCGCGGTAGTAGGAATCGGGGACCAATGAGGTAAGAACTTTCGCCAACACCTGAGGGCGTATCAAGAGTGACGTCGTGAATAGCAAGTTCGACCCCGATGTGTTGTCTGAAGTCGTAGTCCACAAACGCAGAAATTCCATGGATAGAGCTCTTGGTATAGTCTGGCGCTGCGTCGGCGTATCCTGCTCCAACTTGCAGAGACGCCATTGATGTTGCGGTAGGCAACGCCTGAGCGCACATAACGGATGGGAGTGCGAGCATCGCCAGCAGCGCACTAATCCCCATCCATCTCGTCAAGTTCTTCAGCATCCCATCTCCTGGAGGAAGTTTAGAAAACATCTGCGTGGTCGAAGATGCTTCTGTGCAAAATCTCGGTCAAAAATTATCGGACTATATCTCTATCTCTGATAGTGAAATCCCCGTAACTGAATCTTTACGACCTCATGCCGGAAAGATTCAGTTACGGCGCGGGCGCAGCAGCGGGCGGCGCAGGCGTTGCTTGAGTTGCGGGCGTGGCTTGAGCCGCAGGCGCGGCATTGGCACCTGAGTCGGTGGCCGGAGCCGGAGCGGCAGCAGCATCGGGAGCGGCAGCCGGAGGCGCAGCCGGTGCGGCGGCTGGCTTGAAGTAGGTCAACCTCAGGTAGACCGGCTCAACCTCGAAGGGCATCTTGTCGCGGTCGCTGA
>Ga0182011_10003553_pt1 | contig 12771 bp, 14 predicted proteins | sample 711E1DmetaG_FD_120481 | JGI IMG/M metagenome (GOLD analysis project Ga0182011, IMG submission 120481) | Permafrost microbial communities from Stordalen Mire, Sweden - 711E1D metaG | ecosystem: Environmental > Terrestrial > Soil > Wetlands > Permafrost | place: Sweden: Stordalen | collected... | reverse complement strand
GCCGGGGATATGGTGCTGCTCTCCCCGATGTGCAGCAGCTTCGACATGTTCAAGGATTATAAAGAGAGGGGCAATATATTCAGGAAGATCGTGGAGTCGCTGTGAAAAAAGCCTTTATCATGATAACGACAATACTTTTGGTCTACAGTTTTATGAGAGAGTTGAACTTCATGAAGATACTTCTCGCGCTCGGAGGGCTCGCATCGGTCTATGCCATCTATCGCATTCCCGCACGCTCCATCGAAGCAATGAAGTATCCCTTCATCGTCCTGAACTTTCTCGTGACGATCCTCTTTTTCTTTTACCCTAAAATCCATATTGTATATCCTGCGCAGGTTGCCATTGCATTTCTCTCTTTTTACAGCGTGATCTTCTACCTCATGAGCATGGAAGATAAACAAAAAGAATTCTTTAAGGAAGTCACCGCCCTTTCGATCCTCTTCTTCTCCTCTTCCTTCAACCTCTTCATGACGGGCAACCTCCTTCTTATCGTCTCTTTTGCCCTGGCCCTCATGCTGTTTCTCTTCATCCTCGAGAGAACATCCATGATCCCTTTTATTGCAGGATACACCCTCATCGCGGGTATTATTATATACAGGCAAGGCGGGAATATTCTGGGAAACGGGCTGACCGGGCTCGGAAGCATTGAAAAATATATCCTTCTTTCCTCCTCTTTTGTCTTTCTCGTTGTGAGTTTTGTGATGTTCATGAAACAGAACACATTGACAAAAATGTTACCCTTCTTCGGTTTTTTATATATTGCCATGGATGTGTTCATGGTACTCGGCGTGAAACTATCTACAGGGCTTTTATACCAGCCCGCAATATTCCTTGTTCTCGTAAGCCCATTGATAGGTGTTATGCTGAAGACAGAAGGAGAGCGCGTATGAAATTAGCCATCTCTGCAGGCGGAACCGGCGGCCATATTTTTCCCGGCGTTGCCGTCGCAGAGGCCTTTACGGCACAGGATGCTAAAAACGAGGTCGTCTTTATCGGCACCACAGAGGGTCTTGAAGGCAAGATCATCCCTGCGGCAGGTTTCAGGCTCCTCTATGTAGAGGCGCACCAATTCCTGGGAAAATCGCCGGTCTATAAAGTGCTGACACTCATACGCCTTTTAAGGGGCATCTTCATGGCGGCGAGGATTTTAAGAAAAGAAAAACCTGATGCAATCCTGGGAATGGGCGGTTTCACTGCTGTCCCGATTATTATTGCAGGTGTTCTCCTGAGAATCCCCTGTTTTCTCCACGAACAGAATGTCCAGCCAGGACTCGCAAATAAATTTCTCTCAGAAATCACAAGAAAGACATTCATCAGTTTTGAAGAGACAAAGCAATATCTCTCAACAAAAAAGGTGCATCATACCGGCAATCCCCTTCGAAAAGGCCTCGTCAGGCATAACGCAAAAAAGAAAGAAGGGGCATTCGCTCTGTTTGTCTTCGGCGGAAGCAGGGGTGCGCGAAGCATCAATGACGCGGTGCTTATGCTTTTGCCTTATCTTGAAAGCCATAAAAACACAGTCATGTATCACCAGACAGGACCGGAAGATTTTGACCGCGTAAACGTTGTATATAAGAATACTCCCATCACGCATGAAGTTTTTCCCTTTACCAGTGAAATGGAGAAATATTACAGCCTCTCCGATATTGTTATATCGAGGGCAGGCGCCACGACGATTTTTGAACTGGCCTACTTCAAAAAGGCAGCCATCCTCATTCCCTATCCCTATTCTGCGGGAGGCCACCAGTGGAAAAACGCCTCTCACGTAGAAAATATCGGCGGGGCGCATGTAGTAGCCAACGAGGAAGCAACGGGGGAAAGGCTTTTTGAAATCATCACACATCTCATGAAGGAGCCTGAGCTTCTGAAAGAGATGGGGGAAAATATCGGGAAGATTTACGTTGATGATGCGGCCGAGCGTATTATCGGAGGGATTCAACATGGTCTTTCATAAAATAGAGAGGATCCACTTTGTGGGCATCGGCGGCATCGGCATGAGCGGTATCGCAGAGGTTCTTTTAAACCTCGGTTTCAAAATCACCGGTTCCGATGTGAGAAAAACGGATATTACCGAACGGCTCGAAGAGCTTGGAGCGCGTATATTCTATGGTCATAAAGAGGAAAACATCGCCGATTCCGATGTAGATGTAGCGGTCATCTCATCAGCGATAAGACAGGACAACCCTGAAGTGAAAAAGGCAAAAGAACTTTTCATCCCCGTCATCCAGAGGGCAGAGATGCTCGCCGAACTCATGAGGATGAAATATAGTATCGCTGTAGCCGGCGCCCACGGGAAGACGACGACGACATCACTTATTTCTTCCATCTTCGGCCACGCTGGCCTTGACCCTACATGCGTCATCGGCGGCAAGCTGAACAGCCTCGGAAGTAACGCAAAACTTGGGGACAGCAAATTCCTTGTCGCGGAAGCAGACGAGAGCGACGGCACCTTCTTGCTTCTCTTCCCCACTATTGCGGTTGCCACGAATATCGACATGGAACATCTCGATTTTTATAAGGACTTAAACGAGATCAAGGCTGCTTTCACCGCATTTCTCAACAAGGTACCCTTCTATGGGCTGGATATCATTTGTATAGACAACGCAAACCTTCAGAGTCTTATCCCCTTATTGAAGAGAAGATACATGACATACGGCCTTTCAAAACAGGCCGATCTCAGGGCAGAGAATATCGTTTACGAAGGCTTTGCCACAAAATTCAAGGTCGTCTACAAGGGCTATGAGCTTGGCGAAATCACGCTAATGCTACCCGGTGTCCACAATGTTGTCAATGCCCTTGCTGCATGCGGTGTCTGTATCGAGCTTGATATACCCTTTGCCACAATTAAAGAAGCGCTGAAAGATTTCTCCGGTATTCACAGACGGCTCGAGATCAAGTGGGATAAGGATATAAAGCTCATCGACGACTATGGTCACCACCCCACAGAGATCAGGGCAACGCTTGCAGCCATGCGGAAGATGTCAAAGAGCAGGATAGTCGTTGCCTTTCAGCCCCATAGATACTCGAGGACAAAGGCGCTCATGGATGAATTCATCACTTCATTCAATGAGGCGGATGTCCTCATTGTCACAGAGATTTACGCTGCCTCAGAAGATAAGATAGAAGGGATAACGGGGGCAAACCTTGCGGAAAAGATACGCGCGAGCGGTCATAAAAATGTATTCTTTGCTCCCACAAAAGAAGAAGCGGCAGAAAAGATTCTGGAGATTGCGAAAAAAGGCGATATCGTCGTCACCCTCGGCGCCGGTGACATATACAAAATAGACGAGAGATTGAAGAACGCATGGAGTGGAAAGGCATAAAAGGGACTGTGTTGAAAGACGTGCCGATGAAACGATATACCTCGATGAAGGTGGGCGGACAGGCGGCATACCTTGTCTACCCAATAGACGAAGCGGATATCGCAAAGACGCTTCGGTACGTAAAAGACAGGGATATCAAATACAGGTTCCTCGGAAATGGAACAAACGTGATTGTAAGCGATAGAGGGCTGAACGAAGTCCTTATCAGGATTACGAAGATGAAGCATGTACGCTATACGAAGACAAAAAGCGGTGCAGTTGCTGATGTATCGGGCGGGGTGTCGCTCCGAACTTTCGTTAAAGACAGTGCGGAGAAAGGGCTATCGGGAGTCGAAAAGCTCTACTGGATACCGGGTACAATCGGAGGCGGCATCAAAATGAATGCGGGAAGTTTCGGGCAATCCATTTCCGATACCCTGGAAGAGATATGTCTCATCGATGCCAGGGGAAACATGTCAACACTCGGGGGAAACCGGTTCCGGTTCGGGTACCGTACCTCCCCTGTGGGCACATCGGACTGTGTAGCCAGCGCTCGATTCGTCCTTAAAAACAGAAGCAAAACAGAGATACTGAAAGATATGGATTACGTTTACAAGGAACGGAAAAAGAGACATCCCATGGAATATCCTTCTGCCGGCTCAATTTTTAAAAGTGTAAACGGCGAACCTGCGTGGAAATTCATTGAAAAGGCGGGTCTTAAGGGACTTTCGATGGGAGGCGCTTGTGTCTCGGAAAAACATGCCAATTTCATTGTTAATCTCGGATCGGCAAAGGCACAGGATATAAAGAACCTTATAGGGAAGATTAAGAAAGAGGTTTACGAAAAGCTGGGGGTTACCCTGAGCGAAGAGGTGGAGCTCTGGGGGTTTAATGGATAAGAAAGCGCTGAAAAAGATGAAAATCGGGGTGCTTCTCGGGGGCAGATCTTCCGAGCGAGACATTTCCCTGAAAAGCGGAAAGGCGGTTTTGGGCAGCCTCATGAGAAGCGGCTACAACACAATTGCCGTCGATGCGTCAAAAAACATCGTTGAAAAACTGAAAAAGGAAAAGATTCAGGTTGCCTTCATCGTACTCCACGGGAGATGGGGCGAAGACGGGACCGTGCAGGGGCTCCTCGAAATGATGGGTGTCCCCTATACCGGCTCAGGGGTGATGGGCTCCTGCCTCGCCATGGATAAGGCCGTTATGAAGCTTATCTTTGCAGCCGCCGGCATTCCCACCCCGGTATACATGATTTCTCATGACGGAGAAGATATTCGATTCCCTGCGCCATTTGTCGTAAAACCGGCAAGCGAAGGTTCCACGATAGGCATATCAATCGTCCATAAAAAGAAAGATCAGGCTGCTGCCGTGAAGGAGGCCCTGAAATACGACAAGAAACTCATCGTCGAAGAGTTTATCAAGGGCCAGGAGATTACCGTCGGCGTCGTAAACGGCGTTCCCCTGCCTGTCATCGAAGTGAGGCCCCTCAAAGGGTTCTACGACTTCGAGGCAAAATATACAAAAGGCATGACCGATTATATTGTCCCCGCAGAGATAAGTAAATCGCTGGCGAAAAAGGCCCAAGACATCGCGATAAACGTATGCAGGACCTTCGATCTCGTAGGATGCGCGCGAATCGATATGCTCATCAAGGAAAATAGGCCACTCGTCATTGATGTTAATACCTCTCCAGGTATGACGGAAACGTCTCTTGTACCGAAGGCATGGGCGTACGCAGGAAGAACATTCGACGAGCTTGTTGAAGAAATTCTCTCGGAGGCTGCGCTAAAAACATGAAAAAGGTTCTCCACATGCTCTTTCTCATACCGATCTGTGTCCTCTCCATGCTTTCCATTATCTATCTTTTCTCGAAAAAGGAGCCCCTCTTTTTTCTCCAGAACGTAAAGATAAACGGGGTTAACCAACTCAACGACAAAGAAATCATGGGAAAAATATCCCCATTTTTGAAAGAAAGCCTCCTCGGGGTTGATGTGGTAAAAATGAAAGATGCTATCGCCTCTCATCCATTCGTGAAAGAGGTGAGGATAAAGAGGGTCTACCCTTTTTCCATCGTGATTGATGTGAAGGAAAAAACCCCTTCAGCACTCTGGGTTAATCATGAGGGCGACATTTACGCCCTTGACGAATACGGTGATCCCTATCGAAAGCTTCCGAAAGGAGATATCAAGGGACTCTACATCGTCAATGCCAGGGAACAATCTGACGCAAAGAGTCTTTTCAACGAAATCAACGGATGGGTCGCAGAAGGGATTCTCAAGAGAGAGAAGATTTCTGAAGTTGTCTATCGTGAAGGCGGTGTCACAATATTCGGCTACGAAGACCCTGTGGAAATTATTCTTGGAAAAGAAGAACAGAAGGAAAGGTTGAAACGGGCAATCACCGTTCTCGAAGACGCAAAAAAGAGAGGACTTCTCATAAAATGCATCGACGCGCGATTTGAAAAAGGCGCCATAATCCAGGAAAGGAAGGGGTAAGATGGTAAAAGACGATGAACTGCTCGTTGGGCTCGATATCGGAACAACAAAGATATGTGTCGTAGTGGGGAGGGTTCACGAAGGGAAAGTCAACATCGTCGGTATCGGTTCGCACCCTTCCACGGGCTTAAGAAAAGGCGTTGTGGTCAATATGGACAGCACGGTTACTTCCATCAAGAAGGCCGTTGAAGAAGCGGAGCTCATGGCCGGTATCAAGATAGATTCATGTCTTGCCGGTATCGGTGGGGCGCACATCAAGAGCTTCAATAGCAATGGCGTTGTAGCCATTAAAGACAAAGAGGTAAAACATGATGATATTGAACGGGCCGTTGATGCCGCAAAGGCGGTTGCCATTCCTGCCGACAGAGAGCTTATTCATGTGATCCCCCAGGAATTCATCGTTGATGACCAGGACGGAATCAAAGATCCTGTGGGCATAACTGGTGTCAGGCTCGAAGTAAAGGTGCACATTGTAACGGGCAGTATTTCCTCTGCGCAGAACATCATCAAGTGCTGTAAGCTTGCAGGACTCTCCGTCGATGATATTATTCTCGGGCAGCTTGCCTCAGCTGAGGCGACACTTACATCGGAAGAAAAGGAGATCGGTGTCGCTCTCGTCGATATCGGCGGTGGGACAAGCGATATTGCCGTATTGTCCAATGGGAGCATCAAGTATACTGCCGTGCTGCCTTTCGGCGGCAACAGTATCACCAATGATATCGCAATCGGGCTTCGAACCCCTATCGATGACGCCGAAAAGATCAAGAAAAAATACGGGTGCGCATTTTCAAACATGGTAGGCGCCAACGAAACCATCGAAGTGCCGAGCGTTGGAGGGAGGAAACCGAGGACACTCCAGCGAAAAACCCTTGCAGATATTATCGAACCGAGGGTTGAAGAGATTTCCTCGCTCATTTACGAAGAGATTAAAAAATCAGGCCTGGAAAGACTTCTCGCATCCGGGGTTGTCATTACAGGCGGATGCGCAAACCTTGAAGGTATCCCGGAGCTGGCTGAAAGCATCTTCAATCTTCCGGCGCGAAGGGGTAGCCCCATAGGTGTGGGAGGTCTCGTGGATGTCGTCAATAACCCATCATATGCAACGGGGGTGGGGCTTCTCATTTATGGTTTTAAAAATGCAAGGGGTAGACGGAATGGATTTGATATAGGAAGGTCCATGAAACGATTGTTCGGCGGTCAAAAATTGCTCAATAACATGAACAAATGGTTTAAAGAAATTTTTTAGGAGGTGCGGGGTGAGCGCAATGTTTTATATGGAGGAGACAAACGGATTTTCAGCAAAACTCATTGTTGTAGGAGTAGGGGGCGGTGGTTGCAACGCGCTTAACAATATGGTGGACGCAGATATTCAGGGCGTTGAATTCATCGCTGTCAATACGGACATAAAATCATTGAGCGCCTGCAGGGCGCCTGTTAAAATCCAGATCGGCACAAAGCTTACAGAGGGTCTCGGCGCAGGGGCAAACCCCGAAGTAGGGAAAAAGGCAGCCCTTGAAGATGTCGACAGGATTAAGGACCACCTGAAAGGGGCGCATATGGTCTTTATCACCTGTGGTCTCGGGGGTGGGACAGGGACCGGAGCCTCCCCGGTCATTGCCGAAATCTCAAAGGAAGTAGGCGCACTCACGGTAGCGATAACTACAAAACCATTCGCCTTTGAAGGAAAAGACAGGATGGTCCAGGCAGAGAATGGGGTTGTCCAACTCAAATCCCGCGTTGATTCTCTTATTACTATACCCAACCAGAGGCTTCTCTCAATAGGCGGTCGTCATATGACAATTATGGAGGCCTTTTTAAAGGCAGACGAAGTGCTCCTCAATGCAGTCCGGAGTATTTCAGATCTCATCGTGGGCTCAGGCCACATTGTCGTCGATTTTGCCGATGTGAAAACGATCATGTGCGAGAGAGGCATGGCAATTATGGGCATCGGCGAAGCAGCCGGAGAAAACAGGGCGCGGGAAGCGGCCCAGAAGGCCATATCAAGCCCGCTCCTCGAAGACATATCGATCCATGGGGCACGGGGAGTGCTCATCAACGTTACCGGCAATGTTGACATGACCCTTAACGAAGTCAGCGAAGCCTCCACCCTCATTCAGGAACAGGCCCATGAGGATGCGAAGATCATCTGGGGGCTCGTGTACGACCACAGCATGGAAGACGCAATCAGGATTACCGTTATTGCCACGGGTTTCGAAGAGCCGGTACAAGTTGACGAAGAGAGGACCGATTCATATGAGCACGGAAGGCTCTTTGACGAGGGGAATATCCCCTCCTTCATGAAGAAAAAGGTAGCAATCGACTACAAGGTAGACTACAAGGAGATAAAAACAAAGAGCGACAATACCGATATCGATGACGACAGATATGATATCCCGACCTTTTTGCGCAAGCAGGCGGATTAAATAAAAGCGGGCTATAGGCTACGGGTTAACGGGGGGCAACCCCCAGGTCCGTGTTGTTAAGAGATTTCATTTTGCCTGTCTTTTGCTTGAAATTATTGTAATTTCAGGGCATTTCGTATAGAATATTGCACCATGAGCAAGGTACTCATTATCGATGACGAGAAAGACATTCTCGATACCCTTTCGTCTATCCTCGAAGATGAAGGCTTCTCAGTATCCAAGGCAGCTGACGGAAAAGAAGGGCTTGCCCTCTTTGAGAGAGAAAAACCGGACATTGTCCTTCTCGATGTATGGATGCCGGAGCTCGACGGCATTCAGGTCCTGAAAAAGATCAAGAAGAAGAACAAGGATGCCGTCGTTATTGTCATTTCAGGGCATGGAACCATATCCACTGCAGTGGAAGCCGTTAAAGTGGGCGCCTATGATTTCCTTGAAAAACCGCTCTCAATTGATAAGGTCCTTGAAGTTATATCGAGAGGACTAGGTACTGAATACGAGCATAAAGGGAAAATAAAAGACTTCAAGCTTGAAAGCTCAAAAGGGTTCAAGCAGTTCAAGCAGAAAACGATAGGAAAAAGCATTGTTGTTTACGGAATCGGCCTCTTCTCGGGTGTCAAAACGGGCATGATCCTCCTTCCCATGCCGGAAAACACGGGTATCGTATTTGAACATATACCCGATGGTGAACGGATACCGGCCTACATCGATTACGCGTTTTCCGTGGGAAACGCCTCGTCGGTAAAAGGAAAGAACTGCATGGTTCGGACCATCGAGCACCTCCTCTCAACCTGTCACATGTACGGCATTACCAATTTGCTTATCAAGGTCAGCGAAGAAATACCCATTTTCGACGGCTCTGCTATCGAGATGTGCAGCAAAATCGATGAAGCCGGGATAGTCGAACAAAAAGAGGGGATAGAACCGCTCAAGGTCACAGAAAAGGTGGAGCTTCTTAATCTGACGAACGACAAGCTTTTATCCGTAGAGCCCTCGGAGACCTTCGAAATTGACTATGTACTGGAGCAGGCGCAGCCCATAGGCCGGCAAACATATTGTTTTTCCGCAGATAAAGAGCGCTTCGTGGCCGACATAGCCCCGGCAAGGACATTCGGATTTCTCAAGGATTTTGAACAGCTTGCGAAGAGGGGCCTTGGTTCAGGCGCCAGGGTTAATAACAGTATTCTCCTCAACAACGATGGGGTCGTTAACACGAAACTGCGGTTTCCGGACGAATTCGTACGCCACAAGATACTTGACCTCATCGGAGACACGTATCTTCTCAATCGGCCGATTCTCGGCAAAATTACAGCCCGACAGACGGGGCATCTCGAAAACATTGCGCTGGTTAAGGAGTTGAAGCAGCGCTTCCTATAACGCACGCAGGGACCGAGGCGCCTTTTGCGCCTTGCTTTGTGAACCACAGCCTTTGGCCGTGTTTCCAGGAAATGAATGAAGCGCTATTACACATGCCTGTCGCTGCGAGGTTCGCGACATCCTCGATGTACGCTCTGGTACACCTCCGTGTGGCTCACCCTTGTCTTCGCGCCATGCATCAAAACTCGCCTCGGCCCAAGAATGTATTCGGTCTATTTGCGAATATGGCTTGGCATCAGCCGATCCACGATCTCATCACCTAAACTGACGTTTTGTAAATATTCTTTGTCCCTTTCCCAAATGTAAGTATTTGGAAAGATCTCTTTTATGCAATATTTTGTATTTTGGGTAACGACCAGCAGAAGTATGTGGATGTCTTAAGTTTGAAAATGAATCGCAATTGCAGGAGAATTAGGTAATACTTGTCTTAGTATCGAGGTGTTATGGAAATAGCAAAAGGAATTGATGCCAAAAAGTACCTTGAGCTTGATAGCGGTGATGAAAGCGCTTGGCAGAATGCAATTTCCTTTCTTGAGAAAAGATTACAAGAACGCTATATTGATCCTGTCGGAGTACTTATTCGATTTGAGGAACATCTTCTCGCGAAGGAAAAAAATTTGGGTTTTGCTGTCCTTGCAATTGATTGTATGCTGCTTGAAACTCTTCAGTCATTTTATGAAGGATTAACTGATACGAAAAACGAAGGATTGGTGGGATACTCCATAGACCGAGATAATGAGGGATTCAAAGGTCTATTCTATGGGGCGGCTTGTCACAAAAGCAGATGATGGTCTCATAATTAATAGAAGTCTGTTCCACGAAAATATGGCGAAGGAACTTGAACTATACATTAATCTACTTAGAACTCCGGATACCTCAGAGTGTGAAAGGAAACTGTTCCGTAAGAAAATGGATTTTGTTTGCAGGGAATAATGGCAGCTCCATTGTTGTTTTATTGTTGCTGATGGATTCGTAGAGATACACCTACCTACGAAGCATTCAAGCCAAATGATAATAAAAATTAAGGATTTGCGAGGGAAAGTGTTACCCATGAACCCAGAATAATTTGTTACCTATGTCCCCGTTCGGTCAGCTAATCGCTTTTAAGGCTATACCTTGTCAGCAAATGCAGCAAGTTCTGTCGCCATCCTTTTCAGAGAGTCAGTCATGTCAATATACAGGTATGAAGCCTTGGGCATGCACACACCGGTAATTAATCGGTTCTGATGGATAGTGTCAAAATCGTCTATCATCTTCCTGACTTTTTCCATATCAGCTTGTATCTGTGTCTTAAGCAAAGGATTCTTGGTCATACAATAATCCTTTACATCGGTGAATTCTGCTCCGACAGCCACCATGAGCTGCCTTATTTCATCAAGGGCTTTCTGAGCAAAGAGTACATTGGCTTCAACTTTTGCTTCCATCTTGTCGACAAGGTTATCGAGAGCCAATGCAACGCGCTGGAAGTGAGGGAGCGCAATCACAAACTTTTTTTCCGCCTCATTTTTATCTTTGTCTTCGACGAGTTTCTGTATCCCGGGGAGCCGTTTTTTCAAGGATTCCCTGAATGTTAATTTGCTCTCCTTGAGGAGGTTAATTTTCTGGCCTACAAAACCTCTATATATGTTGTGTAAGATTGGCACTGTTTCTTCAAAAAGTTGACTAACCCTATCAGCGATCTCTCGTTCCTCCATGTGTTTTCCTCCTAAACAAAATTATTTAATTGCCTTCCTTTTTATATAGCACAAGAATGATCTTTTGTCAGCGATATACCGGAAGTCGATAAATGTTCAAAAGTTCGGTATTTTCAGGGTGAGAAAAATATAGATAACACCGATTACCACCTGTAATGTGCCAGTTCCAAAAAGGCAATAATAGCTCGACTTCAGGGAGGCATCCTGGGGTCGCTTGTGTACCTGCTATGTAGATTATCAACCTTAAAATCTCTTACTGTTAAATCATCTCTCCTCCTTTCTTCATATATGATGAGTAATAACTATATCCCCAGCCTGCTATTCGTGGTCGGTCCTCGTGGGAACCGCCAACATGATGCTTATCCGGTTTAGCTGAATTGCCGCAATCTACAAAACGTAATCCTCACTCGGTTACAAGGTGAAGGTCCACGGTCAACTCGAAAACATAAGGGATTCTTCTTTTCATCGGTTTTCCCTGCCCAAAAGGTTTTTATTGTTCAAGCCGCCATTCGGTACGGCGTGTTGTCGAGAAGCATACGCCTGATCATTATGAGGAATTTTCTCGCGATTGCTATGGTAGCCCTTTTCCCTCCTCTTGCACTTTTGAGCTTGAGGTATTTCAATCGGATGACAGGATCTTTCGTGATGAGCACCCAGGTGTTCTCCACGAGATCTGTCCGTACCCGCTTGTTGCCGCACCTCGTGATCCTAGCCTTGACGTGTCTTCTCCTCTGTCGAGTATTCGGAAGGGGTGAGCCCGATGTACGAGGCAAGTTCTTCGGCACTTTTGAATCTCGACATGTCCTGCAGTTCCACCAGTATCTCTATGGCAGTGAGTCTTCCTATTCCCGGAGCAGTGCAAAGAAGCGTAATCTTGTCGCGGTATTTTTTGTCACGGCACAAGAGGGCGACCTTCCTGTTGATCCGGGCAATCTGTCGGGTAAGGTACTCATAGAGATCGATCAAGAGATCAAAAGATTCCTTGAGGTAATCTGTATCAAACCTGAGCGCCTTGAGCAACTCAATATACTTGAGGCTTCAACGTCTGGTTAGCGAAATCGTTGGTACTATGCCATAGAAAGGACCAGCCTCATATGCGACTTTCATCTGTGAACCTTGGTAACGATCCAGTAATTTCTTCAGCGATAGGTATTGGCCTGGGATGCGGCCATTGAAGATCTCTTCTCCCTCCGCCCGTACGGTGACCTGCCAGCTTTCTTTGTGCACGTCAATTCCCATGTAGACTTCCTTACCGATCACCGACCCACTCTCTTTCTTTCTCAATATTCTCATTATGAACCTCCTTTTTTCGAAGAGTGTATCAATACCCTTCGGAGGGGGTGCAATTTATCATAGTATCTACAAAGATTGCCTTGCGCTGTAGTAAACCAGATGATGATTACCGAAAAAAGATTCGGTTACACATTATTTTCTAAAGTTTTCGGTTGTTGTGTCGATAAATATTGAAATGGGATAGGTC
>Ga0182011_10003550_pt1 | contig 12778 bp, 13 predicted proteins | sample 711E1DmetaG_FD_120481 | JGI IMG/M metagenome (GOLD analysis project Ga0182011, IMG submission 120481) | Permafrost microbial communities from Stordalen Mire, Sweden - 711E1D metaG | ecosystem: Environmental > Terrestrial > Soil > Wetlands > Permafrost | place: Sweden: Stordalen | collected... | reverse complement strand
GTGCTGGTGATGTCCCCGGCATCATAGTTGATGAGTTCAGGATCTTCCCCCGGTCCACGCAGGAGATGCTTGAAGCGGCGCATGGGCTACCGTCCCATGCCGGGGGCAGCGCCAACAGAACCCATCGTCCGGCCGTACTGGTTCTCCGCCTGCTTGTTCTTTGTCTCGTAGTCATACCACTGCTGGCTTCCCTTGGGATAGGGATTGATGTTCGTGGTGAGCATACCCGGTCTGGTCATAGGGCCACCCAGGGGATTCGACTCGCTGGCGTAAGCCGCTGCACCAGAGCCAGCGCCGCCGCTCCCGCTGTACGGTGTCATGGACACCCCGGCAGGTGGGGCAAGCGGAGTGGCCGCCCCCATCGCCGGCCTACCGGTGAGCATTTCGGTAGGAGACGACTGGTTTGGTCCCAGACCGGATTTCATGCGCGCGGCTTCGTCCGGGTTCATGTAGGCCGCTGCGTCTGTGTAATCCCCGACCCCCCGCAGCGATGATGCCTTGGTGGCTGCACTCATGGCCTTATCATACTGCGGGTCATACCCCGGAGGAGGATTCTGTGCCGGGGAGCCAGAACCACCGGAAGGGAACTGCATATTGCCGGGCCCAGCACCCTTCCCAGCGGTCGGAGAATATCCCTCCCCACCGTAGATGACGGCCGGCTGGCTGGTCGTTATTGCCGGGCTTGCCCCAGGATATCCCCCCCCGTTCAGGAACGGTGCAAATTGCCTCAGGAGATCGTTGCTGTTCTCCTGATTGAACTTGCCAAACGCGGCAGCGTATGGTGTGCCACGAGAGGCGCCGGCCCCGCCGATGCGGTTATACGATGAGTTGAGGGCGGCATCGTTTGACCAGAGCGAGTTCTGATAGGACGGGAAGCTGTCTACTAGCCCGCCCGGGTACGGGTTGTATGCCATGATTGCTCCTACGGGAGTTCCCCGTTGACATCGAATGCGATGCGCTGGAATCCCCACACGCGGCACTTGACGCCATTAGGTGGGCCATTCAGCGTGATTCTGAATCGCGGGACGCGGTCGACCGTCAGGTTGAGTGCGCACCTCACCGTCTGTCTGCCGCTCGTCAGAATGTAGGTGTCCGGCCCATCGCTCATGGTGCCATCGAATGCGTTGGTTGCGGCCAGGACCAGGCTTGTCCCGCTCGTTACGGTTGCGGTCTGAGAAAGTTGAACGGCCGAGTCGCTGACATAGATGACGTAGTACGTGGAGTGGTCAACAAGTCCAGAGATCGGGGAGCCACCGTGGGCGTTGTACACGACCTGCTGTCCGTTGGTAAAACCATGCGGGGCCGGGAATGTGATCGTGCTCGAACCGAGATCAATGTAGCCCTGGAGCACAACGATCTCGAACCCGTTGTAGATGCCGAGGCTCTGAATGTCATTACCGGTTGAGCCGAGCGTGATTGGACCATCCGGCACGGCCGAGTACGAATCCGGCGAGCCCTCAATCTCGAAGTCGATGTCCGCATAGAATACCTGGGTCCTGTTGGCGGGTTCGGTAAGTTTGATCCCGCCAGTTTCAATGCGGGGAAGTGCCGCATCGGCCCCGATGTTTGTTGCGTCAGGCAAGAACTGAAATGCCCCGGCTCCGGCCGACTGCCCGTACATACTGACAGACCCAACGCTAACCATTGCCAGGCCAGCACTCTTAACCGTGCTATCGAGATACCTGACGTTGAACACGAGCCGGTGGAGGTCGCTGTCGAACTGCATCCAATTCTCTGCGTTCGTGAGGGTGTCTGGCCAGGTGAACCCCAGCGCCTTGACTTCTGGGATCATCTTGATATTGATTGGCCCCTCAATCTCAATGACATAGCTTCCGTCTGTCCTGAACATCCTCCCGCCGCGATCTACAAAGTAGATCCAGCCTCCGACGTTTATGGGCCACCCGCACGTCACATATCCCGCCGCGCGCCTATAGTAGTCGAATGGGATGTTCCAGTCCCCGGTGAAAGAGAGGTGCCCAACCCCGTTGTCGTCAAAGATTGCAGCCGTCATCCCGGCGACGACCGCATATCTGAGAGTGGTTACTCCAGCAAGCCCCTCAGAGCCAGCCCCGGTATAGTAGGAGTTGTCTAGGTAGACAACTGAGCCCCCAAATCCGGCGGGATAGAGAGAGGTTTCCACGTACCACGAAACCGCCCACTGTTCCGGCTGGCCGTTCGCTCCCCCAGACGAATACGTAGCCGAAAGGAGATTACCGGTTCCTGGGTAGTACATTGGCGGTGAGTAGGGAAGTGGGCCTGGCGCGTCCCACACAATAACGTCTGGGCCGTATATCTGTGGAGGAATCGTACCGCGCCCATTGGAACCCCCGCCATTCACGGCGAAGTTGGGGCCAACCCCAATGAGATACGAGCCCATCTGAAACCAGTCCGCACAGTTGGCACTTGCAGAACCCGCCGGGTGAAATGTCACAGTCGAAACCGCCGGGCTGGCTCCGTGAAGTGTGGTGCCCCCGTCGTCAATCCCCCACGAATACGAGGGCCAGGGCCAGGACGGGACCGGGTCGTGCTCTCCGGTGTACATCGTCAGCCGGACAAATTCTTCCCCTGGCTTCAGGTCATTCGGGTGCTTGACGTTGTTTTGAGTGGCACCCACGAACGGGATGGCGGGAGAGTATTGCATTAGTGTGGTGCGGTCCCAATGTTGATCTTGTCTGAAAGCGGTCTCTCAACCGGGCGCAGGACTCCAAGCTGTAGGAGTGACTGCACGAGATCGTTATGCATCTGAATGAGCGCAACAGACTTGTCTCCTAGATCTCCCGTGAACCCAATGAGCGGCCTCGGCACGGCCTCGTCTGGATTACTCATGAGGGGAACTCTCCCGTACATTGTTTTCCCACCCACGTCCACCTTGAAAAACAATTCCTGTGAAGGGATACGGGGGGCATACGCAACATTGTCAAGCAGCGTACTCGCGGCCGTAAATTGAAAGTTGTTGTACCCCCTGATGCACATGGAGACACCCGGGGTTGTGGACTGGGACCCGGTCGGATCGGTCTGCGGAAGCTCCTGACTTATTGTTCCCGATGCGTCCGTGCTTGGGGCCGGGGTTGGAGCCGGGCTGACAGAGTTCGGGCCAGCAATGACCCGACAGACAAGAGGAGTCCCCATCTGGGGAAGGTTCTTGTCTAGCTTAATGATCGTCCTGCCGGAGCCGTCTGCAATCTCATTACGAAATGGGATCGCCTGGACGAGATCCTGTACGACACTCTTGAGATGTTCAACCGTCTCGCAGTTCCCAAGCCTGGAAAGGAACGCACTTCTGCCGGGATGGCTATGAACGCTACGTGTACTCGCCATTACGCAGACCTCGCATTCGATGAACGGTCCCCGACAGAACCCGCTGCATTCAGTGTCCGCATGACCTTCGTGCCGTAGGTGTCCTTCCCAACCGCCCGCTGGAGCCGATTGGTTGCGATCTTGAACCAGGCGTCACCGTCAGCATAGTTACGAAGTTCATTCGCAACCCTGGCATTGAGGAAGCCCTGAAGGGCGTCATCGAACATCTCGTGCAGGACGGTATTGACAGTTGGTCCTAGCGCGGGGGGCCGGAAGTTCCTGAGCAGCAATAGGTCCGTATCAATGGCCGGAGGATTGAACACCCGCAAAAACACGTTGCTCCCGTCGCCAACGATATACCAGTACTCGATCGATCCGGGCTGTGCCGTTGGAAGGTTTCCCCCTAATTGGGCCACGTTGAGAGAGTCGGCGGGGCGGACGACATAGCTATCCTCGACCCGGATGACATCGTTAATCCTGAGGTAGTTTACCATATCTATGGGAAACATAACGGTCCCGGCCGGAACCGTGGCCTGAAGCTCGTCCGTAAGCTCTGGAACGGCAACGGAGGCACAGATATCCACAAGATACGAGTTGTTGAGAAATCCCAGGAGAACGGACGGGCCCCAAATCGTGGACGATGACGGCAAGCCGAAGAGCCGCTGGGGCTCGGCAATAAAGTCAGTGGCGGTTCGTGCTCCCACGTCACCCTCCCTTGGAACCTGTAAGCGGAATCGGGGGTTCTACCTCACGCCGGGCCGGACCGTGAGCCCTGGGCTCGGTCGGATCGGCACAGTTCGGGCACACGACGACTGCTGTGCGTGGCCCGAGGCCCGCGGGCGTGAAGGTGGACGGGTCATAGATGACCGCCTTGCCGGCGGTCCTGATGTGCCCCTCTGGGTATGTCAGGTTGCGGTCAATCTGGGCATTGTCAGCCCACCACCGCTGGTCGGCGGCGGCATAGATGTATGCTGCAATGTAGAACGATGAGGCTGGAACCCCGGTGGCGTTGAGGTCATCTGCCGTGACCGAGAACCAGCAGCGCTGGCTGCCCAGGAAAGAGATCGTCTGGAATATCTGAGCGTGCCCAGGATCGGCAACCGGGTACGACGGACTCCATATCCCGAGGTCAACCGTGAGGGCCTGGGCATCCTGCTCGTATGCACCAACAGCAAACCAGAAACAGATGCGATCCCATGTGCTGGCGTCGATATCGTTGCCAACCCCATGAGAGAAGTACCATCCTGGCCCCAGCCACGTCTGCGACCCATTGATGATGGTTGGGGCGTTCGTAGCCATGTCGAGGAACACGCGGTAATCCCCACTGCTCCCCATGCTGATTGCACCGCAGTCGGACGCACTCGAGCCCCAGTAGGCAGAGTTGTAGTTCGAGTAGTCAAGGTAGTTAGCATGGCCCCACGGCAGCCCCGAGTCGTGCGGCATGCGCCGCATTTCGTCCCGGTGATACCAGAGCCTGCACACATCGCACTGGGCAAGTGTGCGCCCGCGCGGACCCTTGCTCATGGGCTACCCGAGCACCCGCGTCATGATGAAGTCTGCGTAGGTGAGATCGGCCGTGGAGACCACGATGTTGTAGCGAATCGAGCAGATCGGGATCTTGATGTCCGCGGGCATGACGAACTCCGTCCAGCCCCCAGCCGTCGCGCTGCCATCCCACACAGTCGTAAATGTTGCATTGATGACGGCATTGAGGTAGTTGTTGTCCGGGTTATACGTGCGGATACCTGCCGCCTCAGCGCTGAGGAATGCAGTATTTGCCGATGGGACCGCCTTGGACGACTTGAACGGGCTGTAGTCCAGGCTGATCGCCAGACTGGGAGATCCCGCAGACTGCATGCGGAACCAGAACCCCAGCATGTTCGACAGTGGGAACGCCTGTCCCGACGATACGTCCACCCACGAACCCGTGTAGGCCGTCCCCGAGGCCGGGAACGGCTGACGCGAGAACAGGGCGGTATGGTTGACCATGTGCGACATTGAACCTCCAAGAAGATGGAGGGAGGCGCTGAGCGCCCCCCTCCTTTCTGGTCACTAGGTACGAGCGACGAGGCCCGACTCCTGATAGTTGTTCGTCATAAGCATCGTGGTCGGGACAAGCGAGTTGGCCGCTGCACCAAAGGTCTTGCCGGTGCAGCCAAACGTGTTGCTCGTGAGAAGCCCAACAGACCCGGTGAGCGACAGGGGCATCAGGTTCGGGCCGCTGCCAATTGCCGGCCAGCACGGGAAGTCGTTGTCGCGGATGATGAGCCCGTTGATACCGGAGCCAGCCGTCTTGATGTTTACGTCAACGCTGGCGGCCGGACCGGAGAACACGTTGCCCTCGATGACAACGTCCTGCGGGACCGTGAGGCTGGTACCGACGAGAACGATGTCAGCCAGGTTCTTGTAGAAGCGGTTGTTACGGATGAGGATCTGCCAGCCGCCGCCCTGCGAACCCCAGTAGATTGCTCCACCAAGGCTGCCATTAGTGGCGTGGCATGCGTTGTTCTTGAAGTGGCAGTTCTCGATCATCAGGCCAAAAGCGGAATAGGTCGTGCCGCCGTCGTCGAGGATCTTGACCCCACCACCGGTCGAACCGTTGTTGTTAATGCCGAGGCCGGCAAGGTACACCCCAGGGGCCTCAACAGTGATCTGAGCCACGGCCCCAGACCCAATCTGGAACTGCGGCAGTCCACCCTGAGTGCGTCCACGCTGGGCGCCGATGATCGAAATGCTTGGCGTCTTGATCGTGATCGCATCAGTGTAGTTGCCGGGATCGGTGTCGGTCTGTGCCATTTTCTTGGCAAGCACAAAGACGGTGTCATACTCGGCCGCCATCTTGAGTGCCTGGGTAACAGTTGCGAACGGAGCCGTGAGGCTCCGTCCGGTATTGCTGTCAGACCCGATCCCAGTAGACCCGTCAACGAACCAGGCCCGCCCGTTCTTGCGGGGCATCGGGCAACCCAGCGGAACGGGAACGCCGCCCAGCTGATAGATCATGTCTCTGGTATGCATGCTCTCTCCTTACGCGCCAGTCGCGGACTGAATTGACAGGTAGTCAATCGGCTTGGTGATGAACCGCATCTCAGCCGGGATGAGCCACGCGCGGTTGATCTTGTCCTCGAACGGGGGGTCAACCTTCATCCGCTTGCGCCACAGCATGATGTTCTTTTCACGGAACTTCTTACCGCACAGGCTCCACTGGGTGGCGCTGTACTGGTAGGGGTTGATGACCAGCTTGATCTTGTCCTTGGCAACGAAGTTCTCGTTGCGGTCGGTCGTGTCGGGCTGGTACGGGTTGGTGAGGATCTTGGTCCAGGTGGGCAGGTAGCTCGAGTACGCTACGACTGAATCCACCGTGTCGGTTGCGAGCAACCCAACGTGGTTCTTGCGCTGCCATTCGTAGGCAGCCTTGCTCAGCCAGAAGTTATCGTAGTCGGCACCAAGGGCACCGAGGGCGTTAACATAGGTCGAGCCGTCAGCCAGTGTGTGCGTGCCGCAGAGGGCCACGCTGTCGAACACGTAGTACGCCGAGTTCGTGGTGAAAGCCCGGTCGAACACGTAGCTCTGGTACTTGGCAACGAACTGGGCAAACGCCTCGCCCAGCATCTTGCCGGACTCCCCAAGCAGCTCGGGGAGGTGCTGATTGTCTTCCACGATCTCGAACGAGAACCGGCCGCCCATGCCGAACTTGATGACGTTCAGCTTGGTTTCGCCAAGCTCGGCCATGTCCACGAACGGGATAGACTGCAACTCGTTGACCTGGTCGGGCATCGGATAACCAACAAACGCGAAGAAGCGCTCTTCCCCACGCTTGGTCGTCATCTCCTTGGTAACTACCTTCCATTCCCAGGGGTCCTTGTCGGCCGCCTCACGGAAGGCCGGCTGATAGTCGATGATAGAGCGGGTTTTAATCAGGGTAGCAGTTGAGTTAGCCATTGTCTGTGTCCTCCCTTACGAGGTTCCAACCCCGCTCTGGAGGCAGGTGGGAATGAACTGTCCACGAACGGTTGTCTTGTAGAGGCCGGTGATGGGGTCGATCAGAAGATCCGTGATGAAGAAAGTCTTGTTGCTCCCGCCCCCCCCAATGGTGATGGAGTTAGAGCCCGCCGCCACCGCAACGCTGTACTTCACGTTGTGGTTCGCGGCCACCGGAGCCGTCGCACCAACAGACCCTTCGAGGATGTCATATGCCTCGATCAACTCGATAACGGCCGCGGTACCCGTAACGCCAGTCGCGTTAGTCTGGGCAATGCCGTAAACAGCCGCAGGGTCGCTTGCCGCTATCGAAACCGCCAGGGCTGCCACGGTGACTAGGTCCCCGGCCAAGTAGGACTGTCCGGCGGCCTCGATGGTGTTCGTCTGATATCGCGGGCCGCCCTTGTTATATTTGTCAACGATCTTAAGCTGTGCCATTACGCGTTCTCCTTGTTACCTCTTCAGTTCCGCCATCGCTTGATTCGCTGGTACCTGGGTCTCGGTGAATCCCGTCATCACGGCACTGGCCTGGTCCTGGGGGATATTCTTGGACATTGCCCTGCCCCCAAACTTCGACGCCGCGTTTTTGAGGTCTGCCTCACGGGCAACCTCATCCATTGCGCGCTGTGTGCGCTCGAGATCGGCGTCGATATACATGATCCAGTTGTTCCGCCAACGGAGCGGCGCTTCTGCGCCTGCACCGAAGTTCCCCTGCTCCGGCGTGATGTTCATGCGAAGCGGAGAGTTTTCGTTAAAGGACTTGATGGACTTCTCCCCGACGTGCTTGACGCGCAACATCTTCCAGTTGCGCCGCTCAAACTCGAACCGCTGATTGATCGGCTCGTTGTCCGATGCGCGCGGTACTAGCGCAAAGTTCTTGCCGGGGTACGTTTCGCGCAACCGGATGATGATCGCGGTGAGCTGATTCAGTCCAGTCTGGCCGGTGCCACCAACGGCATTGACATCGACCCAGTTTACGTCGTCATAGAAATCAGCCATGTCACCCGCTCCTCTCATCCCAGTCGCGCTGCTTCCTCAGTTCGTCAAGGAACTTCTTTCCTTGGCCCATTGCCTTCGCGGCCTTGTACGCATCCGCTTCGTCCGGGTCCATCTTCGGGAGCCCAGCCCTGCTCGGCGTCGAGCGCGGAGCCTCTGGTATTGCGGCCGGAGTCGCAACCGACTCGGGCACCCTCCCGTCCTGGTACCCTGCTTGGAGCTTGTAGTAGTACAGCGTTGCTTTCATCAGATTGCCATCAGAGAGCGTGTCTGCGGTCGTGGTAATCCCACGCCGGAGTTCTCTCTTTGCGGCACTATGGGTGTCCTCAAGGTATTTCTCGAACGGATCCCGCACCTTCGGATCTGCAAAGGCGGGATCTTTCCATGCCGTCTGTAGAGTAGCGTCAACCCCACGATTCATCGCGTCGATGTGAGGCTTGACCATCAGGGGATGAAGTTCCGGCCCCGCACTGAGCTTGGCCTCCAACTGCTCGAGGCGCTGCTGCCTGGTGAGGTCAGCAACCTTACCCTTCGCATACGTGTACTTGTTCTGCTCAGTGTTGAACCAGTCCGCGTACTTCTGCCCATCACGGTCGTATAGCCCCTGATTCCAAACCGGGGGATTAGACTCATACTCCCCAATGAACCTCTGGAGATTCCCGATCTCCTGTGCAACGGGGGAAACCTCGACCGGCTTTGCCACCGGAGCGGGGGCCGCCTTGACTGGCTCCGGCTCTTCTGCGTCCCTCTCAAGCCACTTTGGGCGCGCATACTTCGATGCCGCCTTGGCTGGCGCAGCCTCCTCGTCTTCTACTTCCGGTTCTGGAGCAGCGGTCTCTTCCGCCGCCTCCTCGTGCTCTACCGGGGCAGCCTCCGTCTCGATTTGGGGCGCTCCCTCGGTCGGGCGTTCCTCAGTTACCACCTGAGCTTCTGCCATTACTCAACATCTCCTTCCTCTTTGGCCTGCAATGCAAACGTGCGGGCCTGTACCAGTTCCGAATAGAACCGCTGGTAGCAGCGCACCTCTGCCGCAAGTTCTTCCCTTGGGGCCTCCGGTACGCGCACTGTCATGTCTCGAACCGCATTAGCCCATCGGACCGCCAGGAGTTCCTCCAGCGCCTTCCATTCCGGCCTGCGAGCCAGTGAGAGCAGGTCCGCCTGCGATTGCGGATTCGCTGCCAGGCGAGAAGCCTCCAAAAGCCCGTCGAAGGTGGAATCCCTCAAGCTGGGCCTGTTGCATGCCGGCCTGAGCCTGCTCCAGAGCAGCCTTAAGCTGCTCCAACTGAGAACCCTGTTGCTGGACTTGTCCCTGGGTTTGCTGGAGCTGTCCCTGGGCCTGCTGGAGCTGTCCCTGGGCTTGGACGAGTTGTGCCGCCGTGCCACTCTGAGCCTCCTGAATCCCGAGATCAAGGGCCGCAACCAACGATGCAACCTTGATGTTGGATGGAACCTTGAACTTCGTAAACATGTCGTCTACAGCTTCGGCGTAGAAGATCAGCGCATCCCGCGCCACGGACGCGGCCGGGTTCGGCTGTCCGTTCGGCAGGACGGGCACCACCGCCTGAGCAAGCTGGAGAACGTAGTTGATGATCTCCGGCAACGTCTGAGTCAGCGTCAGTGACTCCTGCTTGACGATGTCCTTGTTGATCGTCTTGGAGGTCACGCGGGTACGGATCATTACGTTCTGGGCAATGACACCATCCGGCCACTTGAACAGTTCGACATCCGCCTTGGCACTCTGCTTGTCCGTGGCCATTGCCAAGAACATCTGCATCCCGTGCGGGAGGAACTGCCGGTATCGAGCCAATTGCTTGGACATGATGTCGGACAGGTGCTCCGAGTAGGACTCCCGCATGAGGTCCACCGGGAGCATCACGGACTCCATGATCTTCATGGTGCCGCGCATGGTGGGACGCTCGGCCACGTCCTTGCCAATGTCCGTGTCATTGTGCCCGGTAATCATGGCAGACTCGGCGTCGAATACCTGCTCGAAGTTCTCGAGTAGGTTGGCGTCGTATGCAAGCCGGAACTGCTTGATTCCCTTATCAAGATCCGCGCTCGTTGGGAAGATGCCGTCCCGAAGAATATTTCCAGGGAAGTGCCGCAACAGGTCGGTCGCCCCAGAGTCCATGAAGACCATTGTTGACGCGGACCTACGCGCCGCATCGAACCGGATATTGATCGCACCGCTACGGGCCTGGTGCATTCTCTTGAGCCTGAACATCAGGGAGATGCCGCACAGGCTGTCATCGTTCGGCTCGCGCGCCCACAGGCTGAACGGATCACGCTCTTCCTTCAGCCAGTTGTACCACACCGACAGGAGCTTGCCCTTGCTCCTCTCCCAGTAGACAATCAGCTCAACCGGGTGCTTGTGCCCCGCAACCTTGCGCGCCAAGTACGTCTCGCAGAATTCATAGTGGCGCTTGACCGAATCGTCTACCGTGGTCCCGGTAGACTTGTCATACCGCACATCCCACTGCTTGGGACGGGACACCTCGGGATCGCCCAGGTCGTCCAGTTTCTCCTGAGGGAACTTCCCGGCATCCGCGGTGGCCTCCATGTCCGGCCTGGTCTTCCACGCCCGGTGGGTCTGCCACGGGATCGTCTCCTTCTCCGCAGCATACTGAGGCCAGATGTAGTCGGGTGGAGTGATCCGCTGGGGCCAGCAACCCTCCTTGACTACAATGGTCTTCTCTACAACGGCCTTGTTGCCGGCGTACTTGCCCAGGGTTTTGTGGGTTCCCTTGGCCTCCCCAACCTCAAGCTCGGCAGACTGGCTCTGATCGGAAAGGTCAAACTCCTGTACGACGGTCTGGACATTCCGCTGCCAGCCCAGCTTGTCAACGCACATGCCAAATATCTGGCTGTCACGGAAATCCTCGAGGCCAACCTTCAGGAAATTGCTCTGATCCTCAATCCAGTCCACCATCTGCTGGTAGGGCTCAACAATGATGTCAGGGCGCTTCGTGACCTTGCGAACAACGAACAGCCCGCCGGGCTCGCGGAACAGCTCGGTGAGAACCTTGGCCGCTTCCACCCGTCCGTACTTGTACGAGGTCGGCATGTCAATGTTCGAGTCTCCGGCGCTCGCGTCGGGCCGATCCATCCGGCTGTTCCACTGCCTGATGTTCTCAACCCACTCTTTCTCAAGGTCAACCCTGGCATCCAGGGCCATCCTGTGCTCGTCTACAAGGTAGTCCTCCAGCTCTTTCCACTCGTCGTCCGAGAGGTCGCACTCAATCATGGCTACATCTGGGGGTGGGGTGTCATACACTTGCATCGCTAGGCTTCCTCTGTTACGTCGACGACTGGCGTCGTCTTCTCAGTCCAGGGGCCGCCGTTGTAGAACGTGAGTACGGCTGTCCCGTCGGGGTTGGTTGCGACTGCCACGAGCTTCATGTCCGGGGCCAGGATGCCGGCGGCGGCCTCCTCAGCAACAATTGCTTCTGGACTGAATGGGGGGGTTCCCCTGATCTTTAGAGACTTGCGGGCCATGACCGGGGTTCCCTCCACATCACCAATGAACCACGAGCGCGGTGCCGACATCGGATCACCGATCTCGAGCACTTCCTTGTACCCAGTCGGGTAGAGGTAGTACGGTGCAAGCGTCACGCTAATACTGCCGAACCTGTTAGTGTTCACCAGCCCCGACGCAAGCAGCGTCTTGGTCGGGATGACTTGAGTTACCAGCGGGGCACCAAAGTGGTTGAGGTTGTGATACCCGGTCGCCGTTATGGCGTAGTGCTCTGTGACCGCTTCCGAGCCGAACCTGTTGACGTTCTGATAGCCAGTTGTTCTAAGCCCACGCTGGAGATTGACGGTGCCAAACCAGTTGACATTGGCATAGCCCGTGCATACCACTTGACGGGTAGCGCCCTTCGTGATTCCCGCTGCGCCTGGCTGTGACTGAACCGCGGTGGCCGCCCGTGCAACAACGACAGACGAATTGAGCAGGAGCGGAAACGTCTGGACTGGTACCGTAACAACGGGGACAGGAGATGCCCGTACCCCGCGGTTCGGGAACGTGTACGTGTACGCTGTCGCCCGGTCCTGTCGGACTGGGAGTGAGACTACAGTGCACTGTATTGCTGCGGGGAAGACCGGAAGGCTAGCCCGGTCTCCCCGCGCGTAGAGGCTCTGATACGGCTGTGTTGCCCTGTCTCCGCGCCGGTCAACCGCCGTGACAGGCGCCGCCTGCGAGGCGAGGACCTGTGCAGCGAAGAGCAGGGCAAGCAATTACCGCTCCCAGAGTCCAAGCTCAAACTCGTACGAGAACGGGTTGGTGATACCGGAGATGAACCACAGATAGTACGTGAGGCTCTGCCCGGGGCCGATGGCGACTGGAGGCATCCGCGTGCTGTACGCGGCAACGGTGGTCAGGTAACCCTGGCAACCAACACCGTCGTTGATACCGTGAACCACGGTGTACTCGTCAAGGTTCAGCGTCGGACCACCCTTGAGCATCGCACGGCCGACCTGACGGCCGGCAGCAGAGATCGCCGGGATC
>Ga0182011_10003549_pt1 | contig 12778 bp, 4 predicted proteins | sample 711E1DmetaG_FD_120481 | JGI IMG/M metagenome (GOLD analysis project Ga0182011, IMG submission 120481) | Permafrost microbial communities from Stordalen Mire, Sweden - 711E1D metaG | ecosystem: Environmental > Terrestrial > Soil > Wetlands > Permafrost | place: Sweden: Stordalen | collected... | reverse complement strand
TCGCCGGCTTCCGTACGTTGACTGGCAAAGCCACGATGCTGCCGAATTGGGCCTTTGGTCTGTGGCAGTCGCGCCAGCGCTACCAGACGGCGCAAGAGAGTCTCGATGTGGTCAATGAATTCCGACGTAGGAAGATTCCGTTCGACGCCATCGTTCAGGATTGGCAGTATTGGCACCCTGACTCCTGGGGTTCCCATGCGTTAGATCCCGCTCGCTTTCCCGGCCCTGATGGGTGGATCCGGCAGATTCACAATCAACATGCGCACCTGATGATCTCGGTATGGGGAAAATTCAATCCCGACACAGCCAACGGCAAGGAGATGGCAGAGCGCGGATTCCTCTATAAGCCGAATCTGGATGAGAAACTGCTGGATTGGATTGGCTATCCCTACAGCTTCTATGATGCGTTCAATGCTGATGCGCGTAAACTGTTTTGGTCGCAGATCGATGCGTCTCTCTTCCGCAAAGGCGTGGATGCCTGGTGGATGGACGCAAGTGAACCCGATCTTCTTCCCTCGCCGCCGACGCTCGCTGCACAGCGCGCACATTTGAGCCCCACAGCGATGGGCTCGGGGGCTGAGGTGTTGAACGGCTATGCGCTGATGAACAGCGAAGGCGTCTATAGCGGTCAGCGAGCGTCGGAATCCGCCGCACACCCGGACAGTCCCAACCAGCGCGTCTTTATCCTCACAAGGTCGGGCTATGCAGGTCAGCAGCGCTATTCAACCGTTACATGGTCGGGCGATATCACTTCCACCTGGACGGCGCTCGCAAAGCAGATTCCAGCTGCGCTAGGCATGAGTATCTCCGGTCTGCCTTACTGGACCATGGACACTGGCGGCTACACCATGCAGCAGCGCTTCGCCGCCGAGCGGTTGAAACCGGAAGACGCAGAGGAATGGCGCGAGTTGAATGTTCGTTGGTTCGAACTCAGCACCTTCACGCCGTTGCTGCGCGTGCATGGAGAACTGCGGCACCGCGAGATGTGGACTCTAGGAGACGAAAATTCTTCCGCTTATCAAACAGAGCTGAAGTTTGACCAGTTGCGTTACCGCATGCAACCGTACATCTATTCGCTGACTGGCGCAGTGACGCAGCACGATGCGACGCTGATGCGTCCATTGGTGATGGACTTCGGCGGCGATAAAAAGGCGCGTGACCTGACCGATGAGTATCTGTTTGGACCGGCGTTATTGGTTGCGCCGATCACGACCTACAAGGCGCGCGAACGGCGAGTTTACTTGCCGCCTGCTGCGCAGTGGTACGACTTCTGGACGGGGAATGCTGTTGCTGCCGGTGAAGTTACGGCTCCCGCTCCTTTCGATGCTATTCCAATCTTTGTTCGAGCGGGGTCCATTCTGCCCATTGGCCCTGAACTACAGTATGTGGCGGAGAAGCCATGCGATCCGCTGACGCTCTACATCTATAGTGGCGCCGATGCGGACTTCACGCTGTACCAGGATGATGGCCTCACCTTCGCGTATGAGAAAGGTGCTTATGCGGAGATTCCGTTGCACTGGAATGATCGCGCCCACGTGCTCACAATCGGCGATCGTAGGGGCCAATACCCGGGCATGCTGAGCGAGAATCATTTGCGATTCGTGCTGGTGGCAGCAGGGCATCCTTCGCCCGTGTCTCTTTCCCCGATTGTTTCAGCCAACGCGGTCTATGCTGGTAAGAAAATTGCTATTGCTGTTCACTAGGTCTCTGACCGCATAATTTTGTTCTTTCGGTTCATTCCCAGGTGCCCAAATGCGAGGCACCTGGGGCACCCGCTGGCAAGCAAATTGCCATTGCTGTTCACTAATGCCGTTGTTCAAAGGAGAGAACCCAACATGTCATCTATGACTCGCCGCTATTTGCTTGGTTCCGGGGCCGCGACCTTTGCGTCCACGTTTTTGTCTAGGAGCGTGTTCGCCCGTGCCGCGGCGCTACATGCAAGTCGCGGTGTGGAGAACGTTGCAGTCGCAGCAGCGGTCGCACCACGTGAGCAATTGCTGCTCGATTTCGGGTGGAAATTCTTTCAGGGCCATGGGGCCGATCCGTCTCGCGATCTCGGATTTGGAGCAGGGCAAGGGGACTTTGCCAAATCGGGCAGTTTCGACTTCGCCACGGAGAAATTTGACGACTCCAAGTGGCACTCGCTAAACCTGCCGCATGACTGGGCGGTGGAGCTGCCATTCGTTGATGACGAGGCGCAGCAGGGGCACGGTTACAAACCGATTGGCCGGCGCTATCCAGAGACAAGCATCGGCTGGTATCGCCGAGTGATTGAGATTCCGGAGGGGGATCGTGGACGTCGCGTATCAATCGACTTCGACGGTGCCTTTCGCGATGCGCTGGTTTTTCTGAATGGATACTTCATTGGCAGAAACGACAATGGGTACACTCCTTTCAGCTTCGATCTGACTGGTTTTCTCAATTACGGCGGCAAGAACTTTCTTGTTGTCCGCATGGACGCCAGCTTTGGCGATGGCTGGTTCTATGAAGGGGCCGGGATCTATCGGCATGTCTGGCTCAGTAAGAGCGACGCGCTGCATTTGGGCCGGTGGGAGAGCTATGTTCGCACTGAGCCCAAGGGCAAGGATGCAAGCTTGAGCCTGGGAACTATCGTGCAGAATGAAGGTACGCAAGCGGAGGTCTGCCGCGTCCGCTGGCAGATTCTCGATGCGAAGGGCAATCCAGTGGCGACAGCGGCCACGGCACCGCAACCCATTGCGGGCGGCAGCGCAGTCAGCTTTGCGGCGACGGCGATTCTTGCGGACCCGTCCTTGTGGTCGCCAGAATCGCCAGCGTTGTACTCAGCGTTAGTCACGGTCGAGACGGCCGGCAAAGCGCGCGATGCGGAACGGATTCGGTTCGGCGTTCGGACTATTCTTTTCGACGCGGATAAGGGGTTCTTCCTGAACGGGAGACCGGTGAAGATTAAGGGTACATGTAACCACCAAGACCATGCGGGAGTCGGCGCCGCGCTTCCGGATCGGTTGCAGTGGTTTCGTCTCGCCGTGTTGAAGGAGATGGGATCGAATGCGGTACGCACTTCGCACAACATGCCCACGCCAGAGTGGGTGGAGGCATGCGACTGCATGGGCATGATGATGTTGTGCGAGACGCGCATGATGGGTTCCAACGCTGAGGGACTCGCGCAGTTGGAAGTGATGGTGAAACGTTACCGGAACTCTCCGGCGATCATCCTGTGGTCGATGGGCAACGAAGAGTGGGCGCTGCAATCCTCCGAGCATGGCGAGCATGTAGTGGCAACCATGGTCGCGCGTACCCACCAGCTGGATCCTACCCGGCTGTGTACGGCGGCGACGACCTCACCGTTCGAGAACAGCGTCGCCAGATCGCTGGACGTTGAGGGGTTCAACTACAGTCTTAAGGATATCGATGCCTCGCACGCGCTACATCCGAAGCGGCCGTCGATCGGCACGGAGACGGCGAGCACGGTTTCGACGCGGGGCATCTATTCAACAGACAAACTCCGCAACTGGGTCAGCGCGTATGACGTGAATCATACCGACTGGTCCGAACTTGCTGAGGAGTGGTGGAAGTTTTACGCGGCCCGGCCATGGCTTGCAGGCGGTTTTGCGTGGACGGGCTTCGACTATCGCGGCGAGCCAACGCCCTACGGTTGGCCATCGATCAACTCTCAGTTTGGCATCGTCGACCTGTGCGGCTTTCCCAAGGACAACTACTTCTACTACAAGGCCTGGTGGGGCGCCGATCCGGTCTTGCATCTCTTCCCGCACTGGAACTGGGACGAGCGTGTTGGCGAGATTGTTCCGGTGTGGGTCCACTCGAATCTGGACGAGGTGGAACTACTACTCAACGGAAAAAGTCTGGGTAGCCAGAAGGTAAAACCACTGACGCACCTCGAGTGGAAGGTGAAGTACGAACCGGGCTTGCTGGAAGCACGCGGCAGCAAAGATGGCAAAGTGTTGCTAACCGATAGGCGCGAGACTACAGGCAAGGCGGCGAGCATCAAGCTCACCGCCGATCGCACGGAGATCGATGCGGACGGAGAAGATATCGCAGTGCTTCGCGTTGAGGTACTGGACCAAGAGGGTCGAAGCGTGCCGACCGCGGACAACCAGATCAACTTCAAGGTTACCGGCACTGGCGCGCTGATCGGGGTCGGCAATGGCGATCCAAACTGCCAGCAATCGGACAAGGAGCTGAAGCGCAATCTCTTCAATGGTCTGGCACAAGTCATCGTGCAGTCGACCAGGACTCCGGGAACGATCATCGTGGAAGCCTATACGGGGGAGTGGCCGGGGCCGAAGCTCCCTTCAACGACACTGAGCATCACGACGAAACAGACCGCATTGCGACCGTCTATGTGATCCGGATTGCGGTGATCAGGATTGCGGAGCCGCCGCTCTAGGGTCTACAGCCGATTTGGCAGCAGTTCTACGCATTGCGCCATAATCAGAATGGAAAGTTCAAGTCAAAGCTAGTACCGCGACCGTGTGATGATGTAACCGCGTACTTTTTAGTTTGTCATCCCGTAGGGATCTGCTGTTGCTTTCCTGACGACCTTTTCATGCGGTCGCGGTACTAGTGTCCGAGACTTACCGAGTCCATGCCCTACAGGCTTCTCCAGTTGTGTGCTTGCCGTGATTCCGAAGATCGTGCAGCTAGGCGATCATTAGAGAAACCTACAACTCGCTCTTTCGAATATTGGAGATTTGATATGACTTCGATCACTCGCCGTGATCTTCTTGCCTCTGGTATCGCCCTAACCGCAACGTCTTGGTTGACACCGTCAAGTTGGGCAAGCAATGTAGTGTTGCCTAATGAACCAAGTGGACCCATGGCAACTGCGGAGGATGCGATTGCACCACGCGAGCAGCTTCTATTTGACTCAGGATGGAAGTTCAAGTTTGGTCACGGCACCGATCCTTCAAAAGATCTGGACTTCGGCTATGGTCAGAGCGACTTCACAAAGACCGGTGAATTCAAATTTGCAAAAGCTGGCTTCGATGATTCCGGCTGGCGTTCTCTCCATTTGCCTCACGATTGGGCTGTCGAACTTCCGTTCGTGCACGACGATTCAGGAACGGGGGATAATCCTCCACGGCTCCACGGTTACAAACCGATTGGGCGTCGCTATCCGGAAACGAGTGTGGGATGGTACCGGCGCGAATTCGACGTTCCAGCGAGCGATGCTGGCCGACGCATTTGGGTTGAGTTCGATGGAGTTTTTCGCGACGTCTTTGTCTTTGTCAACGGCTGCCTCGTGGGGCGTAACAATAACGGCTACGCATCGTTTCGCTTCGATCTTACCGACTTTCTCGCTTACGGCGCGAAGAACTACATCGTGCTGCGCGTCGATGCCAGCTACGGTGAGGGCTGGTTCTACGAGGGCGCGGGCATCTACAGGCACGTCTGGCTGCTGAAGACGGACGCGGTACACCTTGGCAAGTGGGAGAGTGTCGTTCGCTCCACGGTAGAGGGCAATAGCGCAACACTTTCGCTCTCGACGATTGTCGAAAACGAGAGTGTCAAGCCCATAAGAGCCAAGGTCAACTGGAAGATCGTAGATGGACGTGGCTCGACGGTCGCAACGGCGGAAGCGTCCGAGAAATTGATCGAAGACAATGGCTCGGCGAAGTTTCACGCTACTGCCGAACTAGTCCATCCGGAGCTTTGGTCCATCGAAACAGCGAATCTTTACTCGGCTGTCGTGACTGTCGAGTCCAAGGGCGCGGTCCTGGATGGTGAGCGAGTTACTTTCGGTATCCGCACACTTGTCTTCGATGCCAATAGAGGGTTTTTCCTAAACGGAAGATCGTTGAAGATCCAAGGGACCTGTAACCACCAGGACCATGCGGGTGTGGGCGCTGCTCTGCCTGATCGGTTGCAATGGTTCAGGCTCGCAGTGTTACGCGACATGGGGTGTAACGCAGTGCGGAGTTCGCACAACATGCCCACGCCCGAGTGGGTCGATGCCTGCGATCACATGGGCATGATGATGATGTGCGAAACCCGCCAAATGAGCTCAAGCGCGGACAACATGCAGCAGCTCGAAACGATGATCAAGCGGTATCGCAATTCTCCTTCCGTTATCATCTGGTCCATCGGGAACGAGGAAAACCAACTGCAAGGGCCCATGGCGGAGCAGGGTGCCAGGATCGGAACCAGCATGGTGCGCAGGTGTCACGCATTGGACCCCACACGCGTTGTTTCCGCAGCGGTCAACGCCGATAACAGACGGGGAGTGTCCGATGCGGTTGACCTGGTGGGATTCAACTATCATCTGGAATTCCCCGATGCCTTCCACAAGGACAACCCCACGCGCCCTGTCTTTGGCTCCGAGACATCCAGCGCAGTAAGTACGCGTGGCGAATACACGACGGATTGGCAACGCAATGTGGTTGATTCCTATCATGGGGTGTATGAGTTGCCGGAACTATGGTGGAAGTTCTACGAGGAGAGAAACTGGACGGCCGGAGGTTTCGCCTGGACGGGCTTCGATTATCGTGGCGAACCGACCCCATTCGGCTGGCCGACTGCGAGTTCCAACTTCGGCATAGTAGACCTGTGCGGATTCCCGAAGGACTACTTTTACTACTACAAGGCTTGGTGGTGCCCGGAACCTTTGTTGCATCTCTTTCCGCATTGGAACTGGCACGGCAAGGAAGGCCAGGAGATTCCGGTTTGGGTGTATTCCAACCTGGATGAAGTGGAGTTGCTGGTGAATGGCGCGTCTTGCGGTATCCAGAAGGTTCCCCATTTAGGCCATTTGGAGTGGAAGATCAAGTATGAGCCGGGTGTGATCGAAGCGCGGGGCTCGAAGAACGGCAAAGTCGTGTTGATCGTGAAGCACGAGACCGTCGGCGAGCCAGCATCGATCCGGCTCACTGCCGACCGTACCGAGATCGATGCTGACGGCCAAGATATTGCGATTCTCAAGGTGGAAGTTCTCGATCAGCAGGGCAGGCATGTGCCGACAGCCAGCAACAAGATCGGATTCACGGTTTCCGGAAACGGCCTGCTTATCGGAGTCGGAAACGGAGATCCAAATTGCCATGAGAGCGACAAAGAGCCGCGGCGCTCCTTGTTCAACGGATTGGCCCAGATCATTATTCAGAGCAGTACCGAGCCCGGAAGCATCCAGATTGAGGCGGTGAAAGAAGGCCTTGGCGGACCGGATCTCAATCCGGCCCGATTGGTCATTACAACGAGACGAGCGCAACCGCGACGCGCTGTACCGCCGGCCCGGAGCATTTGAGCGGGTGCCGTTTTTGTAAAACGTGCGCATTTCGCACGTTTTCCCCATCGTTTACGCAGAAGTACTGAATTCCATCGTGAACTAAAGGACCAGATGAACAGGCGGAGATTTATTCGGAACTCAAGTGCGGCAGTATTGGCTGCGTCCTTTGTACTTAAGGCAGAGAACACGCATCCACAAATGGAGTTGCACGTCAGCCCATCTGGCGATGATCGTAATCCCGGCACTCTTGCCGCACCCGTTCAAACCCTTTCGCAGGCGCTGCACCTGTCGCGGGAGAGAAAGCGCAAAGCCGGAGTTCCCGCGCACATTCTTCTTCACGGCGGAGTGTATGAGCTTCCCGAGACTCTGCGTTTGACGAGTGAGGATGCGGGAACTGCACTCCATCCCTTGCGGATCGAGGCATACGGCAGGGGCGAAGTCGTGCTAAGCGGGGGCTCACTTCTTCATCTGGCATGGACACCCTTTCGTGATGGAATTTACCAATCGCCGGTTCCTCCTGGAACGAAAACCGATCAGCTCTTTGTCAACGGGCGGCGTCAAGTACTGGCTCGTTATCCCAACTTTGATGAACATGCGCGTTACCTCAACGGTACCTCAGCCGATGCGATCAGTGCGGACCGCGTCAGCCGCTGGAAGAATCCGGAGGGAGCATACGTGAACGGGCTTCAGGCTTCGCTCTGGGGCAGCCTGCATTATCGTGTCACGGGCAAAAAGCCAGATGGTTCGCTGGCCATGGAGGGCGGATGGCAAATCGATCGCGATCAGCCCATGCATGCTGAGTTTCGTTTTGTGGAAGGGATCTTCGAGGAGTTGGACGCACCTGGCGAGTGGTTTCTCGACGAAAACACCTCGACGCTCTATTACTACTCCCCCGACAATGTAGACCTGAAGAGCGCGACAGTCGACGTCGTCCGTCTCGTCAATCTCATTGAAATTGGAACAGAGCGTGACGCTACCGTGCACGACATCACATTGCGTGGCCTCACCTTCCGCCATACGCAGCGTACCTTTATGCGGACCCGAGAGCAACTGCTCCGAAGCGATTGGCGCATCTTTCGCGGTGGAGCCGTTCTCATTCAAAACGCCGAAGATATTCTGGTTGAAGACTGCTTCTTCGACCAGGTCGGCGGCAATGCAGCATTTGTCAGCGGCCATGCGCGACGGGTTGGGTTGAGATCATGCCGCATTGAAGAGGCGGGATCGAGCGGCGTGTGCTTCGTCGGTCGGCCCTCCGCAGTCCGCAATGCGTTGCTAGGTTACGAGCAGGAAACATCTCTCGACAAGATCGACAGAACGCCAGGGCCAAAGGGTGACGAATATCCGCAAGACTGCTTTGTCGATGACTGTCTGATCGCAAGAACCGGCCGCTTCGAGAAGCAATCGGCCGGAGTACACATCTCCACGAGTTCGGCAATCCGTGTTACGAATTGCTCGATTTACGGTGTGCCTCGCGCGGGCGTCAATGTCGGCGATGGCGCATGGGGAGGACACGTCATCGACGGGTGTGATGTCTTTGACACTGTGCTCGAAACCAGCGACCACGGCGCGTACAACTCATGGGGCCGTGATCGCTGGTGGCATCTGCACGGAGCGCCCGAAGATGACCTGCTAACAGGCGGCTTAGTTGACCTGCCGACTTTGGACACGACGATGCCCATCACCCTCACGCGCACTCGATGGGCCTGTGCGCATGGTTGGGACATCGATCTTGATGATGGATCGTCAAACTACCGCATCACGGAGAATCTTTGCCTGTGTGGAGGGATCAAGTTCCGCGAAGGCTTTTTGCGCACAGCGGAAGACAACGTTCTCGTTCAGAACACATTTCATGTGCACGTCTGGCCCAAATTCACAGGCGACAGAATTCAACGTAATGTCGTCTTCGCGCCGTATCAACCGATCCGAATGCGTGGCTGGGGTCAGACATTCGACTCCAATTTCCTCCATCGCGACGGCAGCAGGACCATCTCCAGTGCAAAGGAGTTGCAGGAACTGTCCGGGCAAGATGGAGCCTCGCTGGAAGGAGATGCGCGATTCCTAGATACTGCTGCGGGCGACTTCTCCCTCAGAAACGACTCTCCGGCGCGTCGCCTTGGAATCACAGGCCTTTTGCAACGGAAATACGGGGTCCGGTCGAGAAAGCTGCGCGCACTTGCCCAGACTCCGGATATCGCCAAATGGCTTGACACCCAACCGGCGACCCTTGCTGTCACGCGTCGCCGTTTGCGAATTGTCTGGATGGGCGCGACGGTTCGTAACCTGATCGGAGTTGGTGAGATGTCGGAAAAGGGCGCGCCCACGGAAACTGGCGTGATCGTCGAGATCGTGCCGCCAAGTTCCGCAGCAGCCCATGCGGGGCTGCAGATAGGCGACCTTTTGCTGGAGGTGAATGGCGCACCTGTTGCCAGTACTGACCAGTTGCGGTCCATCACGAATGCATGCCGTCCCAACCAGCCTTGGAAGTTGAAGGGCCTGCGAGACCAACATCGAATTGAATTCTCGCTTGAAGATCCGCGGGAAGCCGCGCACCGATGCGAATAACTGCCTCTAATTCTGAGCCGAATATGCGATATTTTGTTCAATATAACGATTTCCCTTGAAAACATATCGCACAGATATGAGATGGTGTGGCATAATTGCTTGGTTATGATTCAGCGTTTTATCCAGCCCAAAGTCGCTCAGCTCTTGGAGCAGTTTCCCGCCGTGGCGCTTCTTGGCCCTCGACAGGTGGGCAAGACGACTCTCGCCCTGTCGCTGGCAGAATCTCTGGGGGAGAGTGCTCTCTATCTTGATCTGGAGCTGCCCTCGGATCGAGCCAAGCTCTCTGACCCGGAGTTGTACCTCAACCAGCACGAGGATCGGCTCGTCATTCTGGACGAGATTCATCGCGTCCCCGGGATATTTGAGACGCTACGCAGCCTCATCGACCGACGACGGCGCAAGGGAAATCGAAGCCGTCACTTTCTTCTGCTCGGATCGGCTTCCATCGACCTATTGCACCAGTCAGCCGAGACCTTAGCAGGGCGCATCGCCTACGAGGAGCTGACGCCTCTCTCCGCTGCTGAAGTCGCCTACACTGAACCGAACGCTGCCAACCGTCTCTGGGTACGCGGCGGCTTCCCGGATAGCTTTCTCGCCGCCAGCGACGCAAACAGCCTCCGTTGGCGCACAGCTTTCATCCAGACCTATCTTGAGCGCGACGTGCCTGTACTTGGCCCGCGCATCCCAGCGGAGACGCTGCGCCGCTACTGGCAGATGTTGGCTCACAATCAGGGCCAGATGCTGAATGCCGCACAACTCGCCAATGGTCTCGGCGTAAGCGGCCATACCGTTGCTCGCTATCTCGACATCATGGTGGACTTGCTGCTCGTTCGTCGACTACAGCCGTGGGCTACAAATGCGAAGAAACGCCTAGTCCGCACACCAAAGGTCTATGTGCGCGACAGCGGACTTCTCCACGCTCTGCTCGACATCCGCGACATGGAGACTCTCATGGGGCACCCCGTGGTGGGGGCAAGCTGGGAGGGCATGCTCATTGAGAACATCCTCGACGTACTGCCAGCCACTGCTCGCCCCACCTTCTATCGCAGTGCGGCGGGCGCAGAGATCGACCTTGTGATCGAGTTCAACGCTAAAGAGCGCTGGGCCATCGAGATCAAACGCTCCATTAGCAATCCTGCACCGAAAAGTGGCTTCTATATTGGCTGCGAGGATATTCGAGCGACGCGACAGATCGTGCTCTACCCCGGCGAGGAGAGATTCAATCTCGACAAGAAAACAGAAGTGATGCCGTTGCGGATATTCTTGTTAGACGTATTACGGGAGCGCACGGCATGAGTCTGACGGCCTATCACGCGAAGCTTTTTTGCCCATGAACTAACCAAGCGATCTAGTTCAGCTTCGATTGATAGCCTCACATCCGCCTTGGCGGACGCACAAGTAGATCTGAATCCTCACCAGGTAGAGGCAGCACTCTTTGCTTTCCGGTCCCCTCTCTCACGGGGAGCAATCCTGGCGGACGAGGTTGGCCTCGGCAAGACCATCGAGGCAGGCACCCATTCTGAATGCACGGGTGAGCAGTTGAAGGTGATTGAGGATGGAGATCCGTTTCCTTTACATTGCTCGATTGACTTTTCTGGGTTGAAGTCCGGCAAAGACAAAGATTCAACTCGTCAAGACTGCATCCAAGGCACTACGCAGTATTCAGAAACAGCCTGCCAGAGTAGAACGATACTTTCTTCACGCGGATGTGAAGTATGCCGCTTAGTCGCAGTCATATCATGCCGGATCAATAATATAGCGCGGCGAGTAAACTGCTTGACGAGTGCTGTAGAAACAGACAATCACGCTGACTGTTGAAGGGCGGGTAAGAAGCGAGCCGGATCAGGGATCCTGTCCGGCTCACTGTTGTGTTAGTGGATCAAGATGCTGATCGGCAGTGTGTGGGAAGTCCCGTCCGCGCCCGTCGCTTTCACGGATATCGAGTAGGTCCCAGGAGTTGCATTTCCAGAACTGCTCGATTTCGAGCTCGAGGAACCTCCGCACGCTACCAAGCCCGACGCACCGACGAGCAAGATAGCCAGAACGAAGAGTTGCAGCAGGTTGAGATGTTTCGCCAGTCTTCTGCGTCCAAACACCAGCAGCAGGCCACAAAGCGCTCCTGGAAGATAGAAGGACGCAACGGTGATTGTTGGCGGACGATTTACAGAGCCGACCACGGTGGAACTGCTTGTATTGATCGTCATCGTTGTTGTCAGCGGAGTTCCCAAGCCATCTGCGGATACGGTTGCAGGGCTGAATGTGCAGCTGACGTTGGCGGGCAGGTTGGTGCAACTCAGCGTAATCTGGCCCGAATAGTAGTTGCTAGGCGAGAAGGTGATGGTTGCCTGTTCGGTTTGGCCAGGAATCATGTTGAACTGCTGCGGAGAGGAGGAGACGGTGAAGTCCGCAGTGAGACCACCCGAGGTGATGGTCAGCGTTCCCGGCAAGGAGGCAATGGTGTAGTTGGCGGCCGAGAGCCCGTCCGTGTAGTTGATGGGGTAGGTTCCCGCAGGCGATGCGGATTTGGCCGTCGTGGTCAGGTTTGGCAAGCCGCTGGTGGCGTTGGATTGCGTGTCCGAGTAGACGAAGCCGTTCAGCTTGTAGGTGAAGTCCGGGTTCGCCGTGTTGTTGCCACGGGTGGCGTTGCCGACGACCACCGTCAGCGTGGCCGGAGTCACGGTGAAGCTCTGCGAGACCGTGGTTGCGGGCGAGTAGGTCGAGTTGCCGGGCTGGCTTGCCGCGACCGTTACTGTGCCCTTTCCGGTAACGGTCAGCACGCTGCCGGCCACGCTGGCCGGACCGCTGGTCACTGTATAGGTGACGCCCAACCCGCTGCTCGACTTGGCCGCGAGGGTGAAGGACGCGACGCCGTAGGTCACACTCGAAATCGCCGGGAAGCTGATGCTCTGCACCGTTCCGGCCACCACGCTCAGCGTACCGTTGGCGAAGCTGAAGGCGTAGTTGGCCGAAGACAACGAGCCTTTGCCGATGCTGATG
>Ga0182011_10003548_pt1 | contig 12780 bp, 9 predicted proteins | sample 711E1DmetaG_FD_120481 | JGI IMG/M metagenome (GOLD analysis project Ga0182011, IMG submission 120481) | Permafrost microbial communities from Stordalen Mire, Sweden - 711E1D metaG | ecosystem: Environmental > Terrestrial > Soil > Wetlands > Permafrost | place: Sweden: Stordalen | collected... | reverse complement strand
GCTGGCGGAGTGCGGCGAGGCGGGCGCGCGCATTCAACTCGCAACAAAGATCGTCTCCGTTACGAAGACCTCAACCGCGCGCTTTCGCGTGGAGACCTCGACCGGCACGGTTGATGCGGAGTCCGTCGTCGTCGCAACCGGAGGCCTCTCGATCCCGAAGATGGGTGCGACGGGAATTGGCTATGATTTGGCGCGGCAGTTCGGCCACAGCATCGTGGAGACGCGCCCCGGGCTGGTGTCGCTGGTCTTCAACGCGCAGGATCAGTCCGACTGGTGCGATCTCGCGGGTGTCTCAGCCGATGTCATTGCCTCAGTCTCCGTCGAGAATGCACGCAGCAACAAGGCTGCACGAAGTGCTTCTACTAAAACCGCACGAAGTGCTTTCCGAGAAAGGATGCTGCTTACCCATCGTGGCTTCAGCGGCCCTGCGATCCTACAGGTGTCGTCATACTGGCGACCGGGCGAGAGTGTTGAACTGGACTTGGCCCCGGAGTCGGTGGCCGAAGCCGCACGGCGTCGCGCTGCCGCACCCGGCTCGGTCGAGTCGATCCGCATCTTTTCTGCGCTGACAGAGGAGAACGCTCGCCGAGATGTATTTGCCGCCGCAGTGGCTCTACGCGATCTGATGCCGAGCCGTATGGCGGATCGCTGGCTTCGCATCAACACCCCCGACGGACTCGGCAAAGTCCGCAGCAACATTCTGCGCAACACGGCGCTCGCCGAGATGGAGCAGAGCCTGCACTGCTGGTGCATTACGCCAGCGGGAACCGAGGGCTATGAGAAGGCCGAAGTCACCGTCGGCGGCGTCGACACCGACTCGTTAGACTCGCGCACGATGCAAAGCCGCAAGGTCGCGGGCCTGTACTTCGTCGGCGAGGTGGTCGACGTAACTGGCTGGCTGGGCGGCTACAACTTCCAGTGGGCATGGGCCTCCGGTGTGAGTGCTGGCCAGTCCGCATAAGTTGCGGCGTACTAGCCCAGTACATGAAAGTGCATGGCTTCAATGCTACGATTACCGAGCGGCTAGCAACTGCGGTTGTATATTGAAATCAGCGGTGTTCTTCCATGCGCCGCATACAGAAGGGATTTTTCATGGCATTCAAGGCAGCATTTGTCTTTGTGGGACCCGAAGTCGATTCATCGAAGAGCCGTTACGTGTTTCACACGCCGCAGGTGGAGTTGATAACAGTGGGTACCGGTTCTTATGCCGATGCGGAAAAGATTGTGGCCGAATTGCTGGCCGAAGGGGTTGTGGCCTTTGAACTCTGCGCCGGTTTCGGCGACGAGGGCGTGGCACGCATCAAGAAGATCGTCGCTGGCAGGGCGCAGGTCGGTGTGGTGCGCTTCGATGCGCATCCGGGCTTCAACTTCAAGAGCGGCGACGAATTGTTTCAGTAATTTTGCTTCGCATCAAGTACGACAGGCCGGTTCAAGCAATTGGCCTGTTTTTAATCTCTGTAGAGAGCAGAGAATAGATCGCCAGTAGAGCAGATGACCTTGCCGGGGTTTTAGTCAGAAATCCCAGCCTACTGAACAATCAGCGTTAGCCCAACGCTGCGTGTAATGCCAGCGCTGGTGCCTGTGATGGTCACATTGTAGGTTCCACTGGGCGTTGTACTGCCGCCGGACGAGTTGGTCGTCTGCGGAATCACCCGTGAGGCGCCGCATCCTGCAATCGCAAATGCGCAGCAGAGCAGCGCGAGCGATGCCAGTCGTTGCGCGTTCCAATGCCAATGTCTCATCCGCCGTGCGCGTCGTCGTGCCAAACCTAGCAGACTCGCAGGCAGCAGCAGCGCGAGCCACGGTCGATGCTGCCCGCCGCCGAAGATCTCCGGCCAGTGCAAGGACGCACCTGCCACGCTGGTCGCAATCGTGACGGTGATTGTCGTCGTGCCACCGAGCGTCGGCGACGACGGGTTCACCATGCACGTCGCGTGCGCTGGAATGGGTGAGCAGGTGAATGCGACTGTCCCGGGAACGCCTGCCGCGGACGAGAGAAGTAGCGGATAAACGGCTGAACTGCCCGCAGCAATCGTCGCCGAGGTGCTGCCGTTGGCGACGAGCGCAAAGTCTACGCCGGTGCCCGATAATTGCAGCGTCTGTGGTGACGAGGCTGCGTTGTCGAGCACCGTAAAGGTCCCCGTGCGCGAGGCTGATGCTGCCGGCACAAAGGCGATCTGCATCGTGCATTGCGAGCCAACCGCAAGGCTCGTCCCACATGTGTCACTGGCGGGAACTATGACGAAGTCGCCCGTCAGTGCGATGCTTTGAATGGCCAGCGCAACTCCGCCGTTGTTGGTTAGCGTGACGGTCTGCGACGCCGAGGTTAGGCCCACGCCGGTCGCCGCGAAGGCCATCGTCGAGACCGGCGACAACGACACGCCGGACGGCGCGAGGCCAGTCCCATTCAACACAACACTCTGGTTGCGATTCACATCCGAGACGGTCAGCGAGCCGGTCTGCGCGCCCACGCTCTTGGGCACGAACGCGACCGTCAGCGCGCAGGTCGAGTGGCCGATCAGCGAGTTGCCGCAGTCATTCACCACGGTAAAGTCTCCGCGGGTAATTGTGGCTGCAATCAGCGTCAGTGCCGCATCGCCGGAGTTGGTAATCGTCACCCGCAGGGGCGTGCTGGACGTGTTCATCTGCTGCGTGCCGAAGGCGAGGTTCGTCGGTGAGAGCGTGTCTGTAGCGGGCAACAGGCCCGTTCCGTGGAGTGCCGCTGTCTGTGTGCCTGCGCTATCGGTGATGTTGAACGTGCCCGAGCGCCCGCCCGCAGCCGTCGGCTGGAACTCAATTGAGACGGTGCAGCTACTGCCAGTGGCCAGCGTTGCGACGCAAGTGTTGGTCGAGAAGATATAGTCGTTTGACGACAGCGTTGGCGTCTGTAGTGTGGCAGTCACGCCGCTGTTGTTAGAGATCGTAATCGTCTGTGGGGCGCTGGTGGATCCGACGCCGGTCTCCGCAAAGGTCAACGAGAGCGGGCTCAACACAATCGCCGCTGCTGGCGTGCCTGTACCGTTTAGCGCTGCCGTCGCCTGCCCGCCAGAGACATTGCCGTAGATTGTCAGCAAACCGCTCAGCGCGCCGGTCGCAGTGGGCAGAAACTCGACATGTACGGCGCAGCTCGAATTTACAGAAATCGCAGCGCTCGTGCAGTTGTCGCTCTCACTGAAGTTGGTCGACGCAGTGATCTGCGTAATCGTCAACGACGCGGTCCCCGAATTCGTCACCGTAATGGTCTGCGCCGCGCTTGCGGTTGATACGGCCTGCGTCCCGAAGGTTAGGCTGGTCGGGCTCAATGTCATCGTAGGCACATTTGCGGAAGCTGCGGTCAACAGCGGAATCTCCCAGATGCCGCGTCCGTAGGTCGCTGCGCGCAGCTCGCCGATGCGTCCATCGCCGGTCGACATGGTGGAGGCCGCAGCCAGCGCGACAACCGGCGCGTTAGGCAGGCTGACGCCGTAGATGCTCCAGCAGCTCACCGTCGCGCTCGTGCAACTCGTCACTGCCGTCGTCACATAGACGCCCGAGTCCATCGCGACGTAAAGAGTGTTGGCGTCATTGGGATCAACCAGAACAGTGTTGGCCGGAACGTTGGGGAGATTACTACTGATGTTCGTCCAACTCGCGCCGCCCGTAGTCGAGCGATAGATGTGCGCCGCATTCACGCCGTTGCCCGCGAACCCCATCACGGTTGCGTAGACCGTTTTGCCGGTCGCGTCGTGTGGGTCGACGGCCACCGACGAGATGTCGAATCCTCCGGGATTGAAGGCGACTCCCGAAGTATTCGTCACGGTCGATGTGGCGAGATCGAGCCACGTCGTGCTGCTGGTGGCTGTGCCCGCTGCGTAGTTGGCGAAGAAGTGTCCGCCGTAGCTTCTGCCCCCGTCAGCCGATCCCGCCATGCCTGCGTATAGCACGGTCGAACCCGCATTTTGCGCGGCGCTGGCTGTGCTCGTCGGACCCCCTGCGGCCAGCGAGCGAATCATCGCGTTGCTCGTTGCGCTACACGCGGAGTTCTGCGGTCCGCCCAGCAGGGGGCTGATGTTGCTCGATCCCGGCCACGCCGAGCCGCTCTCGCTCAGCCCGCGCCACACGCGGCAAGTGCCAATCAGAACGTCGGTCGGCAGCGCCGGATCGAGTAGAAACGGCGCATAAATTAGCGATGCGTCGTTATCGACCTGCGCGTAGCCGAGGGTGGGCGATCCGCTGAAGTTCGCTGCCGCGCAGTTGCTGCCATTGCCGCAGTAGCGCAGGCTGACGCCAGACTCGGTCGAGACGTACCAATTCTGCGGCGTGGTTTGGTCGATGGCAACCGTTCCGCCCTCGCCCGCCGAGATCTGCGGCCATGCAGTCGTCGTAGTCGCCGCGCCTGTTCCTGCCGTGCCGTTCGCGCCAAGCCCAACCAGCAGCGTCGCCGGGTCGGTCGGATGCTGCGCAAAGCTGACGACCTCGGCCAATGAGCCGAGGCCCGTGTTCAGATTTTGAAAGTGCGTTGCGTCGTCCGATGAGCAAGGCGTCTGCTGCTGATTCACTCCATCAACCGAGCGCCAGAGGCCGCCGTCGTTGCCGATGTAGATCAGCGGCAGTATGCCACCCGTTCCCGCGCCAGCCAGCGTTGCAATGGCGTGTTGCGCGGGTGAGACCATCGCTGGGGCGCATCCATTGCTCGCGTTGGTGGTGTTGCGCAGCACCTGGCATCCTGCGGCCAGCGAGCAGCGATAGAGGTCCGTCGTTCCCGCAAACAGCAGCGTGTCGGCGGTCGCCCCAGAGCCGGTCGCCACTGTCGCCAGCGACAGGTTATAGTCTCCCTGCGCAATTGCGGCCGAGCCCGAGCCCACCTCCAGCGCTGTTGAAGGCAGCTTGGTGCCGAACGCAATCGGACTGCTTGCGCAGCTTCCGCTGGTCAGCACGCAGACGTCGCGATACAAACCCTGGTCACGATTGTTCGCGTCTACCGTAAGCGCAAAGGTATCGCCAGTGGTCGGTTGCACGGCCAGAGCGCCGCGAAAGATCGGGCAGGCTGCGTTGCCGGTTGTGCCGGGATTGGTGGGGCAGGCTGTCGTCGTTAATCCCGAGCCCGGCTGATTGGCCAGCCTTGTCCAAATAATGCCGTCGGGCGAAGAGTAGTAGCCGTGGTACTGCACTGCGGCGTAGAACATCTGGCGCACCGGGTTCCACACCACTGCGGTCGCGGCGTTGCCCGGGTAGATCGCCGTCTCTCCCGTCTGCACAAACTGGCTGCCGCTGTCCTTGATGACCGCCATCTGCCAGCTTGCGCCCGAGTCGGTCGAATAATACAGTCCCATGATGCTGTAGATCGCGTCCGGCGCGTTGACCAGCGCGCCTTCCTCGGACTGCGCGAGCGCGGCCACCACCAGCCCCGGCGTCGTCGTGCTCCAGGCAAAGCCCGCCACGCTGAGACCGATGAATGAGTGGCGCGGAGCCGGTAACAAGTCGCTCGACTGCTGCACTAGAGTCCAAGTCGCTCCTCCGTTGGTCGAGCGCAGAATCCCCTCGCCGTAGTAGGAATCCAGCGCATCGTTGGGATCGCCGGTTCCGGCCAGAATCACGCCGTTGTTGACGCTGATTGCGCCAATCGACAGCGATGGCATCGCCACTCCGCCCGCGTTGGCGTTGAAGACGGGAAGCGTGTCGGTCAGCGGCACGAACGTCACGCTGCTGGCCGCGCCCGCCGCTGCGTTGATCGACATCCACACTCCGCCGCCGGTGGTTCCAAGATAGATCGTGTTGCCGGTCGTGTCCGCTGGGTCGATTGCAATCGACGTCACGCGCCCGGTCACATTGCCGTAGTTCTGACTGGCGATCTGTCCCGGCCCGACCGAAGTCCAAGGGGCGTTCAGCAGAGTCGCTCGCGGCAAGGCTCCGAAGCCAGCGCCCGCTGCAGCCATCTTTGTGAGTGCGGAAGCTGGTTTTACGCCTGCGCCAACTGGCTTCGTGACCGCGGCCATCTGCTGTGCGTGAGCCGGCAGGCACGGACCTGCCAGCAACACTGCCAGCGCGAGGCGCAGCGCGAAATCAAGACAGCAGCCTCTTCCCCAGCGCGCGACTGGCAGCCTCAGCGGTCCTCGGCAAATCTCTACAGGATCGTTCCCGCGCATAGTTTAAGACCAATCTTCGTCCACATCGTTGTTTTCTGCGCTGTTTCCCGACGCATCCTCCCTTGATTCGTTGTCGAAAGCTGGACGGGGCAACCGGGCGGTTCCAGAAATATTTCACCATTCTATAGAAAACAAACATCTTTTTATGCTCATCCTAAACGGTCCCAAGTCTCCCCTAGTCACTTCATCGGCAACGCTTCATCGCCGCAATAGTGTATGGCGATAGCACCTTCGTGCAGTTCCGGTTGCAGCAGGCCGACTGCGCTCGGCGCGTTTCCAATCTATCATCGGAGGTGTCCGCGCGCATCTATGGCATCAGCGAATGCTGGCTCCATTGCGCAAAAACTCTCTACCGTTGCGCCAATTGAACTATCCAGCGGCACGTTGATGATCCTGTGCCGGATTTGCAACTGGATCCCTAATTGCGTTTGATTGCCCTCGCGCGGCATGCAACCCGGCTCACTGCCATCGCGCTTTAGTGGCTCAGTGACGGGAGCTAAACTGACGCAGGCTCGCCGCAACCCGATTCATTATGGTTGCCCACCCGCCCTGCTCTTCCGTCCGAAACAATCTCATTGTTGGATACCAGAGCGTTGTCTCGCCCTTCAATCCCCATCGCCACTCCGGTACGGGCCCCAGCAGTACCCAGACCGGCTTGCCCATGCTGCCAGCCAGATGTGCGACCGATGTATCCACGGATATAACCAGATCCAAACCGGCAAGGATCTCCGCCGTGTCCGCAAAGTCCGTAACGGTTGAACCGGCATCCCGAACCGGGAACGGAATGCAACCCTCGCTCAATTGCCTGACTGCCGCGCCACACTGTAGCGAAACGAATGTCACCTCGCCAGACATCTCCCCCAGTGCGCTAAAATCCTTGAGGCGTAGGGTTCGGTTGCGATCCGTCAGGTGCTTTGGATTTCCCGCCCAGACCAAACCAACCTGTAATGGTCGTGTTTCTTCCGCCAGATCGTTGAGCTGCCGATTCGACCGAATCGGTACGACCTCTGGAATGCTGGCAAGCGTCGTCCCGAAGACGTAGGGCAGACTCATCAGCGGGCACTGGAGATCAATATCCGGCAATCGCTCGCCCACACGGAAGCACTCTGCAATGCCGGGGTAGTCCGCGACCAGTCGCTGGAGTGCCGGCTGCACCACCAGAAGCACCCGAGCTCCGCGTGCCGCGACCATCGGCACATAGCGGAGGAACTGTAAGCTGTCTCCATAACCCTGCTCCGCATGGACGAGAATCGTCTTTCCTTGCAGAGGCTCCCCGGTCCACATCGGTGCCTGAAAGCCTTCAAGGTGGTAGAAATTCTTCTCCTTCACCTTGAGCCGCCATTCGTACTCCTGAAATCCTGTCCCATAATCTCCCTGCAAGAGCAGGGTCAGTCCGAGGTTGGAGTGTGCTGCGGCAAACTCCGGGTCGTATTGCAGAGCCTGTCGGTACGATGCCTCTGCTGAGATCGGATCGCATTGTTGAAACTGACACACCCCAAGCTCGCACCAAGCTTCGGCGCTCGGGGCTAGACTGATCGACCGCCTCAAGGCGTCCATCGCATCTTCCAGCTTTCCCAGCCTGGATAAACCGCACCCAATTGCCCGGTATGCAGCCCAATCGAGGGACCCCGAAGCCAATGCGTGTAGAAGGTAGCCAGCCGCCTCATCCTCCTGTCCCAACTCGGCGCAGACTCCGCCCAGATCAACATAGACCGCGTCAGAAACCGCTGTGCAGCGCAGTGCCAGCAGAAACCATGCCTTGGCCGCCTTCAGGTCCCCAAGGCTCCTCACAAGGGTTCCGAGTTGATGGTAGGCCGCGAAGTAGTCCGGTTGGGCCTTGATCGCCCTCGCCAGAGATTGGATCGCCGATACATTGTCTCCGGTCTGGATCAATTCGAACCCAATATTGAAATGGACCTCGGCGGGACTAGGCTGCCCTGGAACTTGCATACTCGGCTATACGTGCAAGTCACATGCCAACCTTGGCCACGAGCTTGTGAGGAGACACTAACCTCATAAGCTGACTCTCTGAAAAGAAAAAGCTGCACCTTTCGGCGCTATTTCATCTCCTGAGCTACACGCTCCTGCTACTCTCGCAGCGTATTGAGAGTCCTTTGCGGGCACCATGGGGGCGATTGGACGGCGCATCGCAGCTACTCCACGGGGTGGGCAATTACGCCTAAATCGGCCAGTCCATTGACGAAGTTTTGCGCGGCCAGCGCCACCAGCAGCAATCCCATTACACGCACCAGAATGCGTATGCCGGACGGTCCCAGCAGCTTTACCACCTTGTCCGAGTGGCTCAGAATCAGGTAGCAGGCCGCAGCCGTAATCATAATGGCTCCCAGAATCGCCCCCATCTGCCAGCGCGCATGAGCTTGTCCCACCAGCACCATCACCGACGCAATGGATCCGGGGCCGGCCAGCATGGGAACACCCAGCGGCACCACTCCGGCGTCCTCCTTCTGTGTGGCGGCCTCGGTATCGCCGACCACCTCCTGCGTGGCCGAGCGCCGAGCCTGTAGCATGTCCAGCCCAATCAGCGTCAGGATGATTCCGCCTGCAATCTCGAACGCGGGCAGCGAGATGCCGAGAACGCGAAATATTCCCTCGCCCGCAAAGGCAAAGGCCCCTAGTACGATCAGCGTCGTCAGCGCTCCCCTGCGTGCGATCCGTCGCTTGCGTGCTGCATCCGAGCCCTCCGTAATGGAGAGAAACGTAGGCATCGCGGCAAACGGATCGACCAGAAAGAAGATCGTGCTCAGCGCCAGCACCGAGAAATGGACGTACGCCGAGTGCTGCAACCCGTATAGCGTAACGGAATGGAAGTAGGACCACATCCTCTCATTGTCGCATCCTCCCCTCGGTTTTCGGCGGCAAAGAATCCGCGCACCGTATAATGATTTATTCACAGGATAGACACGGCTTAGAACTTTAATTTGCCGACGAAGGAGCAGCGATGGCGTTAGATACGACGAAGAATATTTGGCATAACGGGCAGTTGATCGCCTGGGAGAAGGCTCAGGTCCATGTGATGTCGCATGTGATCCACTACGGGTCTTCGGTCTTTGAAGGGGTGCGCTGTTATGCGCAGCCGAAGGGCGCGGCCATCTTCCGCCTGCGCGAACATCTGCACCGCCTGCTGGACTCGGCCAAGATCTATCGTATGCCGGTCGGCTACACGCTGGACGAGTTGTGCTCCGCAACCGCCGATCTGGTCGAAGCCAACGGCGTTGCGCCCTGCTACATTCGCCCCATTGTCTTCCGTGGCTACGGAGAGATTGGCGTCAATCCGCTCACCTCGCCGGTCGAGGTCTACATCGCAAACTTTCCCTGGGGCAAGTACATCCCCGGCAACGACGGAGCCGACGTCTGCATCTCTAGCTGGAACCGGCTTGCGCCCAACACCATTCCCTCGCTAGCCAAGGCGGGCGCCAACTACATGAACTCACAGTTGATTCACATGGAAGCCGAGGCCAACGGCTACTCCGAGGGCATTGCGCTGGACGTCAACGGCTACCTCTCCGAAGGCTCGGGCGAGAACATCTTCTTGGTACGTGACGGCATACTCTACACCACGCCGCTGGCCAACTCCGTGCTGGGCGGCATCACCCGCGCTTCGGTCATCACCATCGCCAAAGCCCTTGGCATTCCCGTCGTCGAGCAGGCTCTGCCGCGCGAGATGATCTACATTGCCGAAGAGGCTTTTTTCAGCGGTACCGCTGCCGAAGTGACGCACCTGCGCTCGGTGGATCGCATCATGATCGGCGACGGAACCATGGGTCCGATCACGACAGCGATTCACAAGGAGTTCTTCGCCATCGTCAACGGCCTCAAGCCCGACATCTACGACTGGCTGACTCCGGTGCGCGTCTCCGCAGCCGTCCCGGTCGGAGCCTAGGTCGGGAGGAACTTCGTCCGCATGAAGATCTATCTAGTCGGTAAGCATCAGTCCGCGCTGAATGCCCTGCTTGAACTCTATCGAGTTGCGCATCCTCCCCTGCACGAGTTGGTGGAGGATGCCGCAACTGCGGAGATGATCGTCTTCGTCGGTGGTGTCAACGAACACGGAGTGGGAATCGTCGACAATCCTCTGCCAAAGCAGTATCCAGAAAAGTGCTTTATCTATTGGGACGACGATGGCGTGGTGCCTCTGCTGCCTGGCATCTTCACCAATGCCGTCAAGCCGAGGTGGATCAACCTCCATCGCACGGCAAGCCATCATTTTATTGATGTACTGAATCCTCATGTGATTCCGATTGCGGGGGCGGAGAAGCGCTACCTGTTCTCGTTTGCGGGCGGATCGACCTCGCTGCTGCGCAAGAAGCTGTACAAGATCGACTACCGACGTTCAGACGTGTTAATCCAAAACACGTCGAACTACTACCACTGGGACCCGACGCAGGCCGGACGCGAGGAGCGCCAGAAGCAGTACGCGGAGACAATCGCCGCAAGCCATTTCGGGCTGTGCCCGCGAGGAGCCAGCGCCGGTGGTTTGCGCCTGTTTGAGGTGATGCAGATGGGTGTTGCTCCGGTGTTGGTCTCGGACCGATTGCTGCTGCCGGAAGGGCCCGATTGGGATTCTTTTCTGATTCGCATTCCAGAGAGGAAGATCAAGCAATTGCCGGATATCCTCGACCATTACGTCGCCGAGAGCGCCGAGCGAGGAAGGCTTGCCCGTCAGGCCTACGAGCAGTGGTTCGCACCTCCGGTGATGTTCAACGGCATTATTGCGACGCTGATTCGAGTGCGCGAAGCAAGAAGGATTCCCGAGCGCTGGATTCATCCATTCTGGGAATTCATCCTGTGGAAGCAACGCTTTCGCAATTCGGCTCGGGGAATAGCCAAGAAGGCTGTGCTGGCTGTCTTTCGTCTGCTAAAGCTGCGTTTCATCTATGAGATGAATGTTCGCTAGTGGAGGATGTGGAGCGAGCGGTTCCAGCGGACGAAGTGGAGTGGCGAGTTGGGTGGCTCGTTTAGCGAGAAATAGATCAAAAACGGCTCGCCGACGATTGCTTCACTCGGGACAAGGCCCCAGTAACGGCTGTCCTCGCTGTCGTTGCGGTTGTCGCCGAGCACAAAGTAGCGGTTGGGCGGAACGATCAGCTCGCCGTCGCGCACCAGTTGATGCATCTCGATCCACCAGCGCGAATTGATGCTTGGGTCGGCGCGATCCATGCGGGGAAACTCGTCGCGATAGCTATCCGCCGCCGCTGCGCGATAGACCGCATAAGGTTCGTCCAGCGCGCGTCCGTCGATCAGCACGCGCCCCTCGTGCAGTCGTACGCGGTCTCCCGGAAGCCCAATGACGCGCTTGACTAGATCCCGCGACGGATCGACGGGGTAGTGAAAGACGACAATTTCGCCGCGATGGATAACGCTGGGCGGAGCAATCGACGCGCCCTGTGCTCGTGCAGTCGACAGATTCTTGTTGACCAGCAGAAAGTCGCCAACCAGCAGCGTAGGCTCCATCGATGCCGAAGGAATGCGAAACGGCTGCGCGGCAAATGTCATAATGAACAGCGCAACGACAATAATGTAGACAAACGATTGCAGCGCCTGTAGCAGCCCGTGTTGTACGTCCGCCGCGAGCGCATCGTTCATCGAGCGGCCTTCGATGGAGCCTGCTTGGTTATAGATTGTTCGCCTGCCAGCAGTCCGGCGAAGGCCAGTCGCGCGGCCTCCTGCTGGGCCTGCTTCTTGGTCGAACCTTCGGCGCTGGCCAGCGTGGTTGGCTCGCCGTCGTCGCCTGTCACGCGCACTTCGATGCGAAATCTCTTCTGGTGATCGGGTCCGGATTGGTCCGTCAGCACATACTGCGGTTGCCCGAGTCCTGTGGCTTGCAACCGCTCCTGTAGCGCCGATTTGTAGTCTCCCACCGCGCCCGAGAACGGTTCGCTGGAGTGCAGTACGCTGTCCAACTCCGCCTCCGCCGGCTCGATAATCTGGCGATGGATAAACTGCTTTGCGGGTTCAAGGCCTCCATCAAGAAACAGCGCCGCAATGACTGCTTCCATGGCGTTGGCCAACAGCGCGGGCTTGCGTTGTCCTCCGCTGTGCGCCTCTCCTCGGCCCAGCAAAAGCATAGGTCCGAGCTGAATTCTCTGCGCCACCTGCGCCAGATGCCGACTACTCACCAGAGATGCGCGCAGTCGTGTCAAGTCGCCCTCGCTCAACGCTGGTTCCCGTCGGTACAGAGCCTCGGCTACCACCATGCCCAGCACCGCGTCGCCCAAAAACTCCAGCCGCTCGTTGTCCGAGCCCGGATCGGGCGTGCCCTCGGGATCGCTCTCGTAGGCCAGTGAGCTGTGCGTTAGCGCCAGCCGTAACAGTCCTGCGTCCGTAAAGGTGTACTCGAAGAGTCTCCCGTTCAGCGCAATCGCAGGAATCGCCGTTCTCTCCTTCGCTGAGTCAGCGCCCGCTGTTCTGCGCGAGTCTGTTGCGCGCGAACCTCCGGCAATAGTGTGGCGCGTTGTCAATTCAGCCCTCCGTCGATTCAGCCGACCTATCTAGTTTACCGAAGTCGTCGGCTAGACGGAGCCTCACAGGGCAGGGCAATCTCATGAACCGCAGGCGCAATATATGCTTATCAATATACGCTCTGTGCCCCCCCCCCCCCCCCCCGGGGGTATTTTGGAGGGGACTTTTTTTTTAT
>Ga0182011_10003546_pt1 | contig 12783 bp, 6 predicted proteins | sample 711E1DmetaG_FD_120481 | JGI IMG/M metagenome (GOLD analysis project Ga0182011, IMG submission 120481) | Permafrost microbial communities from Stordalen Mire, Sweden - 711E1D metaG | ecosystem: Environmental > Terrestrial > Soil > Wetlands > Permafrost | place: Sweden: Stordalen | collected... | reverse complement strand
CGAGTTCTTGCATTTGCGGCAGCCCTTGCCGCCGCAGAAGATGCAACTGATCTGCACGTCGGCGCTGGGCTCGGTGAAGGGAAAGAACGAAGGAAAGAAGCGCGTCTTGACCGCCGAGCCGAAGAGCGCCTTCATGGCGTGGTCCAGCGTACCTTTGAGGTCGCTGAAGGTAATCTTCGTGTCCACGCAGAGCCCCTCCACCTGGTGGAAGATCGGCGAGTGCGTCGCGTCGGCGGCGTCGTTGCGGTGCACCTTGCCGGGGATGACGATGCGCACCGGCGGCGGCTGCTGCTCCATGGTCCGCATCTGTACCGGAGAAGTATGTGTGCGCAGCAGCAGCCGGTCGCGCCGCGGGCGATGGTCCTGGCCGGCGACGACCAGCGTATCCTGCGTGTCGCGCGCCGGATGGCCGGGCGGAAAGTTCATGCTCTCGAAGTTGTAGAAGTCGGTCTCGACCTCGGGGCCCACGCCCACCGAGTAGCCCAGCGCAGCGAAGACTTCGACAATCTCGTTCATCGTGCGGGTGATGGGATGTTCGGCCCCGGTTAGCCGCTGCGTACCTGGAAGCGTAATGTCGATGGCTTCGGCAGCCAGAGCAGCGTCCGTCGGAGCCGCTCCAGCAGCCTCGTCCAAGAAACTCTCGACCACTGCCTTCAGCGCGTTGAAGCGCACCCCCATCGTCTTTTTGGCCTCCGCGGGCGCGGCCTTCAGCCAGCGGCCCGAGACCTCGTTGAGACGGCCCTGCTTGCGCCCCAGCCATTGCAGCCGAAAGGCCTCGACGGCCGCCGGGTCATCCAGCTCAGCCGCCGCATCCCGCGCCTGACGCTCCAGCGCGGCAAAAGCGGCATCCAGCGCTGCTTCGTCAAATGCCGTCAGATTGGGAATCGTTTCGTTCATCATGCGTAAAGAGCAGGATAAATCAGATGCCCTTTCTCCGACCTTCGCGGGTTGCATGGAATCAAACTCTTCCGCAGAGCCTATGTGTGGAGTTGCATATCATATTGCGGTGCAGCGAGACGATCCACGGCTCTACGGATGCCGCTCGACGGCGATGTTGGCGGTTGACGTGTTGCCGCTGACGGCGAGTCCCAGCAGATTGGTGGCCGCGCCGGGCAGGGAGGCCGGGGTGAAGACGACCGTTCCGTCCAGCGCGGAGGTGGCCGCGGCGGCCTGGGTGGCCAGCAGCTCTCCCTCCGTGCAAGGGCCATGCGGGGGGCAGGGCGGCGCCCACGCGTAGAGCGCCTGGTAGAGGTTGACCGTGCCCCCGGCCATGGGGTTGCCGTCCATGTCGAGGAGGCGGAGGACGATCTGGCTGGGGGTTCCGCTGACGGCCAGGCTCTGCGTGGTCCCCGAGACGGCTTCAAGAGACGCATACTCCGGACGCGCCCCGAAGGCGGTATAGGTTACGCACTGGCTGGTGCCGTTCAGGCAGGCGGTGGCGGTCACTTGCTGGCCCTCGCTCAGCGGACCAACGGTCAGCGTCTTGGTGGCGATGCCGCTGGAAGTGGTGATGGCGGCGGTACTGCCGAGTGGGACGATGCCGCTGCCGGTCGTCTGCCACGCCACCGCCTGCCCGCCCATGGGAAGGCCGCCGTTGAGCACCAGGGACTGAACCGTCCAGGTAAATGTGGCGCCGGCGGCCAGGGAGAGCGGAGGCGTCAGCGAGGAGAGCACCGGCGGAGTTCCGCCGCTGAAGTGCGCCTGGAGGCTGGATCCGTTGGTCAGCGAGGCGGTGACGACGGAAGGGGTCGCGCCAACCGCCGTCACGTTCATGGTGGCGCGGCCATCGCCCGTGGCCGCGACCGTGCAAACGGGCAGCCCGCAGGCGAGTGTGGCCTTTCCGCCGGTCACCGCATAAATCACCGACACTCCCCCTGCCGGGGTCAGATCCGGTCCCAAGGCGATGACGGAAAATGGAATGGGAAGGCCGACAGGCACCGTGTTCGCGGGGGCCGTGAGCAGGGTCAGCGCGTCGCCCGTGCCGGAGTCGTAGCTGACGCCGCCGGAGACGACAGCCGCCGCGTAATAGATGGGCAGGTCGTCCACCTCGACATCCACCGAGCCGGTGACGCCGGCCGCGGCCGGAGGGGCGATGGCCGTGATCTCGTTGGGCGAGATGCTGGTGACCAGCGCCGGCTGGCCGCCCACCAGCACCGTGTCCGCCAGGCGAAAGCCCATGCCGTGAATGACGATCGGCCCTCCGGAGGCGGGCAACCGTTGCGGCTGGACCGTCTCCGCGTAGAGCACCCATCCGTTGTAGGCGTAGTCGGGACGGCCGTCGCCGCGCTGGTCGGCGATGCCAATCCGCACCACATCGTCGCCCGACGATGTGACCCGCAGCCAGCTCTCGCCCGTGGCCAGGCCGTTCAATCCGGGACCCGCGCCCACCGCCGGGGCGCCCACCGGATCGAAGGCGTCCCAGACACCCAGCGCGGGCATGGCCTTCAACTCCGTGGGAGCGCCCGTCTCGTCCAGTGCCTGGGTGACCACGGTGAAGGTGCGGCCGCCGCGGACCGGGAAGCTGAACCAGTCGCTCTGGCCCACCTGGCTCAGCCGCCCATACCACATGCCGCTGGCCGCCAGGATGCGCGGCATGGCCTGGGTTCCGATGGCGTCCTGATAGCCGCCCGCCGCCGAGTCGGCAACATTTACCGTAAGCGTCCGCGAGATGCCCGCCGACATCCCCGGCGCCGCGATCGCCGGCAAGCTCCCTGAAGGGGTGGGCTGGCCGTCGAGATACGGTCCGACCGAGTTGGTGAGGATATAGAGGGGATCGATGGCCTCGAAGGTCACCTCATAGTTGGCCGTGGTCATGCCTGGCGGCAGTGGCATTCCGCTCAGGTCGAAGAAGCCCTGCAGCGCGGCGTCGTTCGATCCCCATATATCCAATCGGTTGCCGTTGGCATCGGTCCAACCGGTGATGGGGTTGCCGTGGTTGCCGTTGAAGGTTGAGCCGGAGACGCAGGAGACCGTGTACTGATACATCGGGTTGCCGCTCGCATCCAGCGGCCGGGCCACGACGTTGACGCCCTGCATCCCCACGCCGGTTCTGAAGGTGACGGTCCCCTGAATCGAAACCGTGTTGGCCGCGGTGATCTGCTTGCCGGGGAATCCGGCCAGGTTCTGCGCGGTGATCGGATAGATGCGGTTCAGTGCGGCGATGTCGTCGTAGCGGAGCACCGTGGGGTTGGGAATGCAGAGGCCGCCGCCGGGGCCGCAGACGCCGCTGAGGGGCTGCATCACAGGCCAGCCCAGGGTGCCACCGGCCTCGCCATTCTGGAGAGCGCCGGGATTCACCTGCGCGTAGTCCAGCCCGAGAATGCGGCCGAAGGCCCGCTCCAACTCATAACTCATCATCGCCAGCAGGTTGGAGTTGGTGGCGCAGAGGCCGTTGAGCACGATGATGCCGTGCGCGATCGTCGCGTCGGGTCTGATGTTGTCCAGCCACACCATGACCCCGTTGTTCTGGCAACTGACGGGTTGGCTGGCGCCGGCGCCGAAGATCGAGTCGATTACCGAGCCGTTCGCATCGTAGATCACTCCCAGCGGATAGTTCGTGGCCGCGGGCGTCACGTCGGCGGGCTGGGCGATCTGGCTGTTCACGGCGGCAAGGTTCGAGCCGCTCACATCTTCGTTCAGAGGGCCCATGTCCTTGAGTGTTACGGCGGCGGTGGGAACCGCGCTCCAGAGCGCCGCCGCCGCATCCACCATGGCGGTGGCCTGCTGGTTGCTGACGGAACTGTTCAGCGGCCCCTGATCGACGTAATAATTCACCTGCCCGCCGGCCCAGTGAACGGGCTGGCCTATCGCTCCCGGATTGAAGTAGCTCACCCCGGCCACATACTTGGGTCCGCCTGCCCGGACGGCAGCCGGTGCAAAGAGAAGCAATGAAGCAAGCAAGGCGAGAGCCGCATGGCGCGAGCGAACGGAGAGTGGGCAGGACACGGGTGGCGCTCCAAGCTGGAAATCCTGGTTCGCCCTGGAAAGTTGCCTGTAAAAAGTTGCTGAGCCAGGTTCAGGGCGGCCATGGAGGAGTCATCGGCCTGCGTGTCATGGGCAGGAAATTTCAAAAGTAATTGCAGAAATGCAAGGTATAGCTTGAATCTTTCATGGGCGAGTGATGTAGTTGCGTCCTAGGGCGGCAAAGTGAAGCGGAACGCTACTTACATAAGTCGGGAGTGACCTATGGTGCGAAAAACTCATTAAATATGCCGGGTGGGGCTGTGATCGGCGGTGTTACACGCTGTGGAAAAAATCGAGCCGGTTTTGCATGGCAACGATTCAGCATTGTCGCGAACTGAGGCAGACGGAGGTGCGGCCGGCGTTTGCGGCGAACCGGGAACGGCGCGGAATGAAGAGGCGCGAACGGAGAGCCGGCGTCAGATCTCCGGATTAAAGTCGAAAAACGCGTCCAGGCTGCGCTTGAGCTGGCTTCGATCTCTTCGCGCGTGGCCGTGACGTTGCGAGGGCGAACCCCTATCTACGACCGAATGTGCTGGTCGAGTTTGGGCGCCCCGCGAGCTTCCCACAGCAACCGCTGAACGCAAGGAAAAAGCCCTTCGATATCATGCTTTCGGTGTACAGCAATTGGAGAGCCGCTGTAACGATCGTTCGTGTTCGAGCCGGTTGAGGGCGACGCGGTCGAGCAGCGAGAAGTCTTGTGCCGAGTCTACGGCGCGGTTGCGATCCAACTCCTCGCATCGAGCGGACGATGGAGATACATATGCGTCGGCACCGATTGCTCTCACCCATTCATTTGGTCAGCCCCCGCGGAAGGCACTATACTCATCTTCCGTGGGTTGCACGGCGCGCCGCCTCCAGAGCGGCGCAATTCCCGGAAGGAGCATGTCCCATGGCGCTGACCGCCCCCATTGCGGAAGTCGATCTCGATTTCGACAACGGCAGCTTCGACGCTGCCGCATTTACCGCGCAGGCGCTTTCCAGTTGGCAGGCGCTGGCCGCCATCATCGACCATACCCTGCTCAAACCCGACGCCACCCGCGCCCAGGTGGAGAAACTGTGCGACGAGGTCATCCGCTATCGCTTTGCCTGCGCCATGGTCAACCCGATCTGGGCGTCGACGGCGGCCGGTGTGCTTTCCGGCACGGGCATTCCCGTGGGCGTGGTCATCGGCTTTCCTCTGGGCGCCTCGCTGGTCTCCACGCTCCGCCAGGAGGCGGCAGCGCTGACCCGCCTGGGCGCGCGCGAGCTGGATATGGTCATCCCCATCGGCCAGCTCAAGAGCGGCAACCACCATGCCGTCCACCATGCCGTCCAGGCCGCGTCCGCCGTCGCCCATCAGCGCGGCGCATTGCTCAAGGTGATTCTGGAGACCGCTCTGCTCAGCGTCGAGGAGAAGCTGCGCGGCGCGGAGATCGCCATCCAGGCCGGCGCGGATTTCATCAAGACCTCCACCGGCTTCGCCTCCGCCGGCGCAACCCCGGCCGACGTGGCCCTGATGCGCGGCGTGGCCGGAGCGCGTTGTGGCGTCAAAGCCGCGGGCGGCATTCGCACCCTGGCCGATGTGCGCGCCCTGCTCGCAGCCGGCGCCAATCGCATCGGCGCCTCCGCCTCAGTCGCCATCGTGCGCGAGCTGGGAGCGGAGTAAGATCGAGGAGGTAGGGGATAGGGAGTGGGGAGTAGTCAGCGGAGGCGCGCTGGAATTGGCTTTATCAAGAAAGCCCCGGAGAGCGCACAAGATAATCTCACCTCAGCTAGCCTACTCCCTACTCCCTCGATCCGTTCACATTTTCGTCGGCACCCATGGCCTCTACTCCTCCATCGCCGCCCGAAGGACCCGAGCTGGAAGGCGACTACCGCCCCGCCGGCCCTGCCCTTCTCGATCCCATCAACGCCCGCGTTGAGCCGGCCGACGTCGCCTATCTGATGCGGTTGACCGAGGCGCTCAACACCACGCTCGATCTGCAAACCCTGCTCAGCCGCACCTCCGAGCTGGTGCGCGCGGTCATCCATTACCGCATCTTCGCCATCCTCCTGCTCAACGACCGCACCCACGAGCTGCGCACCAGGTTCCAGATCGGCCACACAGCCGAGATCGAGCGGATGCGCATTCCCGTCGGCAATGGCGTTGTCGGCCAGGTGGCGCTTACCCGCGAGCCCATCCTCCTCAATGACGTCTCCACCGCAGAAAACTACATCTCCGCCAATCCCGCCGTCCGCTCCGAGCTGGCGGTTCCGCTGATCGCAAAAAACCGCCTCATCGGCGTCATCGATCTGGAGAGCGAGGTGGCCGGCTACTTCCAGCCCGAGCATCTGCGCGTGCTCACCCTTACCGCCTCCCGCATCGCCCAGGCCATTGAGAACGCCCGCCTCTACGCCCGCGTCTCCCGCCAGGCGCAGACCCTGGAAGTGCTCAACGAGATCTCCGTCGAACTGGCCTCCATTCTCGACCTCGACCTGCTGCTGGAGCGCGTCGGCCATCTGCTCCGCCGCCTCATCGACTACCAGATGTTCACCATCATGCTGCTCGACGAAAAGGGCGAGACGCTCATCACCCGCTACGCCTGGCGCTTCGGCCACGCGCACGCGCCCTCACGCCGCATCTCCATCACCAGCGGCCTGGTAGGCGCGGCGGTCCGCGAATGGCGCTTCATCAACGTCCCCGATGTCCGCAAGGATGCGCGCTACACGCCCATGAACGAGGAGACTCGCTCCGAGCTGGTCATGCCCCTCTTCTATAAAGGCCGCATCATTGGCGTGCTCGACCTGGAACACACCCGCGCCGCCTTCTTCCACGAGGAACACGAGCGCATCCTCGCCACCATGGCCGCGCAGGTGGCCATAGCCATCGAGAATGCCCGCCTCTACCAGGCCGTCAAGCGCCAGGAGCGGCAACTGGAGCGCGACATCGCCATGGCCCGCGAGGTGCAACTGCGCCTGCTGCCGCCCCTCGCGCCCGAGCATCCCCATGCCGAGATGGCGGTCCGCTTTCTGCCCGCCCGCGCCATCGGCGGCGACCTCTACGACTTCGTCGATTACGGCACCAACCGCACCGCCATCGTTCTCGGCGATGTCAGCGGCAAGGCCGCGCCCGCGGCCCTCTTCGCCGCCCTGGTCAGCGGCGTCATGCGCTCGGCCGCCGCGCAGCAGCCCCAGCCGGCCCGGATGCTTGCCCTCCTGAACGACGCCATCCAGGAGCGCAAGCTCGAATCGCAGTACGTCACCATGCTCTTCACCCTCTGGGACGACGAAAACCGGACCCTCAGGGTCGCCAACTCCGGCGCCGTCCAGCCCATTCTCTGCCGCGCGGGCCAGGCGGAGACCATCCGGGCCGAGGGATTTCCGCTGGGCCTCTTCCCCGACGTGACTTACGATGAGTTGACCGTAGAGACCCAGCCCGGCGACGTTCTCGTCTTCGTCTCCGACGGAATTCTCGACGCCGAAAACGACCAGGGAGAGATGTACGGCCAGGAGCGGCTAGCCGGCCTCCTCTGCACCCAACGCGACCGCACCGCCCAGGAGATTGCCGACGGCCTCCTCGCCGACGTTTCCCGCTTTCAGGGCGGCTGCGACCGCTTCGACGACGAAACCATCATCGTGCTGCGCGTGCGCTGAGCCGTCGCGCAATCCATCTTTAGAATTGTCCTCCTGAACTCCCGCTGTCGCTGTCATGCCGAGCGACCAAACCTTGCGCTATGCGAAGGGTCAGGATTCCGAGACTTGGGATTTCGCTAACTCGCTAGCTTACTGCCTTCTTTTCGATCTTTGCCCAGGCGTCTTTCAGCGGCAGCGTACGGTTGAAGACCGGAGAGCCCGGCGTGGAGTCGGGATCGAGGCAGAAGTAGCCGACGCGCTCGAACTGGAAGCGGTCACCCAGTTTGGCGTTGGCAAGCGAGGGCTCCAGCTTGGCGCCCAAGAGGATCTCCAGCGAGTTGGGGTTGAGATTGTCGAGGACATCGTGACTTGGATGGCCGTCGGGGCCTTCTTCGATGTCGCTGGGATCGGCCTTGGCGAAGAGCTTGCCGTAGAGACGGATTTCGGCGGAGATGGCGTGGGCCGCTGAGACCCAGTGCATGGTGGACTTGACCTTGCGGCCGTCCGGCGAGTTGCCGCCCCGGCTGGCCGGATCGTACGTGCAGCGCACCTCGACGACGTTGCCCTCCGCGTCTTTGACCACGCTTTGGGCGGTGACGAAGTAGGCGTTGCGCAGGCGAACCTCTTTTCCCGGTGACAGGCGGTAGTACTTGGGTGGAGGCGTCTCGCGGAAGTCATCTTGTTCGATATAAATCGTTCCTGAGAAAGGGACCCCGCGGCTCCCGGCGGAGGGGTCTTCGGGATTGTTGGCGACCTCGACAAGCTCTTCTTGTCCGGCGGGGTAGTTGTCGATGACCACCTTCAGCGGATGCAGCACGGCCATGGCGCGGCTGGCGCGGCGGTTGAGGTCGTCGCGCTGGAAGTGCTCGAGCATTTCAATGTCGGTGCTGCCGTTGGTGCGCGAGACGCCGCTGGCGGCGACGAAGGCGCGGATGGCTTCTGGGGTATAGCCGCGGCGGCGGATGCCGCACAAGGTCGGCATGCGGGGATCGTCCCAGCCGTTGACGCGATCTTCCTGCACAAGCTGGAGGAGCTTTCGCTTGCTGAGCAGGGTGTAGGTGATATTGAGGCGGTCGAACTCGGTCTGCTGCGAGGGGAAGATGCCCAACTGCTCGATATACCAGCGGTAGAGAGGCTGGTGGTCGGCAAATTCCAGGGTACACATGGAGTGGGTGACGCGCTCGATGGAGTCCGACTGGCCGTGGGCGTAGTCGTACATCGGGTAAATGCACCACTCGTCGCCGGTGCGGTGGTGCGTGGCGTGCAGGATGCGGTACATCACCGGATCGCGCATATTGAGGTTGGGCGAGGCCATGTCGATCTTGGCGCGCAAGACGCGGCTGCCGTCAGGGAATTCGCCGGCCTTCATGCGCGTGAACAGGTCGAGATTTTCTTCAATCGTCCGGTCGCGATAGGGGCTGTTCTTGCCGGGCTCGGTCAGCGTGCCGCGGTGTTGGCGGATCTCATCGGCGGTGAGATCGTCAACATAGGCCTTGCCGGCTTTGATGAGCTGCACTGCCCACTCGTAGAGCTGGGGGAAGTAGTCGGAGGCGTAGCAGAGGCGCTCCCACTCGAAGCCCAGCCAGCGCACGTCCTCCATGATGGAATCGACGTACTCCTGCTCCTCTTTTTCGGGGTTGGTGTCGTCGAAGCGCAGGTTGGTCTTGCCGCCGAACTCATCGGCCAGGCCGAAGTCGATGCAAATGGCCTTGGCGTGGCCGATGTGAAGGTAGCCGTTGGGCTCGGGGGGAAAGCGGGTCTGGACTTGGGCGTCGCCGTACTTCTTGGTGCGCAGATCCTCGGCGATCATCTCGCGGAGGAAGTTGGAGGGAGTTGCGGCGGCTGGGCTTTCCGGATTTTCGTTGCTCATGGCTGCAATTCATTATTCCACGGCAGTGCTGTGCCATGGAGGAAGAGAGGATGAGCGGCGATCTCGTCCTCTGAGGCAGTTTCGATACGTTATGCCTTCCACTTGATGTTGCAGCCGATGGAGGGGAACTGGTCCTCGGAGACTGGCTTGCCCGCAAGCACCTGGTCGAGAGCGGCGCGCAGGGTTTCGCCGGTGACGGGAATTCCGTTGCCGGGGCGGCTCAAGTCGAACTGGCCGCGATAGACCAGGCGGAAATCGCCGTCGAAGAGGAAGAAGTCCGGTGTGCAGGCGGCCTTGTAAGCACGCGCCACGGCCTGCGTTTCGTCGTAGAGATAAGGGAAGCCAAAGCCCATTCTCTGCGCCTGCTTTTTCAGGTTGTCCGGGCTGTCGTCAGGGTGCGTGGTCACATCGTTGCTGCTAATGGCGACGATGCCGGCGGGCTGGCCGGCGTAGTCCCTACCCAGCGCGGCCAGACCCTCCTCGATGTGCTTGACATAGGGGCAGTGAGCGCAGATGAACAGTACCAGGAGCGCTTTTTGGCCGCGAAAGCCGTCGCGGCGGACGATGTTGCCGGCAACCACATCGGGAAGCGCGAACTCCGGCGCCGCTGCGCCCAGTTCCAGCATGGTGGATTCAGTACGTGCCATGGGAAAACCTCCTCAAGGATGATGCTACTTTATCAGCACCCAGCCGCCGGGCTCGCTCCGTCCGGGACGATCCGGCAGGTCCCATAGCCGATGGCCGGAACAGGCGGGAAAGCGGCCTGCCGGCGGCGTGGAGATATGTCATACGGATGTCCGGAGGATCCGAAAGGCAGCGGAGATTGAGCGATTCAGGAAATGCTCAAGCTCGTGCCGTCAATCCAGCTTTGGATCCCATATGATCCCGGCCGGCTCCGGCGAATAGAACTGATAACAATTCCGGCCCCGCGCTTTGGCGTTGTACAGGGCCATATCCACATTCTTCAACAGCGTATCCGCATCGATCTCTCCCGAATTGACCGTGCAAACTCCGGCGCTGACGGAAACCGGCACCTCTCCTCCCTCAAAAGGAATGGGAACCGACAAAGCAGCGACAACCTTCGCGGCGATTCTCTCCGCAATGTCCGGAGCGCGCAAATCGGGGAGCAGCACCATGAACTCATCTCCGCCGATTCTGGCTACCGTATCGCTCTTGCGCACGGCACCCGCGATGCGGCATGCCGTGACGCGCAGCACTTCGTCGCCGGCCTGGTGGCCAAGCGCATCGTTGATATTCTTGAAGTTGTCGAGATCCAGCATGAGAAGCGCCAGTTCGGTGCGATTGCGCCTGGCGCTTTCCAACGCGGCTTTCAGTTGATCCTGAAACACCGAGCGCGTCGCCAATCCCGTCAAGCAATCGTGCTGCGCCATCTCGCGAAATCGTTTTTCACTTTCGCGGAGCAGCATTGCCTGTTGTTCCACGCGCTTTCTGAGCACCGCCACCCAGGCAAGCACGACCAGAGTGCCGGACAGCGCGAGCGCCAGCAGCACAAGCACATGACCTGCCGTCCACCAGGAGGGGCGCTGGAGCAGGGCCACGTCGCCCGGCGAGCGCATCAGAACCCGGAACGACTTTGGCACAGCCCTTCCTTCTCCGGCGGCGCTGCTCTGCGCATCGAGCAGGACGGAACAGATTCCCGTAATCCGCAGCCGGCTTCCGGTCTCCCATGAATTTGCCTCGGGCCCTGTCAGGCTTCGGGGCAGAACCGCGGTGAATATATTTTTCCCGGAGGTTAACAGGAGGGTTGTATCGGTAGAGGCCAGCTCCTTGCCGATCAGTTTGCCATCAATCTGGATGAGTTCCGAATCGTGCTGGCCCAACAGGGCCTGCTCGGCGGAGACTGCCTCGGCTGCAAGCGGCCGGCCTCCTAATCCGCCCCTATACATGGCATCCGTGAGGGCAACCGTGCCATTCTCCACTGCGACGAATCCTATGAGGTCAGCATTGGCGCCTACGGCGACAGGATTGTCCTGCACCGTTTGCGCACAAATTCCGCGCGTATCGTCGCGAATGCACAACAACGAACCGGGCCAGTGCAGGGTCACCCTTCCGCGCAGGTGAACGCGGTGAAGCACCGCATTGACCTGGTCCCAGCGCAATAGCCGGTCGACGGGAATGATGCGCAGATCGTAGGGATTGCCCGGCGGGGCTTCCACAACTTCCACCGCGGCGAGGCCCGGGCACATCAGGCGGGGGCCAATCATCTGGCGGCCGATGTTGAAGATCGGGGACAAAGTGGCGCGGATTCGCACGTGCGCGTCGACCAGTCCGGAATATATGGCGCCTGTCTCTTTGATCATGACCACGGAAACGGTCCCGCCCTCCATCGCCAGATGCAGAGTGACGTAATGACCGTACTCGACAACCGAGTGAACGAGGCCGTCAACCAAGACCCACTGACTGTCTTGAATGCCGGTCGCCATGCCGGTGAGAGTTTCACGGCGAGGGTTTGCCGGGAGAGCGGCGTGGCCAATCACTTTGATTTGAGGGTGCGCAACGATGGGACTGAATTCTCCGGGGCCGCTGACGCCGCGGATATCCAGCAGCGTTCCGGGGGGAAGCTCCCCGGTGGAACCCTCCGCGAGTTCGACAAATATGCCTCCGGTGGCATCGTGAACGAACAAATAAGCGCGTTTGGAGCCGGCACTAGGATCGAAGAAGGTCGCCACAGCCCGCAGATGGATGGGATAGGCGCGCGCCGCTTCCTCGCTGGAAAGGGAGTGCGCCGCGTGCGCCGTGGTGAGCAACCGCAACTTGCCGGAGGGTTGTTTGGCGGTCTCCGCACCGGCCACAAGGCCCGCGAACAAGAGGCCGGTAGAGATAACTCCCGCAACGGAGATGGCCAGCGCGCCCTTGATACAGCGCGGGGAAGCAGACGCCAGGCCAGGTTCTGCCGGCCTCCGGCTGAATGGCAAAAGCGCGTTCTTAGCCCCTGGGCGGCGTATTCCGCTCGTTCCAGCGTCGACTGAGGTCTTCATTTTCAATCCGCGACGCCTTCTTCCCGTGGGCGGTCGCTACTTGCGGCTGAATGCTAAGTGGCCTATCGGCAGGCGAGTAGAAAAAATGATCCTTGCCTCGCTGAATCTTCGCTCCATTGTAATCTGTGGCCTTCCGAGGAATCGTTGGTTCCGCTTGCGGCCTTGAGGACCAAACGGGAAGACCCTTGTTCTCCGTCACGCAGCGGTTTTCCCGAACCGGGGAATCGGAGGGAGGCCCTAGGCTGCATTATTCATGAACGCACGACGAAAGCGCTTCTGGAGGGCACGAGGTTGCCGAAAATGCTGACGGCCGCGTGATTTTGCTTTACAGAAGTGCGGCCACAAGCCTGGTTTTCATCT
>Ga0182011_10003545_pt1 | contig 12783 bp, 7 predicted proteins | sample 711E1DmetaG_FD_120481 | JGI IMG/M metagenome (GOLD analysis project Ga0182011, IMG submission 120481) | Permafrost microbial communities from Stordalen Mire, Sweden - 711E1D metaG | ecosystem: Environmental > Terrestrial > Soil > Wetlands > Permafrost | place: Sweden: Stordalen | collected... | reverse complement strand
TTCTTGATCATGCGACACCCCCGCTTCCTTGCACCTGTGCTCGAAGCACACGGCTCCATCTCGAGCGGAGTATCACTCCAGGTGCTTAACGGGGAAAGATGGGTTCACCGGACGAATACGAAATAAGCACGCCCTGAAATTCCTCGAGAAGCGGTCCAAGGAATTGAGCCTTCCGGGAATCTCGATACTCAAAATAAACTGCGTCCATACTTGCAAACACCCAAACATAGCCCTTGCAACCTCTCAACTTCACCTCAGTCTCGTCAATATGAAGGAGCGATCCTTTTAACAGATGGGCAAGGATTCTGCCGTAGATCGGTTGAAGCGTTTCACGCAACGATGACTTAAAGCGGAAAATTGTGGGTTGTGGGACGTCAAGATCAAAGATGTCGTTTAATGCCCGCCGGACCCTAAGCATATTCTGTCCGCAGACCAAGTTGTTATATACACACCAGGTCGCAAGTCCCTGTCCGTACTTTGGTGCCCATCCGGAGGGAACACCCTCTGGAACAAAGAGATCGCCGCACTTCATGCACTTGTAGTTCCACGAGAGATAAACTGTGATCCATTTCTTTACACCACCGCTGAAAAACTTCAGATCGATCACCCTTCTCTTGACTGGACGCAACTGAGAAATCTTCCTGCTCCCGCACGAAACGCACTTCTTAGCCTCGATTTGAAGAACTTTATTGGGCTTTATACGCGACCGCCTCGGCGTTGCTTTCGTAAGAACTCTCTTGGCTGCTTTGCTTGCTCGGGCGAAAATTTTATGACGCTGGTAGTCGAAGTATGCGGATCGATTGACAACATCAAGGCCGGGCAGTGCCCACTCGATTTTCCGGAATCTGTGAGACCTGCGACTCGATGTTCTCAAATCCGCTGTATTGATTGCTGCACCTCGCGCATGACCAAGCGGCGTTGGCGCGTCCGACGAGATCAAACCGCCGATAGACTCAACGACGTGTTTCAATGCACGGCAATCGTCGTGGTTGTATTGAAGCAGTTGAGCTTTGATATCGGGGGCGTTAGTCTTGTTCCAATTCTTCCGCCAAACTATGGCTTGCAGCCCTGTGGCGTTTTCATGAGTCCACTCAAACCCAAGAAAGCGGCCAATATCTTTAAGGCCATTGGAGTAGATCGGAAAATAGACGTGAGGATGTATGAGCGATAGCACATTTGTTGCTCGCTCGAGAATCGCATCGATCTTCGCGTGGAGGGACTCTGGCAACCGCGTCTTCATCCGGTTCAAGGCGACTGTTTCATATCTCCCATAATGCAGGATTCGAAAATCAGCCCACTGGCAGACCGCTTCGACAAACTGGGAGAATATGTCCGGCTCTTGTGATTCGTCATCTGCCCAAAACGAGTGGAAGATCTCTCTTCCCTCGGAGACAACCAAAGCGCCGATGAGGTAATAAGACTCGTTGTCAGGCAGTCCTTCGATATCCAGATATATTTGAGTCTCTGACTTAGGAAAACGAGGAGTTCCGTGGATATAAACAGTGTTCTCCCGAATGGCGAGCGCCTGCAACGCAAAGTGGTGCGGCGTCGCAGGATTCTTTGCTCTCTTGGGCGCTCTGCGGGGCCTGAAAGTGTAGGAAAGCTGCGTGACGGTGAATATCCCCTTGCTGCGATGGCTCTGGCGTTCGGTGTCTGTGATGCCTGAGAGCAGGCTGAGCTCGTCTTTCTCAACCGCCTTCTGTCGGCATTGGTTTTGAAACTCGCACTCGGGACAATGTCGGTTGAGAATCAATTCCGGAGGCGAATTGCTGGATAGGAGAACGCCGACCTTCTCAGTCAATTTCCGCACCTCGCTGAGCATAGCGCCGGTGTTGACTCTGACTGTAGCGCGGTCGTCTCCGTGGATAATCTTGCCCAGGCCGACCTCGCAGCCCAGCATATTGGATAAGACGAACGCATCGAATGCTAGCAGCAGCTTGGCGTCTTTGTGCAGTTTGTTCGTGAAGATGAATCGAATGGGGATGAACAGCCCCAACTTGTCTCGCCCCTCCGACGTCAGCTGCTCCACAGCATGAATGGTCGATTCCAGATTCTGTGCCCGTGCTGCGATCTCTACAGCGAACCTCCATTTCGCGGACTGTACATCTTCCCTATCGATCGGATTGGTAACACATTCATTCTGTGCAGTTTCTTGTGTGAGGCGTTTAATCTCCTCGCTACGATAAGAAGCTTGTTGGGCCTGAACCCAGTCCGCATAGCCATTTCCGTTTGCCGTTTTGCCGAGTGACCGAAGAAAGCATTTGGTTTGACACTTGAGGTACGCTTCGAAGAGATGGGAAGTGATGGGCATGTTGATTCAACCATCGGATCTGCGATTTTCCAACAATTATTTTTCGGTCGGTTTGAAAGGCTCAACTGTACTCTCGTTCCACGCAAACTAACAGGATCAGTCCAATGAAGACGAGAAAAAACATAGGTCGCCGAAAACCGAAGTCATTCGAAAGAAGAAGCCGGAAGAGTCGTCAGCATTTTGCGAATCCCAGCTCCCGACAGCCGACTTGGCATGGCGCGTCAGCCGAGATTGCAAAGCCTCCGCATGAATACCTGGAGAGCCGCACGGGCCTTTGGGGCGCCTAGCTCAAAATGGCTTAAGAGGCCGAACCCCTTGGTGCCACCCTTGAGGCTTATTGCCGCCTTTTGCCGCCGCGAGACATCGCTAAGTTGTTCGAGGAAATTCTTGCATGAGGCGCACGGATATTCATTAGCGGTTTATTGGCAGTTTTCGCGAACCTCATCACCATCTGCTATGTAGCAGTCCTGTTCGTTTCAACATCAGTAGCTTCGGTTTCACGAAACCGAGCGAGTCGAAAGATCCCTCTCGCTGGCTTGTATACCTCCTGCGGTCGCCAGGCGGGCAATTTCTCAGTATAAATCCTGATGGTGTTTTCTGACTCGTGTGGCAGCAGCCCGCGAAGTCTTTCAACAAGCGACGCGAATCCGATGCCAGCAGGACGAGTAGCCAATATCTCAAGTGCCGTTTGTACAATGCGGTCTTGTGTTGGCTTCTGATTGGACCGATCGGGCTGCGCTCTGGTACGCGCGCGGCTTCCTAGAAAGGCATCGATATCCTTTTCCCTGGAAAGAAAGAACTCCAACACATCAAGATCTTTGTATCTGCACGTCTCAGAAACACTTAGAAGAACGAGATACTCGTCAACCGCGGAGGCCGTTGTTGTCCCTTCAATAACGTCCCGAAGCGCGGCAAATGCCTTCATCGCATGTTCCGCATTATTGTTGTTCCACGGCACGCCATCATAGCCAAGGAAAGTGAAGAGCTTCTCCCGATTCTTCTCAAAGCGCTGCTTGCACTTCGCGGCCACTTCGCTTTGCCACTGCCGATTGAAAAGCCACTTGTAAAACCGCTCCACGTCACAAAGATGCTTATTGAGGAAGTATTTCTTCAGACCATGGCGATCAATGGTATCCACAATCTGCTTGAGCAAGTCGCCGAACTGCTGCACTATCTGCCGCAGCTCATCGTCGTACGGATTCTTCAACATGTCATCGTTCAGATCGCGCATGAGATGAATCAAGCACTTTTGCTGCGGGCAGTCCATCGAGTCGTATGCAGGATAGAAGTCAGAGACCAAGACTCCTTTGAACCCCTTCAAGAGCGTCTGCATTGTCTCCGCCTCGCGGCTCTCGCTGTAAAAGTAGACGACGTCGTCAAAATTGCAGAACACCCACACGTAACCTCGTTTGCCCTGCGTTACTATCGGAGTCTCGTCAGCGTGAACTAGCGTTCCCTCAACGATCCTCCGGAGCAGCGTCTGCCGCGTCTCTTCGTACAGTCTTGCCGCCGCGCTCTTCTGATGACCCACCGAACTGCGGGGCAAAGTGAGACCAAACAGACGGTTCACATGACGCGTTGTCACACGCTGTGGGACGCATAGTTCCACAATTTCGTAAATCAGGAACGCGATCAGATTCCACCCGTACTTCCCGCGACGCCACGTCCGCTCCGGAGAAGAAAGTTCCGCGCCGCAGCGAAGGCAGTCATAGTAGTGGAAGCGATATTTGACGATCCATCTTTTGACGCTTGTCTTTCCGATGTGAAGGTCATACACGATCTTCGACTTTTCCGGTCCTGCTTTTAGTTTCTTACTGCCACACTGGGGGCACCGAGGAGGAGTGGAACAGAGAACTACTCCGTTGATGCGGGGCCGGACAGTGCGAGGCACAGTGCGCGAGGCATTGGATCTTCTGCGCCAGTCGCTGTTTCTTACGTAGACTCTGTCGCGTTGATAATCCCAGTGCGCTGCCTCATTAATCTCCTCCAGGACCGGAAGAGAACTGGTGAACTTGCGCCACTTCGAAACGTTCTGGACGTCTTCTGAGTGTACGCAGACCTCATTCGCGTCACCGCTCACGGAGCAACGGCCTTCTGCAAAGACCGCGACCCGTTCAACGGCCCGGGTAACGACTTCCAAAGCTTCACAGTCCTCTCGATTGTACGTGATCAATACCTGCTTGATGGAGGTATCCCGCGTTTCCTCCCATTGTTGTCGCCAGACGAGGGACTGGAGCCCCGACGCAACCGGGTGCGACCACTGGAACCCAAGGTATCGCGCGACTTCTTTGAGGCGATTGGAATATGTTGGAAAATAGATCTGCGAATAGGTGATCCCCAAGAGATTCATCGCGCGGGTAATGAGTGTGGCGATGTAGGAGGATTCGGGAGTCGAGTCGGAATATCGGCGCGCAAGTCGCTTGAGAAAGGTTGTTTCATAGGCTCCATAGTGAATCAAGACAGGATTGTCGATGCGCTCTAGCACACTAAGCAGGGAGCGCCAGATTCCTTCCTCATCGCTAACATCATCCGCCCAGAAGCTGTATTGGAGAGGCCCCGCGGGTATTCGGAGGCCTATGAGATAATAGAAATCACGATCCGGCATTCCTTCGACATCAAGATAAACTGGTGTTCCCTTGATTGCTAACTCGGGCTTCCCGACTATGTGAATCTTGTGGTCTCGAATTGCGAGAGCCTTGAGAGCATGGTGATACTTCTCTTTGCGTGATGCCAGACGTTTGGGGCGGCGGCGCGGGCGAAAAGTGTAAGCAAGTTGAGTGACGGTAAATATGCCCTTCGCGTTCAGTTTCGCTCGTTCTGTGACGCTGAGGCTATCCAAGAGGCTAAGGTCATCCTTCTCGGCCACTCTCTTCCTGCAATATGTTTCGAACTCGCACTCCGAGCAGTGCTTAATCAGGACGGGATCTGGTGGGATGCTCTCGCTGAGCAATGCGCGGAGCTTCCCCACGAGTAACTGCACTTCGTGAATCAAGGTATCAAGCCTGAGACCAAGGATTGTATGTTGCAGTCCGTGAATGATCGTTCCCTTGGTTGGCATCTGACCGGAAGCCTTCCAGAGGACGAGGGCGTCAAATGCCAGCATGAGCTTGTAATGCTTTGAGATCTTCTCAAATGGGACGAACCGGATCGGCATGTAGGCGCTGTGCCCCTTCTGGGTCGGTACTTCCCGCCGTTCGAGAGCATGAACGTGGGATTCGGCATCCTCTGCGGTTATTAGCGGTTGAAGGATGAGCGGGTACTTGGCGCTTCTTAGATCTTCCGGGCGCGGGGTGCCAACGAAGCAATCGGCCCCAGAGACTGATCGGAGGTAGTCTCGGCAGTCTTTCTGATAGCTTTCAGCGATGTGCCCTTGCCAGGCACCGATTGGATGCGAAGGTTCACCAGTCCTCGCAGAAGTGAAGGTGAAGTGAGCCTTCGTCCTGCACTTGAGGAAAGCGTCGAAATGCCGGTCAGAAATCAACACCCCATGATTGCAGTTTAGCTCTTTTTCGGCTCTCCGCAGGAATTTGACATCCCCGAGGCTGAACTATAGCGGTGTTGACGCCGATGCCGAGCGCAAGGGCCAACACCGCGACAACTGCAAAGCCGGAATTACTGCGCAGCACACACATTCCATAACGGATGTCGTTACGGTTCGCCGGACGGGTCTGCTCTCTCAACCCTCCCTGCGCTAGCCTCAGGAATTTTCGAGGGCATCAAGGGGCAGCTAAGAGTACCCTCCCTTTCCTTTCAATACCCTAGAGAGGCTAGAAGGCTAGGCTGCACCGCAAAACTCCTTTGTTTTCTCGCACGTGGTGGATTCGAATTCCATCTCGTCCACTATCTTTTCAATTGCTTCGCTGCTTCTTCGTTAACTGCAATAAGTTGCGGCGTTTATTCGTTTATTCCAAGAGGGGTCTTTGGTACCCACCATTGTTCCAACAAGAGGCATCGTTCGCTAGGTTCTGCTAGGTTCCCAATCTGTAGCGGGTCGCCCTTCGCGTGTTATATGCTCCGGAACCATGCCAGTTAAAAGACGCTTACTCAAACCAGATGCCGAGTTTGCACAGCAGCCCGTTGTCGCTAGCAGCCCGCGGCTGCTAACGATCCCAAGTGCTGCTGCTTATTTATCGTGCTCCGTTTGGTCCATACGGAACCTGATTTGGAAGAGGGCGATTCCACATATTCAGATCGGGAAACGATTCCTGCTGGATAGGGCGGACCTCGACAGCTACGTTGAGAAGAACAAGGTGCGAAGTTAAATCGAACCGAGGAATCTGCCGGGACTCTTCTCTTCCCGCGTACCAGATGTTTGCTGATAAGAAAGTTGTAGCACTTTGAGCACAGCGCAACAGGACCGATGCACAGGCAAACAGGCGGTAGAGGATGTTTCGCGCTATGTACCCGGCGTGTACCTCAATGCGCCGTGCGGGGATTCTGCCCATTCTGACGTTTCTGCCGTCTTGATAGATCAGCAACTTACGTCTTATGAATGGAGCTTACGGGTTCGAATCCAACCCAATACGAGTAGGTAATTTAGAGAACAGAGCGGCGGCCATCCTGACAACGTTTGGAAACTAAGCTACAGTTTATCAACGTATTGTGGCCTTGGTTGAAACATGTCCCAACACTTGATATCCGCGAACAAGGTACGAAGATTAATTGTTCTGTGGACTTCCACCGTAGTTAATAAAAGCCAACTCGCCGACTGCCTTAGGATTTCTCGGGGGACCGCACGCAAATATATCGTGGCCTTCGAACGCTCCGCGCTCACGGGCAATGACATTGAACGGCTAAGCAACGCAGAGCTCTTGGTAGCCCTACTGCAGAGATCGAGTCCACGCACGGAACTCACACGGTCAGACAGATATAATGCGCTGGCCATACAACTCGAGAGCATTCACACGAGATTGAAAGCTGAGCCGTTATCTTTGATTGATGTTTGGAGCGAATACGCAGCTACTGCACCGACGCCATACAAATATTCTCAGTTTGTCAACCGATACAGCCTGTGGTGTAAAGAACGCCATCTCAAAAGAGCTGCACTCAATACCCGGCTCTCAATTGTGGTCAACCACAACGATTTGCAAAGTTTCAGAAAGTGGAAATTATCTAATAATCGACAATTGTGGGAGCGAGCCGTGGCCATTCTGGCGATCAGCAATGGTGACAATGTTGCCAGTATCAGCCGCAAGATTGAAAGATCACCTCAGACGATCAAGAAATGGTGCGAGATATATGCGGCTGGAGGCTTTGATCAGCTGTCCCTGCCCCGGACGAAAGCCCAGTCCACGAAATCAATCGACGATCTCAAAGCGAAGAAGGGCAGGCTCATAAAGCTGATACACGAATCCCCGCGTCTTCACGATATAAACCGAGCATCATGGAGCTTGAGTGCGTTGGCCACAGTTTACGAGAGACTTTATGGAGCGTCCATATCCAAAAGTTCGATATCCGAATACTTCCAAGCTGCGGGATACAAATTTAAGAAGGCCAAGAAAGTGCTCACCAGCAGTGACCCAGAATATCGGGAGAAACTAAGTAAAATTACACAAATACTTTCCGAGCTTACGCCCAACGAGAAATTTTTCTCAATTGACGAGTTTGGTCCCTTCTCGGTAAGGGTCCGCGGAGGCGTCGCTCTCGTGCCTGGCGATGAAATACGGACAATACCGCAAAGACAGAAGAGCAAAGGTAGCCTTATATGCACCGCAGCGCTTGAGCTTTCCACGAATCAGGTCACTCACTTTTATTCATCCCAGAAGAACACACGCGAAATGATCAAGCTGCTGACAATCCTGATACAAAAGTACAAGTGCGAACGGAAGATATACTTTTCATGGGACACAGCTTCTTGGCATGCCTCAAAGGCACTCTACGAGAAGGTTGAAGAAGTGAACAGCGAGAAATATCGCAGCAACAATATGACTCCCTTAGTCGAGCTTGTGCCTTTGCCGACAGGGGCCCAATTCCTGAATGTAATTGAATCGGTATTTAGCGGGATGTCTAAAGCAATCCTCCACAATAGTGATTATCAGTCGGTTGACGAATGCACTATGACGATTGATAGATATTTTTATGAACGAAACATAGCCTTCACTGTAAATCCCAGACGCGCTGGCAAGAAGATCTGGGGCAAAGAGAGGACCGAGGCCGTCTTTAAGGAGGAGAATAATTGCAAAGACCCAAACTGGCGATAGCCGTTTTAGCAGGACGGGGAATCCAGCTTAGAGTCATGGTTCACCCGCACTTCTCTCGACGTCTTCGCCCGGCGCCACGCCAACCTAAGTAGCCCTTCCGATGTCGTCTCCCTCGAAAGCAGGAATTTGAGAATGTTGACGTTGTTGAACTCGCAGGTTCGAACACGTTTGCCAGTACGAGGTACTCCTGCAGGCTCCGTTCCGTAAAGCAACCATCGGCCTGCCTACGGTACTTGGCGAATCGTTTGATGGCATGCGCGGCGTTGGTAGGGGTTCACTCCATGAATGCCGTTGCCGCGCGACAACTGCAAAGCGGGGATTGCTGCGCAGCACACACATGCCATAACGGATGTCTTTAGGTTCGTCGGATGAGTCTGCTCTCTCAACCACCCGTTCTAACCCCAGGAATTTTCGGGGGCATTAAGGGGGCACTAACAATTCCTTCTCTCTCCTTTCAATACCTTTGAAGGCCAGGCTGCACCGCAAAACTCCTTTGTTTCCTCACCCGTGGTGGATTCGAATCCCATCGGCTCCACCAACTCTCTCCTATTCTCAAACGAGATCCACGCGAAGGCCAATCCCGTGTAGCGGCCGCCTGGCGTCTACCCCGACCCGGTCGGGGAGGCGGGCGCTTCGTCTGTGACAGAGCCAGTTGATCGTCCGCGCTTCCAGGGCGAACTCGCAGCAGGGTCTTTTCGTCTCTTTTTGTGGCGACTCCTCCATGTCTCCTGGTTTCCAAACGGCCCTACCCTTTCAACCCCTGCCAACACCTACTCCCACTTCCGTGGTGCAGACCAGAGATGATTGGCTGGGCAGAAAAAAGGGGCGGGAGTTTTCCACTGAGAGATTACCGCCCCAAGCCCTACTCAGGGTCTCCGCATGGCTCACAAGTACCTGGTTCTAAGCCACTTAGAATTATTTTTCCATGTGACTCCAGTCACATTCTTTCGCCCTGTGGAAACCTTATCTTCAGGTAGACAAATTCATCGGTGATTCAGTATCCTGCTGCTTCCGAAGCCTCCGCTGAAATCTGTCCAAGGAGTTGTCCTGATGTCCGCCGAACCTGTTAGTCAACATTTCCGCGGCGTGTTGTGCCGTCACTGCGGAAAGCCCGTGCGCATCCCCAGCATCGTAAGCAAGAAGGATAACGCTTACCTGGGTAAGCACGAGGAGAATGATTCGCAGTTCCTGCTCGTCTCTCGGGTCTTCGTTCTGCGCTGCCGTTCCTGCGAAAGGGAATCAATCTACGCCATCAATCAGATCGTGGATTGCGCCTTGCCGCAGCCCATAGTTGCCGCAGCCCGTCACAACGAAGCCGCCCTCTAGTCTCTTCCGTTCGTGAAGTTCCTGGAAATCTCAGCGCCTGCTCGCGCTCCCGGGGCCAATTCTCCTTTGGCCCATACAAATCCGGTGCGCCTGTTGCGTCTTTGTGCTCACGCGCGTCAGGCCTTCCTGACCACTTCCACCGAGCACCGCGCGTGCATGGCCACCGATTCGCTCACGCTGCCCAGCACAATGCGGTCAAATCCGCACCGCCCGTGGGATCCCATCACAATCAGGTCAGCCTCCCACGAATCGGTCGCCGCCAGGATCGCGCGCGAAGGCGTGTCCTTCGCTTCGGTCACTTGCCGCGAGACTCGCAGTCCCGCCTTGCTCAGCAGGTCAGCTCCGCCCGTGGCGGACTCCGTCGCGTGCAACTCGCTTGCTTTGGCCAGCTCCGTCAATTGTTCCGGCGCATAGTACGGATACTCGCCGATAAGGACCGGGAATTCCGGGCAAGAGATGATCAGGAACTCCGAGCCTCCCGGCCACGGACGCTCGGCCACCGCATGCAACGCCATCTGCGCATACTCCGAACCATCGCTTGGAATCAGCACGCGCATTCCCGCGCGCTCCGCGTGGCTCTTCTCCTTCGCCCTTACGATCTCCACCGAACAAGTCGCGTGGCGCATCACCGCCTGCGCCGTGCTCCCCAGCAGCAGCCGGCTGAACGCCCCCCGCCCGTGCGATCCCAGCATGATCAAGTCGGCTTTCCACTCGCTCGCAGTTTTCGGAAGGCCGTGCCGTGGATTGCTGACCAACGCGTTGGTGCTTACCGCCCAACCCGCTTCTCTCAATGGCTGCGCGCTCTCTTCCAGCCCCTCGCTTGTTCTCTGCTTCACTTCTTCGAGCAGCAACGGCGCCCGCGTGAAAAAGTACGCGTCCACCGCCGTCACCAGGCACATCTCCGTCCCCTTCGGCCACGGTCGCGCCGCCGCTTCCTGGATCACCGCATCCGACGAGGCAGACCCATCGACCGCAATCAGGATTCTCATCGCGCCCTCCTGCGGCCCGGTTTATCCAGCCTGCTCCAGGCCACTCACTTTCGCGGCAAGCCTCAACCCATACTACTCCCCCGGCTCTCCCGCACGTCGCCGTTTCTTTCTCCCGCCTTGGCTTGGCGTGGGGAATTCTCTCGGAAAGATCGCCGGGCGTACCAGTTCGTGCGTTAGCCCGCTTCTCAAGAAGTGGTTATCATTGCGTGGCTATCGTCTTCTGACGCCAATCGCTGGAAATCCCTCGTGGAAGGCGGTGCGATTGGCCACAAGCGCATTGACAATTTCGCGCCCGTAACCGCTTTTCGTATCCGCCTGAACATCCTCGCCTCATCGGCGGAAGCACATATCAGGGAGTTCCAGATCTTTAGCGCCGGAAGTGATCCAGGGACGCCTTAAACAAGGAGTGGGATCCCGCTCCGCGCCTGATTTCTGCGATGTCGGAACGATCTCCCGCCAGCCTAGTAGGTACCAAGCGAGACGCGCAGCACTTGCGGCGCGGAAGTGAAGTTCAGTCCCCAGTCCGTCTGATCCCCGTTCCAGATGCGCACCGGTTTAAATTTTCCGTCTTCGTAAGTTCCTTCTTCCACCCGCAGGAACTGCCGCTGCTTCCCTGATGTGGCATCCGCCATGTGGAAGTCAACGCGGCAGAAGAATCCCGCCACCAGGAATTCGTCAACTCCAAGCTGTGCAATCAAGGCGCGTCCCGTAGGTTCGGGATTGCCCGGCGGATTTTCGCCCGGACCAAATTGTCCCAGCCCGTACGACACCGTAACCTTCCATGGCCCAAACTCCAGCGATTCCGACGGCTTCCCCTTCTTTTCCACAACAGCTTGCAATTTCCCCGCAAAGTTCAGCCGGGCAATCTCGCGGTCCATCGGCCCGATCAGCTTGTAATTCAGTGCAAAAGGTTCGAGTCCTTCTTCAGCGATCCGCGGAGCTCCGAGCGGCGTGTTCGAGTATCCCGTGTAGTCCATGCCGAAAGGAGAAAATCCGATTGCCTGGTGGCCGAGCGCGGCGAAGAAGTATCGTGAATACGCCGGGCTGTTGCCCGTCCCCGGCACGAACAGCGCATTATCCGGGCGATGATAGAGCTCCAACACCTTTAAACCCCTTTAAATCTCTTAAAGTGACCAATAACGCACAGACGCGGCATTGTGAATCGATCTAGGATGAGGTTGTTCGAGGAAACATAGACTAACGAGGTGAATTTATGCGCGGATTTACATTTCTGATCTTAGCTGCTGTTGCTGGATGTTGCTTAACGGCGACCGTCCCCAAAGCGGAGGCTCAAGTCAGCGTCAACATCGGGGTAGCCCCTGACTGTCCCTACGGTTACTATGACGCCGCTCCCTATGACTGTGCTCCCACTGGCTACTACGGTCCAGAATGGTTTATTGAGGGCACCTTCGTTGGCGCTGGCCCATGGTTTCATGGCCCTACCGAATTCCGGGGCAAGGTAAATAACAGTCTCCATCCACAGAACGGCTATAAGGGCCCAAAGCCAAACCGTGGCGAGAAAGCCGAGCCATCAAAGCGTGTCGATAGTGCCCACTTCAAAGGAAACGAAGAGCGGGATGGGCGTGGCCACGTAACTACCCCCAAGAAGTAATCCACATCCAGCCGAGTCGCTTCGCTCCCAAGGTCGCGGACGTAAACTTCTGAACGGGGAAGAAGGCGTCCGCGAACCCTCTGGCGGGCAGGATGCGCACGGTCAAGCGTTCAAAGAATGCAGGAGGAGGTTTGAGTAGCTATTTTAATTTCGCGTACCCACAACGTGGGCACACAAATACCACCCCCGATGCATTGCACCAACCTCTTCGTCTGCGTTTAACCGGAATTAACTTTTTGGCGTTCTGCCGGATAAAACGATACTGCCATTTGCGTCCAACCGAGCACAATTGTTTCTCCGAGAGGGTCATCGGCTCCGGACCGCCCTTCGAGAAGTCCTGCAAAC
>Ga0182011_10003543_pt1 | contig 12788 bp, 10 predicted proteins | sample 711E1DmetaG_FD_120481 | JGI IMG/M metagenome (GOLD analysis project Ga0182011, IMG submission 120481) | Permafrost microbial communities from Stordalen Mire, Sweden - 711E1D metaG | ecosystem: Environmental > Terrestrial > Soil > Wetlands > Permafrost | place: Sweden: Stordalen | collected... | reverse complement strand
CTGCTGGATGTGGGCGCCAACGTGGACTGCAAGGCGCACAACCTGGCGCAGTTCGCGGTGATGGGCGAGATGTACGCACGCAGCGTGCTGAAGATCAAGGAGCCGCGCGTGGGGCTGCTCTCGATTGGGGAAGAGGAGACCAAGGGCAACGACCTGACCCGCGAAGCCTATCCGCTGCTCAAGGCGCTGCCCATCAAATTCATCGGCAATGTGGAGGGGCGGGACATCTTCAGCGGCCAGGCCGACGTGATTGTCTGCGATGGCTTTGTGGGCAACGTGGCGCTGAAGACCAGCGAGGGCGTGGGTCGCTTTGTGCGCGACGTGCTGCGCGAGTCTCTGAGCCAGACGGTCACCCGGAAGGTGGGGGCGCTGCTGTCGCGGCAGGCCTTCAACGACTTCCGCCGCCGCCTGGATTACCGTGAGTACGGCGGGGCGCAGTTGCTGGGGGTGCGTGGGGTGTGCATCATCGGCCACGGCTCGTCGAACGACCGCGCCATCTTCAACGGCATTCGCGTGGCCTACGAGTATGCCCAGGCGGGGACCAACGCGCGCATCGAAGCCGAGTTCGCCGGCCGCTCGATGCGGGTTGGCGCAGGTTCCGAGGCCGGCGCCGATTCTCCTGCCGATCCAGCCATCCAGTAGCGTCCGCTATCGCCGGCGATAGAAGGGCAACACGATGAGCATGGCGAGGCCGACGGCGGCGGCCAGTGCCAGAGCGATGAGGCCGTAGATCAGCGTGAGGCTTGGGCCATGGGAGGGCTTGCCAAGTTGACCGGGTTCGCGGGCCGGCGGCAAAAACTCCGGATCACTCATATTTCAGCGCCTCGACGGGGTCCATCTGGGCCGCTCGGGTGGCGGGAACGGTGCCGAAGACCACGCCGACCAGAGTGGCCGTGACCAGCGCGACGGCCACCGACCAGCCGGAGACCGGTAGGGAATAGTCGGTGAAGATACGGACCGACAACGGCAGGGCCAGGCCGGCAATGGTCCCGGCGACGCCTCCGGTTAGGGAGATGATGACGGCCTCGGCCAGGAACTGAAGCTGGATCTCGCGGTAGGTGGCGCCGAGGGCCTTGCGGATGCCGATCTCGCGAACGCGGGCGCGGACATTGGCCAGCATGATGTTCATGATGCCGACTCCGCCCACCGCCAGAGTGACGGTGGCCACCAGCACCAGGATCACAGTGAGAATATCGGAGATTTTCGCGGCGGTGGTGAGCAGCTCGCGCAGGTCCTGGGCTTTGTAAACGGAGTTGGTTCGGTGCCGGGAGCTGATGATGCGCAATGCCTCTCGGCTGGCGTCGGGCACCTCGTCCATGGTACGGATGGAGAAGTAAATCTGGTCCACATTGTCGGTTCCGGTGAAGTAGCGGGCCACCGAATAGGGTATCAGGATGGTGTTGCTGGTAATCTCCGACTGGCCGAAGGTGTCCACGCTCTCCTTGAAGGTGCCGATGATGGTGAAGGGGATGCCGATGATCTGGAAGTTCTGGCCGACGGCCGCATCGGAGCTGCCGAACATCTCTTTGGCAAAGGGCACGGTGACCACGGCGCATTTGATGTGCGCGGCCTCGTCCTCATCGTCGAGAAAGCGCCCTGCCAGGATGGTCAGGTTGCGCACATCGCGATACTGCGGGCTGACCCCCAGGATGAGGGTGTCTTTGACGACGCCGCTGCCGCGGCTGATGCGAGCGTGAGTTGTCAGGATCGGCGAGGAGTACATCACGCTGGGGACCAGGCGCAGTACCGCCTTCTCGTCCTCGCGGGTGAGGTAGTCGTTGTAGAGCACCCGCTCGGAGTCGGTGGTGCCGCCGCCGGCATACTCGATCTCCACCTCGTTGGTGCCAATCTTCTGGATCTCGTTCAGGATGAATTGCTTGCCGGTCAGGCCGATGGTGACCACCAGGATGACGGAGGCGGTGCCGATGACCATGCCCAGCGCGGTGAGAGCGAAGCGCACCTTGCTGGAGCGGAAGCTATCGACGGCCAGCTTCACAATCTCGCTGAGCAGCATGGTGCGGCGGGCGCTGAGCAGCGTCTCCTTGAAGGCAGTTTGGCGGGCGTGATCGGCCGGATTCATCCGTTCCTCTATAGTAAACACTTTCCGGGCCAACCCGCGCTGAAGCGCGGGGCGGGCCAACTCTGCGCCGCAGCAGCCCTGCCTCTACAGATTGAACAGCTCCCTGAGCCGCCTGGTCTGCGCGCGGCTGACGGGAATTTCGGTCTGGCGCTTGTCGTTCATGCGCAACTGGTAGCTGGACTTGAACCACGGCACCACCTCGCGGATGTGGTTGATGTTGACCACAAAGCCGCGATGGGCGCGCCAGAAGAGCGCCGGGTCGAGCTGCTCCAGCAACTCTTCGAGCGTGCGGCACTTGGAGTGGCCCTCGAAGGCCTGCGTCACCACGCGAATCACGCCCTCGTCGATGGCCGCGTAGCAAATCTCCGCCTGGTCGATCAGCAGCAGCCGGCTCTGCGCCTGGACGATGAGCTTGGCCGGCTGAGGAGTGCGCGAGGCGCCCCGCGGGCGGTTGAGCAGGCGGAGCAGCGCGTCGAGCTGGGACTCGACCTGAGAGTCGCCGCGGGGCTCCGTCTGCGCGCCGGCAGTCTCCGCCGCCAATCGGCCGCGCACCCGCTCCACGGCCTGCCGGACGCGCGTGAGGTCAAAGGGCTTCAGCAGGTAATCGACGGCGTTCACGTCGAAGGCGCGCACCGCGTACTGGTCATAGGCCGTGGCAAAGACGATCTGGGGCAGCGGCACCTGCGGTGGGGCCAACTGCGCCTGCGGCGCGGCTTCGCCTGCCTTCACGCGGCGCGCCATCAATTTTTCGATCACCGCAAAGCCGTCGAGTCCCGGCATCTGCACATCCAGAAAAACCAGGTCGGGCCGGTGCTCCTCGATCAGTTCCACCGCTTCGATGCCGTTGGTTCCCTGCGCCACCACCTCGACGCCGCCCACCTGGCCAAGCAGGTAATTCAACTCCTCGCGGGCCAGTTGTTCGTCGTCGATGATAAGCGCGGAGATCGTCATGTGAACCTGAAGCTCGATTGTAGGAAGGGAAGCGGGCCGGGTCAATTCCGCGCAGGCCGGATTGATCCGGAGACGCCGCAATGCCGGACGCGCCGCTCCTTCGGTCGCGCTCAGGGCAAGTTCACGCGGAGTGTCGAGTTCTTGCCGCTATATTCGCTCCCGGTTGCGGCCAGGCGTTTTCGCGGTACACTGGACGCTGGCAGGAGGACCGGGCGGTCGCTGCCGGAGGGCGTGCGCAAGCACGGTTCACCGGGGGAGGAAAGTCCGAACTCCGCAGGGCAGTGTGCCGGATAACGTCCGGGACGCGGGCTTCAAGGCTCGCGGACGGCAAGTGCCACAGAAAAGATACCGCCTCGGCTACCCCTCCTTCGGGAGGGCCTCCCTGGAGGGTGAGTCGGGTTCGCCCAGCTTGCCAGTGTCCAGCGCCGGGGTAAGGGTGAAATGGTGCGGCAAGAGCGCACCGCCCCGACGGTAACGCCGGGGGCAGGGTAAACCCCACACGGAGCAAGACCAAATAGGGAGGGAAGCGCCCGCATCGAGACCTGCGGCGCTGCGCATCGGCCCGATGCGCCCAGGCGGCTCGAGTTGTTGCCGAAACCTCCGGGTAGGTCGCTGATGAATGCCCGCGGCAACGCGGCGTCTAGAGGAATGACCGCACACGACAGAATTCGGCTTACAGGATCTTCCTGCCGAATTGATTTGCAACACCAAACGACAACCCCGGCCGGGAGAGCATCCCTGCCGGGGTTGGCCATTTTCAGCAGTGCCGGGTTGGAAGCAGGCAGGCGATGCCGGGGCTTTGACCGCGTGATTTTGTGCGTTGCGATGGAGGGATGTGATATCCCACCCTAGGCGCAAAAACAAAAGCGCGCCGAGGGTGGGGCACCCAACTTTGGTGCAAATACAAGCGGCCGGCAGTGCTAGAAGGTGAAGACCGGACCGGCTTCTTCGCGCAGATCATTCCACTCGCGGGATTGGACTCCCCTGAACAACGGCAGGGGAATTTCCCTGTTGGCATGCGTGGTGTAAAGAGACTGTTCGAAGGAGAACGCTACCCATTTGTTGAACTTGTAGTTGAGCGTTCCAACGGCCATCGTGCTGACGTGCCGCGTTCCGGCCACACGATCGAGGTCGCGCGCTTTGGCCTGATCTACGCCATACAAGGCATAGATCGACCAGCCGGCGTTGCGCCCCGCGGGATTGGCGTTGAAGATGCGGGAGAGCGGAAATCCTAATTGCGCGAAGCCGCCCGCGGCGCGAACTGGACGCTCCGGCGCAACCACCTTTTGCCCGCTGCCATTGGTGCCGAGAACCACGCTGGAGGCGCCATCCGCCGAGGTCACGGTGGCAGTATTGGTCAGACCGGTCGTGTCGTTGAAGAAGGAGTAGAGCTGTCCGGCGAAAAACCACCTCAGGTCGCTGCCGCCGTAGACCTTGCCGGTCAACGTAAACCAGCGTGTGGGCAGTTGCCACTCCGCGTCCCACCCGTCCTGCTTGCTGCTGGCGCTGATGCCGGCGGGGAAGCTGGCTTGGTACGCGGAAGGAACCGCGGAAGCGAGCACAATCGCGGTGCGTTTCCCGTTGAAGCCGCTGAAGACAATCTGCGCCGGAGCAACGCCGGGCGCGCGGTCCAACTGCCACTGGCCCACAATGCGTCCCTGAATCTCCGGGCGGTTCGAGTCCGGCCCCTGGCGTTCCCCGTAGCCGAGCTGGCTGGAGATATTGGCGGCGCTGGGCGGAAGTCCGGAGGCGGGAAGATCGATGGCAAACTCCGGCATGATCGAGAAACCGTTCGCCTTATGCGTAAAGCCCACCCGCATCTGCGGGTCGCGCTCATAGAGCGAGCCGAAAGCAATGCCCAGGCCGGTGGTTTCAAGGATGTTCGGCAGAGTGGAAGAACCATAGGTTGTCCAGTCCTGGCCAAAGAGCGCGGAGAAGGTGTTGTTGCCGTCGAAGTGGTAATCCAACCTGCCCCAGGCTAGCCGCAGCGACGGGTTGCTGGAGCGGACGCTGGAGAGGTTGCGGTTATCGGAGCGATTGAAGTTCCCTTCGAAGTCGCCCTCGATCTTGCCGGTAATAACCCACTTCCCATCGGCGTCGTACCAATCGAAGTTGGAGCCAAAACGGGTGCTGCGCGCCTTGAGATGGAACTCCGGCGAGCCATCGGGGCCCGTGTCGGCGGCGACGAAACCGGGAAGCGGAAAATCGTCCCCGTTGGGAGACGAACTATCCTCGACCGCGGTCACTTTGATAAATCCATACGGGGTGATTCCCACTCCCTCGGCTTTGAGGGCGGGATGAAGATCGTTCTTCTGGATGCCGTCCACGGGAAAGACGCGAAGGGGCGCCAGCGCTGGATTGACGGTTTTCGAGGGCGCTCCCGGCCCGGTTGGATTGGGAGGCGCCTGCCGGGCGATGGAAGCAGCGGGAACCGCGTTCTGGCTCCCGGCTGCGTTCACCGCGCCGGGGCTGGTATTCCCCAAGGCGTTCTCAGTCGCGGCCAGGCTCTTGGCCGCCTGATTGATGCGGGCGACGGCGGCCGCCGTCTCGCTGACCGCTTTCTGCTGGGCCGCGGACGCCGCTTCCGCCCTGGCCGCCGCAGCCTGAGCGTCGGCCGCCTCCCGCTCAGCCTTCTTCAACTGCGCGTCTTTCTCAGCCAGACCACTCTTCAAGCTCTCGATCTGGACAGCCTGACTCTCCAGTTCGCGGCGCAGAGTCTGAATCTGCTCCTCGACCGTGGGAGCGGGGGGCGTCTTCGCTTTTTGGGTGGCGAGGTGTTTCTTCACCGGCGGTTGGGTTGCGTCTGTTTGCCCATAGGAAACAGCAAGGCTGATTCCCAGAACTGCTGCCGCCACGACATCGAATCTGAATCTCATGGGACCTCTCTCTTCCCTACCGGATCGAATAGGATCGTGACTCTATCCACAAACATTGTCCGTTTAAGCACACCGAGATGGGCGATTTCCGGATGATTATTCAGCTCTGCTTCCCAAAGTTGCGCCGGGCTTTGCAGGGTGTCCGAAAAGGGAACTTCATGCCGCAAAGGGAACTCCACGCTGTCGTGGCCTTTCCGTCGGTTATCCCCCCTCAGGCGCGCGCACTGCTCCCGGCCGGCGATTGCCTCCGGCCGCCGCTTTTCGCTTAGGATGGAAGGATGCTGCGCGTGAAGCTGTTGGCAACCGGCGCCCGTGCTCCGACGGTGGCGCATCCAGGCGAGGACCTGGGCTACGACCTGTTTGCGCTGGAGGGCGCGAGGCTGGCTCCCCGCGCCACGGTCAAGGTGCGGACCGGCATCGCGGTGGAGGCCCGGCACCCGCAGACCGGCGCGCCGCTGGGGTTGCTGGTGCGGGACCGCTCGTCGATGGCGGCGCGCGGCGTTGCCACCACGGCCGGGGTGATCGACGCGGGCTACCGGGGCGAGATTCTGGTGCTGATGACCAACCTGGGCGAGGAGACGGTCGAGCTGAAGGCCGGAGAGAAGATCGCCCAGATGATTCCGGTTCCCGTGCTCACCGGGGACGTGGAAGAAGTGTCGAGCCTGGAAGTATCGGCCCGCGCGGAGAAGGGCTTTGGGAGCACGGGGCGGTGAGCCGCGCCGCCGGAGTTGCGGAATCCTGAACCCGAGGGCTGGCTGCGTATTCAACCCCAGCCCCTGGAACCGCCTCGCGCCGCTCTGCGTACTGAAGGGTGGGACCCGCGCCGGGTGTGCCGTTTCTGACCCCGGACGCGGCCCTGAATGTTTTGAGATTCGTGCGATATGAGTATCTATCCGGGAATCGCCGTACCCGGAGGTTGCGTACACTAGGAGGACCGGCCGGGAGTCCCACAAGGATCCGTCCCCTCTTTTCGCCTGAATTTCGAGGGGAGTCAGGCGAAGGGGGAGGAATGCCGGGAAGCTCAACCAGCCCTGTCGCAGGAAAGCGGGACCATGCAACTCAGTGAGGCCTTCAAACTCGCGCTGCAATCGCTGTGGGCCAACAAGATGCGCACCGTGCTCACGCTGATCGGCGTGGTGATGGGCGTGGCCTCGGTCATCATGGTCATCACCCTGGTGAACGGCGCGAACCGGTACGTGAGCACCAAACTGTCAGGCTACGGCGCCGACGTGTTCACGGTGACGCGCATGTCGAGCGTGATCTTCTCCGCGGAGGAGTATTTCAAGTTTCAGAAGCGCAAAATCATCCGCTTTGAGGACTATCAGGCCATCCGGGACAACTGCGCGGAATGCGGCGAGGTGGGCGCGCTGCTGAACAAGTACACCAATGTGGTCTATAACGGCCACTCCAGCAACAACACCGGGGTGCGCGGCTACACCTGGACGATGCTGTCGCTGAACAACATCGACATCGCGCTGGGCCGCGGCTTTACGCCCGCCGACGAGGATCACGCGACGCACAACGCGATCGTGGGCTATGACATCGTGGACAACCTGCTGGGCGACGGCGACCCCCTCGGCAAGGAGATCCGGGTAGACGGCATCCCCTACACCATCGTGGGGGTGGGCGATCGCCAGGGCAAGACGCTGGGCCAGTCGCAGGACAACTGGGTGGCCGTGCCCATCACCACCTACCAGCAGACCTACGGCTACAACGATTCGGTGGACATCTATGCGCGCGCCAACGGCAACGCGGAAGCGATGGAACGGGCCGAGGACGAGGTGCGGGTGCTGATGCGCTCCCGCCGCCACGACGCGCCCGGCGAGCCGGACGACTTTCAGCTCGAGACCAACGACACCTTCCTGGACATCTGGAAACAGATCAGCTCGCTCTTCGCAACCATCGTGCTCGGCCTGGCCTCCATCTCGCTGGTGGTGGGCGGGGTTGTCATCATGAACATCATGCTGGTCTCGGTGACCGAGCGAACCCGCGAGATCGGCGTACGCAAGGCGCTGGGAGCAAGGCAACGCGACGTGCTGCTGCAATTCCTCATCGAGAGCGGCACCATGGCCACCATTGGCGGGGCCATCGGTGTGCTGTGCGGCGTGGGCGTGGGCAAACTGATTACGCTGGTGGTGGGATTTCCCACCAGCGTTCCGTTGTGGGCCGTCTTTCTGGGGCTCTTTCTGGCCGGCGCGGTGGGCATCTTCTTCGGCGTTTATCCGGCCAGCAAGGCCGCCAAGCTGGACCCCGTGGTGGCGCTGCGGGCGGAGCTGTAAAGGCAGGGATTAGGGATTAGGGGTTAGGGGTTAGGGGTTAGGGATTAGGGGTTAGGGGTTAGGGGTTAGGGATTAGGGGTTAGGAGCGGAGCGATGGTGCGATCATTTCGGGATCTACAGGTCTGGCAGAGAGCAATTCAGTTGTCCGTTGCAATCTATCGGCTGACCAAGGACTTCCCATGTGAGGAAGTCTACGGGCTGAGCAGCCAGATCAGACGCGCCGCGGTCTCTGTACCCAGTAATATAGCAGAGGGACAGGGAAGGCTGAATCCCAGCGAATTTAGGCAGTTTTTCGGTATAGCACGTGGTTCGATCTGTGAGTTGCAGACTCAACTCGAAATCGCCCGAGCATTAGGGTTCGGAAATTCCAAGCCGCTTGATGAAGCAGAGGGTTTGTCGCTCGAAGTTGGAAAGATGATTTCGGGAATACTCCATGCGATCAAGGATAAGCATTAGGTCCAGCGGCCTAACCCCTAACCCCTAATCCCTAATCTCCGGAGCTTTTCATGGCGCAAGGACAAACACGCGAATCCGTCAAGATGGCCCTCGATACGCTGCGGGCGAACAAGCTGCGCTCCGGGTTGACCGTCCTGGGCATTGTCATCGGCGTGACGACCGTCATCGCCATCTCCTCGGTCATCAACGGACTCAACAACCGGGTCTCGGAATGGGTCAGCTCGCTGGGCTCGAATGTCTTTTGGGTCTTTCACATGCCGGTGATCGGCGTGCGCCCCACCACCGAACAGCTCACTCGCAAGAAATTGAACATCGACGATGTCTATGCCCTGCGTACGCTGCCCCACGTGGTAGCCGCCGACGGCGGATATCAGCACGTCAAGCCGCTGTTCCGGGTGGGCGACGTGGCCGTCAAGTACAACGGGAAGAAGGTGGCGGGGACGATCCTGCAGGGCTCGACGGCGGCGGTGTCGGTGGTGAACGACCTGACCTTCCTTGAGGGACGCATGTACACCGACGGCGAGGATCAGCGCGCCGCCCACGTCTGTGTGCTGGGCCACGACACCGCCGAGGATCTCTTCGGCAGTGAGCCCGCGGTCGGCAAGGAGGTGGCCATCGAATCGGGGCTGTACACGGTGATCGGCGTGCTGGACAAGCGCAAGCAGCCCTTCGGCGGCGGCAAGAACCCCAATGATAATGTGGTCGATTTCCCGCTGGGCACCTTCCACAATCTGCATCCCGAGGAGAAGGACATGTGGGTCAGCGTGAAGTACGACGACCCCAAGAACAAGGCGCTGGTGGAGGAGGAAATCCGCGAACTGCTGCGCGTCCGCCGCAAGGTGAAGGTGGAGGCGCCCGACAACTTCGAGATCTTCGGTCCGGACTCGCTCTCCAAGCTCTGGGACCAGCTCACCGGCGGTTTGGTCGCGTTCATGATCGCCGTCTCCAGCGTGGGCCTGATGGTGGGCGGCGTGGGGGTGATGAACATCATGCTGGTCTCGGTCACCGAGCGCACCCGCGAGATCGGCATCCGCAAGGCCATCGGCGCCACCAAGCACACCATCCTCACCCAGTTCACCACCGAGGCGGTCACGCTGTGCGCCGTAGGGGGGATTGTTGGCATTGTCGTGGGCGCCGTCATCACCTGGATCATCTACTTTCTGCCCATCGGCCTGCCCGCCACGCTCTCCACCGTTTGGGTTCTGATCGGCTTCGGCGTCTCCTGCGCCATCGGCCTGCTCTTCGGCATCTATCCGGCGTGGAAGGCGGCGAATCTGGACCCCATCGAGGCGCTGCGGTACGAATAGAATGGATACCAGGTACTATTGATCCGGCCCCTGAATACTGACACTTGGGTGCCCCATCCATTCAGCGTTCTTTGCTGAATGGGTGGGAGACGATAACACTATTTGAGGGCCGGATCAATAAGCCGATGCCAGTTCTGGGCGGGAAGCGGGACCATGCTCTTCAGTGAGGCCATCAAACTCGCGCTGCAATCGCTGTGGGCCAACAAGATGCGCACCATTCTCACGCTGCTCGGCGTGGTGATCGGGGTCGCGTCGGTCATTACGGTTGTCACCCTGACCAACGGCGCCAAGGAGTTCGTGACCACAAAGATCAATACCTACGGCGCGAGCGTGGTGACGATCAGCAAAATGCCGCAGACCTTCATCACCATCGACGAGTATCTCTCCTTTCAAAAGCGAAGAGACATAACCTTCGACGACTACAAGGCCGTAGTTTCCGAATGCAAATCCTGCGTTTCGGTGGGAGCGCAGCGCTCCACCACCGGCACGGTTGTCTACCAAACCAAGTCCACCACGGACACCGGCATTCGCGGATGGACCTGGACGATGCCCCCGATTTCCAATCTCAATATCGACGAAGGCCGCTCGTTCACCGAGGTCGAGGACGAGCATAGCACCCATGTCGCCCTAGTCGGCGCCGACATTGTAGACAATGTCCTGGGACCGGGCGACCCGCTGGGCAAGGAGATTCGTGTCGATGGTTCGCCTTACGCCGTGATCGGGGTGGGCGAGCGCCAGGGCAAGATGCTGGGCCAAAGCATGGATAACTGGGTCGCCATTCCATTGGCCGCATTTCTCCAGGCCTATGGCTCTCACCGCAGCTTGGTCGTCTACGTCAATGCCGGGGGAGGGGGCGAGGTGATGGATGCGGTCTCCGACGAGTTGCGCGTGATCATGCGCGCGCGGCGGCACCTGGCGCCGAACGATCCGGACGCCTTCTCGATCGACACCAGCGCGACCTTCCAGAACCTGCTGGGCAAGATACTCAATAGCTTTGGGGCCGTGGTTGCGGCTATCGCCGGCATCTCCCTGGTGATCGGCGGCATTGTCATCATGAATATCATGCTGGTTTCGGTTACCGAGCGCACCCGCGAGATTGGCGTCCGCAAGGCGCTGGGCGCCCGCCGCCGGGACATTCTGCTGCAGTTTCTCATCGAGTCCGCAACCATGTCGCTGGCCGGCGGCGTGATCGGCGTGATCGCGGGCATCACCCTGGCCAAGCTCATCACTTTGGCTATCTCGTTTCCATCGACGGTAGAACTCTGGTCCATCCTGGTCAGTCTGGTTGTCTCCATCGGGGTGGGCTTGTTTTTCGGCGTCTATCCGGCGCACAAGGCCGCGCAACTCGATCCCATTACGGCCCTGCGGGCGGAGCTTTAGTCATGAGGCTGAGCGACTCAAAAGAATCGGTGCGGCTGGCGCTGGACACGCTGCGGAAGAACAAGCTGCGCTCCGGGCTTACCGTCCTGGGCATCTCCATCGGCATCTCCACGGTGATCCTGATCTCTTCGGCCATCAATGGGCTGAATGGCAATATCGACCAATTCGTCAAATCCCTGGGCACCAACGACCTGTGGGTCTTCCGCTTCGAACCCTTCGGGAAGCGCCCCACCACCGAGGAACTCAATCGGAAACAGCTTACCTATGAGGACGGCATCGCCATGCGCGGCCTGCCGTATGTCGCCGCCGTCGATCCCGGCCTGACCTACCAGAATTTTCAGACCGGGTTGGGCAGCGTCTCTCTCAAGGCCGGCGCGCACAAGATTCAGAACACCATCCTGAATGGCAGCACGTCTCAGGTGAAGGAGACCAACGATATCGAGCTGATCGAAGGCCGGATGTGGACCGAGTCGGAGGAAGAGCGCAGCGCCAAAGTGGTTCTCCTCGGCCATGACGCCGCCGAGGATCTCTTTCCAGGCGAGTCACCGATCGGCAAGGACATCGACTGCGAGGGCAGCATATTCACCGTCATCGGCGTACTGGACGTGCAGCCGCAGCCGTTCGGAAGCGGCCGCAACACGCAGGACAACTCGGCTTACTTTCCCCTGGAAAGTTTCAGAAAACTCCATCCGGAACTGAAAGACTTCTGGATCACCGTGAAGTATGACGATCCCGCCCACAAGGCGCTGGTGGTGGATGAAATCCGCGAGCTTCTCCGCCGCCGCCGCGGGGTTCGCCTGGAACAGGACGACAACTTCGCCATCTTCGGCCCCGACTCGCTGACTCGCCTATGGAATTCGCTCACCGGAGGGCTCTTCCTGTTCATGGTCGCCGTCTCTTCCGTGGGCCTGATGGTGGGCGGCGTGGGGGTGATGAATATCATGCTGGTCTCGGTGACGGAGCGGACTAGGGAGATCGGCATCCGCAAGGCCATCGGCGCGACCAAGAAGAACATCCTTCTGCAGTTCACGCTGGAAGCGATCACGCTCTGCGTGGTCGGCGGCCTGCTCGGCATCCTGGCGGGAGCGCTGTTCACCCTGATCCTGCACTTTGCGGTCTCGTTCCTCCATGCCGCTCTTTCGCCGGCGTGGGTGGTGATCGCCTTTGCGGTCTCCTGCTTGATCGGCTTGGTCTTTGGCATTTATCCGGCGTGGAGGGCGGCGAATCTGGACCCCATCGAGGCGCTGCGGTACGAATGAAGCAGCCTCTAGCTGTTAGCTTTTTGCTTTTAGCTTATCAGCCCGTGGTGCAAGCAGCTGAATTCCAGAAGGTCCGGCATCGAGGCCTGATGGAGAGATACGCGCCGGGTGAGTCAAGAACCGAGGTCGTTCTGGCTGCGACCGCGCTGTGGGGCCGATTCTGGCAGGTGATCAACAAGAAAAGGCGTAAAACGAGCTTT
>Ga0182011_10003541_pt1 | contig 12790 bp, 13 predicted proteins | sample 711E1DmetaG_FD_120481 | JGI IMG/M metagenome (GOLD analysis project Ga0182011, IMG submission 120481) | Permafrost microbial communities from Stordalen Mire, Sweden - 711E1D metaG | ecosystem: Environmental > Terrestrial > Soil > Wetlands > Permafrost | place: Sweden: Stordalen | collected... | reverse complement strand
GAGGAAGTCAAGAAAATCGATAAAGATAAATTGTTCGGCCCCGACATTTCCTGGGGCGGATTCGAAACCAAGTACTTCATCGCATCCATGATCCCCCAGAATCCGTCTCTGACCAGTCTTGTCGTCTCAAAAGACAACCGAAATCTGGTATCCACGAGCTTGAATGGCCCGAAGATTCTGATTCCCGTCGGTCAGGCCGGATTGTTCAGCTACACTTTCTTTCTCGGTCCAAAGGACTACAACATCCTCAAGGCGCAGGGAATCGGTCTTGAGAATGCCATCGACTTCGGCTCCTGGATGAAATGGCTGGCCATGCCCATGCTCATCATCCTGAAATACTTAAACGAATTTGTGAATAATTACGGTATCGCGATCATTATCCTGACGATTTTGATCAAAATCATTTTCTGGCCTTTGGGAAACAAGAGCTACAAATCCATGAAGGAGATGCAGAAACTCCAGCCGAAAATGCTGGAACTCCGCGATAAGTACAAGGATGACAAGCAGAAGCTCAGCCAGGAGACCATGGCGCTGTATAAAGCCCACAAGGTGAATCCCATGGGAGGATGCCTGCCCATGGTGATTCAGATTCCGGTTTTTTTCGGTCTCTACAAAGCCCTGCTTTACGCCATTGAGCTTCGCCATGCCCCGTTTATCTGGTGGATCCAGGATCTGTCGGCCAAAGATCCCTATTACATCACCCCGATCATCATGGGGGCCACGATGTTTGTTCAGCAGAAAATGAGCCCTCCGGCAGGCGATCCGATGCAGCAAAAAATCATGCTCTTTCTGCCGATTATCTTCACGTTCCTCTTTCTGAATTTCCCGTCGGGGCTGGTCATCTATTGGCTGTTCAACAATATCCTGAGTATCGGTCAACAGTATTACGTCAACAAACAACGCTCGTGAGATGAGGTGGAATAACCATGAAAGCTGTTGAAATTGATGGTAAAACCATAGACGAAGCTATTGAAAAAGCCTGTAGCGATTTTGGTGTATCGCGAGATAAGCTTCATATTGAAATCCTATCGGAGGGAACTTCGGGATTCCTCGGTCTGCTCGGCTCCAAAAAAGCAAAAATCAAGGCCAGCCTGATGTCTCTTGATATGACGATCGATACCCCCCTCGCTCCCTCCAAAACCATCGCAAAAGGAAAAAAGCATGAAGAGTCCGTCACTTCGGTATCATTGGATCAGGCAGCAGACAAATCCGGGGAAACCGTTGCCTTAAGAGCCAAAACTATTCTGGAAGGAATTCTGGCCGGAATGGGCATTAATACCCCTGTCAGCATTGAAGAAACGGAGGATTCCATCCTGCTGAATATCCAGGGCGACGGGGGCGGGCTGCTCATTGGACGGCGGGGTCAAAATCTCGACGCGATCCAGTATATTGTAAACAAAGCCGCAAACCGGTCAGCCAATGGCCGGAAGATGATCATCATTGATACGGAAGCTTATCGCAAGCGCCGCGAAGAATCGCTGATCTCCCTGGCGGAAAAGCTTGGCGAAAAAGTGAAGAAGACGAAAAAAGCGATCACGGTCAGTCACATGAACGCGCATGACCGCCGGATCATTCATATGGCCCTGCAAAATGACGAATCGTTAACCACGAAAAGCCGGGGTGAGGGTGAATACAGAAAAATTTTAATTATTCCGTCCAAGAGAAATTAAACACGGACGATCAGCATACATCTCTTCCTCACGGTCCATGACTTTCGCAGATACCATAGCAGCCATTGCGACGCCTCCCGGCATTGGCGGAATCGGCATTATCCGGATCAGTGGTCCGAAGTCGGAAGATATCGCCCGTCTTCTTTTCAGATCTTCCCAACCTGCCGTTGATCTAAAGTCTCACCATCTCTGCCACGGCCATGTGATCTCCGCTACATCGGATCAGATTCTTGATGAAGTGCTGATCACGCTCATGAAAAAACCCCACTCCTATACCGGTGAAGACGTCCTGGAAATTCACTGTCACGGAAGCCCGCTGATCCTGCAGGCGATTCTGACAGAAGTAAGCCATGCCGGAGCCCGTCTGGCGGAACCCGGTGAATTTACGAAAAGGGCGTTCTTAAACAACCGCATTGACCTGTGTCAAGCCGAAGCGGTCGCAGACATCATCACCGCCAGAACCCAGCGGGGGCTTGAAATCGCCCTTTCCCAACGGAAGGGAGATCTGTCCAAAAAAATTGAAGACCTCCGCCAATCCCTGATTGATATTCTCGCTGTCCTTGAAACGGCGATTGATTTTACCGAAGCGGAGGTGAGCGGCAAACATCCCGGCGCCGGCGATATCCTGAACCGCATCCAATCCATCCTGGAAGATTTGCAAAATCTTTCATCGACCTACGACGAAGGAAAGCTCGTCAGGAAAGGTGTCAGCGCCGTAATCACCGGAAAACCGAATGTCGGTAAATCGAGCCTGCTGAACCGGCTGCTCGGTGAGAACCGGGCCATTGTGACGGCGATCCCCGGAACAACGAGGGATTTTATCGAAGAATTCATCAGTATCCGGGGCATCCCGGTTAAGTTAACCGATACCGCCGGCATCAGAGATCCCGCCAATATCATTGAAAAAGAAGGCGTTGACCGGGTCTGGGAACGGCTCTCATTGGCCGATGTCGTCATCACCCTGTTTGACGGCAGTTCGCCCCTGACCGCAGAAGACTATGAAATCATAGAAAAAAACATAAGCAGACCGATCATTCCGGTCATCAACAAATCCGATCTTGAACACATCCTGAATGATCAGCAATTCCATGACCTGTTCCCCCGTGCAAAACCTCACTGGATCTCCGCAAAAACCGGCGACGGTATTCCCGCCCTGAAAGAGACCATTTACAGCATGATGATGGGACACGAGCAGGATCACCTGGCGACGGTCATCATCACCCAGATCCGCCACAAGACAGCCCTTGAAAAAACAGCGGCACACCTGCTCCAGGCCCGCGAGAGCATAGCCGGGGGCCTCTCTGCCGAGTTTGCTGCTTTCGACATCCGGGAGGCGCTCGGCAGTCTGGGTGAAATCACCGGCATGACCAGTGCGGAGGAGGTCCTGGACCGGATTTTCTCAACCTTCTGTATTGGTAAATAAGCGATGGCGGAATACATCCATCAAAAGCCGGGAACGGAAATTCAATGCATCGGCGGTCATTACACCATTACCGAAGAGGGCTGGATGACTTACCGGGAAAAGACATTGCTTTATGTTGTCGGTGTCGCCATCGTTGACAGTGCCTGCTGTGGCGAAGGCGGATGCAGGTTCATCAATATTCCCGGCTACGTCAAGTCCCGGCAATTCAAAATCCACATGGATGACCTGTGGGTCAGCGAGGTGGAACCCATTACTTCGGAAAATGACCGGAAGGATATCAAAAAGCTTCTGGTTGCACAATTCCCCCACTCCCAGATTGCTTTCACGGCTTAGAGATCTGAGGGTTATGAAAAGCTTCCCTTTCTTAAGGCGACCGTTCTGATTTTATATTTGCAACGCAAACCCGTTTCAGTATATTAGACGTATACAAAACTTGGAGGCAGGGTCACCATGCAGACGATAGCCATCATCCTTATTTCTATCCTGATCAGTTTCCTTACCGCAACAGACGGCAGATGTCAGCAAAAGTGTGTGAATGCGGAAGGAGAAGCAGCCATTGTGAACAACGATATCCCTTCCGCCAAAATGGAATCCGTCGCGCGGGCAAAATGGTCGGCCATCGAACAGGTGGTCGGCGTGGATGTCAAGGCGGGGAGTCTCGTTCAGAACTTCGTGCTTGTGGATGACGTCATCAAAACCCAGGTCGGGGGCGTGGTCAAGAGTTACAAAATTTTGAACGAAGACAATAAAGGCGGCACGTTGCTCGTAAAAATCAATGCCTGCGTGGAACCGGGCCAGGCCCAGCAGGCCGTCTCTTCCCTAGCCCTCAACAATGCCGTTGCTGTTTTTATCCCGGCCAAGAAGTTAAACCGGGAGTTTGAAGAAACAAATATCGTCTCGGAAACCCTGATCGGCAAGCTGATCGAACAGGGCTATACCGTGACGGACGTGGCCCCATCCAGCGCCGTGGATGCTGCTGCCATTGATAAGGCCGCCAGAACGGGGAATTACCTGACCCTCAGAAGCATGATGTACAAGTTCCTTTCCAATGTCGTCATCATCGGCAAGATTGATCCAAACATCTCCGTTGGAAAGGGGAAAGATATCGGCTATGGTTTGCGTATGCCCTTTACCAATGTCACGGTCCGAATGACCTACCGGATCGTCGCCCGCAACAGCAAATCCGGCAATATGGAGATTCTCACCGCCGGCACGGCCGAAGGCAAAGGGCTGGCCAACAGTGCGGAGGACGCAACCGCCAATGGCCTCAAAAATCTGGTGGAAAGCCTGACGCCAAAAATTCTTGACAAGCTGGCCCAGTATATCCAGGGAAATGTCAAAAAGGTGAGAGTCAAGGTCAATGGTGTGACGGATATGGAAACCAGTATGGAGGTGAAAAGTACCCTTCAGAATATCGTCTGGGTTGCTGGCGTTGAGGAAACGCAGATGGGTGAATATACGGTAGGCTACCCGGAAAACACAGTCTATCTGGCCAACAGCATCAAGCAAAAAGGCCTTTTCAATGTCGACCAGTTTACCCCGTACTCGATCACTTTAACTTATCAGAAATAAGGAGGAAGAATGTACAGGAACTCGCAATGGCCCGGCAGATTGACGCTTTTGCTTTTTATTGTTCTTCTCTCCACCGGGTGCGCGACAAAGATCAAGGTCAACATGCTGAAACCTGCCGTATATCATGAAGCCTCATTAACTAAAACGGTTGCGGTTCTGCCTTTCAGCGGCCCCGGTGGCAGCGAATTTGCCGCCGAAATGGAAGGGGTTCTGGGCAGCATCAATATTGATGATAAGCCTTATTTCACACTGGTCGACCGGGCTGCAATTGATAAGACCCTGTCTGAGCTGAAATTTTCGCAAAGTGGTATCGTGGATCCAAAAACAGCGGCTAAAATCGGACAACTGGTGGGCGCTCAGGGTATCTATACCGGTGTGGTGACGTTGGCAAAAGCGTCCGACAGCCCTTATAAGGAGAGACGTCAGGAATGTGTCCAGCGCCAGATCAAACGGGACGAAAAAGGCAATGAGTATGAGGGAAGCTGTATCCGTTACCGAAATTATAACGTGAACTGCATCAGAAGGATCGCTCAGTTTTCCGCATCCCCCAAATTGATCGATGTGGCAACGGGAAGAATTCTTTATTCACGCAATCTGGAGGGATCGGCGAATTCTGCCGGCTGTGAAGATGTCAAAGCTGTCAAGGGAGATGAGGAACTCCTGGAAGTTGCAAAAAATGCGGCCAAAAGTGATTTCCGCAAAGATGTAGCCCCCTATTACGAAACACGGGAAATCACCCTGTTGGATGCGACCGATGGCATTGATTCCAGCCTGGCAAAAGATAAGCTCAAACAGGGAATCCAGTATGCCGGGAAAGGCAGAATGGACACCGCCTGCGAACTCTGGGGGGAAGCAAGCAGCCTGGCTCCCAACGCCATGTCCATTGTCTACAACCTCGGCGTGTGCGCGGAAAGCAGAGGCGATGCGGAAGCGGCACTTACCTTATATAAAAAAGCAGATAAACTCATGGGCAAGCCCAACGATGATATCACGCTGGCGCTGACAAGGACTTCAGAGGCGGTAAAGCACCAGAAAAAATTGAAGGAAGAGCTAAAAAAATAAGTAGTCAGGACACGACGAAGATTGGCATCACCAAGACTCAAAATCTTCGTTAGACCCTTTTGACGCTCGTCGCACTGCAAAGGCAGCAATTCGCACAGCGCAATCAGATATCTGACTTTGCGGACCTCGCTTAAGCCACTGAATCCATTCCCTCGATAAAGGCCCGCACATTTTTCCCCAGCACACGGTGGTTATAGCCGCCTTCCAAGATGGCGAAGCAACCCCCCTTGTTTTTTTGGCTGGCCTCCCGGACCATTCGTCCCATATCCTGATAATCCTGGGTGGAAAGCAGGCCTCCCCAGTCATTCACATGATAGTCAAAACCCGCGGAGACACCAATGATATCGACGGTTTCAGAGAGAAGCTGCTTTTCGACGTTATTCACATAATCCTTGCGATTGGAGGAAGAGGGGTTATAGATGGTCACATATCCCCTGCCGCCCAGGATATTGACCGTGCCGTCGCCAAAATGAAGGTCAAAATCGAGCACGAAGGCCTTTTTAATCTTGTTTTCCCGTTTCAATTTTTCCAGGGCAATGGCCATGTTGTTGAAGTAGCAGAAGCCCCAGCAGCTCCCCGCGGAGGCGTGATGCCCCGGCGGCCGAATCAGGGCAAAGCAGGGTTCCTTCAATCCGATTTCAGCGGCCTGAATGGCTCCACCTGCAGCCAGCGCAGCAATGTCATAGACACCATCCCTCCTGACCATGTCCATATGAGCCCGCGTGTGTACCGCCGCAATATCCTCCTCCGCGGCAGGAACAGCGTCAATCAACGTAACCCGGTCCTGAATTTCCTCGACGATTGCCTCCATGCGGCCATCCGCAGCCGCGGGATCCATGGTGTAGCTTTTCAAGAAATCTTTGTGATAGATCACCTTCATGGCAATGCCTCCTGAAAAGAGATAAACGGTTTAATTTTTTATAAAGCCTGCGGCCTGCAAGAGTTTCAGTGTATTTTTCGAAACGGGCAGGTGATCCAGGTCTCCCGGCGCCAGCCAGCGGGCTTCGAGGGCATCGTCGGCCCCTTTCACGTCACCCCGGATATAATCAGCCGCCAGATCGACAATGACAAAATGGAACCGGATGCGCCCGTCCGGGTCCCGCTCAAAAAAATCGAAGGCATAAATGGGCTCCCGGGCCCGGATGGTAATGCCCGTCTCCTCCAGAATTTCGCGCTCGGCCCCCTGCTGCAGGGTTTCGCCCAATTCCAGAGAACCGCCGGGCACGGCCCACAATCCTCTGCCCGGAGCAACCCCTCTTCTGATCAGCAAGACCTTTCCATCCCGGATGACCACAGCGCCGATCCCGACAACCGGCCGGTCCGGATATTCACGTTTCGACATGTCTATTTTTCACTTTCGATGCTGAATTCGAATTTTGTCGTCATCCCGGGAGGGTTCCCGCCGTTAAATACCCGTTCCATAAAGGTGACGCGACGCCTCTGATCGATCATCAGGAGACTTGAGGAACGGGTCCCATAAATTGGGCTCGATATAAAGATGGATGAAAGAATCCGTTCCCATTCCCACCCGATGCCGGTATCCGGAAGTTCATGGTCATCCGGCTTCGACTGATCCGTTAAAAGCGCGAATAGATCTTCCGGGGCGGGCCTTTCCCGTTGCAACAGCAGGGAGGCAAGATTTTCCTTCCCCCGCTGAACCTTGGGCCAGGCCGTATCGAGAAGACGGTTGCTCAAACCGTACAGACCCGGCGATAACAGGGCCAACCCGTTCCGGTTGGAAAAATAATACAGACGGGATGGATCCCCCAGGATGAGGCTGAAGCCGTTGTAGCGATCGGCCTGGCCGGCTAATCGTTCCAGATAAAGGTCAGGGGCTTCCTGCCCGCAAAGGAAATCCTTGATCAGCCAGCCCCGCGAAGGGGCGTTCAACTTCAGGGAAAAAGGATCGCGGTAGTTGGTCAATGCCGCCATCCGGCCTTTTCTCGTGATGCCGAGCCAGGTGCCGCCCTCCTTCAAATCCTTCCCGGCCAGCACATCGGGTCTGTCTTCCCAGAAACCGGCCGGCATCGTTGGCCGGTCATAAAACTCATCCCGGTTCGCAGCCAGAATGAGGGGATAAAAAGGGTGCATCTTATATGAGAGAAGGATCAGACACATTCAGGTCACCCGGCCGCAAGGGTATTTTTCACGAGATTCACGATCCGGGACATGACCTCCCCGGCCGAATGGTTGATGACCACATCGGCATTGCCATCATAGGGGGTAGGTTCCCGGTTGATAATCACGAGCTTTGCGCCGGCACTCTTGGCATAAACGGGCATGTAGGCCGCCGGATAGACCACCAGTGAAGAGCCGATAACGATCAGGAGATCACAGTGACAGGCCTGATGGGTGGCCTGCTTAAGCGTTTCCTGCGGCAGTGACTCGCCGAAGAAAATGACATCAGGCTTCAGAATCCCCCGGCAGCGCTCACAGACCGGGACGTCATCCGCCGGACGGGATTTTGCGAGGATCTCCTCCAGACGATAAACCTCATGACAGTCGAGACACCTCAGCCAGTTCATATTGCCGTGCAGTTCGTAGACATTTTTCGGATCATGGCCGGCCTTCTGATGAAGATTATCCACATTCTGTGTGATGACACAGGTCAGCTTTCCCATCTTTTCCAGCTCGGCCATGGCCTGATGGGCCCTGTTGGGTTGCGCATCGACAAACAGACCGCCTTCCAGCAGAATACGCCACTGCTTTTTCCGGGTCTCCGGACTGTATAAAAATCGCTCAATGGTAAAATCTTCAGGATCGAACTTGCTCCAGATGCCTCCCGGACTGCGGAAATCGGAAATACCGGATTCGGTGCTGACGCCGGCTCCCGTAAAGGCGACGATCTTCCCGGCGCCGACAATCATGGCCGCGACATCTTTGAGATTCTGATCCAGGTTATCGTTGTTCACCTTTTCTCCTCACGGGGGCGTCTTCAACGCCGATCGCTCCCCTCCGCAAAGAGAGCGCCATGACGAAAACAAGATACACGATTTCCGTAAAAAACACAAAACGAAAAGGCGCCCGGAAGAGGTGAATCATGGGGTCATTAACAAAGCTGAAAATCGTTCATCGTTGAATATTTATATTGACAAATAGATTTGAGAAGATTGATATTGAACGGGTAAGCTCGGTGCTTAAGGCGACGGCGGAATTCAATGGTAAAACCACTGAAAAGGAATCAGCACCCTCATGATCGACAGCATTTCTACGATTCTGAACAGTATCCGGATTCAGGATATCTTTGACATTCTGATCATCTGGATCATGGCCTCCGTCCTCCTGGTCTGGTTTAAAGAGAGGGCATCACGGTTCGTTTTTATCGGCATCGGCCTGCTGGGCGCCATCTATATTACGGCCCGTTTTTTCCAGCTCTATCTGACCACCATTGTCCTTCAGGGTTTTTTCGCCATCCTCCTTTTTGTGCTGGTCGTCATTTTTCAGGAAGACCTCCGTCGTTTTTTTGAGCGTTTGGCTATGTGGGGCCGCTTCCGGCAGAAGTTCTTCGATGAGCAGCCTGCCCATCCGGATGCCGAAACCATTACCCAAACCGTCTCGAATCTGGCCCGGAATCATATCGGCGCCTTAATGGTCATCAAAGGGAAAGATCCCCTGGATCGTCATCTCAACGGCGGGACCAGGTTAGACGGCGTCCTGAGCCAGCCCCTGCTGGAAAGTATCTTCGATCCCCACTCCATCGGTCATGACGGCGCCGCGGTGATCGATGGCAACCACCTGGTTCAGTTTGGCTGCCATCTGCCGCTTTCCATCAATGCCGGGCGTTTCGGCTCCCTGGGTCTCCGCCACACGGCAGCCCTGGGCCTGTCGGAAAGATGCGATGCCCTGAGCATTGTTGTTTCCGAGGAAAGGGGAACGATCAGCATCGCCCGGCAAGAGCAAATCCGCGAGGTCAGCAGTGCTGCAGCGCTCCGGGTTGAACTTGAATCCTTCTACGCCCAGATGGCGCCGAAGAGGGAAGGCCGACCGGTTGTCCACTGGTTAAGGGAAAATTCCCGCGAAAAAATCATCGCCCTGATTCTGGCCTGTGTCCTGTGGATCACCTTCGGCTACCAGAAGGAATCGGTGCGGCGGGATTTTATCGTCCCCGTGGAATATGTGAACGTTTCACCGGAATGGGTCATTAAAGACCCGAAAATCACCGAAGCCAAAATCATGCTGATGGGACCGCCGCAGGCCTTTCAGCTGCTCAATCCTGACGCTTTAAAGATTGCGCTGGATCTGTCGCAGATCCGGGAAGGATGGCATGAGGTTGCCCTGGCAAAAGAAATGGTGAAGAAACCCTCCAACCTGACGGTGGTGGGGATCTCTCCTGCCCAGATCGGCATGACCGTTGACCGGCTGATCCCTGTTTCCCTGCTTGTTCAGGTGATTACGGAAGGACGGCCGCCAGACGGACTGTCCGTACAAAAAATCAGCGTGACACCGCCTGCCGTCAAAGTCCTGATCCCCGGCAAACTGCGTGAAAACGGACCGCGGATCAAAACAGAACCCATCAACCTGAAAGGGGTCACCTCGTCCGTTTCACTGCAACCCAGGCTGGTTTTTCCATCGGATGTCCAATTTGAAGGCGGGAAACCGCCGACCGTCAGGGTAACCATCAAGCTCAAGAGTTTGAGCCGTCCGGACAATCAACCCTGAACGGGAACGGTAAGGACTTTTACTTGCTAACCCGCGGTAAATAAAGTATTAAATGACGAAAATCTGAAGGAAGTCGAAGTCAACTTATAAATATGTCCAGGCGTTTGAAAATCAGATCAACGAAGGCGGGTCTGCCGCCCGGTTCCCTTGTCCATATCGGGGAAAAACTGAGCGAGACCACAAAGATTACGCTGATCGATTACAATGGGGATTATCTTGCGGAAAAAAACATCCAAAACATGGATGAACTCCTCGCCGTTAAAGATAAACCGACGGTTTCCTGGATTCATATTGACGGCATCCACGATACCCGGGTTCTGGAGCAATTGGGGGCTGTTTTCGGACTCCATCCTTTAATTCTGGAAGACATTCTCAACACGGATCAGCGCCCCAAAATGGAAGATCTGGGCGACTATATCTTTATCGTTTTAAAAAGGTTCTGTAACATCTGCGATCAGAATAACGATATCACATCGGAGCAGATCAGTGTCATTCTGGGTCCCAATTATGTGATCTCCCTCCAGGAAAAAGAGGAGGATATCCTCAACCCTATCCGGGATCGCATCAGAACCGGCAAGGGACGGATTCGAAAGGCAGGCGCCGACTACCTGGCCTATTCGATCATCGATATCATTCTGGACTCCTATTTCAGCATCCTGGAGACACTGGGTGAAGAGATCGATCTGGAGGAAGAGGCGCTGCTCAGCAACCCGGCAGGGAGAACGTTACAGGCCATTCAGCACCTGAAGAGAGACATGATTTTTCTCAGAAAATCGGTCTGGCCACTCCGGGAAACCATCAGCGCGCTCGAACGCAGCGAGTCACCGCTGATTCAGGAATCGACGGGTATTTATCTGAAAGACATCTATGATCATGCCCTCCATGTATTGGATACCGTGGAAACCTACCGGGACATGCTCTCCGGGATGATTGATATTTACCTGTCCAGCCTCAGCAACCGGATGAACCAGGTGATGAAGGTACTCACCATCATTGCCACGATCTTCATGCCCATGACCTTCCTGGCCGGCGTCTACGGGATGAACTTCAAGCACTTCCCGGAACTGGAATGGCGCTGGAGCTACCCATTGTTCTGGACGGTTAATCTCGCTATCGCCGTGGTGATGCTGATCCTCTTTAAACGGAAAAAATGGCTCTGATCCATGGACGGATCGCCGATGATGATTATTTTTCTTTATATGTTTTGAGAATTCCGCTAAGGAAACAGCATTAAACGATAAATGAAATTATGGATGAAGGAGGATGAGCATGAGCGTTTTTGAAGCGAGTGACATTGTTGAATTTGCCATCAGAATCGAAGAAAACGGGGCCAACTTTTACCGGTTCGCCGTGCAAATCGCCAAGGATGAAAGCACAAAAAAACTCTTTGAGCAGCTCGCCGATGCGGAGGTCCATCACAAGAAAACCTTTGAGAAAATCTTTGCCGCTATGGACAAGGTCGCCCCGCCGGAGAGTTATGATGGAGAATATGCCGCCTATCTCCACAACTATGTGGACAATGCCATCATCTTCAAAAAGGAAGCCCTCGATCAGGAGCTGACCAAGGTCAAGGATACGCCTTCGGCGCTGGACTTCGCCCTCCGGCGTGAGATGGATTCCATTCTCTACTATCATGAAATCAAAAGACTGGTCCCCGCAAACGAGTACGGCACTGTTGACAAAATCATCGACGAGGAGCGCCGGCATGTGGCCATGCTGTCGGCAATGAAGCAGAAATACGCCGGTTAATATCCGATGAAGGTCAACGACGACCACATTTTTTACCGGAATCCTGCCAAGTTCTACCCTACGGTCGAACGGGGTGAAGGGGTCTATATTTACGACAAGTCCGGCAAACGCTACATCGACGGTTCCGGCGGCGCCGTGGTGGTATCCATTGGCCACGGCATTCCCGAGATTCGCGAAGCCATCCTCAAACAGGCGTCGGAAATCGCCTTTACTCACGGCACCCATTTCACCAGTGAAGCAGCCGTGGAACTGGCAGAAAGGATCGTTTCCCTCTCGCCCCCAACGCTCACCCGGGTTTATTTTCTATCCGGCGGCTCCGAAGCGGTGGAAACCGCTGTCAAGATGGCCCGCCAGTATCAGGTAGACCGCGGCCAGCCATCCAAATACAAAGTCATCTCCCGGTGGACGAGCTATCACGGCAACACCCTCGGGGCGCTGGCCCTGGGCGGCCACACGGGCCGTCGGAAGTATTACCAGCCGCTGATCCAGCATACTCCCCATATCGTCCCCTGCTACTGTTACCGCTGTCCCTTCAATCTGAAGCCGGAAACCTGCAGCATCGAATGCGCTGACGATCTGGAAAAAACGATCCTCTACGAGGGGCCGGACGCCGTGTCGGCCTTCATCGCCGAACCGGTGGTGGGTGCCACGGCAG
>Ga0182011_10003540_pt1 | contig 12790 bp, 10 predicted proteins | sample 711E1DmetaG_FD_120481 | JGI IMG/M metagenome (GOLD analysis project Ga0182011, IMG submission 120481) | Permafrost microbial communities from Stordalen Mire, Sweden - 711E1D metaG | ecosystem: Environmental > Terrestrial > Soil > Wetlands > Permafrost | place: Sweden: Stordalen | collected... | reverse complement strand
TGATGAGCGGCGTCGCCGGGAGTTTTTTCAAGGAACTTTCCCTGACTATGGAGATCACGCTTGTCTGTTCCTTCCTGGTTACCTGGCTTGGTCTTCCGGCGCTTCACCTGCTTATCGGTTACCGTCCCCATCGAAAATTTTCATTCCTGGCAAGAAAGGCCATTACCGGAACAAAGCCCCGCTTATCCTGGCTCTTGTGGTTCTTTGATAAACCGCTTTATGCGATTGTATTCGTCGTTGCATTGATCGTTTCATCCGTCTTCCTTATCAACCAGTTAAAAACCGGGTTCCTGCCCATCCTCGATGAAGGTTCGATCGTACTCGATTACCTCTCTCCACCCGGGACCTCGCTGGATGCTTCTGATGCCATCCTGCGCCAGGTGGACACCATCGTCATGAAACATCCCGACGTGGCAACCTATATGCGGCGAACCGGCACAAACATGGCATCCAGCATCAGTATGGCTTCCGGGGTGATCGCTCCGAACGAAGGGGATTACCTCATCCAGCTGAAACCGGGAACGAAAAAGAAAACCGAAGAGGTCATCTCGGATCTGCGGCAACAGGTTACCTCAAAGGAACCTGCTTTGAATATAGAATTCGGTCAGCGGATCGCCGACCTGCTGGGCGACCTTATCGGAAGACCCCAGCCGGTGGAGATCAAGATCTTCGGCGATGATCTTGAACAGTTACGTTCGCTGGCGCATAAAATACAGGCTATCCTGCGCAAGATCCCCGGGGTCCAGGACGTCCAGAACGGAATTGTGGTGGATGGGCCCACCATCACCATTGTTCCGGATCCTTCGAAACTTGCCCAGTTCAACATTACGCCGGCCGACTTTCAGACTCAGCTCCGGGCCTTCAATGAAGGGGTGGAAGTGGGCCAGGTGCAGGAGGGTGAACAAATACTGAAGATCGTAATGCGGGCCACCCGCTTTGAAGAAAATAGTCTTTCGAAGATCAGCAGGCAATTGATCTTCGCACCGGATGGAACCTGCCGTCCCCTTGATTATTTTGCAACGATAGGTTTGTCGGCCGGAGATCCTGATATCACCCGTGAAGATCTCAAATCCAATGTCGTGGTGACCGCCCGTCTTGAAAACAGGGACCTAGGAAGCGCTATTACCGAGATAAAGAAAGCAGTGGGGACAAACCTTTCCCTTCCCCCGGGGTCCTATATCGTTTACGGAGGTACTTATGCCGAGCAACAGTCTTCGTTCCGTGAATTGCTGCTCATCCTCATTTCAGCCATTTTATTGGTCTTCGCGGTTTTATTGTTTCTCTTCAAAAACCTTAGAATAGCTTTACTGGTGATCTTCATTGCCATCCTGGGGATTGGCGGCTGCATCTGGGCGTTGTACCTGTCAGGGATACAGCTGAATGTGGCCAGCTACACGGGTATCATCATGATCGTAGGGATCATTGCAGAGAATGCAATTTTTACGGTCAATCAGTTCACGATGACCTATAAAAAAACCGGGAATGTCGATCAGGCTATTCAATATGCTATTTCATTGCGGATCCGGCCAAAGCTCATGACTGCCATCGGCGCGATCCTGGCCTTATTCCCGCTTGCCCTGGGGATCGGTGTCGGCGCCCAGATGCAACAGCCACTTGCCATTGCCGTGATCGGAGGATTCCTGGTTGCGATGCCCCTTCTTCTCTTTGTTTTTCCATCCTTGTTAAGATTATTACATAAAAAATAAATCCTGAGGCTGTTTTGTTATCAGAAAAATATTATTTTTACGAAGAAATCATAAACAAATCTTAACATCCCCCTATATGAAAAAACTATTTACCTGCTTCATGATCTTATTCATGTCAGCCGCGATTTCCTATGCGCAAACAAAGGACCAAACTGAATCATCCGGTGTGAAAACCAATTCCCAGGCGACCTTGTACAATGATTTTTATGTTGGCTACGGGGCGCTGGATCTTTTTTATTTCACCGGCAGAATGCAACACGGCGGTGATTTCCCGACAGTAAATCATTATTACAATGACCAATATTATTATTACACATTCAATGAGCCCTCTTCAGTAGGTACATTTTACATAGGATATGCACGTTCGCTGAACAGGGTTATTTCAACCGGGATCATGTTCGGATTTCAGGATTTCACTTATTCAGGTGTTGCTACTTCCTCCGGATCGGGCACACCCACAACGTACACAGTCAATGTTTCGGATATCCTTGTTTCAGCCAGCGCCAGGATCTTGTTTAATTACATGAATAAACCGGCTGTAAAGATCTATTCCGGGATCGGGATCGGGTTAACCGTCGACTTTGGGGTTGCCACTGAAAACGGAACCACTTATAACGAACGTAAATTATGGCCCGGCGGTCAGCTTACCCTGATGGGTATTCGTTTCGGAAGGGCGTTCGGAGGGTTCCTTGAATTTGGGGTCGGCACCTTTGGGATCGTTAATGCGGGCCTTAGCTATAAATTCAAGGATTAGGATTCATCTTTTCTTCTTTCCATTTATCCTTACCGGGAGGAAAATTATTTTTCTTCTTCGATAACCTGCTTATCATCATAATGGCTGCTTTACCGCATAAATATCCGATCAGGCTTCCCGCAAGCATTCCGGCAAGGATATCCCCGGGATAATGAACTCCCAGGTAGATCCGTGTATAGGACATCAGGATTGCCCATAGGAGGATGGGGATAAAGAAGTAGCGGTAATATTTTCCAAGGATCAGGATAATGAAGACTGCTACCGAAAAGGAATTGGTGGCATGGGCGGAATAAAAACCAAAGGTGCCCCCCTTATAGGCATCTACGATATGGACCCTGAGTCCGGGTTGTTGCGAAGGACGTAACCTGTGAACGCTGTTCTTGATGAGGTCCGACAGCTGGTCACTGACCAGGATCATCAGGGTTACAACAATGATTATCAGCAAAGTATTCCATTTGTATTTCCGGATCACCAGGTAAAGAAAAAGCAGGTAAAGAGGGATCCAGACTGCTCCTTTTGTTGCAATCATGATGAGCCTGTCCATAAAGGGATTGTGTAACCCGTTCAGGAACAGGAAGACGCTTTGATCCAGATGATCCAGGAATTCTATCATATCTATCCTGCATTGATGCGGGTAAGCTCATCCCAGAGCAAACTTTTCAGCCTGTTAAGGCCTGATTTTTTATGCGAGGAGATAAATACAAAAGGAACGTCCGGGACATCCTTCTTCATTTCCCTGGTAAGTTCCGCATCGGCGAGGTCGGCTTTTGTAATTGCCAGCACCCTTGATTTATCGAGCAGCTCGGGGTTAAATTGCCTGAGTTCGTTCAATAAAATCTCATATTCTTTCCGGATATCATCGCTGTCGACAGGCACCATAAAGAGCAGTATGGAATTCCTTTCGATATGACGTAAAAACCTCAATCCGATCCCTTTACCTTCATGCGCACCTTCGATGATCCCGGGAATGTCGGCCATTACCAGCGACCTCCTGTCGTTCAGCTTTACGATTCCAAGGTTCGGCACCAGGGTCGTGAAGGGATAATCTGCGATTTGTGGTTTTGCTGCAGAGATGACCGATAATAACGTCGATTTCCCTGCATTTGGAAATCCAACCAGCCCAACGTCTGCCAGGAGCTTTAATTCGAGGATCTTGGTTGATTCTATACCCTCTTCTCCGGGCTGTGCAAATTTGGGAGCCTGGAAAGTGGACGACTTGAAATGGTCATTCCCCAGTCCGCCTTTTCCACCCGGAACAAGGATAATGGTTTGGCCATCTTCCGTTATCTCACATTCGAAAGTCCCGGTTTCGGCATCCTTTGCAATGGTCCCTAGGGGAACTTCCACGATGACATCCGCACCATTGGCCCCGTGCCGGAGTTGCCGTTGTCCGTGCTCCCCGTCTTTTGCCCTGAGATGCCTAGTATATTTCAGGTGCAAAAGGGTCCAGACCTGTTTGTTCCCTTTCAGGATAATATGACCTCCCCTGCCACCGTCACCTCCGTCGGGTCCGCCATGGGGAATGCCTCTCGTTCTCAAGAAATGGGCGGACCCTGCGCCCCCATGTCCGGAGGAACAGAATATCTTCACATAATCAACAAAATTGGATTCCATAATAAAAGACTGTCAGCGCTTGCTCACAGCCCCATCCCTGCCCCCTGCCTACCGGCAGGCGGGGATAAGGGCTGAATTACTTCCTATGCTTCTTATCAATCACTACACAAAGACTTCCAAATATCGCGTCGATATTACCGACTCCAAAGACTTCGTGAAGCAACTGTTTTTCATTGTAAAAATCTATCAGCGGCTTGGTATGCTGATGGTATTGGGCAAGCCGGTTTTTGATAACCTCTTCCGTATCATCCTTACGTCCTTGTTCCCTTGCCCTGTTTAAGAGGCGCTTCACAAGTTCCTCCTCATCAACTTCCAGGGAAAGTACCAGGGAAATCCCGGTTCCGAAACTAGCCAGCATGAGATCGAGCTCGGCTGCCTGGTTGAGTGTCCTGGGAAATCCATCGAGCACAAATCCCCCGGCGTCCGGATTTTTCTTATAAACCGATTCCATGATCGCTATGAGCAATTCGTCGGAAACGAGTTTACCTGCTTCCATCACCTCCTTCACCTTCAGGCCCAGGGGAGTGCCCTGGCTGACTTCTGCCCGAAGGATATCGCCGGTGGATACATGGACCCACCCGTATTTTTCAGCAATTTTGATTGCCTGGGTCCCTTTCCCGGCGCCGGGAGGACCAAAAAGTACCAGGTTGAACATAATTTCCGCTTAAATAATTTATCCGCCTCATTCCCATCAAGGGCTGAGGTGCATTGTCATTTTTCTTTCAAGAACTCACAACTTTATAAATATCCGGGAGATTTCTCCCATATCCATCAAAATCAAGACCATATCCGACAATGAAATCATTCGAAATCGTCAATCCCAGGTAATCAATATGGAAAGTCTTCTGAAATGCTTCTTTTTTAAAGGTAAAGCAGGCAAGCCGGATATCAGCCGGTTCATATTTTTGAAGGTCTTTCAGGAGCAGGTCGAGGGTAATTCCCGTATCGACAATATCTTCGATGATCACAACATGACGTCCACGGATATCTTCATTCAGGCCCAAGACTTCCTTTACGGCACCTGTAGAGGCCGTTCCGGAATAGGAAGCGAATTTCACAAATGAGATCTGGCAGGGTATCGTGATTTTCCGGAGGAGATCTGCAGCAAATACAAAAGATCCGTTAAGGATGGCAAGAAATAAAGGGTTCTTGCCGGAATAGTCCCTGTTGATCTCTCCGGCCATCTTCAGGACCGTATCTTCAATGATCGATGCCGGGATGCATAGCTCGAAATCCTTGCCGTTAACTTTTACACTCGACATACCAGATTCAAAATTATCCTTACTTTTGCCAGGAACCAGCAAAGATACGCAAATGGAACCAAAAGTAAGCATCATCATGGGCAGTACGTCTGATCTCCCGGTTATGGAAGCAGCCGCCAAATTTCTCAATGAGATGAAGATCCCGTTTGAAATGAATGCACTTTCCGCTCACCGTACACCCGAGAAAGTCGAAGAATTTGCAAGGAATGCCGAACAAAGAGGAATACGTGTCATCATTGCTGCGGCAGGCATGGCAGCACATCTCCCCGGCGTGATCGCTGCAATGACGGTCCTGCCGGTAATCGGCGTGCCCATCAAAGCCTCGCTCGAAGGCCTCGATGCCATGCTGGCGATCCTTCAGATGCCGCCGGGAATCCCGGTGGCTACCGTTGCGATCAATGGTGCCCAGAATGCTGCGATCCTTGCAGCCCAGATCCTCGCAATTTCCGACCCTGACCTTCATCAGAAAATGATCCTCTTCAAGGAAGAACTGAAAGTAAAAGTGGTAAAGGCAAACGAAGAACTGGAGAAAGTCAGGTTCGAGTATAAGGTAGGATAGCCGTTTTATTTCTTACGTATTATCATCAATCCATCCCTCACGGGAAGTAACAAATTCTCCACCCGCTCATCCGTAAGGATAAATTCATTAAAAGCCTGAATCCCCTGTGTATCCCTGCTCCGGGGGCTGGGTTCCAAAACCTTTCCATCCCACAGGGCATTGTCGGCAAGGATAAATCCTCCTCGTCTTACACGATCAAAAACCTGGTGATAGTACTTCAGGTAATTGGGTTTATCGGCATCGATAAAAACCAGGTCCCAGGTTTCTTCAAGCGTCGGGATGATCTCTTCGGCACTACCGGTGTGTAAGATCACCTTATCCTTTACCCCGGCTTCGGCGAAGTACCGATTAATGATCTCTTCCTGTTCCGGCTCAACCTCTATGGTATGCAGTTTCCCGGTCGCGGTGAGTCCGGTTGCCAGGTTGATGGCCGAATAGCCCGTAAAGGTTCCGATCTCCAGTATCCTATCGGGCCTCAGCAGGGTGCTGATCATTCTCAGCAAGGTACCCTGAACGTGACCGGAAAGCATCCTGGGGTATACCTGGGTCAGGTGGGTTTCACGGTTAAGTTTTGCCAATACCGGAAGTTCCGGTGTGGTATGGTCTTCAGCATATTTTACCAGTTCTGGTTTCATTTTTTTATGATTTCAGGATTGAAATATGAGGCTGCTCAGTTTGGAATCCGGGAGAATCTCATTCGCAGTATCCATCAATTGCCGGGAGGTTATTTTTTCGATAATCCCTGTTGTTTCCTCCAGGCTGGTGTACCTGTCGAGCACCAGGTAACTCTTACCAATGGCCAGCATCTGGTTCAAACGCGATTCATGGGCAATGAAGAGTTGTCCGATGAGCTGTTTTTTCGCTGTTTGCAACTGGTGAATGCCGAGGGGTTCGGAACGAAGCTTATTCACTTCTTTTTTAACCAGGGTAAGCGCTTTTTCAAGCATTTCCCTATTGGTTCCAAAATAAATGGAAAAGATCCCTGAATCCGAGTACGGGATATAATTTGATTCGATGTGGTAAGTAATTCCATTCTTCTCACGCAGGGCAATGGATAAGCGGGAGTTCAGGATCGGGCCTCCGAGGATGTTGTTGAGGAAGGCCAGCACAAAACGGTTTTGATCCGTCATTCCATAACCGGGTGCACCCAATATGCAATGCGTCTGGAAGATCTTGCGCTTCTGCACTTTCTGGCCGGGATGATAAATCCTGAACGGCTCTCTCCTGTTGGGAGACGATGTGGACGGGATCTCTGAGAAATAACGTTCAACGAGAGAAACCAGACTCTTCATTTCAATGTTCCCGACCGAACTGATCACGATCTGGTCGGTCAGGTAGTTGTCAGAAATGAATTTCCGGATGTGATCACCGGTGAATTTTTTTACATTTTTCGGTATCCCGAGGATGTTCCTTCCAAGGGCATGTCCTTCAAATACCAGGTCCTCAAAGTCATCGAAGATCTGGTCACCGGGAGTATCCTGGTAAGATTTGATCTCATCGATCACAACATCTTTTTCTTTCTCCAGTTCCTTTGCCGGGAAGGTGGAATGAAAAACGATATCGCTGATCAGTTCCAGTGTACGCTTGTAATAAACCGGCAGAAAAGTAGCATAGATGCAGGTCTCTTCTTTTGAGGTATAGGCATTCAGATCGGCGCCGACATTTTCGAGGCGGTTGAGTATCTGGATGACATTTCGTTTTTGGGTTCCCTTAAAAATAACATGCTCGATAAAATGCGCTATACCATGTTGTTCGCTTGTTTCATCCCGGGTGCCGGCATTGATAAAGATACCGCAATGGGCAACTTCCCCCGGAACAAACGAATGAACCAGCCGGATGCCGTTTTGCAAGGTATGAACCTGGATTTCCATGGCTTATTTATGGCTTTCGATCAGGATCTCCAGCAGCCGGATCCCGGCTTCAGGAATTACGGTTCCCGGTCCGAATACAGCCACGGCTCCTGCCTTATAGAGGAAGTCATAATCCTGCGGAGGAATCACTCCGCCAACGATCACCATGATATCTTCCCTTCCCAGTTTTTTTAATTCCTGAATTACCTGGGGAACGAGTGTTTTATGTCCGCCGGCCAGGCTGGATACACCGAGGATGTGTACATCGTTTTCAACTGCTTGTTTTGCAGCTTCCTCCGGGGTCTGGAACAAAGCCCCGATATCCACATCGAAGCCAATATCAGCATACCCGGTAGCTACTACTTTAGCCCCGCGGTCATGCCCGTCCTGGCCCATTTTGGCGATCATGATCCGGGGACGCCGTCCTTCCAGGGCGGCAAACTTATCGGCCATCTCACGGGCCATCCTGAAACTTTCACTATCCCCTGATTCTGAGGAATAGATCCCTGATATTGAACGTATCACAGCTTTGTACCTCCCGTAAACTTTTTCAAGTGCAGTGGAAATTTCACCCAAAGTCGCCTTTTTCCTGGCAGCATCGATCGCCAGGGCAAGAAGATTTCCCTGTTTTGTTTCGGCTGCGAGGGTAATTTGCTCCAAAGATCTCTGCACTTCTTCGTTATTTCTTTCCTTTTTCAGTTGGTTCAGGCGTTGTATCTGGGATTCCCTGACGGAAGTATTATCCACTTCCAGGATCTCGATAGGGTCTTCCTTGGCAAGGCGGAAAACATTCACCCCGATGATCTTATCCTTGCCTGAATCGATCCTTGCCTGTTTCCGTGCCGAAGCTTCTTCGATCCTCATTTTGGGAACTCCCGTTTCAATTGCTTTTGCCATGCCTCCCAGGTCTTCTACTTCCCGGATGAGGTTCCAGGCTTTATGCGCAATCTGATGGGTCAGGGATTCCAGGTAATAGGATCCGGCCCAGGGATCCACCGATCTGCAGATATTCGTTTCTTCCTGCAGGAAGATCTGGGTATTCCTGGATATACGGGCAGAAAAATCCGTCGGCAATGCAATGGCTTCATCCAGTGAATTGGTATGAAGCGACTGGGTATGTCCGAGTGCTGCTGCAAGCGCTTCCACACAGGTGCGGGTCACGTTATTAAACGGATCCTGCTCGGTCAGGCTCCATCCCGAAGTCTGGCAATGCGTGCGCAGGGCCATGGACTTTGGATTTTTCGGATTGAACTCCTTTACGATTTTTGCCCAGAGAAGACGGGCTGCGCGCATCTTCGCGATTTCCATGAAATGATTCATTCCCACACCCCAGAAAAAGGATAAGCGTGGGGCAAAGGTATCGATGTCCATGCCTGCATTGATCCCTGACCTGAGGTATTCAAGTCCGTCTGCCAGGGTATACGCCAGTTCCAGGTCGGCTGAAGCACCGGCTTCCTGCATATGATACCCGCTGATGCTGATCGAATTGAACCTGGGCATGTTTTTAGCCGTAAATTCGAAGATATCTGCAATGATCTTCATGGATGGGATCGGCGGGTAGATATAGGTATTCCTGACCATGAACTCCTTGAGGATGTCATTCTGGATCGTGCCGTTCAGGCATTCCATGGGGACCCCTTGTTCCTCCGCGGCCACGATGAAGAAAGCAAGTATGGGTAATACCGCGCCATTCATGGTCATGGAAACAGACATTTTATCCAGCGGGATGTGATCGAACAGGATCTTCATATCGAGGATGGAATCAATTGCCACCCCGGCTTTCCCGACGTCTCCCACCACCCGTTCGTGATCAGAGTCATACCCACGGTGCGTGGCAAGGTCAAAAGCAACAGAAAGTCCTTTCTGACCGGCAGCCAGGTTTCTGCGGTAGAAGGCATTGGATTCTTCGGCTGTCGAAAACCCTGCATATTGCCGGATGGTCCACGGGCTCATCACATACATGGTAGAATATGGCCCGCGCAGAAAGGGAGGGATCCCGGCTGCATACTCCAGATGCTCCATTCCTTCAAGGTCATCCTTACCATAAACGGATTTGACGGGGATCTGCTCGGGCGTCATCCAGTCAGTCCGTTTACCCAAACCTTTTTCCCACTCCCTGAACGACGGTCCGGATTTGATCCCGTCACGAAAATCAATATCTTTGAAATTTGGTCTCATCTAAACAGTAACTTATTAATCCTTATGATATTGAATGTCAATTAGCGTTACATAATCCCCAATTTTCTTTGCAGGTCCCTTAAAAATTCAAGCACATTGGTCCTGACATGAATAAAGTCATCAACACCAGCTGCTTTCAGGGAATCGATAGCTTCCTTGGGGTAACCGGCAACTACGATCCTTGCCTTTTTATTTTTCGCTTTTATTCCTGAACAAACCGGGGGAACCATCGCCGGATATTCTTCATCAGAACTACAAATGACAACAATATCCGCTCCTGATCCAAGGGCAGCTTTTATACCCTCAGGGACTGTACTGAAACCGGGATTATCAATAATCTCGTATCCTGCGCAGCCGAAGAAGTTAACTGCGAAAGTCGCTCTTGCCTTGCGCATCCCCGGATTGCCAATTGTCAACAGGAAAACTACCGGTTTCTTGTTCCCCCGGATTACGAAATTCTCCGTTGCCAGCCGGACTTCCTCGAAAGCCCGGGCTCCCCGGTAAATATGAAGTTTTTTATATTTCGAAGGTTCCTTATCCGGAACAGGGCTTTGCAGGGTGTGAATTTCAGCGCTCATGGATTCCAGCGGATTTGCGTACTGGTTTGTCCCGATCAGGATGATCCTGCGGTGCGCAATCTCCAGGTCCTTTTTCCGGCAGGTTTCCTTAATTTCATCCTGGATAAATCCTGATAGGATGGATTCGATCATCCCGCCATGTTCTTCGATGGTTTTGAATAATTCCCAGGAGTGAGCAGCAATCGAATGGGTAAGATTCTCGATATAATACGAGCCGGCTGACGGATCCACGATCCTGTCCAGGTAAGCCTCCTCTTTCAGGATCAGTTGCTGGTTACGGGCAATCCTGCGTGAAAACTCATCTTCTTTCCTGAACGGGACATCGTAAGGCAGGATGGAGATTGAGTCGGCATTGCCGATGGCTGCCGCCATACCTTCCGTGGTGGTCCTCAGCATGTTAACATATGGATCATAGATGCTTTTATTCCATAGTGAAGTTGTTGAATGGATGAACATCTTTGAACTTTCCGGGTTTTGAGGTTTATATTGTTCAACCAGCGCAGTCCATAACAACCGTGCGGCCCTGAGTTTGGCTATCTCAAGAAAATAATCAGGGCCTATGCCGAAAGAGAAAAGGATCTTCGGGGAGATCGTATCGACCGTTAACCCTTTTGACGTTAATTCACTAAGATAATCATTGGCGGATGCCAGACTGAATGCCAGTTCCTGCACTACGGTGGCGCCGGCATTCCGGAACAGGTTGCCGTTAATGGTGATGGCCCGGAATTCCGGAAGGCGCTTTTGAAGGGTAGTAATGAGATATTCCGCCTCATCCAGGTTGCTTTCCTTCGACTGGTAAAAATCTCCATGTAACAGAAGATAGGATATCGGGTCGAAATTCAACGAACCATGGATCTTCGACCCGTCGATCCTGCGATGCGTTGCTTCATAAATACAAAGTTCCAGGGTTAAAGGATACGATCGTGAAGAAATAAAGTGAATATCCGTCGCTGAGATATCTATTCCTTCAAGGATCTGCTGCATTTGTTTATGGGAGGTGACCTCCTTTACATTGAGCCCGATTGCCTGGGCGCCATTGCTGATGGCATCAAGCGCAATCCTGTTCGCAGCCGTAAAATCCTCATCATAAATATCCTGGCGGATCTTCCATTCATTGGAATCCCTGTTCAGGCCTCTTGTATAAGGCTTCTCTGCGGGTAATGTCGAAAGATACGAGATATTATCCAGGTCCTCCGCACGGTAAAACGGATTGACATTAAATCCTTCATCGGTTTTCCAGATAAGCTTTTTATCGTAATCCGCTCCTTTTAGATCGGCAATGATCTTTTCCTTCCATTCCCGGGTTGAAACAGGGGGAAATCCGTTAAAAAGTTTATCCGTCTTATCTTTTTCTTCCATGATCCGGGTGAATTGCAGGTTGATTCGCTCCTTGAAAAAGGATTGCAAAATTAATCAATTGTCCGTACATTTACGTGTAAATCGGTTGTTTTATGCGGGTCAGCATCAGCGGTTCTTCAGGATTGATCGGTCAGGCATTGATCGAGGCATTCACGGATAAAGGTTGGATCTTTCATTCGATCCCACGGAATGCATATGCTCAGCCGGACGAAGAATTCCTGCAAAAAAATATTGAAGGAGCAGAAGTGGTAATCAATCTTGCAGGGGCCCCTATTTTGAAACGCTGGACTGACAAGTATAAAAAGGAGATCCTGGAAAGCCGGATCACCCCCACCCGGAAAATCGTAACTGCCATTAATCAAGCCCAGGTCAAGCCCAGGCTTTTTATCTCCACTTCCGCCATCGGGATCTATGATTCCACAAATTCCCATGATGAGGGAAGTACGGCTTTTGCAGATGATTTCTTAGGGAGACTCTGTATCGATTGGGAATCGGAGGCGTTCCATGCAAAATCCTGTACCCGGGTAGTTGTTCTCCGTACCGGAATTGTCCTGAGCCGGAAAGGCGGCGCCATGAAAGCGATGCATCGCTATTTCAGCATTGGGCTGGGTGGTGTCATCGGGAAAGGGGACCAGTCCTTCTCCTTTATTCATATACGGGATCTGATGAGTCTGTACAAATTCATCCTGGAGAATGAAAACATTTCAGGAATAGTCAATGCAGTAAGTCCGAATCCCATCTCCAATTCTCATTTTACAAAAATTTTAGGAAGAGTGCTGGTTCAACCCACTGTTTTCAGAATTCCGGTCAGGATCCTGAAAGCCAAATACGGAGAAGCAGCCGAAACCCTTATCAAAGGACAAAATGTCATCCCCAAAAAACTGGCCAATAACGGGTTTGTCTTCGAATACCCCACGATTGAAAAGACTT
>Ga0182011_10003539_pt1 | contig 12791 bp, 8 predicted proteins | sample 711E1DmetaG_FD_120481 | JGI IMG/M metagenome (GOLD analysis project Ga0182011, IMG submission 120481) | Permafrost microbial communities from Stordalen Mire, Sweden - 711E1D metaG | ecosystem: Environmental > Terrestrial > Soil > Wetlands > Permafrost | place: Sweden: Stordalen | collected... | reverse complement strand
CCACCACGCATTTGACCTGCGCCAGCAGGGCAGCCCGCAGGGTATTATCCGTGCCAATGACATTGGTGCGGATGGCCTCCATGGGATAAAACTCGCAAGAAGGCACCTGTTTGAGCGCAGCGGCGCTGAAGACATAATCCACCCCGGACATGGCTTCCTGAATGCTATCCAGATTACGAACATCACCGATGTAAAACTTGATTTTGGGATCATGATATTGATGCCGCATATCATCCTGCTTCTTCTCGTCGCGCGAGAAGATGCGGATCTGCCCGATATTGGTTTTGAGAAACCGGCGCAGCACGGCACTGCCGAAGCTGCCGGTTCCACCGGTGATTAACAAGGCCTTGTTCTTAAACATAATTGTCAGCGATCTCCAGAAAATATGGAGGCTTGAATGATGAGCCGCCCAAGACGGCTGATTTCAGAAGACGTACCTCAGCTTCATCCCGAAAGTGTTCAACAAAAACTTTCATAAAGTTCCGAAGCTTTCACGCAAAACAAATCTTGCACAAATAATTCGAAAAAAGGCAGGAATTCCCGTGAAAATTTAAAGTCAATGCGAATCCCGGGCAAAACCACTTTTTTCACTTCTTAGGAGTACTTCAGTGAGACATCTTTGAAATTTACTGCTCTGTCGTTGATTTTCGTAACTTTCTACACCAACTTCTCTAGCACGACAACCGTAGCTAGCCCTAAGATTCCGGTCCGACACGAGCCTTCCCAATTCTTCTTCGATTAGCCTAGGATCATCGGTCGTAAGAGCAACACCAACTTGTTTGTCTCGCACATATTGAATTGATGCGGCCTCAGCCGGACCACAAGCTAGTATGCATCTGCCAGCCATAAGATATTCTGGTATCTTTGTTGACAAACTAAGTCGAGCATATTTTCTATCCTTCTCACGAAAGCTTTCCACATGGACCAGAATATCAGATTTACAAAGCACATGCGACACCTCATGCTGCTCTAAAGAACCAACCAGTTCTAATACAGGTGGCATGAAAAGCCTTTCCTTAAATTGCTGCACTGATTCCGCAAAAGTAAAAACCTTCAATTTAGCCTTAATCCCAAGCCTATCTAATTTTTGGAGACATACACCCAATTGCCATAACGTCTCCCATCGGTTAAGGTGCAAACCTCCCACATATGTAAGCTGCACAGTGTCCTGGCATGGAGGCGGCACTTGTGAAAAGTTGCTGCTGTCCAGCGAATTTCCAAACACGCGAAATTCCCCCCCATATCGCAATTCATATTCTCGCGCCATAGCGTCGCAAATTGTTAATCTAATTGGCGACCTTGCTAATACCTGATTTATAAAATGATTCATTTGCGAGCGCAAGCTTTTTGAAAAAGGACTACCTTCGTATTGAGTTGAAGGCCAGTCATCTAAAAAGTGAGGTATAATCGGAATGGCTGCCAAAGACGAAACGTCAGTCGCTAGCCGCATAATTATATTATTGCCAAGCATTGAATAAATTAAATCAGGGTGGAAATTTTTAATCCAACGCGCTAAATTAGGAGTCACTAAGGACTGACTGTTGAAAAGCAATTCCCGCGCAGGCTCAAGAAAACTAACCGCTCGACGAAATGTAGCAACCTTCATAAAAAATCTTCTCCAATAAGGCGTATGCGTGAAAGGTCGTGGCATATCCGGCTTTTGATATATAGGCAATTCATCCCAGCAATTGAAACCTAAATGGCTTCTGACTACAGTCCAAGGACTAAGCTTCCAATATTTTTGACAGACGTCAAAGTCTGGAGAGAGAGATGTCGCTGACTCAATATAAATCTGAGCAAGATTTTCTCGGGGCCAAGCACGGAATAGATTGCGCATTGTAACTCCATTGTTCCTTTGACTTGAAAATGGATTCGCGCAAATAACAAGCACTCGCGGATTGGACATAATCATGGTTGTGTTTTTGTCATTAACTCTCCTGCGCGCTTGAATCCGCAAAACACATCTAGATCAACGTGCAATTCGACACCAAGCTCGAGTCCACAATTGCAAGAATAGCCACCGTTTCATGCTTAATATGATCGGCCATAAATTTTCTCGTCTTCACCATCAGATTGACGGGACTTGTGGAAATCTCCGTTTACTTGAATGAATAACTTCGCGATAGATTTCAAGCACGCGCTCGGCGATTTTTATTGGATTGTGCCTGCAACGTGCAACGTTGGACGCGTTATGACTTAGATGCAGTGCAAAATTATCATCAGCAAATATCTCTAATACAGCCCCAGCCAAGCAGGCCCAATCGCCAGTTGGGTAAAGAACACCACTCTCGCCATGTTTAACAAGACTTGACGTTCCACCAGCAAAAGAAGCAACGCAAGGCGTTCCCACTGCTTGCGCCTCGGCAAGTGCATTACATGAGTTTTCAGCAAAAGACGTGAGCACAAACACGTGGGCCCGCTGAAGTTCGAGCACCATCTCATCCGGTTTTAGATACCCAAGTAACTGCATTTTATCAGCCACCCCAAGTCGCGCGGCGGCTTTGCGGATTTGTTTTCCTCGAGGAGTAGTTGGACTGATACCTCCAATTCGTAGCGTTGTCAAATTATGGGCACAAGCAATTATTTTTAGCGCTTCAACTAACAAATCAGTCCCCTTCCTTAAGCTAGCGTCAGACGTGGTATAGATTACATAAGGTACACAATTATTACGGGACCATACTCTTGCCTTCAAGAACGCCGGGCGTAGAATCTCATCGCAGTGGTAGTAAACTCCACCCAATCGAATTGCAAACAGCCAACTTTTGTCCCAAGCCGTTCGCCCGATAAAATATTCGTTGCAACGAAGTATATCCCTCTCCCGTCTTCCGCTCTCCCAGAAAGAGAAATATGTTCTTAAATTGGATGGATTACTGAGCCAAACCAGTTTTTTAAATTCTCCAAATGTTCCCCAAAATCCATTCCGATATGGTCCCGTGAGACCTTGAATCCAGAGCACCACCGGTACCGTTAATAAACGAGATACCAGTCCATAAATTTTCTCTGACCCCCACACGGTGACGATTTCAGCATCAAATTCGTCTACTATAGCCCTGCATTGGGACAAATCAGCTTGAACTGAAACAACAGAAAATTCTCGAAGTGCATTAAGCCCCTTACGCACGAATCCAAAAGACGGAATTCGTGCTGATAAACGACCAAATGGGTCGTGCGGGCCTACAACGCGGTACTCTATCCCATCCTCATTGAAAGCAATATCTTTGTCTAAATAGTCACGAAGCGTCACCACACACAATTTGATGTCATTAGATTTCGTGATTTCTTTAGCCATTTCAACCATCCACCACCCTCCCCCGTCGGCGTTTATACCAAGATGGCGGCAAACAGCAGGAAATTCTGTACTAACAAACCAGACTATACGCATAACTACGGTTTCCTTTTCACCAATACACTTGACAGATCCTCGTGACGCAACCAATTAAACGTCAAAGCATATATACAAATCCAAAGAAATATATATTGGATTCGAATAATTGGTGGGAATAGCAATGATTCAAAACCAGTGAATAATCCAGTGCCAACCAAAACCCAATGCAAGTAACTATTAATTTTGAGCATCTTGACATACCATCGGTTAATCAAAAAACCAAACGAAACTCCACCAATGAATACCGCAATGATCCCACCATCTAAATACAAAGGATAAAAAACCGTGTAATATGCGTTTTCTCTAATGTCATTCCCAATATCCCGAGGCCGCCCGATATAATCAACAAGCCTGTCACCAGGCCCGACAAAATCGGGTTTTAACCGGCGAACACCTATTTCAAGAATACTTTGCACCCCGGTGGTAGAAGCTAGTCCGTACCAAAAACCTGATTCATTTAGCATCGAATGCTTATCGTTAAACTCTTCATGTAACATGAGGAATCCAACCGATTGGTAAATTACAAATTCTTTCAGTTCATCCTGAATAGAATTCGTTTCCATTCTAATGTCTGTGACATAAGCGACGGACCATACGCCCACTACAAGTACCACTAAGTTTAAATAATACCGACCGCCTAACCGTCTAGGAATTTGTTGATTCCTCGATAATAATCCCATCATTCCAACAACAAATATTAGATCAAATACTGCAACTCGGCCACCAGATAGAAGCGTTCTGCCGATAACACAAGCAATCCCTACCAGCGGCAGACCCCATTTTCCATTTCGATATCCATATGTTGGAGTTAATACAATCACTAAATATCCAGCTAAAGCTTGTAAATAATCAACAGCTCCAAACACATGAATGCTACCATATGCATCGGATGCCTGCTCATATGATTTTACATAAAATGAGGAGATATTACCGCCGTTCGAAATAGCACTCCGGTACGATATTGGTAAAGTTATTACGAAGATTGCTATAGCAAAGTAAAGAAGCCATTTCCCCCGCCTTTCAATTTGCAAATGATTTCCAATTTGTTGAATCTTTTCGCTTTGTGGCAATATTCCACCAAATACGACTCCTGTCATGGCCACTAGGCACAGACTGACTGTCTCGGCACCAACATTGCCAACTGCATAGAAGTCCGCAACGGCTACTGTCAACCATAATCCCCACCAAGCGACGATAATTAGCATTGGCGTGATCATTACTCCAATTGTTTTTCGGCACCCTATAACTCCTATGCCTAATAATATCAAAACACAAAGCGCAACAAACCAAGTATTCATATCTTAATCCCTTACCAGAATCGTGACAATCATTAATGATTTAATTTTAGGTGTTCACTAGTTTTACAATCATCTTTGAGAATCATTTTCAGAAAATCTACGCTTCTTTTCTGATGCTTACTTAAGCTTGTTAAAACAGTGGTATAATCAATAACATGTGCAAGATTGATTTGATCGCTTTTGTTAATACGTTGTTCTGATAAACCGATGCCACTTAAAAAATCTTGTGTTCGCGTAAAATTAGATAACTTTTGCAGATCGTAGACATAAAAACTTTTCTCAAAAATTACTGAGAACACTGTTGCATGAAATGAATTTGATACAATAACCTGCGCTGAATAAATTAATTCCAAAAACTCAATAGGTCCTGCATTGGAAATATTTTTATCCGCGTAAGATTGTTTTGTATAATCATTTATTGAGTAGATCTTATAACCAAATTGCTTTGAAATTTTCAAAGCAGATTCCTTAATCATAGGATCTTCAATAAAATCATACACTAAAACATATTTCTCATTATATTTTCTACTAATCAATGATTCCCAAATATTTCGTGACAATAATAATACGGGGTCGACCACATTAACCCCACTCGTGATCCCAAGCGACTCTAGTATTTTCAAACCTGTTTTTTCACGAACTGAAACATAATCAAAGGATTTTATCATTTTCGCTACAAATTGCTTGTTTTCTTCAAGGATGGAATCTGTCCCGAAGCTAGCAGCATACGACGCTCGAATTTTCCCAGGTGGAACAAAACTTAAATAAAAGGCAGCATCCTTACCGTTGGGCATTTTTGAATTCCATATTTGGTCACTACCTGCTATGTATATATCAGCGTCAGGCAAGTTATTACAAATCTCGAAATATGATCCATAAGTATTGCTCGACAATTTCAGAAACTCCAAATTAAATCTGTCGAATGCAGTCTTTCTCCCACCTGTTACAAATCTATTTCTATAATGCAACAATGCATACATCAAATGAAGAAAAGGATATTCATCGCATATTGATTTATATGGCGAGTTTTCATTAATTAGCCAAAAATTATAGCGCAGTCTTAAATAGACCGGGCGATAATCAATGATTTGCACATCATGACCTAATTCACTCAGATACCTCTGTAAAGCGTAAGCCTGCAATGTAGCTCCGTAATTATATACGTTATGACAAGTAATTGTTTTTACTTTCATTATAATCTCAATAATATTTCTGCTATCCCATATGAAATCAACATAACTAGATTACATGATCGCACAAAAGCCTAGATTCCATTGAAAATCTCAAATTATATGCTGTTTTGCAAAACCAAGGACCACCGGATATTTTTGGCCAACTTCCAAGATATCAGCAGTCTCATCACAATCTAACCTTCAAAGAACAGCACTTCTTCAAGGGGTTTTCGGGCTGAACGTGCAACCATTAACTTTTCTGGAATATGACCGACTGCAATGATCATGATGACAACTTCTGACTCCGGCAATCGTATTAGTTTGCGAAGCTGCATATCTCGATCCTTTTCCACGCACCAGTTCAAACAACAGGCTCCCAATCCAACTGAGTGCAAGGCCAACAATAATGTCATGGAAAACATTCCCCCATCAATCCACGGCTGGTTTCTTTCTGCAACCGACATAAAACAATCCAGATCACAAGTTACAATTAGCACCGTGTCAATGAGCTCTGTAAAACCGCGATTACCGTTTTGAATCGCAAGGATAGCATTTTTAGCACTATCGTCGTGAAATACTCTAGCTTTCCATGCTTGACGATTGCAAACCGAGGGAGTTGTTATAGCCATGGAGACAGCCTGTCTAATCAACTCCTGATCAACTCGGTGTGAATCGAAATGGCGGATGCTATGGCGAGAATTCAAAAACGGAACAATGTCTATCTTTCCATCTGAATAGATTCTCGCACGTGTAATTTCATATGCCCCCCCCATCCCTTTTGAACACACTTTATTATTTTGATTACATGCAGCGATTTTTGATATGGACGCTTCTAAAGATTCAAGTTGAATTCCATGCTGCTGATGAAAACGAATGTAAGCAGCAAGAGTATCAAACCCAATAGCAGTAATTTGATCCTGCCCAAATCTTGAGCTATATTCTGCCAACAGTTTAAGAACATCAACAATATGCTGCTGTCCAAACCTTGTTCGAGGATTGTGGTGTGACAGACCTTTTTCTATGCAATGAGCATTTAGGATAATTAGAGATCGTAAATTGACTTGCGTCTTTATCGCCTGGTCACTTGCAGCATGACTTGAAAATCGCCAAGCATCATAGTGGTAATCATTGTAATACCTAAAACTTCTACCAATAGAAGAATTCCTTAGAGCAAAATATAACGGCTTTAAAGCCGTTTTGACTGGTGTTGGCAAACAAGATCGTAAAATATTAACAAGGTTTTTCATTTATTCTTACAGCAGTTTAATTATAAACACTAGTCGAAGTACTTATTGAGCAGGGCGCATTACAGCAAGTTTTTCAAAAGCGCGTTTGACGCCGTTTTTAAAGAATATCCGTTCATTTCCATCCATGGCAAATGCCCAGGCAACCATCAGTATTGCTCCCAGTGTCAACGCACAGACACAAACAAGACGAAAGAACGAAGACGCCATGATTGTTGAACAACCAATGCCAATGCTCGAAGCAATCAGTGCAACTGTAATGCAGGGAAAAAGTGTTTTTGAAAACCACTGCCTCACTGGAACATCCAACAGGTGTTTTATCCAGATAACACGGCCAAAACTACACATACATATTGTAACAATGAAAGCTATACCAACGCTTGGCGCTGAATAGCCTAGTTTGATGAAAAGCCATGCAATTGGAAGAGTCAGAACAAGAGAGCCTCCTAATGTTGCCTGGTAGGCTGCTATCTTCCCATGTGCCGCCACGGCTAGCATGTAACCGGATGTCAGGCGATCTATTAGAAAAGTGGTTAAAATCAATCTGCAAAAAGTGGCTGTGTATTGAGGAGGTGTTTTAAGCCAAAGGATTAAAACATAATCCATTTCGATAAGAAGCGGGATCGCAAAGAGCAAAACAAGAATGGTGCCAAATTTATTGGCTCGTTCCGCAAGCATGAGCATTCGTTGTCTATTCCCCTGACCTTCGCTGGTGGTGATTTCTGGGGAAAATGCACCCATCATGGCAGCTGAGAGTGTGTCTGTAGCACCTGATACTTGGTTCGCAATTCCGTAACCTGCATTGACCCTGGTCCCAAAGTGAAGATTCAAGAGAATTGCCGTTCCTTGATTTCGCAATGTGCCACCCAAACCACCTATTAACCCCCATCCAGCAAATGACGCTATTTGTTTGATACGGCTCCAATCAAACCAGTCAGTTAACACTATTCCACACTCGTGGAACACGGATGAAGCCCGGATGATGATAATCATTTGTATAGCAATAAGAATGCCGGTCATTCCGATGGCGTAAATGATAAGACGATCCCCGCCAATCTGGGTTATAATGAAAGCCAGTGTGAAGGATAAGAGTGTTTGAGCAATTCCATAGATCGCCATTTCCGCGATTCGTTGTTTGGCGGTGAACATGCCAACGAATGGAACGGAGATCATGTTGATGAAAGCCGAAGCCAGCGAGATGCGGAATACCCAGTGCGCGGCATTCATTCGCCCTTCTGGGATCGCCAAAACGTGAGAAATGACGTATTCGCCTATTGGCCAACCGATCAGGATCAAAACGACGGCAACGCAAACATGAACGCTTAGGGCTGAATTGAACCATTTTCGAACTTCATTGGTTTTGCCTTCGCCCATGGAGTAGGCAAAATACCTCGCTGCGCTGCCTGCCATCACGCCATTCAGGAATGTGATAAAAATGATAATTGAGCCAACAACACTAAACAGACCAAAGTCCGACTGTCCCAGCGCACCCAAAATCCAGCGGCTGCTGAAGAGGCCCAATGCCAGAGAAAACACAGAACGAACATACGTAGCAATGGTGTTAAGGACCAGGATGTGGGAACGGGTCATTCAAAAGAAATACTGAAATTCAAAAAATCTGAAAACGGAATCAAAAAATCTGTTTTCTATTTTTTGCCACCCAAGTCGGCTAATTCGATCTGAGAAAATTCTTTGCAGAGTTTTACCATTTCAAAACGAGAGGCAAGAACGCGTAAAAGCTGAAAAAACTCAAATACTGGTTTGTTCCGTGTAGATTGACAGTCGTCAGTGGGGGCGTGACGAATTTCGGAAAGCTGTCTCACCACCTAAATCGCTGCCCGTACACATTAGGACTAACTTGGCTCTTGCCACACCATCGCTCGATAATCGCAGCCGATTTGTTCCCTTTTCAAGGACTGGGCCTGTTCCAGTCGTGTGCATAGTTGACCCCGATATACTGTCAGGGCTAAAAACCGTTACCGACTGGCTTGCCGAGTAATCCAAATAGTCGCCCGGTTGAAGGGATGTCGGAAGACTGATTTTGTGGCCGTCCATGGCGAGTACCGGGTTGCTCAGTGGCGTTTCGACTTCGGCGAGTGCTTCGATTCGCTTGATATCGCACAGAACAGTATTGTTGCGAGGCCGTCGCATCCAGCGTAAGTTTAGAGCGACAATCTTCTGATAGTTAAAATAATACATGGCTGCCATGAAGTTGTAGTTCGCATAAGGAGGTCGAAATTCAGAGAGCATACGCTCAGTGGTTGGTGCAGGGATGACGACGGTTTTTTCTCCGGTAAAATCTAAGTCAATATAATAGTCGCGATAGGTTTTCCCGATCGACTCCAACTGGATGTTAAGCACCGCACACGGTTCAGTCGGGGAATGGGCCGCCCCGTCCACACGCAACGTGACCGCTAGTGCGCGGTGATGGAGGAGGTCCAGCGGTTTGTCATTCACGGCAGCAACGGGTTGTGCTTGTGGGCCAACCATGAAAACACTGGGTTGTCCGCCTGACATGTTCGCCAGAGCAACGCGCTTTGCCAGGGCACCGGGCATCGCCGCGGCTGGCGGTGGCAATTCCAAAACCACCGGTTTATCCGGCTGGAACAGGACAATGTTTTTGGTATCCAACGGAGGCGCAAGCGTTGGCAATCCTTGCAGCCGGAACTTAAGTGGTTGTGCCTCAAACACGTTGGTCACAAGCAATTCGGCTGGCAGCGTGACAAAGTGGGTGTCATATCGAATCGGCACAAAGCTCCATTTATTACTTTGCTGCATCAGGTGCCATTCGCCGGTGCGCAGTTGCTCACACACTTCTGGAGGCACCGCGTTGCTTAACCGTAGTTGTTCGTAGTGGCCGAGCAGTTTTAGCAATTCTTCGGTGCGGCCATTGTTCCTGAGAGCAGCCAGGTGGGTTTCCAGCGAAACCGGCGTGTTAAGCGCCAGCATCCGGGTAGCGTAGAACTCTACCTCGTCCGGGGTAGTGGCGGGATGGTCCGGCGTGCAATCTAAAAGGCCCCACCATCCGAGTTCGGCAGGCAGGCAATTGCAATGGTAGACGGCCCATGCGTCTGCAATTATGTGATAGTCAAGATACTGTTTGGGCGCCACGGCGGCAAAATCGCCGCAGCACCCCCGGGCGAACCAGTGCCAGGTCCAGTGCGTCATGGCGGAACCTTGCACCAGCAGGTCGCGTTTGACTCCCCGGCAAATGGCATCCTGCTGCTGGCTCACCCAGAACCAATACGGACCGTTGGCGTCGTTGCATTCGCCACCATCAAAAAAAATCATGTCGAAACCGCATCGATTGATGATTCCGGCAACGCGATCCGCGATTTGATCCTTCAGCGTAGTGCGCAAATCGGCCAGGTATGAACCGTAACGCTCGGCAAGATGAGCAACGGCGGCCCCCGCTTGGTGCGGCGCGGCCTTGGTTCCGGCAAATCCGCGAACGCATCTTAAAAACCGGTTGGTGCCCGGCCCGCCAATACTCTGGTATTGGATGATTTCGTCATCAATCTGGATATCGCAACCGGCTTTGGCGTTGCCATAAAAGGCGGGTTCAGAGGGGAAATTGATTAGCGGCGCGGTGGCGGTCAGTTCCTGCCCTTTATCGTCCAAAGATTCTGCGAGAATGGCTTGCGCATCCTTGAGCAAACGCGGATCGGGTTTGGGCCTTACCAGCGGATCGTTCTTGCTCACGAAGCTGGTCAACATGTGCAGCCCCACTTTCAGCCCGGCAGCGTGGCAACGATCCACGGTTGCCTTAAGACTGGCCTCACCTTGCGGAAAGTTGTTCTTATTGATCGGATATGAACCCAGCGATGAAGACCAAGTTCCGCTGTATGTCATCACATACTTAAATCCACCCAGATTGGCGTAGCGGATTGTCTCCCCGCCGTTTGCCTCGGTCAGATCGGTGAACAGGTAACTTGTGCGCACGTCGGGCGAAGTTTTGGCCCACTGGCCGCCGATTTTAGGGGACGGAAGCGCAAAGTCCCGCTCCACTTCCTGGACCACGTTGAGAAATTGGCCGGTGGGAACCGCCAGCAGCGCGACCTGCTGGCCTTCCATGCCAAATTCAGGATAAACCGAAGCGGATATGACTCCATTGTCGGTCGCCTGCACATGGACGCGGTCGCTGAGTCCGAGCAGGTTGACGGTGAACTCCTGATTCCAAGCGACGCCCAAACAGACTCCCACATTTTCGTGGCACGCCGCCGGCAACTGTAGCAACCGGACTTCCCTGACACCGTTGCCCGTGAGGTGAGCGAGTTTGAATACCATATAATGCGGGCGGGTGGTAATCCGAAAGTCAGCCTGCACGCCGGAATCCCCGTACACGGCATGCCAAAGCTCCCCCTCACGCTTCAGACTCGTGACCGGATACAGCTTGGTCCCCGTTTTGACGGCGGAAAAGGCCAAAGGGGTCTCAGCCAGCCACGAGTGCGCGGGGGTTTTCTGGCGCAATGTTTCGCTGACCCCGTTCGTGCCGATGGCGTAGCGAACGGAATCGGTTTCAAACACCGCTTCTTGAGCTGAAACGGCAAATGAGCAGAGGGCCATTGCCATCAGGAACGCGATAATGTTTTGGTTTGAAATAACCATCATTTTTTTTAACCGCCAAGTCGTTAAAGGATTTTTAACCGCGAAAGAAACACGCGAAAAAAGGAAAAGCTACAAATCAAAACGTGAAACCTGAAACCTGAGATCTGAATGATTTATGGTTGGGGTTTCTTGAAAAACTCAATCGTCGTCTGCAGGCCGGAGTTAAAATCGCCGGCGGGTTGGAAACCGGCGGCGCGCAGTTTGCCGATGTCGGCCAGCGACTGTTTCACATCGCCGGATCGCTCGGAGGCGTGGCGAATGGCGAGCGCGAACCAGCTAACGTCCGAATCCGAGGGGGCGGCGGTGGCGGAGTCCGGATCAACCCAGAACCCCAACAACAGAAATAGCCAAATCGGAAGCTTCATGACCAAACGCTGAAATGCTGACATGCTGAAAACTGAAACCTACAAATCAAAAACTGAGACCTGAAACCTGAAACCTGAAACCTGAGTCAGTAGCGAATGCTAAAGTTGAGGCCTACGCAAAATTAAAAATGCAAAATTAAAAAGCGGAGGGAGAGCGAAAGCAAAACCATTTAACCGCGAAATACTCGAATCACACAAACAGACAAAAAACTGAAATTTGCCGCAGAGAACGCAAAGAGCATATTGGTTGAGAGTTGATGGTTGAGGGTTGAGGGTTGACTCATCCTGACCTTCTCCCCCCCGGAGAAGGAACCGTGTGGTTGAGAGTTGATGGTTGAGGGTTGACTCATTCTTCATTTTTCCACGGGCTGAGGTTGGCTTCCCCCCTGCCCTCTGTTTTTCGCCTTGGATTTTGACTCGTTGCCCTCATGGCCATATTTGCCGTAACTGTAGCCATAATAGCCGTAATAATTGTAGCCGTGGCCCTGGCGATGGCGGGGCAGCAGGTTCAACACCACGCCGACGACGGGGGCTTTGACGTTGCGCAGCCATTGAATGGCCTTGGCGACGGGTTTGCGCGGGGTTTTGCTGCCATCCACCAAAACAATGACGGTGCTGACTTCATTGGCCACCAACAACGCGTCCTTGATGGGTTGGAGGGGCGGGGTGTCAATGACCACCCGGTCATAATCCCTGAGGGCCTGTTCCAACACCTTTTT
>Ga0182011_10003538_pt1 | contig 12793 bp, 14 predicted proteins | sample 711E1DmetaG_FD_120481 | JGI IMG/M metagenome (GOLD analysis project Ga0182011, IMG submission 120481) | Permafrost microbial communities from Stordalen Mire, Sweden - 711E1D metaG | ecosystem: Environmental > Terrestrial > Soil > Wetlands > Permafrost | place: Sweden: Stordalen | collected... | reverse complement strand
TCCACCCGGCAATACTTCCATCCAACGGTACAACCAGACCGCGCATGGTAGGTTGGTCGAGATTAGTGGCTACCTGGAAATGCAACTGGCGCGCTGCATCATCATAGAGCAGGATTGAAGCAGCCTCCGACTCCGTCAGGTCGGATGCGGCGGATACAATTTGGTTGAGTAGGATATCCAGATCGAGGGTCGAGGCCAGGTCGCGGGCAATATCAATCAGCCGGCGGTATCCCTTCAGCCGCGTTTCGTTGTCATTCATTTCTTTTTTTCGAAGTCAACCACTGCGGTAGCAAGCTTGGCAAATTGTTGTGCGGTTAGGCTGTCGGGTCGGGAAATGATGGCCAGCGTTTTCATGCGGGTGGCCATATAGATTAGTTCAGGGGCAGGGGTAATGGCTACCACGGGAAGTTGGCCAAGCTGATTTTCCATCTCTTGCATGGTCAGCTGGGTATCTGAACGGATTCGGTTGACCACGACAACCTGGACATTTGCCTTTGGAACGCCTGCATCGATCAGGTCATTGATAAGCATATTGGAATGGGCGATCGCATTTGCGACTGGTTCGGCCACTACAAAAATGAGGTTGCAGGATGCGATAAGTTTCTGGGCCATGGCTGTCAGACCGGCTCCCAGATCGAGCACCAAATAAGCAGTAAGAAAACTCATCCTGTTTACCAACGCTTCCATCGCTGCGACGGAATTTGCCAGGGCGGTGTCTTTTGGCTGAACGGAAGCAAATAGAAGACGCAGACCGGTATCATGGACAAAAAGGTCTTCTTTTACTTTCTGGCGCGTCATTTCGGCTATATTGCCTGTAAGGAGTTCAGTCAGGGCCTTTGGTTTGTTCTCGCCCAGGTCCGGGCCCAGAGTTCCCATCCCGGGGCGAAGTTCTGCCACGATGACATCCGCATTGGTAGCCTGGCGCAGGGCGCCACCCAGATTGACAGCCACCGTAGTAACACCCTGGCCGCCACGCGGGCTAAGAATGCCTATGGTCATGGCACGTTTCTCCGTGGGTAATGGGCTGGTCATTACTTTTCCTTTTGAGGTTCGCGCCAGCAGTGCCTTGACGTGGGCGTTCAGCTCGGAGGGATGTGTCGGTTTTGTCAGATAATCATCCGCACCGGCTTCGAAACCGGTCACTTTGTCGTCCAACTGCGTCTTGGCGGTGAACATCAGGATGGGTGTATTGGCTGTCAGCGGATTGGCGCGCAACCGTTTGGCCACCTCATATCCATCCATCCCAGGCATCATTACATCCAACAGAATCAGGTCGGGATTCTCGGTTTCCGCCTGTTCGAGGCCCTGCAAACCATTGTTGGCTGCCACTATCTGATAAGACTGTTTCTGTAGCATCAGTCCAACCAGTTTCAGGGTATCCACATCGTCGTCAATAATAAGGATTTTTTCGGCCATATCAGAGCCTCCGGAGAATTATTAAAGTCTAGCATAAACCGGCTGGAGAAGCAAGCCGGCATTTTGCTATTTTGCCATTTATCTACGCAATTTCTCCCGCCAGTCTTCACACTTACTTCACAATCCCAGCCTATACTCAGGTTAGATTTCAAAAGAAATCGTAAAAAAAAGCACAATAAATTTCTTCGAATCTTATTGTGATCATCCAATGGATATTTCGTAAAGGAGAAAAAATGAGAATTCTTTGGAGAGTTTTGGTCGTTGTAGTTCTGATCGCTGCCATACTAGGCATCGGTGTATACGCCTACAACCTTGGTATGGCCCAGGGGCTGGCGCAGAAGGTAACTGTTCAGACGGTTCCTCCGGCGCAGATGCCTTATATGCATTATGGGCATCCCTTTGTGGGCTTTGGTTTCGGCCTGCTCGGTTGCCTGATCCCACTGTTCCTATTATTCGTGGTCTTCGGAAGTTTGCGCTTCTTGTTCTGGCGCGGGCCGATGGGTTGGGGTCATATGCACCACCGGCGCTGGAACTGGCAGGATGAGAATGGCAAGGATGTGCCGCCTTTCTTTGCCGAGTGGCACCGCCGGGCGCACGCTGGACCTGAGCAGGAGAAAAAAGATTAATTTCTGCCATACGCAGACCCGGGCCTCTGAAAGGGGTCCGGGTCTGTCTCGAAATTCAATCCCCAGGGAAATATCCGGGGTTGTAAAATGTATTGAAACATCCCGTTCTCTTCCTTTACCAAGGAGTCTTGATTATCTCCAAAATCATTCCTTCCCGCTCGAACGTGATTGCGGTAATATTCCCTGGTTATCATGAAAACCATTCTTGTCGTTGACGATGAACCCAAGATTGTCCAACTGTTGCGGGATTATTTGGAGCGATCCGGCTTTCGTGTTCTAAGCGCGCCCAATGGGAAGACTGCCCTGGCAGTGACACATTCTGAAAAACCGGATCTGATCATTCTCGACCTGGGCCTGCCTGAGATGGATGGCTTGGATGTTACCCGCGCGCTGCGCAAAGACTCGAATGTACCGGTCATTATTTTGACCGCCCGTTCCGAAGAGACCGATAAATTGATTGGCCTGGAACTCGGGGCGGATGATTACATCACAAAACCATTCAGTCCCAGAGAAGTGGTTGCGCGTGTCCGTGTGGTTTTTCGCAGGATGGAAAACTACAGCGAGACCAACATAGAAATTCTCCATGCTGCCGATTTGACGCTGGACATGCCACGCATGCGTGTCATGGCTGAGGGTCGGGACATAGAAGAGTTTACCCCTACGGAATTCGAATTGCTGGCCGCCATGGCCCGCCACCCTGGACGCGTTTTCACGCGCAATCAACTACTTGAAACGGTTCACGGTGTTGCATTTGAATCGTATGAACGCGCAATAGATGCACATATCAAGAATATTCGTCGCAAAATCGAATTGGGAGCGGGCGAGCAACGTTACATTCTCACCGTCTATGGGGTTGGGTACAAGTTTGCAGATCAATGAGATATGAGTGATTTAAACGACCATTCACAATTGCACAGGCACGTCCGTTTTCATCACAGCAAACCCAGGTGGTGGCCGGAAAATGAATCCTGGCCGCCAATCCAGCCGCGCTGGCGTGCCACGCGCGGGCGCTTTTTTCGGCGGATGGGCTGCGTGATAGCGCTGGTGAACCTGCTGGCCTTTTTTATTTTCGCAGTGGTTTTGGGGCTGGTGTTAAATAGCCTGGGCATCATTCACATCATTTACGAACCGCTTGGCTGGGTCATTCCGGTTGGGATTGTTCTTTTGATATTTGCTTTCGTTTCACTGGTCTGGGGAGGACGGGGCTTGCGCCATATGTCTGCCCCGGTTGGCGATTTACTGGAAGCCGCCGGTCGCATCACGGAAGGGGACTATTCCAAGCGTGTTTCGGAGCGAGGCCCGGTGGAGCTACGCGCTCTGGCACATGCTTTCAATGAAATGGCTGCACGCCTGCAATTTACCGAGGAACAACGCCGTGACCTGATGGCCGATATCACGCATGAACTGCGCACACCGCTAACTGTGATCCAGGGTAACCTGGAAGGTTTCCTGGACGGTATATATTCCCCGGATGAGGCCCGTTTGAAATCACTGCTCGAAGAGACCCAGATTCTTGCCCGCCTGGTGGAAGATTTGAGAACTCTGGCTCTGGCGGAAAGCGGGGCTTTACAACTTAAAAAAGAACCCACAAACCTGTCTTTGTTAATAAGGGAGACGGTTTCTGCTTTTCGAACCCAGGCGGATAGTTCAGGGGTGAAGATCGAACTTCAAGTTGGGTCTGAGGCATTAATGCTCGAAATTGACCCGGAACGCATCCGGCAGGTATTATCCAACCTGATAGCCAATGCCCTCCGGTATACCCCGAGCGCTGGAACCATCAAAGTGGGGTATACGATCATCCAATTGATGGAAGGAAGATATACTGAGGTTAACGTGGAAGATACCGGAGTGGGTATTGCCCCGGATGTATTGCCACACATTTTCAATCGGTTCTACAAATCCCGGGATTCGATTGGCACAGGTCTGGGGTTGCCGATTGCCCGGCATCTGGTAGAGGCGCACAACGGAAGTATTAATGCTGAAAGCCAGGCCGGACATGGTACCACCATTCGCTTCCGCCTGCCTATGGATGGATGAAGCAGGGCACGCAAGGAATCTCATTTTATTGCGCACCTCTGAGCTACTCTTCCTGCGTTACACATGCACCTCTGCATGGTACTCGTGCCATCAGGTTGCTTAAAAACCCGGCAATTATTTCTGCCTCGTGCTGCTGGACAGAATTAGTCCGGTGAAAATTTGCAAAATCCTTTGCCAGACAATGAAATTTGCTGATGCTCTTTAAGGGTTGATTCGAATGTTATTTGTGCTCGGCCACTTCAGCAGCATCTGCCTCGGCCTTGGATTTGTGAACCGTCCCATCCGGATGGTTGGGGGGCGAATACAATGTATACAGTTTCAATTGCCTGGTTTTTGAATTATTGATGACATTATGATAAGTGCCCGCCGGAACGATAACAGCATCCCCTTCCCCAGCGATATGTTCTTCCGAACCATTGAGAATGAATTTCGCTTCCCCTTTTTCAATCCGGAAGAATTGATCCACTTTGCGATGCACCTCATTCCCGATTTCCTCGCCTTTCTGCAGGCACATCAGGACGAGCTGGGTGTGTTTGCCTGTGAATACCACCTGGCGAAAATAGCGATTCTTTTCAGTCAATTTCTCTACGGATCCAACGAAACCAGTCATATGTTTTTTTCTCCTTGTCTGGCAGCTCGAAAGACAAACAAATGAAGTTTGGGAAAAGCCAAGTTTATAATAAATATTTTAGCATACAATGTTAAGGACTTGCGAATTTACACTCCAATATTCATTCCTGCCCCGGTTATAGCTTGTGCGATTTCTCGGTTTCGTGAAATTCACGAATCTGTACCGGCGAAAATAGCCGGGGGTTCTACCTAAAGAGGGCTAAATGAATCTTGTCACCGGCGCTACAGGTCACATCGGAAATGTGCTCGTGCGGGAATTGCTCGCAAGCGGACAAAGCGTCCGGGCGCTGGTGCGTCCCGGCAAATTGCCGCCCGCCCTGGCAGGGTTGGATGTGGAAATTGTACCGGGTGATGTTCTTGATAGAGCTTCTCTCGAAGGTGCCATACACGGGGTGAACCGATTTTACCACCTGGCTGCTCGAATAAGTCTCGCAAATGGGCCGGATCTGGAAACCGAGCGTGTCAACCTGGAAGGGACACATAATGTCATTGCGGCCATGTGTAAATTGGGGAATGCACGCCTGGTTTATGCCAGTTCCGTTTATGCCTTGCGGAAACCAGCGAATGATTTCCGGATCGACGAAACCCAACCTTTTGACGTCCTGGATTGCCTGGGTGCTTACGACCGCTCCAAGGCGGGTGCCTCGCTGGCAGTCCAGAGGGCAGTGGCAGGCGGGTTGGACGCTGTCATTGTTTGCCCGAGCGCGGTGACCGGTCCATACGATTTCCACAATTCCGAAGCCGGGCGGGCCATCCGCCTATATATGCAACCAGGGCTGAAATTCACCGTAAAGGGCGCGTATGACTTTATTGATGTGCGTGATGCTGCAAATGGTTTCATTCTGGCGGCCGAAAATGGCCGGCGCGGGGAGACGTACATATTAAGTGGTGACCGGCTGACTGTCCAGGAAATGGCCCAAACCATCTGGCAGGCTGCGCACACCTGGCATGCCAACCTCGAAGTCCCACTTTGGCTGGCTTATTGGGTTGCCTGGCTGATGCCATTATATGCCCGACTAACCGGTTCAACGCCGATTTTTACACGCTATTCCCTGGATGCTATAGGAAGTAACTCCTATTTCAGCCATGCGAAAGCCACCCGTGAACTGGGCTTTCAGCCGCGCCCAGCCTCCCAGGCGATTACAGATGCCGTCAGGTGGTTCCAGCAGGGGCCGGCAGCGGATTTTCCGATACCTTCACCGATGCCGAAAGCGGCGATCTGACGGCCGTTTTTTTCGGGGAGTATAATCGCCTTCGGAGGAAAACTTATGCCATCCGTAATCGATCCCGAAACACTTTATGTGGACGACCTCCCGGCCATCTGGTCGCCGGTACAATGGGAGCTGAGCGAAGAAGAACGCGTCCAGGCTGTGGAAGAACAGGCCACCGCCAGCCTGTTGTGGACGATGGACGCTCCGGAAGCCATCCTGCGCCTGCTGCTCAGCGAAACCGGCATCCACCGATTAAGTGACCAGCCTAAAGGATACAACCCGGAAGAACAGGGCGATTGGGATAAGGATCTAATCACTTTTGGCCCTGACCATCCCATCAAGCTTGAAACGATTGAAAGGACTCCCACCAGTCTGTACATTGTCTATGATTTCGGGGAACTGGGCCACTGGGAGTTCGTCATCGAAGCCGAGAAGGTCAGTATCGAACGGATTTAAGAACTCTTTGGGGAAATCACCGACTTCGGAACCTGATCCAGCTGGACCTACAGCCGTTATCGATCGTACATTCATATACTCTGGTACCTTCGAGGCTCATTAAGTTGTGTGACTGACAATGACATTTCAGTATCTATTATTTGATTAATTATTCATCCCGAAGGTTTTCAGGAAGTACTACTTCAATCCATGAACCTTCGGGATGATTTGTTTTGTCCACTATTGTAATTCTTGGTGATTCTTCGTTCTTTTCGAGATACCTATTTTCCTTTCCTACTTTTCCAAATCAGGGCGTAGAAGTTTCTGTTGGGACCAGGCTGCCGGTAGCGGTAGAGGCGGGCGTGACCGTGAGATTCCCGGTCGGAGTGGGACTTGGGACGCCAATATTGATCACGACGGTGAGGGGTTTCCCAACGGTATTGCCTTTATCGTCGAATAGAGACCAGACCCCCGTCAATTTGCCGGTCTTGTTGGGTGCGATCAAACTGACTGAAAGATCCACCGTCTGGCCGGTTGCGACCGCAGATGTTAATGGCACCTTGGTCTGCCCGCCCATCAACTCACCGTAGGCAAAACCGAGATAGAAAGTGGTGATCCAGGTGCAGCTGCCCGAGTTCTGCACGCGCCAGGTTTTCGTGAAATGCTGGTTTACGGCCATTTGTGTGCCATCCGGTATGGTGACATCCTCTACAAAAGCGGAAGCTTCACACTGTTGGACGGTCGGTGTGGGCGTCACCACCGTCGCTGTAGGGGGTATCGAAGTGTTGGTAAAAAGCGGCGTTGGTGTGAGTGTGGGAGCCTGCTGCGTGATCTGTGCGATGACCGTCTGAGCGGCTTCAGTGAAAAGCGCTGGAATGTCCACTGGCGTGGGGGTGGGGGTGGCGCTGGCGGCATTTCCACAAGCGCTTAATACGAACATTGCGACGATTACAACCAGGCAAGCATAAGAATTATATTTTTTCATTTTTTCCTTTCATGGAGAGCACCCTCTCAAATATTCGAATCAACCGGGAACGGGGAGCGGCTGCAATGCCGGGACCGGAGGCCGGCGGTGAAATATCCGCGCCGGCGATGGTGAGCGTACCATCCGGGTTATCCATGCTGAGCATGTGAGGCAGGTAACGTAAACCCATTTTACCAGATTACTTGCCAACAGGATTTCCAGCCAGGAAAGAAGCTGAATGCGCAGCATTCTGACTTTCTAACAAGTCCGCGCGATCGTGATGCTTAAACAATGAGGAACAATGCCGAAAAAGACTAAAAAAAAGTGCACAGGGGTGGCTGATAATGGCTGCCTGGAGGTTATTCTGCCATATCTGGGGTAATTGTTTTGCGGGAATCGGGACAAAATAAAGAAAAATAGATCGTTTCCTTTAAATAATCGCCATTTTCAGAAACAACCATTTTTGCGGTTCCCGGGCAAAACCGGGCGTAATTCAGACCCGCGGCATGGATAATCCTGCATTGAAAGATGGAGAACCCGCCCCAAATTCAGGAAGCACCTGTGTGGGGGTGGATACTTGACTTCGGAGGAAAATCTTCTATAATAAATTCTGGTTCGGGCGGTATTAACTGCACGGTCAGTGCGTGGTTGATGAATATCCCAGGATGTTCATTTAAAAATGAAATGCCGACAGGAAAATCCGCCAGACCGCGCCGATATTCTATTTTTGGAGATGGATTTATGAAAAAAGCCTTGGTGTGTGGAGCGGGTGGTTTTATTGGGGGTCATTTGGTCAGGAGACTGAAAAAGGAGGGCATGTGGGTGCGCGGGGTGGATATCAAGCAGCCTGAGTTCGCTCCCACACAGGCGGACGAATTCCTGCAGCTGGACCTGCGTCAGCCCGAAAACTGCCAAGCTGCCCTGACCGTCACAGCGGGTAGGTTCGACGAAGTGTACCAATTGGCGGCGGACATGGGCGGCATGGGCTTCATTCATTCCGCTGAGTCCGAGATCATGCACAACAGCGCCTTGATCAACATTCACATGACTCATACTGCGGCGGAACTGGGCGTGCCACGCTATTTCTTTTCCTCGTCGGTTTGCGTTTACCGCAATATGAAGCCAGGCGAACCGGAGATGACCGAAGCCGGCGCCGTTCCCGCCAATCCGGATAATGAATATGGCTGGGAAAAACTATACTCGGAACGTGTGGCGCTGGCCTACGCCCGCAGATATGGCATGCAGGTCAGGATTGCACGCTTCCAGAACTGCTACGGCCCGGAAGGCACCTGGCGGGGCGGCCGGGAAAAAGCCCCGGCAGCCACGTGCCGCAAAATTGCCGAAGCAGCGGATGGCGGCACGATCGAAGTCTGGGGAGATGGCACGGCCATCCGTTCCTATACCTACGTAGCCGACATGCTGGAGGGCATCTACCTGTTGATGCATTCCGACCTGGAAGGCCCGGCCAACATCGGCTGCCCGCAATATGTCAGCGTGGATGAGCTGGTTGAAACGGTGGCGGAAGTCGCCGGCAAGCGGATCCATATCAAGCATATCGAAGGCCCGGTGGGAGTGCAGTCGCGCAACTTCAGCAATGCCCGTATTTATTCGACCGGCTGGAAGGCTAAATATTCCCTCAAGGATGGAATTGCCCAAACCTATCCCTGGATCGAAGCCCAGGTCAAAAAAGACCAGCGGGCTGGAGAATGAGTAAACTGAAAGCGATCATTAGCAAACAGAAGGCAACCAATGGAAAGGCAAATGTAATTCGTAAGGCATAAATCGTCAGCTTACCAACCAATAAATTCATAGAAAGCCCATTATTTCCATAATGCAGAGATTGCTTGACAAACTCGATTGCGCGATAATGGAACATCTTTTAATCATAAGGCGGAAAGACCGACCAGAATCGTATAAAAGATGACTTCAGGATGGTGATTTGTCAATATCTTATTGGTATGATAAAAAGTATCATTGCAATGATCGAGTAAGAAAAGATGTAATTTCCGAATGATTTCAAACCAGAGGAGAAGAATATGACTGAACAAACAGTTTCACCCGAAATCAGCAGTGACGACAGATTGTGGGCAGCATTGGGGTATCCGATCGGCATCATCGCCCTGATCATGCTTTTAATCGAGGGAAAGAAAGACCGGCCGTTCATCAAGTTCCATGCAGTCCAGGCACTGGCGTTGACTGTGGCATTGATTATCATCGAAATCGTAGTTAATATCCTGGATGCCGTCCTAAGCCGTCTACATCTGGGCATTTGCGGCCTGGTGGGATGTTTCCTGCCGATCCTGTGGCTGCTGCTCTTCTGGCCGGGCATACTGGCTTTCCAGGGAAAATATTTCGATATTCCGGTGGTTACCAAGTTCCTACGTGGCCAGCACTGGATTCCGTAAGAAGTAAAGAATCCAATCCGTCACAGCTGATAGAGTCTCACGCAATACTTTAAACTCGCGAATTTCCCTCGGGATAAAAAAGCGCGTCATTGTTCCCGACGTTAAAAAAAGAATTCACTGAGCTTGTTTAGTGAGTTCTTTTATTGGAGGTTTTCAAGATCTTTTTACGGGGAATCACGAGGCGAGTTTGAAAAAAGGACTTTGGGAGGGCGGCATTGCTGCCCGCAGACAGTTCTATTTCCGTTTGATTTAATTGCATCAACAAATCGAGGTGGTATCAGATAATCTCGAACTGAAGGGTAAGATGGCAGTCGTCTAAGGTGGCAGAATGGGGACCAGCCTGGCAGTGGCGCAAGGCTGGCAAGACAGGAGCGGGAATGGGCAAAGGAACTTACCGGTAAAGTTCGCCTGCCAGATTGATTTTTCGAAGTAGAATTATCTACGGGAATGAGATTGAAACTAAACCACGAACCTGTTATTCGCCTGTCTTTTTCTTGAAGCAGTCAAGGAGGATCAATTATGTATGCCAGAGTAACAACCACACCAATTTCCGCTTACCGGGTGGATGAAGCCATCCAACTGGCCCAAGAAACCACCATGCCGGCTGCCCGAAGCCAGCCGGGTTTTCAAGGCTATCTTATGCTGGTGGACAAGAGTAATGGGATGGCCATAACGATAACCTTTTGGCAGGATGAAAAAGACCGGGAAATGACCAGCCCAAGCAGCACCTATTATAAGGACTCGATTTCCAAGTTGGTGCCCATGTTGACCGCCGCTCCGTCTGTCGAAGACTATGAAGTTGTGCTGCAGGTATGAATCAAAATCAGCACCCCGGTATTGAAAAGAGGCACCCCATGAGTTACATTTCCCTGCCTGACATGGACCAATTACAAAGAACAATGGAAGCCGTCAATGCGCGCGGCATCAAGGTGGAGTTGGTAGAGACAAAGGAAGTTGCTTTGGCCAGGCTGCAAGCCCTGATCCCGGCGGGAGCCGTTGTCATGACCGGTGGTTCGGTCACATTGACACAAATCGGCTTTGATGCGCTGCTCATTTCAGGCAACCATGCCTGGCGCAATTTCAAAGCCGACCTGCTGGCTGAAAAGGACCCGGCCAAGCAATTAGTTTTGCGCCTGCAAGGCACACAGGCCGAGTATTTTCTCGGCAGTGTCAACGCCATATCCGAAACGGGCGAACTCGTTTTTGCCAGCGCCACCGGCAGCCAGCTGCCAGCTTATTCGTTTACCAGTCGCAATATCATCTGGGTGGCGGGCGCACAAAAGATCGCCGCGACTCTGGATGAGGCACTTTGGCGCCTGCGCGAATATGTCCTGCCGATGGAAGACGAGCGCCAGAAGAACGCCGGCAATAAAAACGGCACTTTCATTGGGAAAATCCTGATCATGGAGCGCGAACCGGCCTACTTGCGGCGGAACCTGACACTGATCCTGGTCAATGAAGTGCTCGGGTTTTAGCGGGACAAACCAGAATAACCTTTTCAAACCAGGGGGGGGGTCAAAAAAAGATTTCTTATGGACAGCTCTTGACAAATAGACGATTATCTATATAATATCAAATAGAAGGTAATCAATATGACAATATTTGACCCGGTTCTTTTTGCAAAAGCACTCGCCGACGAAACCCGCCAGAAGATCATGAAGATCTGCTGCTGCAAATGGCTTTCGGTGACCGAGATCGTCGAGCATCTGAACGTGACCCAGCCGACCGTTTCTCATCACCTGGCCATCCTGCGTGAGGCCGGGCTGGTGGAAGTGCGCGAGGACGGCAAACAGACCTTCTACCGCTTGAACCAGAAACAGATCACGGTCTGCTGCGGTGAGTTGCGCACCACATTCGCGACGGATGCGATTCCCATTAAGAAAGTGACTTAGTTTTTTTAATTGGATGCATAGACCCTCATCTATCCGAGAACGGAGAACCCATTGATGATCAACCTCGCTTCCATAACATCCGAACCAAAAATACTGCCGGTTCAGACCCGTTTGAATAACGCCGACCGTTGGGAACACCTCTTGGCGCGGGTTGGCTGGAAACGCGGCGGGCACCGCGTGGAAGCGGGGCTGTATGCCGTGGGCAAGCCTGCGCCGGATTCACCGGTCTTCGTCTCGGCCAATTACACGCTCAGTTTCGACGCGCTGCGTTCGGCGTTGAACGGGATTGACGGCTACATCCTGGTGCTGGATACCAAAGGGATCAACGTATGGTGCGCAGCCGGCAAGGGTACTTTTGGCACGGATGAGATCGTCAACCGGGTGTTTGACACTCATCTCAAGGATGTGGTCACGCAGCGCAAGTTGATCCTGCCGCAGTTGGGCGCACCCGGCGTGGCTGCCCACGAGGTCAAGAAACGGACCGGTTTCTGGGTGGAGTACGGCCCGGTGCGGGCAGCCGACCTTCCGGAATATCTCAAAACCCACCAGGCTACTGCCCAGATGCGCAAGGTCGAATTCAGGATGCGCGACCGCCTTGTGCTCATCCCGGTGGACCTGATCCGCCTGATCCCTTATACGCTGGCTGCCGCCATCCTCATGTATTTCGTGGGCGGGTGGGTCTCCAGTTTGGCAACGATCACAACTGTACTGGCCGGAACGGTGTTGTTCCCAATCCTGCTGCCCTGGATCCCTACGCACAATTTCAGCACGAAAGGCTTCCTGCTCGGCCTGGTGGCGGCCCTGCCGTTTGCGCTATCGCCAATCTTCCGGCACCCGGATTGGAGCTGGTACCACCGGCTCGGGCAGGCTTTGGAATTCCTGCTGGCCATGCCGGCTGTAACGGCCTTCATTGCGTTAAACTTCACCGGTTCGACCACCTTCACATCCCGCAGCGGCGTCAAACGCGAAATGTTCGCCTATATTCCAGCCATGTCCTGGACTTTCGGGACAGGCCTTCTGCTTGCCATTGTCTTCATCTTTGTGCATTAAAGGGAGATTGCAAATGTTGAACGCCTACCTGGAAAACACGCTCGTATACGAACCGGCTTTGTGCAACGGTTGCGGAGTGTGCGCGCAGGTCTGTCCGCATGCGGCCTTCGAGATAGATGGGCGCCTG
>Ga0182011_10003535_pt1 | contig 12797 bp, 6 predicted proteins | sample 711E1DmetaG_FD_120481 | JGI IMG/M metagenome (GOLD analysis project Ga0182011, IMG submission 120481) | Permafrost microbial communities from Stordalen Mire, Sweden - 711E1D metaG | ecosystem: Environmental > Terrestrial > Soil > Wetlands > Permafrost | place: Sweden: Stordalen | collected... | reverse complement strand
GCGGCCACAGTGAACGCGTTCACGGTGCGCGGATCCGCTCTCAGCGATGACCAGCAGAAACTGTGGATGCAGCGCCATGTCTTCTTCTCGGACGCCACCGGGGCGGTCCACCAGATCGCGGTGGGCAGCGACGGGAAGGTCGATTCCGGCAGCAAGACCGCCCTCGGTGCTCTGGGCATGGGCGGCAACACGGACGAGACCGAGCGGATCGTGCAGTGGATGCTGGGCAAGATCGACGCCAGCGACACCGTGTACCACAAGCCGCTCAACCCTGCGGTGATGGGCAGTGTGGTGAACTCGATGCCCATCGACGTGGGCGCGCCTGGGACTAATCTGCTCCCTGGCGGCAACCGCTTCTTCTGGGACCACGCCAACCGGCCCGAGCTGGTGTACCTGGGCGCCGACGATGGCATGATGCACGCCTTCTATGCCAGCAACGGCAAGGAGGCCTTCGCCTTCATTCCGGCTGACATGGTTCCGGTGATCGCCAAGCTCTACGCGCAGGGGGGCCAGCGCTACAGTCCCAGCGACCACATCTACGGTTTGGCTGGGTCGCCCAAGGTGAAGAACCTGTGCGTGGCCAACTGCAAAGTGGCCAGCAACCTGACCTGCAGCGACGATCAGACAGGGACCTATGATTCCGGTTGTCCGGACTGGAGGACGGTCCTGATTATGGGCGAGGGCCCGGGCGGCAACCACCCGTTCGCTTTGGACATCACCGATCCAGTGGAGTCGGGCAACCCAACGCTGAATGACGCCTCGCTGCTGTGGCACGTGGGCTACAAGAATGCGTCGGGCATCTCGGCCGCTGGCCTGGGCGAAACCGATTCAGTGCCTGCCTTCGCGTTCCACAGGACGACCAACCAAACCGACAACCGCGTGCTCATGGCTTCGGGCTATCCCTTTACCGGGAGCAGCACCACCGCCAAGCTGGTCGACGCCATGCTGTGGGATGGCTCGACGCCGAGTGCGGCGGGGCCTGGGGCGACGATCAGCGGGTCGGGCGGCTGCGACTCGAGCACCGGGCAAGAATTCGCGGTGGTGGCGGATGTGGCGGTGGCGCGTGACAATTTCCACAACGGGACCAGCCCGGCTGACCAGAACCTGCTGGCCGCGTATGTGGCGGACACCTGGGGCAAGGTGCACCAGTACGCGCCCAGCTACGGCCCGGCCTTGGACAAGGGCGGGGCGCCCATATCGCTGGGCTGTACGCAGCCGCTGCACTTCTCGCCGGCGGTGGTGCAGCTTAACCGCAACAATTCGAACAACGACGACAACACCGTCTACCTCGGGCAGGTAACCAACTCCATTCTCGACCCGAATACCGTGGGCTCGTCGTTCCCGGCGTCCATGCTGGTGGTGGCCAAGCTGACATCGATTGGCAGCGCCCCGCCTGCGCTGGACCAGACCTTTGGCAGCAGCGGATTGATCAAGGTTGTGGGGGATGCGAGTCTGGGCAATTCGAATCGGCTGTGTGGCGTCACCACCGTCGGCAAGACCAGCGCGGCTTCGGACTGCGGCTCGGGCGGAAGCTGGCTGCCTGCCACGGCTCGGCCCACGGGCACTCCGGTAGCAGTGGTGCGCACCGACGGGACTGGCTTCCAGCTCTTCACCACCTGGTACGATCCGCCCCAGGCCAACTGGGACACCTGCCCGGAAAGCGCGACCAGCGGCAACAGCTACGTCACGCTGCACGAGTTCCTGTCCACTGGAACCTGGGCACAGATCGCGGGTCGAGAGTACCCGCACCAATACGTGACGGGAGTTCAGTTCGTGGGCGCCACGATCTTCATCACCTTTGGCACCAACAGCACCACTCCCAGTCCAACCACCGACAACTTCGGCCAAAACTTCCAGCCCATCACCTCCCAGTCCCTCAGCGCTTTGTCGGGCGACCGATTCATCAAGACGGCCTGGACCGAGCGGATCGACGCAGAATAGCGATCCTGCCAGGGCCGCTGGGTAGGGAAAGCACCCGCGGCGTGGGACAACGTCGGTGGATTGGTGCATGAAATGCGCTGATTTGGATCGTGCTCTTGGTCGTTGACACCCACACGCCAGGACTCGTAGTCTCCCGGGTTCAGCCCAGCGGCGAGAAGAAGGAAAGACGATGACCAAGGCGGAACTTATCGGGCGTGTAGCTTCGAAGAAGGATCTTCCTCGTGATCTGACCAAGAAGACAGTCGCACGAATCGTCGACGTGGTTTTCACCGAGATCGGCGACTACTTCATCAGGGCGCGGCCCACGCGAACGGCGCCGCCGCGATTTTCCTATCCGGGCTTCGGCACCTTCACCAAGCGCCGTCGGGGTGCGCGCATCGTGCGCAACCCTCGCAACGGCGAGCCGATTCCTCTGCCCCCGCAGTCCACCGTGGTTTTTTCGCCCGGCCGGGAACTGAAGGGCCTGCTCAACCGCGACGTCCGCACGACCGCGACTCGCGCCGCCGCCGGGTAGCGAGCTTTCTCACCACAGAGAGCACAGAGGACACAGAGTCGGATCGGAAAGAACAAGGGGTTGGCCTGCCTGGTCCGACCCCTTTCTTCTCTTCCGGCCTCTGTGTGCTCTGTGCTCTCTGTGGTGAAATAGCTGGCTAGTCTTGTCGTTTTCGCTCTTCGAAACGGACCAACTTGGCGCGCAGCTCGTCGAGCAGGGCGCGTGAGGCGGGCTGGTCGGCCAGGTTCTTCTGCTGGCGCGGATCGTTGGCCAGGTCGAACAGCTCCCAGCGACGCTCGCTGATCTTGTGGGTGAGCTTCTTGCCGCCGTCGATCATGGTCACCTCGTGCGAGGGTGTGGCGGTGGAAGGCAGAAGCTCGGCGAAGATGGCTCGGCTGGGCAGCGATTTTCCCTCGATAGCGGGCAGCAAACTGCGGCCGTGGAAGCTGGGCAGGGGCGCGGCGCTTACCAAATCGACCAGGGTCGGTCCCAGGTCGATGAGCCCGACCTCGTCGTCGACCACCACAGGCTTCTGTCCAGGCACGACCACGAGCAGAGGCACGCGCAACTGTTCTTCGGTGAGATCCTGGCCGTGGAAGTAGCGTTTGTGCTCGCCCCAGGCCTCGCCGTGATCGCCGAACACCACCACCGCTGTGTTGTGGTCTAGCTTGGTTTCTTCGAGAGTCTTGATGATCTTGCCCGCCCACAGGTCGGCGAAGGCGATCTCGTAGTCGTACTTTTCCTCCAGTCCCTGCACGCCCGACAGCGAGGTGGGGAATTCGGGATGCTCCATATAGCTGGAATGCGGCTCGAAGAGGTGCGTCCACAGCACAAAGCGCTCGCCGGTTTGGGCAGCCTTGCGCAGCCGCGCAATCACGCGCGGGACGATGCGGGGCGAGGCGATGTCCTTGTTGGAATCGGCGATGCTTTTGGCGCCGTCGTCGGACCATTCGGCAAAGCCCTTGGAGATGCCCCGATCCGCGGTGAAGAAGAAGTGGGAAAAGATCCCGATGGGGCGCAGACCCGCAGCCGCCAGCGGCTCGAAGAAGGTGTGGTTGCTGGGCAGCAGATTTGAGTAGTTGAGCGATTGCTTCTGCCAGGCGATCTCGGAGGGATAGCGCGAGGTCACCAGCGATGGGAACGAGCGCGGGGTGTTGGGCGCTTGGGCCCACACGTGCGTGAAGCGCGCGCCCCGCTGGGCGAGCGCGTCCAGGGTCGGGGTGAGCGAGTGGCCGGGCGGCCGGCCGTAGCCCGCCACGCCCAGGCGATCGGCGCGCAAGGCATCGATGGCAATGATCAGGATGTTGCCGGAAAAGGTGCCATGCCGGGCGGGCGCCGCTGGCGTGTTGGCAGGGGCCGGCTCGGCGCTGGCTGCGAGGGCGTCGCCGCCTTGGCAGTCCTGGTCGATGCCGTCGCCGGGAATGTCCTCGGCACCGGGAAAGACGTCGGCGCGTGAGTCGTCGCAGTCGCCACCGCCAAAAAGGGCCGAATATCCGTCGTGATCGCGATCGGTCAAGTGGCGCGCCACTTTGAGGGCCAGACGCAGGCCCCAGCTCGCATCGGTGATGGCGGCGTAGCTGGGCGAAGTTTCGCCGATCTGGCTGCCCAGCACGAGCAGCGTGAGTACCGCGACTGCCACGCCCACGCGCACTCCTCGCCTGGGCAGGCGCGCGCGCAGCCGCTGGCCCGGCGTTGAGCCGTACCAGAAGATGGCGTGGCCGGCGGTCAGCAACAGGGCGGCCAGCGCCGACCATAGGGGCCCGAGATCGAGCACGCGCCAATCGGCGCGCGACAGGGCCGCGACAAAGGCGAGCATGCCCGCCGTCGCAAATCCGACGAGCAGCAGGCCCGTGGCTCCCAGGCCAGGGGGCGCGGGAAGATGGCGCGTGCGTCGGGCGACCAGGCGCGCGCAGGCGACGCCAGCCAGCGCGGCCACCGGAAAGAATGCCAGGGCCAACCCAGCCGTGGCGATTACCGCCAGCTTGCGGCTGGCCATCTCGGCCACGAAGAGCCCGTGGGCTGCGCCGGCGCCTGCGGCCATGACTAGGGCCGCGGCGGCAATTCCCAGCAGGGCCGCTGCCGCGCGGCCGTCCAAGTCGCGATCTTCGCGTAGGGCGCGCCAGCCGCCAGGGACAGCGGCTATCGCGGTGGCCACGGCCCAGCCGACAAAGGCGCCTGATAACAACCCAGCGGTTCCGTAGAGACCCGCAGCCAGCGCCAGGATTTCGAACGGCCGGCCGCCGCTGCCGCGCGCGAGGACCAAGCATGCGTCCAGAATTCCAGCGCCGAGAGTTCCTGCGAAAACAGACGCACCGCTCGGCCAATGAAAACGGGATGAAGGCTGCTCTGACATTCGGCAGCGGAGAGTAGCACTATCGGAATTGGTTGCTAATCGCGCTGCGATCTTGATTTTTGCCTTGGAGCCGGTTACCTCCGTGTTCGTGTTTACCTCCATGCGTCTGATTGCGAAATCTGTCCCGTGCTGGGGCGCGTGTTTGTTGTTGGCCAGTGGCTGTGGCCGGCGCGCGCCCGCGCACGCCGCCACCGGGCGTCCCGAGAACAAGTCGTCAGCCGCCAGCGCGGCCCATCCATTGGTTGACCTGTCAGGCTATCGTCCGTGGTTCGATCTCGTGGCGAATCGCGTACACGCGGTGGAACATCGCGCTGGTCGCCTAGTGATGGCTGCTGGTGGCGTCGGGTTTCTCAAGTTCATCGACGGTGGATGGAAGGGATCGTGGCTGCCCATGCAGAAGGACGGCGCCACGCCGGTGGCCTACGTGTCCGGGACTTCGGCTGCCTTTTCTTTCCCCGTGGACGCGGATGGAGACGGCGTGCTGGCCCCTGGCAGGTCCGAGCTGCAGTTGACGCTGACCATGCGTTCTGTGGTCCCCAAGCAGCGCTTGTCGGTGTTCGTCAACGAGAAGCCGCTGGCCACCTTGGACGTCGAGCAAACCCTGCGACCGTATGACGTCGCGGTCCCGGCCGCGATGCTGGTTGCGGGTGACAACCGCATCCGGCTGACTTTTCGTTCGGCGGGCGCAATCGCCGGGGGCAAGCACGCTGCCGCGTCCATCGCCGCCATCGAGATCGGCGCGCCCAGGCCAGCCAAGGCAGCGGTCGACCAACCAGCCGTGCCCTCGGAACTTGGTGCAACTGAATCTGAATTTGGTGGCACCCGTCGCCGGGCGCTGGTCGAACCCGAGGCCTCGCGGCTGTCGTTCTATCTGCAGGTTCCTGCGCAGGCCAAGCTGGCCCTGGCCTATGGCTCGCGTGCGCCGTCGGCTTCGGTAGCGGTGCGGGTGGCGCGCGACGGTGCAGCCCTGACCACGCTTTTCGAGGGGCCAGCCAGCGGCCGCTGGAGCGAGGGGGCCTGGGATCTGACGCCTTTTGCCGGCCAAACGGTGCGCCTCGATCTTTGCGCGCATGGGGGTGGCGTGGACTGGGGCGAGCCGCGCCTGGTGGTGCGGGCTGCCGCGCCGGCTGCCGCAGGTTCGCGCAAGTTCGACCACATCTACGTCTGGATGATCGACACCTTTCGCGCCGACAAGATGCACGCCTACAACCCCAAGACCAACGTGCTGACGCCCAACTACGATGCCTTTGCCGCCGATGCCACCCGCTTCGCCTGGGCGCAGGTGGCAGGGACCTGGTCGTTGCCGTCGCAGGCGTCGATGCTCACCGGGGTGTACCCGCGTGTGCATAAGGCCACCGTGCAGGAGTCCAAGATCTCGCGCGAGGTGCCCTTTGTGGCCGAGCAATTCAAGAAGGCCGGCTTTCGCACGGCCATGTTCTCCGCCAACGGCTACGTTTCGTCCAAGTGGGGATTTGACCGCGGCTGGGACGAGAACCGCAACCTCATCCGCGAGAATCTGCCCAACAACGCCGAGACCCTTTGGGGAATTGCCAAGAAGTGGATCGTGCCTGCAAAGGCCAAGCCGCAGTTCGTGTACCTGGCCGTGATCGAGCCGCATGTCATCTACAATCCCCGCAAGGAGTTTTTGCTCAAATACTGGGACAAGCCGTACCACGGTCCCATCAAGCCGGTGCTCACCGGCATCCAGCTCGGCAAGATCAAACAAGGAACCCTCAAGGTCAACGCCACTGACAAGGCCTATCTCGAGGCGCTGCACAACGCGGAGATCACTCAGAGCGATTCGGCCTTCGCGGCCTTCATCCAAGACCTCAAGACCGCCGGGCTCTACGACACGTCCGCGGTCATCGTGATTTCCGATCACGGCGACGAGTTCTGGGACCACGGCGACTGCGGCCATGCCCAGGGCGCGCACCAGGAATTGGTGCACGTGCCCTTCATCATACGCGCGCCCGGCCTGCTGCCTGCTGGCCGGGTGGTCGACACCGATGTGGAGGCCATGGATCTCAGCCCCACGCTGCTGCAGTTGGCCGGCCTGCCCATCCCCGAAAGCATGCAGGGGCGGTCGCTGATTGCGCTGGTCTTCGACGAGGTGGGAACTGGCCCAGCCACGGGCCTCACTCAGATCGAAGCCGTTTCGCGTGGGCTCAAGAGCGGCCGCTATCGTCTAATTCATTCTGGCGTGGCACGCATGGAGCTGTTCGACGAGCTGGACGATCCGCGCGAGCAGCACGATCTTTCCGGCGAGCGGCCCATCGCGCTTCGTCAGATGCGCAACGTGCTCGGCCCGCTGGTCTTCTTCGAGAATCGTTGGAAGAAGCAGGCCTGGGGAAGTGCGGCAAACGTGGAAGAGGGGTTCTATGTTGGTGCTGGCGGAAAATAGTGGTGGGTGGCAGGCTTAAGTTTTTCGGACAGGATTCCCCCGAGGAAGTAACCTAGTGGCCAGTATGCGGATTCAGCGGTCGCCGAAGCTGGTTCTGGCGGCGTGGCTTTTCGGCCTAGCCGTCGCGTCGGGCGGCTGTTTCCGGTCGGCCATGCGGCATTCGAAGAGCTGCTCCGATGCGGATCCGAATTGCCATTTGGGATCGCCGGACGACGCCGGCTGGGCTGGGTCGCGCGCTGGCGCAGGCGGAAGCATGGGCGGTGGAACTGTGGGTGGAGCTGGTGGCGGGCGGGGTGGGGCGACGAGCGGTGGACGAGGGGGCGGAACCGGCGGTGGGCTGGTCGGTGGAATGGGCGGCGGGCGAGGGGGCGGAACCGGCGGTGGGCTGGTGGCAGGAGTGGGCGGTGGGCGAGGGGGCGGAACTGGCGGTGGGTTATCGGGTGGCGCACGCGATGGCGGCGCCGATCGGTCGCCTGACCTGGTCGGCGACGCGCGTCGGGACACCCCGAGCGACCGCCCGTCCGACGTCGGGTGTGGCACGATCGAGATCTGTGGCAACGGAATCGATGACGACTGCAACGGCCTTGCCGACTGCTTCGATCCGGCTTGCAAGAGCCTGCCGAGCTGTATCAACCACAAGAAAGAGATCTGCAACAACGGGATCGACGACGATGGCAACGGCTTCACCGACTGCAAGGATCCCGCGTGCTTTGGCGATCCGGCCTGCTTTGTGCCGGGCCACGAGATCTGCAACAACGGCCTGGACGACGACGACGACGGCTTGATCGACTGCAAGGATCCGGACTGCTTCGCGGACCCCACCTGCATCGTGAACCCAGGCAAGGAGATCTGCGACAACGGCAAAGACGATAACGGGGATGGGCTGGTGGACTGCAGCGATCCCCAGTGCAAGTCTTTCCCGGCTTGCTTGAGCGCAGCCTGCACGGCTGACGCGGACTTTGGTTTGATCGCCAGCTCGGGCGCCTCGGTCACGCGCACCGTATCCACCGTGGGAGCGGTCGCGAGTTACGGCACCTGCGCCCCGCCCGGCGGCGTGGCCCGCGTGGCCAGCTTTAGCCTGGCGGCCACCACTGATCTCAAGCTCGACTTCTCGCAGGGCAAGGGTTCCGCCCATGTGGTGGCGGTCTACCGCGCGGGGGTGGGGCAGGCCTGCGACCAGAACCTGGTCGACTGCTTGCGTGTGGGCCAGGACGCCACGGCCAGTCACACCTTCAACGGGCTGGCCGCCGGTAGTTACTGGATCGTGGTTCAGTCGTTCACCGGGACCGTGGGATCGACCACCATCACGCTGTCGACGGGCAAGATCGTCAGCCCCGAGATCTGCAACAATGGAATCGACGACGACGGCGACGGCGCCATCGACTGTGCGGACCTGGACTGTGCCACGGCCCCCAACTGCCGGCCGTGCACGGCAGACATCAACCTGGGCGCCATCGTGGTGGGCGATCCGCCCAAGACCACGGTGGTGGATACCACCAAGGGCAGCAATCGCTATCATCCGAGCTGCGCCGGCAGTTCCACGGGCAATGACATCGTGGTTCGTTTCACCGTCAAGAACACCGTTGGTCTTGTCCTCGACATGACCCAGCCCACGGGGGATCATGCCTACGGGCTGTTCAAGATGCCAAAGGCGGGGGATGCCTGTGACAGCGACGATGGCAATAATTGTGCGCACCTTTCAGGGCCGCCGATCCCCGAGGCGAGTTGGTGGCCCTTCGATGCGGGTGAGTACCTCCTCATCTTCAAGGCCATGGCCGCCGGCAAGGAAGGCCAGATCAACCTAAGCATCTCAGCCTGGGCCGGCCGCGGTGTCGAGATTTGCGACAACGGGATCGATGATGACGGCAACGGTCTCACCGACTGCGATGATCCCGCTTGCACCGGCACGATTCACTGCCAGGCCCCGCAGTGCCTGCCGGACGGCAACCTTGGCGATATCGACATCGGCACCAGCAAGACGTTGAACGTGGACTTGACCAGCGCCACCCGAACCTTCTCCACCTTCTGTGGCAAGGGCGATGGGCATGGTCGTGTCTATCGGCTGAATCTCCGGCAGGCCATGGGATTGGGGTTCGATTGCACCCAGACCGGCGTGCAAGTCCTGCAATTGGGCGCCCAGGTCAGCCCACTTGACCTGTGTGATGCCGATGTCCGCGACTGCGTGGATCCCGACGCCCAACCTTTCGGTTGCGATTTCGTCATGCCTAGCCTGCAACCCGGCGCCTACAACCTGATTGTGCAGGCCTTCACCAGCGGAACGGAAGGCACCGTGAACCTGTCGCTGACCGGAATGGCCTACACGGTACTGGAAATCTGCAACAACGGGATCGACGATGACGGCGACGGGGCCATCGACTGCTACGACCTCAAGTGCGCGGGCGATCCGAGCTGCGCGAAGCTGGTGTGTCAGCCGGACAAGGCGCTGGGCATCCTGCCGCTCGACGGCTCGCTCACAACCGTGGCGGTTCAGACCTCCGGCGCCGGCGATGACCAAACCATGAGTCCTTGTGTGTCAGGCAAGGGTGGCGCGGACGCGGTGGTTGGTTTCACTTTGACTTCCAAGGCCGATCTCACCATCGAGTGGGCCCAGGCGGGCAACCACGCCCTGGTACTCTATGAGCAACTCAACGCCAGCATGCCTTGTGAGGCCAACACGCGCATCGACTGCAAGGCCACGGCGAATGCAGGCACGGGCAGCTACCAGGTCACCGGGCTTGCGCAAGGCAAGTATTACCTCGTGGTGGACGCGGACAAAGCTGGCAGCGAGGGCGGCGTGATCTTGCAGATCAGCGGTCACCCTTCACCCTAGAAATTCTCACAGGCAGGCTCCGTAGACCTGATAGTCCGGATCGGTCAGCCGGGTGCAAGCCTTTCCGACGGCGCAACTGGGATTGCTCAACTGGCAGATGGTCTGGCAGCTCCTCTGGCTGCCACGCTCCACGCACATCAGACCGGGCTGGCAGTCCGCATCCGTCGCGCACGAAATACCAACCGCACCTGTGCGACTTTGGTCGCGGCACGCGCAGTCGGTGATCTCCCCGGAGTAGATGAAACAGCACAGGCCCGCGGTGCAGCCCCCGGTCGCGTCGCCCGTGGGATTGCAGGCACGCGAGCAGAGGTGCAGCGACGTGCTGGTCTGGCCGCAGGAAACGCCGGTCATGCAGAACGAGCCGAGGCCACAATCCGAGTTGTTGTTGCAGAATTTCCGGCAGGTCTTGACCGGCTGGGCCGGGGCAGGGCAGGTCGGGGTGGTGAAATCGAAGCACTCTGAGCCGAGCGCGCAGTCGGTGGTCTCGGTGCAGGGATCACCAGGGTTCACTTGGCCCGCGGAATAGCAAAGCATCTCCGGCTGGGACTCCTTGTCGCAGACCAGAGCGCAGGTCTGGCCGGCCCCGCAGATCGTCGCGGGCGCCATCGGGTCGCAGGGTGGGGCGACAACCACGGTCACGTAGGTCACCTGGCCCAGGTTCAGCCGCTGACGACCACTGGACCCTGCACCCAGCGACAACCCGTTGATGTCGAGAGGCTGCACATCCAGCAGGACATCGTCCTTGAACGCGGTGCTAAGGCTCACCGAGAAAGTGACCGGCGTGGCGTCGTCGAGCTGCAGGAGAGCTGTCGCTGGCCGCGGCGTGTCCGGATAGAAGAGCTGCTCGCTGAACTGTCCGTCGGTCACCGTGACCCGAAGCTGAGCCACGTTGGCAATCGGAGGGCTGCTGGATACGAGCACCACGACGAACGACTTGTCGTCCGAACAGGCGGACGCCAGTGCCAAGAGCAGAACCAACAGCGTACGCGCAGGCAGAGTCATGGCTGGAACTCGTGATTGCCGAGGATGGTGTTTGGTGCAGGCGGTCTGCGATCGGCCAGCACCAGGATCACCACGCTGGCGGCCACGGCAGTCCCCAGGGCGGTCCAGAACCACCATTGTCTCACGATGGGTTTGCTGGTCTTTTCGTCGGTCGGGGATGGCTGCGTGAGGTCGAGCCCGGGTGACTGCAGGGCCGGCGCGCCCGCACCCGGAAGGACAGGCGCTTCGGGCACAGGCGCAGCGGGTGTTGCGAGCCGACTGCCATCGGCGAACGTCGGGCATGGCCCCAGCAGCACCCCGGCCAGTACAAGCGTGATTGCGGTCGGCAAGGGTCTCAAGCGCTCGGGCTCCTCGATCCTTGAGCTAACAGTGCGCCCTCTTCGCGGTCAAGAGCTTCCGGGGCCGGATCCGGTGGCCGATGGCCGGATCCGGTTGCCGCCGGCCGGTTCCGGATCCGGTCCCGGCCACCGGCTTCCGGCTACCGGGGCTTTCTAGTCGTAGTACTCCAGCCCCAAATGCGTGATCAACTCCTCGCCACGCAGGTGGCGCAGGGTGTTCTTCAACTTCATGAGTTGAATGAACGTGTCGTGCTCGGGGTACAGCTTTTCGGCGGTCATGGGGCTCTTCCAGTAGAACGATAGCCACTCCTGAATGCCGTGCATGCCCGAACGCTGGGCCAGGTCCATGAACAACGCCAGGTCGAGCACGACCGGCGCGGCCAGGATGGAATCGCGGCACAGGAAGTTCACCTTGATCTGCATCGGGTAGCCCATCCACCCGAAGATGTCGATGTTGTCCCAGCCTTCCTTGTTGTCTCCGCGCGGGGGGTAGTAGTTGATGTGTACCGAGTGGTACATCTTGCCGTACAGGTCCGGGTAGAGGTGGGGCTGCAGGATGTGCTCGAGCGCGCCTAGCTTGGAAACCTCCTTGCTCTTGAAGGACTCGGGGTCATCCAGCACCTCGCCGTCGCGGTTGCCCAGGATGTTGGTCGAGTACCAGCCATTGACCCCGAGCAGCCGTGCCTTGAACGCCGGCGCCAGCGAAGTCTTCATGAAAGTCTGGCCGGTCTTGAAGTCCTTGCCACTGACGGGCACGCTGTTCTTCTTGGCCAACTCCAGCAGGGCGGGCGTGTCTACGGTCAGGTTGGGCGCGCCGTTGGCGTAGGGAACGCCGCACTTCAGGGCCGCGTAGGCGTAGATCTGCGACGGCGCGATCTCGGTATCGCTGGCCGCAAGTCCTTTCTCGAAGGTGGCCAGCGTGGCGTGCACTGCGGCCGGCTGTCGGTAGGCCTCGGTGGAGCCACACCACACCATCACCGTGCGGTCGAGCTTCTCGCGCTTGCGGAAGTCGTTGATGTCGGCCATCACCTGCTCGGCCAAGTCCATCTTGGACTTGCCCTTCTTGAAGTGCGTGGCAGTCAACCGCTTGACGAAGTTCTGCTCGAACACGGCGGTCATGGGGCGAATGCCAGAAAGGAAATCCTTGAACTCGGCCAGGTGCTCCTTGGAGAGCACGCCGGCCTTGCTGGCTGCTTGATAGGCATCGTCCGGAAAGAGATCCCACCCGCCAAAGACCACATCTTCAAGACGCGCGAGCGGCACCAGTTCCTTGATGAGCGGCGATCGGTTGTCAGTCCGTTTTCCCAGCCGCACGGTTCCCATCTGCGTGAGGGAGCCGATGGGTTTGGAGACACCGCGGCGAATGGCCTCGACGCCGGCCATGAAGGTCGTGGCGACAGCGCCCATACCGGGCATCATGATTCCCAACTTCCCGCTGG
>Ga0182011_10003534_pt1 | contig 12801 bp, 12 predicted proteins | sample 711E1DmetaG_FD_120481 | JGI IMG/M metagenome (GOLD analysis project Ga0182011, IMG submission 120481) | Permafrost microbial communities from Stordalen Mire, Sweden - 711E1D metaG | ecosystem: Environmental > Terrestrial > Soil > Wetlands > Permafrost | place: Sweden: Stordalen | collected... | reverse complement strand
TTGTTGTAGTGAAACTCTGGCATGGGGTCACTCCAGCGGCGGCAGGCTGTGGACGAGGTTCACGGTCTCAACGCTGACGGTGACGACTTGGCCGACGAGGCGGAGGATGTAGCCCTCGTCGTCGGGGCGGTTGGGGTCGCTGATGATCTTCTCCGGGTCCGCCTTGTCACGCTCGACGCGGTACTGGTCGATCACCCACTCCAGCGCTGAGCGGTTGCCGAGCCGGTATTCGTGCACTTCGTTCGGTATACCTTCAAAAGTGAGGAAGCCGTTATACTGCAGCGCAGTTTTGTCTTTGGAGAGCTTCATCCGGTCGACACGGAGGTCGAGCCTAGCGCCGGGGGCCTCGACACGCTTCAACGGATATTCCTTTTGCGACTCGTAGCCGACGTGCAGCTCGGCCAGCTTCGCCCCGGCCCCGGCGAAGGCGGCGAAGTCGGGCGCGAACGGGATGCGCGGCAACTCGCGGCGGAGATTGGCAGCGTATTTCCCGCGGTACTCGGGGTGGTGGAGCACTGCATAGACGTGTGAAAAATGTCGAGCTTGGTGATCTTCGACTTCGGGTAACGCGTCTGGAACTGCGCCAACGCCCAGTCAGTGACGTTGTCCCGCCGGTGCCCGCCGTTTGCGTCGTAGGTGTAAAGGGGGAAACACTGGGAACCTACCCCGGCACCGCAGAAATGAAGGTCGCAAATCGCGGAAACAGCGAAAGCCATGAACGGTTTTTCCGGGGCGACACCGGTGAGAGTTATAGCCCTATTTTCACTCTCTGAGGAAGGAGAAGGAAACAATGATGGTTGTAGGTAGCGACGATGAATGAGGAGGTCGTCAAAATAGACAAATTTCGTCGTGAATGGGCGGTATTCGGCTCGCCGATTTATGCGTTCGACAAACTCGAGCTCTTTCCCTTCCACAAGAGCTGCCTTCAAGCGGTCGGTCCATTTCACGAACGCAGGGTCGTTAGAAACGAAATCGTCGACACCGAGAGACCGGTCTTTTCTCCGCCGATAACGGCCGACCTCGGAATTGTAATTCTCGATCAAGCGCGTGATTTTTTCCGTAAGGCCATCAGTCGTGAAGGCGAACAACCATTCGTCGCGGTTGGTGGCGATCCCGAGCGAGTGGGTCCGGAAGATCGCCTGCGCATCAAGACTATTGCGGGCTTTTGTCTCCTTCGTTCCGAGCGTGAGGAAACCATTGAACTCCGCGCTCTCCTCATCATGGAGCCAGGTGTGTCGATAGTCCGGCTTCAGCTTCCGCCACTTCACACCGCTAATGTGGCGCTTCTCCTCCAGCCATTTCCATTTGCGCTCCTTTCGCCAGTCGGTGCCAACGGTGGCGTAGCGAATGACCGCCTGACGGCGTTTCAGTTCTTTATGCTTGTGCCGGACAAACAGGGCGATGCTCACGCCGACCTGGATGCCGAAAACGTTGTGCGTGGTCCCGGAGAGCTTGGGATTCTTGCGGACGTTGCCGTTGAGATCGACGAGGTAGATGGCGTCGAAATCCTCGGCGAGGTGTTTGCGCACGCCGTCTGCATTGATCGCGTCAAGGTAGCCGTTGTTGGTCACGTAGGCGACGATTCCGTCCTCGCCCACGCGGTCGGTGGCCCAGCGCAGCGCCTTGATGTAGGGATCGCTGAGCTTGTTCAAAAGCGTGGCGGCGGAGTCGGCGGCGTAGGTGTTCCGAATGCGCTGGTCGAGCTGCGGGTACTTCCGATTCTTGTTATTGTCGTTCTCGTCCTGCTGATTCGCGTTGTAGGGCGGGTTGCCGAGGATGACGAAGATGGGCGCCTTCTTCTGTCGGTTCACGCGCTCGGTGTTCTCGGCGTACATGAACGACATTTCCGTCTGCTCGCGCGGCTCGGCGAGATCGAAGGTGTCGACCAGGCAGAGGCCGGGGAAGGATTCATAGGTCCCGGTGCGTTCGTAGTACTCGTGCTCCACGTTGAGGCAGGCGATGTAGTACGGCAGGAGCATGATCTCGTTGGCCCAGAGCTCGCCGGCGTACTTGCGCGGAAGGGCGGTCTTGGGCAGCTCGCGCATGAGATGCACGAGGAAGTTGCCCGTGCCGGTAAAGGGGTCGAGGAAATGCACGCCGGCGTCGCCCAGGTCGCGGCCGAACTCGGTGCGTAGGATCTCGCGGATGCTCGCGATCATGAATCGCACGATGGACGGCGGCGTGTAAACGATGCCCATCGTGTCGGCCACCTTCACAGCGAAGCCCTGGAAGAACTTTTCGTAGACTGTGTTCAGGAACTTCTGTTTCTCCGAGAAGTCGTCGATGGTGCGGGCGGCGTTTTCGATCGCGAGGTAGAAGCGGTCGAGCTTGCCGAGGAAGCCGGCGCGGTCGAAGTGGCCCGAAGCGAGGGCGTCAATCACCTTCTCAATCTCGACGGCGACGACATTGTGCCGCGTGAACTCGGGGTTGGAAAAGACGGTGCCGAAGAGCCGGGCAGTGAGCAGGTGTTGGATGAGCATCTCCTCGACGGCTTCGACGGAGAGGGTCGGGTTAATGGCCGTCCGGCAGAGGGCGGTGAAGGCGTCGAAGGTAGCGACGAACTTCTTGTTGGGCGCGATGGGGCCACGGGCTTTTTGGATGAGATCGCCCACACTGCGACCCAGCTCAGGCAGCCGCTCGCGAAACTCGTCGACGGCATGCTCCCAGTCCGCCAGTGCCGGTTCAGTGTAGCTGAAGAAGACGGCGAGGAGCTCGACAAGATTCTCCGGCCGGGCGACGCCGTCGGGTGCGATGAGCGGGAGGTCGCGGGCGACTTTGCCGTCCTGCACAAGGAGCGCACGGCGCGGTTGCCAGAAGAGCGTGTTTTTCGCCGGATAGCCGAGCTTCAGCTTGGCCCGCATCTCGTCTTCGAGGTCGTCGGCATCGTCTTTTGCTTCGAGGCAACCGTGCACGAGGCGGTACTGGTCGAGGAGGGCGCCGTCGAGCCGGAGCGAAGACTCGGCTTTGCGCCGCAACTCGTATTCACGGACGAGCGTCCACTTGAGCGGACCAGCGCAGGCCTCAACGAGCTGATCGAACGCGGCTCGCACGGCGGATTCATGCCGGGCGCCGACGTTGGCGAATTGCGCCAGAGCGAGATAGTAGCCGCTCACGGCCCGGTGCGTCGGCTTAAGGTTAAAAAGCACGGCCATATCAAGTGCCGTCAGCACAGCGCAGCGAGCCGGACGGCGCAAGTGCAGGCTTTCCTATGAGGAGGAACCGGGATAATCTGTTGCCTGGATTCACTCCATGGACCTCGGGCCAGAATTGAAGGATCTCATGCTTGCGCCGCCGCGGCTCACGCTCGCCGTGGCCGAGAGCGTAACGTGCGGGCGGCTGCAGGCGCGCATCGGCGCGATCTCCGGTGCGTCGCAGTTTTTTGTCGGCGGCCTCACTGCCTACACGATTGCGCAGAAGGTGCGGCACCTCGGCGTGGACCGCGCGCAGGCGGAGCATGTCGATGCGGTTTCGCCGGAGATCGCCGGACAGATGGCGCGGGGTGCGTGCGCCTTTTTCGGCAGCGACCTGGCGGTCGCCACAACCGGCTATGCCGAACCGGCGCCGGAGCGCGGCGTGACGCAACCCGTGGCCTTCTGGGCGCTGGCGCATCGCCGCGCGGACAATGCGTATGTTTCGCGCCAGGGCTGCGTCGATGGTCCCCAAGCGACTCGGGTGGAGATGCAGGAAGCGGTGGCTGACGCCGCGTTGGCGGCCTTGATCAGCCACCTCCGGGAGTTTCGCGGCTGACAGCTGAACCGGCGCGAGCGTTGTCGGAACCGGTTCCCCAGTGGATCCGAGATCGCTCGCCTGCAAGCAGGCTTCCTACGGCAGACCGACCTGAGGCCGCGCCTCGCTGGCCTACTGAGTCAGCTTCTGCATACCATTCATGAGCGGCTGGGACTCGGGCTGCGGTTTGACCCAGTCGCTGAACAGGATCTCCGGGATGCCATAATGGGTATCGTAAAACTGCTGGGTGGCGTCGACAATCGGCGCGATGGCGCCGGTCTTCACCGTGGCTCCGGCGTAGAAGCCCTTCACGTTCGAATAGACGAGCACCTGGGCGTTGAAGACCTCCGTCGAGCGCTCCGCTTCGGCCGCCGCCGGTCCCGCCACCGCCTTGGCGTCGACGCCGAATTTGAATTGGGACTGGAAAAGCAGCTTGGTGGAAGGTTCATCCATCAGCAGGTAGATGGTCTCGATCGTCTTGCCTCCGGCCTGCAATCCGAAGCTGAGTTCGTTCGCCTTGATGAAAACCGGCACGCTCCATTGGCCGTTCGGTTTTTTGATCAGGGCCACGCCCCAGCCGTGCTTCAGGCCGAGTACCAGACTCACCTCGTCCTGGTTGACAATGACGATGCCCCTGGCGCGGTGGAGGATCGAGGCCGGGATGGCGCGGTCCGGGTAAAGCATGGTGCTTTGCAGGATCGCATTGCAGGTCTGGAGGCGGTTGACGTATTCGGCGCGATCGAATTGGGCGGTGTCGGCAGCGTAGGTAGAGGCGAGCGCGACGATGAGAAACAGGAGTCTTTTCATGGAAGAATGGATAGGCGGCGGAGAGGGAAGTTCCCAAGCGTTGGATCAGGACATGGCAAATACCTATGCCACGGATGAAGATGAAATAAAAGACCAGAGTAAACTTCTGCAAGAATGCAAAATTGGGACATGCCCGCGAGAAGGCGCATCTCCGGATTGTCTGCGGAGTGCGAGCCTGGCCAAAAGCGGCACAGGCATCCCGCCCGTGGTTCGGGGAAATCTCCAGACATGGGCAAGACGCCCACGCCACACCGAACCGACGACAATCCGGAGATGCGCCCTGTCCGATGGCGTCTCAATCCAGGCCGCGCGCTTCGAGGTCGGACTCATCCCAGCCGAGATAATGGCCGAGTTCGTGGAGATAGGTGATACGCACCTCATCCCGGTAGACCGCTTCGTCGCCTTCGGCGTAATCCCAGATGTTCTCAAGAAAGAGCAGAATCTGGGAAGGCAGGGGCTCCGGATCCCCCGGATCGGCGCTGTAGGGCGGGCCGACAAAGAGCCCGAGAATGTCAGGTTCCCAGCCCTCGACGAGGATATCGTCATTTGGGTGGGGTTCAAAACAGATCGGGACCTGCGAGGCCGGCTCGCGAACCTGGGACGGCAGGCGACGCTGGGTGGCTGCGACTACTTCTCCGGCGATTTTGGTGAGATGACGGAATGTCATGATGGAGGGACCTCTGCGGAGAGATCGAATCGTTCGTAGCGGCCGCCCAGCCACCAGACGACGGCGGCGAATTCGCCGAACAGAATCAAGCTGACCGCGACCGCGCCCGCGGACAGCGCGCCGACTTGCAAGCCGGTCATCCACAAAACGATAAGGTAGGGCACGGCGGCGACGAGCGCTGCCGGCAGCAAGGCAGCCGCCAGCACTACGACGTAGCCGCCGGCAAAAATCATCCGCTGTCCCATGGCATCGAGGCCGCCGCCGGCCTGGCCCACCGCCGACATCCACGATGGAAAATACAAGGTGGCCGCGAAGGAAATGCCGGTCATCAGTCCCACCACGGGCGGAACCAGCAGTCCGACAGCGATCACTCCAAGACCGCTGGAAAGCACGGTGAAGCCGACCTCCCCGCTCAGCGTGGCGGCGGCCACCGCCAGCACGGCAAGCAGCAGCCACTCAATCGCGGTGATGAGCACGATGGGTGCGAGCATCTCACCGAGGACGACCTGCCAGCCCCGCAGCGGATAGGTTTTCACGACATCCAGCCGTTGCATCATCAAGCGGACTTCACGGCGCATGAGCATCGGGCCCGCGATCAGCACCCAGAAACCCACCGGCAGGGCGACGGCTTGGATGACCACCAGGGCCGTCCGGTACGCCGGCTGGGACGCGAGCCAGAGCATGACGCTGATGACACCCGCCGAGATGAACAACCAGTTGCGGGGATGGAACCAGGGTCCGGCCGAGATTAGGGCGCGCCACAGGAACGCCGGCGCCGCCTGCCCGTGCGGTCGAAGGGGAAAGGGCTCGCGTCGCTTTCGCTTCGGCTGGCTTCGTCCACGCCAATGGCCCGCCTGTCGCGCCTCCCCGCGCTCCGCCCGTCGGCGGGCGAGTTCGAGGGACGCCTCTTCGAAAGCGACCTCGGAGCGGATCACCCAGAGATAATGCCCGGCGAGGATCAGGAGGGCAGGGCCGAGCGCCCGGATAAATGCGGCCAGATCCGGAGCGAAAAACGGGCGCAGGATCCAGATGCAGGGTGCGAGCAGCCAGGACACAGGTGGTGCGGTGAGCACGCCTTGGAAATAGTTTACCATCGCCATGGGCCCGGCCAGGTCGGCGGCCCGGGGCGCGGGAATCGTTCGGCGCAGCCACCACCACAGCGCGCTCCCGACCAGCAGAAGACCTCCAAGGAACAGCGCGCGCCGACGCGCCGGGTTCAATCCGACCTCAAGCAGGCGCTCCCGCGTAAACGAGGCAGCGATACTGTGGAGCTCAAGCGTGGAGAGCAGAATCCACCAGCCGACGGCATGCATCCAGCCGTTGCCTCCGAGGAAACCGAGCCGGCGGGAGACGAGCGCAAACAGCGCCGCTGAAAACAGAATGCGGATTTGGGATTTCAGCAGTTTGTAGTGCACAAGCACCCGGCGCTGAACCGGCGCCTGGAACAGGAAGGCGACTTCCGCTTCCGTGAAGCTCAGGGCTGCGCGATCCGCGGAGAAAATCCACGAATATATTATCCGCCCCGTCATGATCACGGCGGCCATGGACACACCCACCAGCAGTCCGATGTTGACGGGTGCCACCGGCGCGCCGGGACCGGCGCCCTGGAACGATGACCGGCGGAAAAATAAAAAATAGAAATAGGCGAGGCCGAGCAGCGTCGCCATCAGATACCGGGGTTGACGCAGCCGCCGGACGCGCTGCGCCACCGCGTTCCGGATCACCATTGCCTGCAGGTAGACCAAGGCTAGGCCGGATGTTCTGCACTCGAATATGCAGGCTGGGGTCATGCCGGGTCGAGCACCGGCGGGATGCGGTCGTCGCCCGTGGCCGTGAAGAATACGTCCTCCAAGCTTGCGTCCGGTTGCTGGGCGAAGCGCCGGCGGACATCGGCGAGCGAGCCGTCGGCGATCTTCTCGCCCTGTTTCAAGATGAGCACGTGGGTGCACACCTCTTCGAGGAGGCTCAGCAGATGCGAGCTGAGGATGATGGCCGCGCCTTCCCGGGCGAGGCGTCGCATCGTGTCCTTCATGTGGCGGATGCCGGCGGGATCGAGGCCGGTGAGCGGTTCATCGAAGAAGATGACGCGCGGGACGTGGAGCAGACCACAGGCGATGGCGAGTTTCTGCTTCATTCCGCGCGACAATTCCCCGGGCAGGAGATCCTTCTTGTCCGCCATTTCCAGCTCGGCGAGGAGAGTCTGGGCGCGCGCCGCAAAATTCGTCACGCCGTAGAGGCGGGCCACGAAAACGAGGTGTTGCCAGACGGTGAGGTATTCAAAGAGGCGGGGTTCATCGGGAAAGAAGGCGAGCTGGCGTTTGGCCTCGACGGGGTCGGTCGCGAGATCGATTCCGGCGATGCGCACCGTTCCGCGCGTGGGCGGGATAACGCCGGTGCAGCAGCGCAGCGTGGTCGTCTTGCCGGCGCCATTGGGACCGACGAGACCGGTGACCTCGCCGGCTTGGATGGCGAACGACAGATCCCGCACGGCCGTGAAGCTGCCGTAACATTTCGTGAGGCCGCTGACTTCAATCATGTGGCGCGACGGTGGGGGATTCCGCGGGAGAAGTAAATTCCGCAGCGCTCAGTTTCGTCTGGACGGACGAAACTGTAACCGTGGGAGACGGGCGGCGTCTTGCCCGGTAACCGAGTCCAGCGCCGAAACCTCAACCTGTCTGAAATCCAAAGGAATAGCGCATGAAACCAACGTTTAGAATCGCAGTCATGGCGGCCGGTCTTGCCGTCGCCGCCTGGCCCGTCCTCCGCGCGGCCGATGAATCCTCGCAAGCCGCGCCTCCACCGCCACCCCCGGTCGCAGCTGGCGGAGAGCAAGGTCCGGAGGCCCATCCCCACCGCTGGCAGCGCAACCCGGCCGAGCGGGCGCAGCACCTGAAGCAAGTGCTCGAGCTGACGCAGGAACAATTCGACCAGGTTCTGGCGATGCTCAAGGACGCAGAGGCGCAGCGCCAGGCGATCATGAGCGAAGATAGACACGCCAAGATGCGGGAGCTTATGAACGGCACGCAGGCCAAGATCCGCGCTCTGCTCACTCCCGAGCAGCAGACGAAATTTGATGCGATGCCTCGTCCCGGAAAGGGCGGACGAAACGGAGGGCCGGGCCCTGGAAACCCGCCACCACCGCCGCCTCCTGCGCCTGCCAGTCCCTCTGCCGGCGGTAATACCTGATCGCAGCTAATCTTTCCGGGGAACGCACTTCCCGCAGTTCTGCAATCCGCTGCGGCGCCTGATCGGGTCGCGGCGGTTTAATTTATGCGTTTTGGTGGTGCGCGTTGTCCCCAACGCGCTTGGGGCATTTTGATGGTCGAACCGGGCTCCGACCGCGTCGATCCAGGAGGCGCATCTCCTGATTGTCGGTGATTCCGCTGGCTTGCCGAACGTAGCGCAGGCTTCCCAGCCTGCTTGACCGACAACCCCAGCGAATGTGCACCGATCCATGCAGCAATGTGTGGCGCGCCTGCATGTGACGATCGACCGACTGAGCCATCGCTATCCCTGAGCCGCAATCTGTGCAGAATGCAAAAGCCTGCATATTAGCACACCGAGAATGGCATCCTCATGCGGGCAGTGTGTTGGAGACGCGACGCCCTCGTCAGAGATCTCGTCGAAGAGAACCTCCAGTTCGACCAGTGCTTCGCCATCGAGAGAAGCCGCGGGGCGGCCGGGCGCCAGGAGCGGAATCGGCATAACTTCAAGGGCGAAGACGGCGATGGCTTCCTCCTCGCTCACGAGGTCTCCCAATGCGAACTCCTGCCGGCCGTCGGGCAGGGTGGTAGAGGGAAAATTGCCGAGGGAGGCGTAGCGCTCGACAAAATCGAGTGGCTTGATCCGCACCCGCAGGTTCTGGACGCTGATCTGCTGCAGGCCGCCCAGTTCCGCTGCGAAGATTCCGGGCAACTTGTCGGCGGAGTTGGCGTCGTGGAAGGTCCCCTTGGTCGCCTGGGCAATCCCGGCCAACAGGTCCTCGTTGTAGTGCTCTCCAAAGCCAAGGGTACTGGTGCGTACCTGGTCGTTTTCCAGGCCACCCGTGACGATTGCGCGCACTTGGACCGGGTCGACGATGCCGACGTTGAGTTCACCGTCGGAGAGGAGAAGTGCGCGGCGCAGCGCTCCTGCAGGAGCCGTCTTCAGCCCATCGTGGGCGAGCATCCACCCGCCGGTGAGGTTGGTGCTGCCATCCGCCTCGATCTCGGCGATCTGTTTGAGCACCGCCTGGCGATTCGCGACCTGCTGGAGAGGAACCACGGCGCGCGCATTGTCGTCAAAGCCATGAGCATCTTGCTGGTGCCCTGGCTGAGGTAGAGCGGGACCGATTTCGGAATCTGTGTGAGCAAACCGCTGTGGTCGGCGTGAGCATGGGAGAGCATGACCGCATCAACCCGCTCGCGGAAGGCGTTCGCAACCACCGGGTCTGCCTGTGGCGGTCGCTTCTTCCGGTTTGGATCCATCAGGTCGTCGAGCGGCATGCCAACGTCGAGGACGAGCCGAGTGTTGGCGGTGGCAACTTCCACGATGCTGCCGCCGATTTGATGGGTTCCACGATGGATGGTCAGTTTCATGATAGAGGGATAGCGGGTTTTTTCCGGATGAGATGATTGGGATTCCGGAGCAGGGCCTTATGACCCATAAGCGCCAACCATTTTGCTATCGCAAGTCAGTCTTAAGGTAGGGACGGACCGCCCGACTTCGCCAAGGCTCCGTCGTGGCCTATCCCAGAGTCAGGCCTCGCCGAAGCTGGCAGAGCGCAGGCGGGCCGGGCCGTCTATTCTGCTCGGCGCGCCCAGCGGTCGCGCCCTACCAATGAATGCCTGGGCTTCTGCGCCGTGCCTAAGCAGGAGGGAAACCGCTGCGATGCTGGCGGTCGGCACGGCGATGTGCAACGGCATTCCCGTGGAGTCGCATGGATCGTTGAGGTCGGCCCCGCGCATCAAGAGACACTTCGCCGAATCCACCTGCCCGCGCACGCACCCAACAGCCGGAGCCGCGGGCTTCATCCAAGACCGTGGTGCCGGATCAATGCAGCCCCAACCGCAAAACGGGTTTTGCTCCAGGCGGGAAGAAACCTATAGCCGGGGTCGCCTGCCCTGAGCCCGTCGAACGGGCCGCCCCCGGACCGGCCTCAGCGAGGCCGGCCACAACGCGAGCGCCGTTTCTCAAGAGAACGAACCCCCGCCATAACGCCATTGACCCTGGCTTGGCCGCTTCCTTTTGTGGAGATCGCACATGACTCCTGCGAAACCGACGCTGGACGACCTGCGGATTGCACGCAGCGCAAAGCCGGAGGCTCCGAAGCGGATCCTGCCAGTGATCCTCACCGTGGGCGTGGTGGCCGCGGTGGCGTTGATCGCCTGGTGGAGCCTGCGGACCCAAGCCGTCGCGGTGAGGACGGTGACGGCGCGGGAAGTGACGCGGGTGAGCGGCGACCGCACGGTGTTGAATGCCTCGGGTTATGTGACCGCTCGCCGTGCAGCCACCGTTTCGTCCAAGATCACCGGCAAGGTCGTCGAAGTGCTCGTGGAAGAGGGCATGAAGGTTAAGGAGGGCGAGGTCCTGGCGCGGCTGGACGACACGAACGTCAAGGCGAGTCTGCTGATGGCCCGCGCGCAACTGGCCTCGGCCAAAGCCCTGATGGCGGAGACCCGTGTGCGCCTGAAGGAGGCGGAGCAGGAGCTGCAGCGCCAGACCGATCTCACCAAAGGCAAGGTGGCCACCAAGGCGGACTTCGATCACGCCGAGGCCGCGGCGCTCGCATTTCAGGCGAGATTGGAGCAGCAGCAGGCGGACGCCGACGTGGCGGCGCGGACCGTCGAGATCTGGCAGCAGCAACTGGACGACACGGTGATTCGCGCCCCGTTTGCCGGCATCGTCACTTCAAAGAACGCGCAGCCCGGCGAGATGATCTCACCCATGTCCGCCGGCGGCTTCACCCGCACGGGCATCTGCACCGTCGTTGATATGGATTCGCTCGAGATCGAAATCGATGTCAATGAAAGCTACATCAACCGGGTGGAGCCCGGCCAGGCCGTCGAGGGAACGCTGGATGCCTATCCGGAGTGGAAGATCCCCTGCCATGTCACGGCGATCATCCCCACGGCGGATCGCGAGAAGTCCACCGTGCGGGTGCGGGTGGGATTCGACAAACTCGATCTGCGGATTTTGCCGGAGATGAGTGTGAAGGTGGGATTCCGCGGGACCGGGGAGGCGGGTCCGGCCGCCAGCCGGACGGTCCTGGTTCCTCAGCCAGCCATCCGACAGCAGGACGGACGCGATATTGTGCTTGTGGTCCGGGACGGACGGATCGAGCGCCGCGCCGTGTCCGTGGTCAACACGCATGCCGGGGAGAGCGAGATCGGCGCCGGGCTCGCCGGCGGCGAGCGGGTGGTGGTGGAGGGACCCGCCGGGCTGGCGGACAGGGCCGCAGTGAAGGAGATCAATCCATGAACGAATCGGGTCAGAACGACGGCAAGGCCGCGCTGGTCGAGGTCGACGGCGTGGAGAAGGTTTTTCACCGTGGGACGGAGGAGATCCACGTGCTGAGGGATCTGCACCTGCGGGTGCCCGCGGGGGAATTCCTCGCTTTGATGGGACCGTCGGGCTCGGGCAAGAGCACGCTGCTGAATCTGATCGGCGGCCTGGACCGGCCGACTCGGGGGAGCGTCCGGGTTGGCGGGGAAAGCGTCGACACCCTGTCGGACCGCCACCTGGCCGCCTGGCGGGCGCGTCATATCGGCTTCGTTTTTCAACTCTACAACCTGCTGCCGGTGCTCACCGCCGAGCGCAACGTGGAGCTGCCGCTGCTGTTGACGCACCTGTCCAAGGCCGAGCGGATCCGCCACGTGCAGGCGGCGCTGGCCGTGGTCGGACTGACGCCGCGGGCGAAGCATTTTCCGCGGACCCTGTCCGGCGGCGAGCAGCAGCGGGTGGGCATCGCCCGCGGCATCGTCACCGACCCGACGCTGCTGTTGTGCGACGAACCCACCGGCGATCTCGACCGGAGGTCGGGTGACGGAATCCTCGACCTGCTGCAGGCGCTGAACCGCGAGCACGGAAAGACGATCATCATGGTCACCCACGATCCCCATGCGTCGGCGCGGGCGTCCCGCACCGTGTATCTGGACAAGGGCCAGCTCAGCGCCGAGCCGGTGCGATGACGGGGTGTGCTCGGCGCGCCCAGCGGTCGCGCCCTACCGCCTGCATCAGGCAAACACGCGAGCTTAAATAGAACAAGACCTGCCATGAAGTTCCTGCCCCTCATCTGGTGCAATTTGATGCGGAAGAAGACGCGCACTGCGTTGACCCTTCTGTCGATTGTTGTCGCGTTCGTTCTCTTTGGCTTTCTGTCGGCGATCAAGCAGGCGCTCGCGGGCGGGATCAGCATGGCCGGGGCAAACCGGTTGATGGTACGGCATAAAATATCGATCATCCAGCTGCTGCCGGAAAGCTACAAGGGGCGGATGGAGAAGATTCCCGGCGTGTCGTTGGTCACGCACCAGACCTTCTTCGGAGGAGTTTACCAGGATTCGCGGCAATTCTTCATGCAGAATCCGGTGATACCGGAGGACTTTCTGGAAATGCATCCGGAA